>Ga0210390_10000684_pt1 | contig 35520 bp, 27 predicted proteins | sample IncBWH11OmetaG_FD_161050 | JGI IMG/M metagenome (GOLD analysis project Ga0210390, IMG submission 161050) | Forest soil microbial communities from Barre Woods Harvard Forest LTER site, Petersham, Massachusetts, United States - Inc-BW-H-11-O ...
CCGTGGCAGGCGCGTTTGACCCGCGGTACAATCGCCCGCGACAAAAGTGGTCGGCGCGATCCCATCGCCTCGACCGGGTGTCGGCACAAGAACAGACGCGGGGCGTAGCTCAGCCTGGCTAGAGCGCCAGCTTTGGGAGCTGGATGTCGCAGGTTCGAATCCTGTCGCCCCGACTCGCGGTGACTAAAAGCCCTTCGGCGATGCGTCGAAGGGCTTTTTTATTTCAGGGCCAGAGTTGCGCCGGCAGCGAACGCGAGGCGTCGAATCGCAGGGGTGGGTGCGTGCGCGGGCTGGGCGGACATCTCAGTCGCGGTCCCTAAGGCCGACCATCTCGGACTTTTCCTCGTCCCACAGCCTCAGAGACGCGCACGAGAGGCTGCCCCAGAGCGTCAGTCGGGCGACGTGCTGCAATTCGGGATTGGCATCCATGCATTCTTGCAGACGGTAGTTGGGGATCTGGCTGTCGAGATGGTGGACGTGATGCAGCCCGATGTTGGCAGTGAACCAGCGGAGCACGGCGGGCAAGTCGTAAAGGGAACTGCCGGCCAATCCGGCCTGGAAATAGTCCCAGCGGTCGTTTCGCTTCCAATACGTCGATTCGAAGTGGTGCTGCACGTAGAAGAGCCATGCTCCGACCGACGCGGCGATCGCCATTGGCGGCAAATGAATCAGCAGGAATTCCTTGAATCCGACGAGCCACGAGAGGAACGCGATGGCCGCGAAGAGCGCGAGATTCGTCCAATAGACACTGGCCCGCTCCTTCTTCGAGAGATGCGGGTCGTGAAACGTGAAGCGTTGGAAGACGACAAAATAGATGAACGGGCCGATTCCAAACAAAATCAAGGGGTGCCGGTGGATTCGATACATCAGCCGTCGAATTGCAGAGCGATTTCGATACTCGCCGACAGTCAGCAAGTGCACGTCGCCGCACCCGCGACGATCGAGATCGCCCGAGGTGGCATGGTGAATCGCGTGATTCTTGCGCCAGCGGTCATACGGCGTGAAAGTGAACAGGGACAACATGCGGCCCAGCGCATCGTTGGCGGCTTTGGATCGGAAAAATGAGCCGTGACCACAGTCATGCTGAAGAATGAAGAGCCGCACCAGAAATCCCGCCGCCGGAACCGCCAAGACCAGGACGATCGCGTAAGAATAACGGAGGCTGAACCACATCAACGTCCACAACAGGCAGAATGGAACGATCGACACAGCCAGCTGGAACAGGCTCCGCCGGAGCTTGGGCTCACGGAACGGAGTCGTCATCCCACGAAAGCCGACCGAAGTCGCGGCAGGTTTCGACGGACTTGCTACGAGATGCTTTGTCGGCGCGGGCGCGAGAGGTGTTGCGGAGACCAAGCTGAGCTCCCGGCGACTTTGGGAATCGGCTGAGAATCCTGCATTATCGGTGAAATCGCCGGTTGTGGAAGAGACGTTGGACGTTAATCTCGACCTGATCCGAATGTTTGATCGATCCTTGGAGTCGATTTCGGCTCCGAAAAACGAGGCCGGGTGCATCCTCCATTGAATTTGCGGCTGCAAATGCTATAGTCCTGTCGGTGCTCTCCACGCGGCCGTTGCCCAATGGATCACTGCCAGGTCCATTGGTTCTCTGATGACGCAACGTGCGTTTCTCGCTATTTCGGTCCTGGACGCCTCCTCTACTGGGACCTTGAATGTCTTTTCGTGAACTCGGCTTGGCCGAGCCCCTCTTGCGCGCCGTCGCCGCTGAGGGTTATGTTACCCCGACTCCGATTCAATCGGCGTCAATCCCGCATCTCCTCGCCGGCCGAGACCTGCTGGGCACCGCCCAAACCGGCACCGGCAAGACGGCTGCGTTCGCGCTGCCGATCCTCCACCGGCTGCTGACGACACCGCCGCGTTATCCATCTCGTCGCGACAGGATCCGCGCCCTGGTCATCTCACCGACCCGTGAGCTCGCGTCTCAAATCGCCGACAGTTTTCAGACGTACGGTCGGGAAACGGGGTTGCGTCACGCGACAATCTTCGGTGGCGTGGGACAAAGCCCGCAAGTCCGTATCCTCCGTGACGGCGTCGACGTTCTCGTGGCGACGTCCGGTCGTCTGTTGGATCTCTTGGATCAGGGGCATGCCGATCTCAAGGGCGTCGAGATCTTGGTTCTTGACGAAGCCGATCGCATGCTCGACATGGGTTTTCTCCCCGATGTCCGCCGCATCGTCCATCATGTTCCGACTGAGCGGCAGACGATTCTGCTCTCGGCGACCATGCCGCGGCCGATCGCGGAATTGGCCGATTCGCTGCTCAAGAACCCGGCTCGGGTTTACATCGCCCCGGTGGCGGCCACCGCGAAATTGATCGAACAGTCCGTCTGTTTCGTCGACGCGCGGCAGAAGCCGCGGGCGCTCGCGAGATTCTTCAAAACGCGGTCAATTGAGCGCGCACTCGTGTTCACGCGCACCAAGCGAGGCGCCGACCGCGTCGTGCGGGACCTCGCACAATCCGGGATCCGGGCGACCGCGATTCACGGCAACAAAAGCCAGTCGAACCGGCAGCGAGCGCTCGAAGGCTTCAAATCCCGTCGCACGCCGATCCTGATTGCCACGGACATTGCGGCCAGGGGCATCGATGTCGAGGGCATCTCCCACGTTCTCAACTACGATTTGCCGCACGAGCCCGAGACTTACGTGCACCGCATTGGCCGGACCGGCCGCGCCGGAGCCTCGGGAATCGCCGTCTCATTTTGCGATCATGCCGAGCGAAAACTCTTGCAGGCGATCGAGCGATTGACTCGCACAGCGCTCGCAGTCGAGAATTCGGTGTCGAACGACGAGCAAGCCAAGGCACCCGTGCCGGAGATCGCGTCGAGTGCGGACCGTCCGCATCAGATCGTTCGACGCGGACGGCCCGGCGTCCGACGAGACGGAGCGCGGCAGCCTTTCCAGAGCAATCGGAGGCGGTCGGCTGGTCGCGCGAGAAATCGTTCGCGATCTGCGAGCTAACTCGTCAAAATCATCGTCTGCAGTTGTTAGGTCCGGGACATCGACGGCGGAACGATGGCATCGATTTGATGAACCCGGTGAATTTCGTCCTGTCTTGAAACCAATTCTGTTCGTTCTCAGTGGTAAGGAAGTTGTAATGGGCAAGAAGTTGTACGTCGGCAATCTCTCCTATGACGTGAGCAATGAATCTCTCGAGGAGATGTTTGCGGCCTTCGGATCCGTGCAGTCGGCGCAAATCGTGATGGATCGCGATACCGGCCGTTCGAAGGGCTTTGGATTTGTGGAGATGAGCAGCGATCAAGAAGCTCAGGCTGCGATCAATGGCCTGAACGGCAAAGAGGCAGGCGGCCGCTCGTTAACGGTCAATGAGGCTCGCCCTCGTGAAGACCGAGGCGGCGGGCGCGGTGGCTACGGCGGCGGCGGGGGTCGTTCTGGCGGCGGTGGCGGCGGCGGCCGCTCTGGCGGCGGCGGCGGTGGCCGCGGCGGTTACGGCGGCGGACGCTACTAGTCTCTCGCACGTCCGACGCCTTCTTCAAGCTTTCGGTGACGGTCACCTTCGACGGCCCCGATGCTAAGGTAGAGTTGTTGGCGCTTTTGCAGCGCCCACCAAACGCTCCCTTGGCATCCGGCTGTCGAGTGACTGCGATTGAGCACGTGTCGCCAAGAAACGGCGGCTTCGGCGATAGTCCGGCCTGAAGCGGACGTATTGCCGCACTGCCCTCGCTTGACGCGTCGGGTTCATGCATGCGCCGCACCAACCCGAAGTGCGAGCGAGGGGCCGCTCGATCGCATCGAATTCGCTGACAGTTTCACCACTTTGCGCGAGACGGCTCACGAGATCGTGTGAGCCCGTGTCTCAGCGATGAGTTGGCCAGCCACTGCATGTAGGGTGTGCCGCCCTGACCCTGGCCGGTGCGATCCCTTCGCCCTGGACCGGGGGTCACACCAGAAAAACGCGGGGGGTCGCTCAGCCCAGCTTTGTCCAGCCACGAGCGGCACACAGGCTCGTCGCGGGACTACGGCAGTCGCGTCGTCGCCGTAGAGGTACGGCCTGATCGAGGGCAGCACCTCGCGACGCATCGGCGGATCGATGCGCGACACCGGGGGCCGGCACATCCAACCGAGGGAGCAACCCCAGGTTAGGTCGCAACGCCAGAGGCGGGTGTCGGGCCGGATCATTTTACGCCGGATCATTTTACGCAGTACGAATCGGCGCCGGCGGTACTACGATCTCAACAAGTCCGTTCGCTACGTCATAGACGAGGCCGGAGACTAACCACGCGCCCGGCAATGCGGGAATCGCCCGGAGCAAAGCAACGTCGACGGCAACCGCGGCGCGGGGATCGGTGACCGCTTTTGCTTTGAGGTCGCCTTCCTCGACTTGAAAATAGTGCGCCAGCATGGCGGGGTCGCCCGCAAGACGAGTGATGCCGCAATCGGTGTGATGCAGCACGATGATATGAAACTCTCCACCACCCCCTGGAATCTCCGCGGCAACCTCGCCGATTCGTCCGAGCAGCCCCAGTTGCTCCAACAGCCCAGGGGTGATTCGACCGCCGATGTTGCGCATGATGACGGCCTCACCCGGTTTAATTCCGAGTATATCTGCCGGATCCACGCGCATATCAGCGCAACCGATGATGACTGCTTTTACATTCGGCAGCGCCCGCGGAAGCGAAGGCATCAGTGTGCCCGCGGCAGACTGTTGAGCAGCAAAGTCTTTGTTGCGTTCTAACATGTGGTCGAGATTGTTCATGTTGATTTCCCTAGGTGCCAAGCTCAGAGCTTGGGACCGCGGTGAACGTTCGTCAATCCCGGAGTCCAAGAAACTGATCTTGGACGAATCGCGGTTTCGTGGCTGAAGGAGCGCGACGGGCGAGGAGGGAACAGTTGGGACGGGACACGGGACGGGACACGAACCATCCCCACACCTCGACCATCCTCACGGAATTTTGTGGGCCCGCGTTTCGGCGATCAGTTGGCCCAGCCACTGCATATAGGGAGTGCCGCCGGTGCCGCGGGGGTCGCTGACTCGCTTGTTGATGTACTCGTCGGCCCAGCCGTAGTGAACTTCGCGAAATGTGGCCATCGCTTCGAGCACTTCGTTGTAGGGTTCCTTGTCGGCGAGCGGTCGTGGGTCGCCCAGCGCTTGCACGTCGGCGATTAGCTGCCGGTGCTCGCGCGGCATGAAATTCTGCATGTCGTCCAGGTGATTGGTGAGCAGTGACGGCCGGTGCGGAATCTTCATCAGCGCGACGAGCGTCGGCATGATGCTGCTCTGGGCGCCGGTTTCGCCGCGGAAATTCATCGGCGTGGAGTCGACCCCCTCGAAGACGACGTGCTCGAAGAAGCGAATGTACGGCCTAAACACCTTGTAATACAGGGCCGGGTCCATGTGCTCGGGGATGCGGCGGAGGACGGCGATCTGCCGGCTGACACTTTCGCCGACCTTCTGCAGCCCGCGATTGACGAGTCCCCGATCGCCGGCGGCGATGCCCCGGGTCGCCAGGTCCACGCCCGCCATCATGTGAGCCGCGATCTGCTCGATCTCGACGTGCACCAGGATGAACCAGTGCTCGTCGTAGAGGTGAACGAAATTCTGGATCGTGTCAATGTTCCCCAGCGCGATCGGCCGCGCGGGATCGAACCGCTTCCAGTTGTAAAGGGCATAGCCGTCGTAGCTCAGGATCGGCGGCCGCGACAGCCGCCGGCACGCGTCTGCAAGCGGCACGGCCAGGTTCCGCGGCAGCACGCCGGCCAGCGGTTCGCCGACTTGGTTGATGTAAGCCGATGCGAGGAAGCCCAGCCGCACGTAGCGCAGCCGCAGCTGGGGCAGGACGGCAGCGGGATCGGCAGGCTCCTTCCAGGCGGGAATTTCGAGACGCCGGGCCCGCGAGCGAAAGCCGGAGTCCCGCAGCAGGCTCGGCAGATCGCGGCCGATCTCGTCCAGCACGGCCATCGGGCTATCGGGCGGAAAGGCAGTTAACGGGTCGGCATCGGGCAGAAAGGCATGCTCGCTTAACGACCTGTCCATGAAGCGCTCCTTCGTGTCGGGACCATCAGCCTCAACTCAAGCGTCGAATCGGAAGAGGAAAGTTTGGGAATACGAATTCTAAAGGGCGCCCCCACGCCGGACCGCTCCCGCCCGGGCCGGGAGCGGGAAAAGGAATCTTATACACGCCGCGTGACCGAGTAAGGAGTGGGGTCGATGTGCGGTGCTTGGCCGGTCATCAGTTCGGCGACGAGTTTGCCGGTGGCCGGCGCCATCGAAACGCCCAGCATGCAATGTCCGGCCGCCAGATAGACATTGTCGAACGCAGGCGGCCGCCCGATGAAGGGGAGGCCGTCGGGCGTCATCGGCCGCCAGCCCCACCATTCCTCGAGCGTCGGCTCCGCAAGCGGCTCTTTCAAGTATAGGGCGGCACTCTCACGCAAGAACCTCAGGCGATCGGGATTCAGCCGCGAATCATAGCCCGCAAACTCCATCGTCGAGCCGATGCGATAACCGCTCTGCATGGGCGAGATGGCGACGCGATGCTCCTCAAAGATCATCGGACGCCGCGGGCAAAGGGCAGGGCGGGGCATGGTGATCGAATAGCCCTTGCCCGGCTGAATCGGAACGGGGCAGCGCAACATCCGGCTCAACTGGGGCGTCCACGCTCCCGTGGCAATCAGCGTCTGGTCGGCCTCGATCTTACCCGCGTCGGTGATGACTCCACGGACGACGCGTCCCTCGACCGCCAGATCACGCAATGCGCAGTGTTCGCGGATTTCAACGCCCGACTGTTCGAGCACGCGCCTCCAGGCGGCCAACAGCTTGTCGGGGCGCAGCAAACCGTCCGACGGATAGAACCAGGCCCCAGCGCTTCCCGGCTTCAGCGACGGCTCGAACTCCAAGAGCGAATTCGCGTCGAAGCGAGTCGCCGCCACGCCGAACTCGTTTCGCAAGAGTGCGTCGGTGTGCGTGTAATGGTCCAGCGCGGCGGGCGTGCGAAAGACGAAGAGCACGCCCGAGGACTCCCACTCGACGTCGCTGAGCGTCGAGTGAACGAGTTCGTCGTACAGCGCGCGGGACGAGGCGAGAAGATTTTGGATGGCGTGCCCGGCCGCCAGCGCGTCGCGCTCGTTGCAGCGACGGGCGAACTTCCAGAACCAGCTCCAGAGCGCCGGATCAAGCCGCCAGCGCACCTTGAGCGGCGAATTCTTCTGAAACAGCGTCTTGAGCGCCGACTGCAGCGCGCCCGGCCCAGCCAGCGGCAACACGTGGCTTGGGGAGATGTAACCGCAGTTCCCGTGTGAACAGCCGCGGCCGAACGCGCCGGCGTCGACGATCGTCACGCGTCGCCCGGCCTGCCGCAGAAAGTACGCGCAGGCCGCCCCGATCACTCCGCCCCCGACGACGACCGCGCGCTCGGAACCCGCGCCGGAAGATGGGAATGGGGTCGCAGTCACGCAGGGCGGCCCCAGGCGAACGGATCGGAATCGTCGAGAACCAAGGTCGTCTCGGCCGTGATGAAGGCCTGGCCGGAGATTTTGGGGATCGTCCGCCCGCCGTCGATCCGATACGAGCCGGTGAAGACGCTCCCCAAAATGCTTTCTTGCCGCCACGGTTCGCCGGGGGCGAGCCGTCCGTCGGCCGCCAGACAGGCGAGCTTGGCGCTCGTTCCCGTGCCGCACGGTGAACGATCGTAGGCTCCGCCCGGACAGAGCACGAAATTGCGGCTCTGATTGCGCGGGTCGGCGGGAGGACCAAACAATTCCACGTGATCGATCTCGGCCCCGTCGGCGCCCGTGATGCCGTTGTGGTGCAACGCCGCCCGAATTCGCCGCGTGATGTCGAGGAGCCGATCGACTCGGCTCAATTCGAGCGGCTCGATCGGATCGCGGACGAGAAAGAACCAGTTGCCGCCCCAGGCGACGTCGCCGGTCACCGTGCCGAGCCCCGGCACCTCGACGGCCACTTCCTTGGCCAGGCGATAGCTCGCGACGTTTTCGAGCGACACCGTGTAGGCGCCGTCATACTCGATCGGGATGCGACCGACGGGCGTCTCGAAACAGGAGCGGCCGGCGCCGATCCGCTTGAGATAGCCGAGCGTGACCGCCACGCCGATCGTCCCGTGCCCGCACATCCCCAAATAGCCGACGCTCTCGAAGAAGATCACTCCGGTCGCGCACTGGCGATCGCCGGGCGGGCAGAGCAGGGCGCCGACAATCACGTCGGATCCGCGCGGTTCGCAGATCACAGCCCGGCGGAAGCGGTCGTGTTGCGATCGAAAACGCTCGCGCTGCTCGGCCAGCGAGCCACCCCCCAGGTCGGGCCCGCCCGCGACGATCACGCGCGTCGGCTCGCCGCCGGTGTGGGAATCGATCACTTGGATGCGCTGCAGGCTCACGCCGTCACTCCGATTCAAAGCGCGGAAAGCCGCGGCCGATTGTCCAAGGCGTCGAGGATGACGGCGAGAGCTTGCTCCCGCTCGGCGCCGGCCAGCGGCAAGCGCGGACTGCGGACCCACTCGCGGCCGAGGCCCGCCTCTTGCACCGCGAGCTTGATCAGCTGCACGAACTTGATCTGCGTGTCCAGCTTGAGCAGCGGGTAAAACCAGCGATAGAGGGCCCGCGCCTCGTCCCAGCGGCCGCGCCGCGTCAGCTCCCAAAAGTGCTGGTTCTCGCGAGGAACGGCAATGCCCGAGCCGGCCACCCAGCCGTCGATTCCCAGCACCGCCGACTCCAGGATCAGGTCGTCGACCCCCACGAAGAGGGCGTAGCGATCGCCCACGGCAATCCGCAGCTCGGTGATCCGCCGCGTGTTGGCCGAGCTTTCCTTGATCGCCACCAGATTCGGGATGTCGGCCAGCTCGACGAACTGCGCCGGCGTGATGTCGACCGGATACCCGACCGGATTGTTGTAGAGCATCCAGGGCAGGCTCGTAGCGGCCGCCACCTGGCGAAAGTGATGCGCGGCTTCGCGGGCGTCGGCTTTGTAGACCATCGCCGGCATCACCATGAAGCCGCTAACCCCCAGGCGTTCGCAATCGCGGACGTACTTGCAGGCGGCCGCCGTGCTCATCTCGGCCACGCCGCTGAGCACGGGGATACGGCCGGCCGCACACTTCACCGCCTCGGCGACGAGGGCCCGCTTTTCGGCCGGCTCGAGCGTTTGGTTCTCACCGAGCGACCCGGCGACGATCAGGCCCTGGATGCCGCTCGCGATCATTACCTCCCAATGCCGCGCGGTGGCGTCGAGGTCGAGCGATTGATCCTCGCGAAACTGCGTCGTGACCGCGGGAAACACGCCGTGCCAGTGCGGAGTAGGCATACGATTCGTTATACCGCCGCGGCTCTCGCCGGTCAGTCGTCGGACTCGCGATTGGCAAACATCCGTTCGATCCGCCGATCGGGGATGAGCCAGATCAGGGCGACCAGCACGTAAAACGCGCAGGCGAGCCACTGGCTGATCAAGCACGCCGCAATTGCCAGCACATAGAGGACCGGTGAGATTTTGCCTTTCCAATCGCCTCCAAGGGCCTCTTCCAACATCGGGTTTCCGCCGGGCGCCCGCAGGATCGTGAACTGCAGCACGTAATAGGCCAGCGCCGCAAGCAGCAGCACGACACCGTACACCGCGGTCGGCGTCGGGGCGAACGTGTTCTCGCCCATCCAGGCGGTCGTGAAGGGAATGAGCGAGAGCCAAAAGAGCAGATGCAAATTGGCCCAGAGAATGCCGCCCGTCACGCGCCGCGTCGCCTGGAACAGGTGATGGTGATTGTTCCAGTAGATGCCGATGAAGACGAAGCTCAACGCATAGCTCAACAAGGACGGCACCACCGGCTTGAGATCGGCGAGTGTCGCCCCTTGGTGGGGCAGCGGCACCTTCATCTCCAGCACCATCACGGTAATGATGATGGCGATCACGCCGTCGCTGAAGGCTTCGAGTCGGCCTTTACCCATTTGGTTCTCAACCGCGTGCTCGCCTCGCCAATCTCTGAGTGACTCGCGGTGGGACGAATCACCTCGGGGAGGATAACACGGTCCCCTCGGCGCGAGCTACGCTCTATGAGATCGCTGTACCGGTTTCTCACACGCTCGCGGTGCTTCGGGCTTTGAAAACGCCGCATGACGCGGCCGGGCGATCGCGATAAAATCGCGCGCCGGGAGATTCGCGCGCGATGCGACGGCGTTTTGTGCCAATCGCCGCGGCAAGGTGGGCCATGCACGTCTATTTCGGGAAACACGTCAAACGCGCGCAGGCAGGCGGGCGCCTGGTGCGCGTCGTCTGCGCGCGGTGCGAGTGCGAGTACTTCTACCACCTGGCGAGAGTCGGTATCGGCCACGGCGAGGCCCCGTACTACATCGGCGTGGGCCGGGCAACGCGCGCCGCCGAGAAGCAGGCGCAAAAGGATCTCGAGCGGCGGCTGTCGCGCGAAGCCGAGCTGGTGCCGTGCCCGCGCTGCAGCTGGATCAACGACGAACTGATCGTCGGCTACCGGATCGCTCGCTATTCGTTCTTGCGGACGCTCAATCGCTTCACCCTGCTGATCGGCGCGATCGTGTCGGCGGTGTTCGGATTCCTCGGCGCGATTCTCGCTCCAAAGGACTTGGTGTTCTTTTTGATCTTGCCGCTGGGCATCGTGCTGTTCGCCGGGGCAGCCTTCGTGCTGCGGCTCTGGCTGTGCAGCCGCATACGGCCGAACCGGGATTTTCCCCTCGCGCCACAGCTTCCGCCGGGCTCACCGCCGGCCCTCGTTCGAGATCCAGAAAACGGCACGTTGATCCCGGCAAGTCCGCCGAGTGTGCCGGTGATCGAGGAGGGCGATTGGTGCGATTTTCAGATCGGTAGGCACCGCTTGCCGGCCGTCTGTTGCGGCTGCTTGAATCCCGTGCCACTCGGGCGCGGATTCAACGCCGTGTCGCTGATGGTGCCCTGGTGCGCGGATTGCGAGCTCGCAAGGACCCGCACTTATTGGCGGATCTTCTTTGGCGCCGCCCTCAGCGGGTGGTTGGTGGCGGCCGTAATCCTGCTCCCCCTGAATCTGCAAAATGAGGAGTTTTGGATCGCCTGCCTGGGCGCGGCTGGTGTCTGCCTGCTCGTGGCGGCGGTCATTGCCTCGAAGCGGACCGCGCCCGTGAAAGTCTCGAACGGAGACCGCTCCCGTAGCGTGGTGCGCCTGCGATTTCGCAACGTCGAGTACACGCAGCTCGTGGCGCTGCACCGTGAGCGGGCGACCACGGGCGGGACCCAATCACGGCTCAGTTTGGACAAAGTGCCGCCACTCGGCGCGCGAATTCCGCCGAGCGGAGAGGGCCGAGACCAAGACGTTCGTGCCTTGAAGAACTAGCCCGGAATCGAGAGGCTCGCACTCGCCTCCCGAAGAGTCAGCCGATCTCGCGGGATCGGGAGCTCGTCTAGGCCGCCCGACGCAGGTGCCGCAGGATCCGCTCGAACTCGTCGTTGTTGGCGAAGGGGATGATGATCTTGCCCTTCTCCTTACCGCCGAGCTTGATCTGGACGGCCACGGCGAAGAGTTGCCCGAGCGTTTCTTCGAGCGAACGGACGTGGGCGCTCGCGACGCTGGGGGCCGGCTTGGGCGGCGCACCGGCGCCAGTGAACAGGATCGTCTCTGCCTGCGGCTCTTGCTGGTTCTTGAGGATCTCCCGCACGGCTGCCTCGGTTTCGCGGACCGAGAGCGATTCGCTCTCGATCCGGCCGCACAGCGCGATCTGGTCGTCGTGATTCAGCGAGAGGATGGCCCGCGCGTGGCCAAAGCTCACCCGCTCGGCCAACAGGGCATCCTTGACGAAATCGGTCAGCTCCAAGAGCCGCAGAAAATTGCAGACCGACGAGCGGCTCATGCTGAGGTGTTTGGCCACGTCGTCGACGCTGGCCGAGAAACGGTGCATGTACTCTTTGAAGGCTTGCGCTTTTTCCAGGACGTTGAGGTCCCGGCGCTTGAGGTTCTCTTCGAGGGCCGCCTCGCACATCGCTTGGTCTTCAAGTTCCAGCACGCGGCAAGGGACGGTCTCGAGGCCGGCTTTCTTTGCGGCCATCAGGCGGCGCTCGCCGGCGATCAGTTGGTACTGGCCGCCGCTGGGTCGCACGAGCAATGGCTGGAGCACGCCGTGCTGGCGGACACTCTCGACCAGTTCGTCGAGCGCCTCGCTCTCGAAGTCTTTGCGGGGCTGGAAGGGATTCCGCTCGATCAGTTCGACGTGCACGTGGCTGGAATCGGCAACTGCGGCCCGCGATTCGGTGGGAGCCGAGCCGGCGGGAACAGTCAGCCCGCCTTCGTTCCCGTTCGAGCCCAAGAGCGCGCTCAGCCCGCGACCCAATCGCCGCCGGACCGAGCTCGGCCCCTGCGCCTCGAAATTTAACGTGCCGTCCACCGCCCCACGTGCCTGTTCATCCATGACCGCGCGCCTCGTGATTCGCATCCCTGGAATCGCCAACGCATGGAATCGATCGGTCTGGCTTCAAGGTCCGATTCAGGCGAGCGTCTGTTATTCCCCCTGCGGAAAATGGGGGCTTTGCTGATAATGCGGGATTCCACGTGAAATTGGTAAAGGGCACCGCGTGAGTAATGCTCAAAGGCGGCGGTAATCTCTGGGCTCGCCCAAATTAACAGCAACACACCAACGCATTTGTTCCGCGTGGAACAGCCTCATTGCGGGTTGATCCGTGAATTGATCCGGTAGAGGACCAGGGCCTCCGGGGGCGGGTGCGGCTTGCCCGGCGCGACGTCGGCGGGGCTGTAGGTGTCCAGTAGCACAAGATCGCTGGGGGTGTCGTGGAAGATGGCCTCGACGCTCAGAGCCTTCTTGTAGGGCTCGATCAGCTTGTCGAAGTCGGCCGTCCCCTCGTAGGCCAGCAAGAAGGCCGGCTGCGGCAGGGGCTTTTGTCCGGGGGCGAGGAACGAGAAATCGCCTCCCAGCGGCGGCTGCGGATTGTAGCCCTCCACGGCCAGATTGAAGAACAGGCATGGCTCTCCGTAGACGAGAAATAGGGGCTTGCCGGGTGCCCGCTTGAGCGCGTATTGAACGGCCCGTTTCACGGCGTTCGCGCGGACCGTGCGATCCTGCCAGGCCGGGATGTCGCGTCCGCGTGCCAGACTCATCCGCGAAACGGCACCCAAAGCGAAGACGCCGATCGCTCCGACCAAAAACACCACGGTCGTCCAGCCCAAGCGAGTAGGCGCGGTTCGGGCGGCATCGCGTTCGGTCCAACGGGCGGCCGCCCGATTCATGACCGTGTCGATGCATGCGCCGGCGACCATCCAAGCGCAGACCAACCAGGGCATCACGAGTCGCGGATACGGCTTGTAGAGCGGCACGGCGACGAGTAGTCCCAGGAACCAGGCGGCCAATAACCAGCCGGCCAAATTGCGCGCCCGGGCGGCCTCCGGGTCGACGTCGGCAGACCGCGGACGCAGCACGGTCACCAGAATCACGAACGCGATAAAAAGGACTCCAAAAACGGGAGCGAAGCCGAGCCAGCCGACGAGGAGCGAAACTCCCGCCAGCAGAACCGCGATCGTCAGCAGGTGAATCCGGCGGGCGAACTCGCGGACGACGTCAGCCGAGGACCGCGATCCCACCCCGCCCGTCACGTTTTCTGTCTCCGATTCCGCTTCCGGCGCGATGGCCGTGTCCTGTGTCGGAAGGGCTCGGCCGGACCGCTGAACGATTACCGGCAGCAGCCAGGCCAGCATCATCCCGGCCGCGGTCATCCAGCCTTCATAGAACCGCTGGTTCGCGAGCTGGCGTTTGAAGTCGTCCCACCAGCTGGAGAGGCCAAAGAAGTATTGGGCGTGATTGGCGGTGACGGCCGAGTAGCCGCCCTGGGGCTGAAGCCACAGCCAGACCGGGCTCCAACCGAGCAATGTCGCGATGATGAGCGTCGCCACGACGGGCAGCCGGGCGGTCCAGTCGGCGCGGCTGAACCGCTCGCAGACTCCCCAGGCGATGAAAGCCGACAGGGCGACAGCCAGCGGCAGCCAGCCGTTGTACTTGGTCGCCCAGGCACAGGCGATGACCACCCCGGCGACCACCGCCTCGCCCAGTCGGTTCCGCGCGAGGGCGCGCCACGAACAATAGACGGCGAGCAAGAACCAGAAGCCGAGCGCCGCGTCGGTCAGGCCGGTGCGCGAGTAGACGATTTGAAAGTCCGAGAATGCCGCCAGGGCGGCGGCCGCAATTCCGGCGATGGGCCCGAACCATTCCCGGCCGACCCACCAGCAGAGCGGCACGGTCAGCGAACCCAACATCAGATTGGGCATGACGGCGGCCAACGGCGTCTTGCCCAGGAGGAGCATCGAGATTTCGATCAAGAGGGGCACGAGCGGCGGCGAGTAGAGGAAGCGATTCGGATAGCCTCTCTCGAGGAAAATGTTCGACGCGTTGACCGCCTCGTCCCAGTGCTCAATCGAGATCCGCGCCTGGTACGAAAACCGCAGCGCGACCGCCGCCACGAACAACACGCCGATTGCCAGCTTCTCGGCGCGTTCGATCGGCGGACGCGCAGCGCGCGGCGACCAACCGTTCGACACGTCCGATTCCGAACCCGGCGACTGGGCCGTCGCGCGGCGACGAATGTCTCGCTTGCGGCGACTCATGGATTTGGTTGTGGACTCAAGGTGCGGTCTCCGGCGGTCAGCTCAGTCTCTTCGGGGTCTGAAGAAGAACAAAGGACAAAGAACCCCTCACTCTGTCCTCCCCCCTTTGCAGCAAATTGAGAGAGGGGGATGCGAAAGGGTCGCGCGATGATGCGTTCGCCACGGTGGGCAGCGCGCGTCGCGACCGGCTATGATACTGACAACACGCGCGGTGCCGACAGGCAACGCTCGCGGCAATTCGCGGGCGCCGCTTTCCACGTGGAAATGAAAACACAGCGTGAGCGATCACGCCCGAGAGATCACTGCTTTAGAGAACACTGCCCGAGAGAAGAGCACCGGAGGGTTCGAGATGGCGACGCCGGATGAAATGTACGATGAAGCCGTGGCTCTCAAGGACCAGGGAAATCTCGATGGGGCGGTGGCCCGGTTCAACGAGATTCTGGCGATCGACGCCAAGCACGTGCTGGCCCACTCAGCCCTCGCGGTCAGCCTGCAAAAGCTCGGGCGACCAGAAGACGCCATCCGCCATGCGACGCGAGTGACCGAGCTCGAGCCGGACGACCCGTTCTCGTTCACCCAGCTCTCGGTCATCCTGCAACGCTGCGGCCGCATCCCCGAAGCCGAGACCGCGCTCTACAAGGCGCGGGAGATGAGCGGGCACCAACACAAGCACTGAGCGGCGAAGTATCGAGCTTCGCGACCGCTGCCCGCTTGCTCCGCGGTGATATGACGCCGGGACCGTGGCGGCTTAGCGCTTCGGCGCGCTCCACCAGTCGTCCGTCGACCTCGCGCCAGCCTGGTTGACGGCAGCGTCGGGCGGGCGGGTCATGGCGGTGTCGAGGCTGGCCGGTGGGGCACTCGGCGGTGCGGCTGGCGGCATCAGCGTCGGCGACTGCGGAGTGCCAGTTGGCAGCGGCGACGGGCTGCCCGCCGGGGCCGTCGGTTGAGCGGCAGCCTGGGCCGTCGCAGTGGGGACATTGATCCGGATCGACTGACTGGTGACGAACTCGCGGCCGTCGATCGTCTTCAGGCGGGCGTGGACCAGCAGCTGCGGCGAATCGGGGAGGGTTTGCCACGGCACGCGGACCACGTAGCCGCTGCCAAAGAAGCCGCTATGCCAGAGGGGCTCGCTGTCCTTGGGGCCGAATTCCCAGCGGCCGACCCGCTGCTGGGCATCGGGCTTGGAGAGATCGAGCACGGTGACCGTCACCGAGCCGGGGACCTTCACCACGTTGCCGTCGGCGTCCGTGGGGACGACGAAGGCCGCGAACATCTCGTCGCCCGGGACGCCGTCCCGGTCGAGCCCGCCGGTGAGGTACTTGTTGAGCGAGATCCCCTCGACCTGGCCCAGTGCCACGACTTGTTCGGCGTGGGCGATCTTCTTGCCCTCGGCCAGCTGGGTCCGCAGATCGACGGTCTCGCGGCGGGTGGCTTGGAGCTGGTTCTGCGATTCGGTGAGCTGGGCCTGGAGCTGGTTGTTGGCGTCTTCCTGCCGGCGCAGACGGCTCTCGAGAATGTCGAGCTGGCCTGTGCTGGCACAGCCGGCGGCCAGGACCATTGTCCCAACCAGCGTTGCACCGAAGCGGCTCTGTAGCGGCCCTAACCTCATCCGTGAGGTTTCCCGTTTTGCATCCTACTGCCAATCGCAAGGACCGGCGGGCTGATGCCCGACCCTTGCCCAAATCGAAGTTCCGCGATTGCGGTCCACCGGTCGTCCGTCACTCTTTGGGGATGACCGGCATCTTCTCCAAGAGGTTGTCGATCAGCCCGTAGGCCTTGGCCTCGTCCGCGAGCATGAAATTGTCGCGGTCGGTGTCGGCCTGGATCCGCTCGAGCGATTGACCGGTGTGCTTGATCAGAATCTCGTTCATCCGCTGTTTGATCCGCACAACTTCCTTGGCGTGGATGGCCAGGTCGGCGGCCGTTCCTTCCATGCCGGAGAGAGGCTGGTGGATCATGATCCGTGCGTTGGGCAGCGCGTTGCGTTTGCCCGCGGCGCCCGCCGTCAGCAGGATGGCCCCCATGCTGGCCGCTTGCCCGACGCAGTAGGTCGCCACGTCGCAGGTGATGTATTGCATGGTGTCGTAGATGGCCAGGCCCGCGGTGATCGAGCCGCCGGGCGAGTTGATGTAAAGGTGGATATCCGACTTGCCATCTTCAAACTGCAGGAAGAGCAACTGGGCCACGATGCTGTTGGCAACCATGTCGTTGATCTGGCTGCCCAGGATCACGATGCGGTCCTTGAGCAGGCGACTGTAGATGTCCATCGCCCGCTCTTCGCGGCCGCTCTTTTCGATGACGTAGGGAACGAGCACGCTCATGGTGATGAGCCCTTTCGATGCTACTTTTTGTCCTTGGTGTCGCTTTTGGACTTCGGCGGCCGGGAGAGAATCTCGTCGACCAGGCCGTACTCGACCGACTCGCGCGAGGTGAGGAAGCGGTCGCGGTCGGTGTCCTTGGCGATGACCTCGATCGGCTGACCCGTGTGCTTCGCGAGGATTTCGTTGAGCTGCTCGCGGGTCTGCAAAATGTCCTTGGCTTGAATTTCGATGTCCGAGACCTGCCCCCCCACCTCGCCGTACGGCTGGTGGATCATCATTTTGGAGTGGGGCAGGCAGAAGCGCTTCTTCGCCGATCCGCCCGCGACGAGGATTGCCCCGCCGCTGGCCGCCAGGCCGACGCAGTAGGTGGCGACTTCACATTCGAGAAACTGCATCGTGTCGTAAATGGCCATCGTGGCGGTGACCGAGCCCCCCGGCGAATTGACATACATGTGGATGTCCTGGTGCCGGTTCTCGGATTGCAGGTAGAGCAGCTTCATCACGATCATGTTGGCGGCCGCATCGGTGATCACGCCGTCCATAAAGACGATGCGGTTTTCGAGCAGCAGGTCCCCGATGCCCATCTGCCGCTGCCGTTGATAGTCGCGGGCGGCCTGGTTCATCGAGATCATGCCGGTGTGTTCGAGCTGAAAGGGTTGAGTCATTCGGCAGTCCTCATACGCGGATCACCGAGGCCCGCGCCCGGTCGACCACCCGCGGCGGTCACTGGCGCGAGAACGCGCGACGCATTATCCGCTCGTCGCAGCCTCAGTCAAGACAGATTAGACACAAGAGGTTAGGCAAATCAGTTCAGACACAGGATTGCGTTGGGTTGTGGTAATTCAGGCAATTCGCGAATTCTTCTGACGAGCGGTTGCGGTTCCCGTGGTAAGCCAGGGGTTGGCCGATCCTCGTTCCGCTTCACTCTGCACGCCGGGTGCGCGCCGACACGTAATCCGACAGACAAAAAGGAACCCGCGAGCTGCGACCCGCTGCTCGTCTGGGCGAGTTCAGCAGGGCGCTTTCAGAGTGCGAAAGAACGGATCGGACATCCGTGCCCGCCGGCCGGCAGTAGCGATCCGTCACTCGGCGGCCGCCTCTTCGGCCTCCGGCTCGGCAGTCTCGGTCACCACCTGCGTGCGGCAGACCGAATAAGGAACCGGCTCGACCCGCTCGTCGAGCGAGAGCTCCATGGGCACATCTTTATACTTCGCGCGATCGAGGATGACGTCAACTGCCTTTCGCTCGCGAATCTGAGCTTCGAGGTTTTCGATCATCCCCGTCTTTTCGAGCCGGGCCCGCACGCGCCGGGGCGTTTCGCCCCGCTGCAGGGCCATCAGCCGAATCTCGGTTTGGATGTCCTGCGGCGAGACCTCGACCTTTTCCTGCTCGGCGATCTTGTCGAGGATGAAGTGCTCTTTGAGCGCCTGCCGCGTCGAGGTGACGGCGTTCTGTCGCAGCTGGTTTTCCCGCGCCTGAATCTCGCGGGTGGTGAAGCCGGCCTGCTGCATTTCGAGAACCGTCCGCCGCAGGGCGTTCTCGACTTGCCGCCGCACGAGCTGCTCGGGCAGATCCCAGGTCGCGCTTTCGGTGATTTTTTCCGAGACCTGCTCCCGGACCGCCTGACGCTGCTCGAAGGTGACGCGGCGGCCGAGGCTCTCGCGGATTTCGTGCCGCAGCTCTTCCTCCGACTCGACGCCAATCCGCGTGAGCAGCTCCTTGGTGATCTCCGGCTTCCGCCAGCGCTTGACGTCGAGAACCTTGAAGCGGACTTCGATCTTCTCGCCCCGCAGCTCGACGTCTTCGGCCTCGGGCGCAACGGTGACCGAGGTCGACCGCTCGTCGCCGGACTGAGCGCCCGACATCAGTTTGTCGAAGCCGTTCAGCTCGGCGTCGGCAAAGCGAAGCACGGGCCGCACGCGCAACGAGGCATCCGCCACGGTGAGCAGTTTTCGCCCGTCGCGCTCAGTCTCGAGCGAGGCGCTGACCACGTCGCCCGGCTCGACGGCCCCCTCGTGCGGAGCCAGCTGGCCGTATTGCGACAGAAAGCTTTCGTAGTGCTTCTCGACGTCGGCGTCGGTCACTTCGCGGACCGGCCGCTTGATCGTCAGCCCGTCATAATTGGGGAGCTTGAACTCCGGGCGAACTTCGATATCGAACTCGTACTCGAAATCCCCTTCCTCCGGCAGCTCGATCGCCTCGACGTCGAGATCGGGCTCGTTGATCGGGTCGAGCTCCTTGTTCTCCGACAGCTGCTCCATGCTCTCGACGAGCACTCGCTGCTTGACGTCGCTGGAGAGCTCTGTGCGGAATCGCTTCTCGACCAGCTTTTGCGGCACATGGCCGGGACGGAACCCGGGGATGGCCGTCTTCTCGGTGAGAGTCTTGACCGTCTCCTCATAGAAGCGGTCGATCTCCGCGCGGGGGACGCGGACCCGCACGTGCTTTTTGCAGGGGCCAGCGTCCTTGATTTCGACGTCCAGCTCCATCTTGCGGCGTTGGGGTTCGCCCCCTTCGTCCTCTCCCGCGTCTTCCCCTTCAGGCTCGGCTGCGGGAGCCTTTTTTGCCGCTTCACTCTTAGAGGTCGCGGCGTGGCCGCCTGCCTTCGTCTTTTCGTCCGCGGGTGACATTCTCGGTCCTACTCAAATCCAGTTGATCAGCGTGTCGGTGATATGCGCCGCAACACGGAAAGCGCCGGCACATGAGGTGACCTTCGGGGCAGAACGGGTCAAACCCGCAGCGCAGGTGTGTCCCCCTTCCCCGAGCGTGTCTCGTCCTATGGGGCGTCGCCTTCGCCCTGTTCTCCAAGCGCCCACTCGGAGAACACTAAAAACGAAAAAAAGCGGGTGAAGGGGTTCGAACCCTCGACGTCCACGTTGGCAACGTGGTGCTCTACCACTGAGCTACACCCGCGGCGGCAATCGAGCCGGCCTCAATTCATCAATCCGCCTTACCCTATAGGGGAAAACGGACGCCGTCTGATTGCAGACCGCATGAGATTATAGGGAGCCTTCGCTTCCCTGCAAGGCCTGTGCCCCGTACGCTGAGCATCAACAATCTCACACCAGGAGTCTGCCATGGAGACGACCAACGGGTCACTAAAACGCAAGTTGCGGATGGGCTTGATCGGCGGCGGACAGGGGGCGTTTATCGGCCGCGTCCACGCGACGGCCGCCGTCCTGGACAACCGGGCAGCCCTGGTGGCGGGCGCTTTATCGTCGGATCCCCAGAAGGCTAAGGACTCGGCCCCGGCCTACGACATTGCCGCCGACCGTGCTTACAGCAGCGTCGAGGAACTGATCGACAAGGAGCGGGCCCTACCGGCCGATCGGCGGATCGATTTCGTCAGCATCGCCACCCCTAACCACACCCACTTCCCCATCGCCAAGGCCGCCGTCGAGGCCGGCTTCAATGTCCTGTGCGACAAGCCGCTCACATTCAATTTGTACGAGGCCGAGGAACTGGCGAGCATCGTGGAGAAGTCCGGGGTCGTCTTTGCCGTCACCCATAATTACACCGGCTACCCCCTGGTGCGGCAGGCGCGGCAGATGATTCTGTCCGGCGACCTGGGCGAGATTCAGGCCATCCGCTCGAACTACTTGCAGGGCTGGCTGCGAGCGCGGCTCGAATCGTCCGGCCAGAAACAAGCCTCGTGGCGGACCGACCCGATGAAGTCGGGGGCGGCCGGTTCGTTCGGCGACATCGGCACCCACGCCTTCAACCTGGCCCGCTACATGACCGGCCTCATCCCGCAGGAGGTTTCGGCGTCGCTCAAGATCTTTGAGCCCGGACGTCAGCTCGACGACTACGGCCACGCCGTGATCCGCTTCGAGAACGGGGCGATCGGCACGGTCACCGCGAGCCAGATTTCGCACGGTCGCGAGAACGACCTGTTCATCGACGTCGACGGCACGAAGGGCTCCATCTCCTGGCGGCAGGAGGAGCCCAACCAGATGATGGTCCGCCGCAACGGCGAGCCGCACGCGATCTACACGCGGAATCCCAACGCCCCCTATATGAATGAAGCCGGCCAGGCGGCCTGTCGCCTGCCGTCGGGACATCCCGAGGCGTTCTTCGAGGCGTTTGCCAACGTCTATCGGGCGGCATTCGACTCGATCATCAAGCGAGCGACGGGCGAGAAATTCGAGTCGCGGGACACCGTCTATCCCAACGTCTACGACGGAGTCGAGGGGATGTACTTCATTCAGCAGTGCGTCGCTTCGAGCGCGAAGAACGGAGCGTGGGTGCCGCTCAAGCACCGCCTGGCAAGGCGATAAGTCGAAAGAGCGTACACGAAGTCAGCGGTGTCTTTTCGCCTTTCTTCGGCGCTCTCCACGTGAATGCGCGCGTAGTCGCCAGAGGCCACCGCGCCGCGCGCACCCTCCCCCAGCCCGTATAACCGATATCTTGCGCTTCTTCGGATCCAGCCCTCAGTGGAATCCCCCAGCCGGTCGATGTTGATAGCGGTGCATTGCGCGCGTGGGATGCCCGCCTCGACGGCTCGCCCGGATGGAAGCCCATGACGACTTCGGTTGCCGGCTCGCAAACGTGGATTCGCGATACGTGCCGGCAATTCTCCGACGCCATTGGTTGGGAGCTGCAGTTCGTCCCGGTGCCCGGCGGCCGCGGCGAGGAAGTTGAAGCCCGCCTGCGGAGCGATCCGTCCACCTGCTGGTTCTCCGAAGTCAGTGACGGGCACGAGCGAATCGGTTTCCTGCAGCTCGTGCTTCCGGACGACGCTTCCAAGGACCGCTCCTTTAATTCGGTGGGTGACCTGGCGGACACGTTCGCCCAGCTCATCAGTCGCTCGGTCACGGCCGCACGGGTCGCCGAATCGCGAACTGATGAAGTGGTAACGCTCGTTGACATCGGCCGCTCGGTTCCCACCGAACGGAACCTGGTCGACGCGCTGCAGAAACTGCTCGAAGGCGCGACGCAGCTCACTCCGTTTCGCTCCTGCGCGTTCTTCCTGTTGGAGCCCTCGACCGAGCGGCTCAAACTGCGCGCACAGGCCCATCGCGACGCGCCGCTTAGTCCGCCGGCGGTCCGCAGCCTGAGTGAGAATCCTCCTGACTTGCAGGCCCTCTCCCGCGGCCGGACGGTTTTGGGCGGCGACACGATCCAAGAGTCGGCGGCATGGCTGCCGCCGGGAACGTCGACCGCCGTTTGCCTATCGGTCGGCTCCGATACCGGGCCGATCGGCACGCTGTGGGTCTACGATCGCCGCCGCCGCGAGCCTTCCGACCGTGAAATGCACGTGCTGGAATCGATCGCCGTGCAGGTGGCGACTCTGTTGGAGCGCGTGGTGCTGTTGCGCGAAAGTGCGACCCAGCACCGCCTTCAGCGGGACTTGCAACTGGCCTCGCAAGCGCAATCGTCGCTCGTGGATACTCCCCTGCCCCCCAGCGCGGGCATCGAAGCGGCCATCCGCTCGACCAGTCACTTCGAGATCGGCGGCGACTTGTGCGAGTTGATTCCGCTGGCCGAAGGGCGAACGGCGCTTGCGATCGGCGACGCGTCGGGGCACGGCATCTCGGCGTCGATCGTGATGTCGGCGGTCCGCGGCGCCGTGCATGCGCTGGCCCTCGACCTGCGCTCGCCCCTCTCGCCCGACGAAGTGCTCGTGCGGATCAATCATGCGCTGCACGCGATCACGCCGCCGCACCAGTTTATGAGCCTGCTCTACGGTGTGATCGACGCAAGGCAGATGCTTTTCACCTATTCGAACGCGGGGCATCCCTCGCCCGTGCTGATGCGCTTGGGCGGCCCGGTGCAGCTCGAGTCCCACGGCATGTTGCTGGGGGTGGTTACCGACACGACCTACGGCTCGTCGCAGTTGGCGATCAGTCCGGGCGACACCTTGATCGCCTTTACCGACGGTGTCAGCGAAGCGATGAACGGCAAGCGGAAAATGTTCCGCAGCGACGGAATCGTCGAGGTTCTGCTGGCCCAGCACGGACAGCCCGCCCAGACCGTCTTGGATGCGATCTGGTCGGAGGTCGAGGCCCACCTGGACGGCACGTCGGGGCATGACGACCGGTCGTTGGTGGTCATCCGGGTGTCCTGAAGGCCGGAAAAGACATGTCCTGAATGTTGTCAAACGGCCACGAACTGGACGCCGCTCGGAGATTGGACTTCCGGGGCCCGCGTGCAAGAATTGAGACGTGTTTACACGCGACCACGTTTGGCACATGGTGAAGCGGGGCGGCCGGCTCGATGCCGCGCGGCTCTCGCGCTGGCGCGCGCAGGCTCAGGTCGTCATCAAACGATCGGAACAACTCCGCGACGAGAGCGATGCCGAACTGCTCCGCCGCGGTCGCGAACTGCGCTGGCAAGCCAAGACGCAGCCGCGCCTGAGCAGCCTGTTGGTCGAAGCGTTTGCTCTCGTCCGCGAAGCGTCCCGTCGCGAGCTGGGCTTCCAACACTTCCTCGTGCAGATTCAGGGAGGCATCGCCCTTTTTGAAGGGCACGTCGCCGAGATGCAGACGGGTGAGGGCAAGACCCTCACCGCCACGCTTCCCGCGTTTCTCCGCGGACTCACCGGCCGCGGCTGCCACATCGTCACGGTCAACGATTACCTGGCCCATCGCGACGCGGAAACAATGGGGCCGATCTACGAGCGGCTGGGCCTCTCCGTCGGCTGCATCGAGACGCCGATGCAAACTGAGGAGCGCCGCGACGCCTACGCGAAGGACATCACCTACGGAACGGCCAAGGAGATCGGCTTCGACTTCCTCCGAGATCGGCTGCGGATCGGCGCCGACGCGACGAGCGGATATCGCCGCCGCAACGGCCCGTCGTTCACGGGCTCCGCGCGCGGCGCCAACGAAGCGCCGGTGCAGCGTAGCCACCACTTCGCCCTGATCGACGAGGCCGACAGTATTCTGATCGACGAGGCGCGGACGCCGTTGATCATCGGTCTCACGCAGCCGAACACGGCAGCCACCGTCAATCTGCTGCGCTGGAGCCAGCGGGCGTCGCTACGGTTGGAGCGCGACGTCGAGTTCGTCTTCGAACCCGATCGCCGGATGGCCTACCTGACCGATCGTGGCTGCCGCAAAGTGCTGTTGATGGCCAAGCCCTCGCTGTTGGATTGCGTCGACGCCGAGCGGATGTACAAGCACGTCGAACAAGCGCTCTCGTCGCGATACGGTTTTCAGCGGGATCGCGATTACGTCGTCGTCGAGGAAAAGGTCGTCATCGTGGACGAGTCGACGGGCCGCCAGATGGACGGCCGCAAGTGGCAGGACGGCCTGCACCAGGCGGTCGAAGCGAAGGAGCTGGTGCCGATTACCGCCGCCACGGGACAGGCTGCGCGAGTCACTGTGCAGACCTATTTTCGCCAGTACGAACACGTTTGCGGCATGACGGGCACGGCCGTCCAGGCTCGCCGCGAGCTGGCCAACACTTACGCGATCAGTGTTTCACCGATTCCGACCAACCGCCCCTGCATCCGCACCGGCGCACCGCCGCGGATTTTCACCACGCTGGCGGCTAAGCGGCAGGCCGTTGTGCAAGAGGTGGCGAAGATGCACGCCGCCGGGCGCTCGGTGCTCGTCGGCACGCCGTCGGTCGATGCGTCCGAGGCCTTGGGCCGCGCGCTGAAGGAATGTGGCATCGCGCACCAGGTCCTCAACGCGCACTTCCACGAGCAAGAAGCGGAGATTGTGACCCGGGCGGGACAATCGCAGGCGGTGACCATCGCCACCAACATGGCCGGCCGCGGGACCGATATCCAGCTCGACGAAAAGGTCCGCGCGGCGGGCGGCCTGCACGTCATCGCCACCGAGATGCACAGCTCGGCCCGCATCGACCGTCAGTTGGTCGGCCGCGCGGCCCGGCAAGGCGATCCCGGCTCATTTCAATTCTTCTTGTCGCTCGAGGATGAGCTGCTCCGCTGTCTCAAGCCGGACAAGGTGGCCCGCTTCCGCGCTAAGGCCCGCCCGAACGCCGAGGGCCAACTGTCGCTGCAATGGCTCGGCCTGTTCCGCCGCACGCAGCGTTTTCTGGAGAAGATGCACCGCAAAGAGCGGAAGCATCTTCTGAAGCACGAACGTCAACGCTCCGATGCCCACAATCACATGGGCCTCGATCCGTTCCTCGAACTGACCGAGTGATCCGCTGGCCCGTGTCGAGCATGGTATCGCCGGCTCCGACTTCGGCGCGAGAGACGAGGCCTTGGGCTCCGTAGCCGCCGTCGACGGTCGCCATCCAGAATTCCTGAGAAACTGATCTTGGATGAATCTCCGTTTTGTGGCTGAATGGAGAGAGCGGTTCTGGGCGCGAACGTCTTGGTGTGCGCGCTGCTTGAGCGACGACAGCCGCGATGCGCGGGCCTCGGAGTACGCGGAGACGAGTGCTGTCGGGCCGAAGTGTGGTTAACGGAATGTCATCCCCAGAGGGTGTGGTGTGGTCACCTACTTTCACCAGATAGTTGACCACAGAGATAGTTGACCACGCGGGACGCGTGACGGGACGGGACACGTTATTCCACCGAGAAAATCCCGGGGCGATTTGTCCCTCACCCCGCCCCCTGTCCCACCCGCAGCGATCGGGCGAGGGGAAAGACTGGGATGGGACGGGACTCGATGTTTCATCGAGAAAAGCACGGAGAAAACGGGCGTGCCCCCCATGGCTGTCGAGGACGGGATCGGGACGCCAGGTGGAAAGAGATTGGCCGGTAGGTCGGGACACTTTGTTTCGCTAGCGAGTTGACCCACCAAAGTAGTTGACCCACCTCCCACCGCTTGGCCGCGGGACGGGACACATTGTTTCACCGAGAAAATCCCGGCGAATTTGGCCTCCCGCCCCGCCGCGTCAGCAGGCCAGCGGAGGAGATCGCGGGACGGGACTGAATTGCACCCGAGTCGATCGGGACACTAAACGCGACGGGATCGGGACTGGGACGGGATTGAATTGGGACGGGATCGCGTTCACGCGGTCCGTGTCCACTTGGAATGACTGTGGCAGTGATTAACGCTGGGGCAGCGGCTTGAGTTGGCCGAGCATGGTGTGGACGCGGATCAGAGCCGTGTCGAGCATGGTTTCGCCGGCTCCGACTTCGGCGCGGGAAACGAGGCCTTCGGCGCCGTAGCCGCCTTCGACGGCCGCGCGGATCGTGGGGAAATAGCCGTGGTAGCCGTTTGCATATCCGGCGAAGAGTGAGAAAGCGGCCGGAGAGCGATCGCGGAACGCGAGACCGAATTCGACGAAGGGCTCGCCCGGCATCCCGACCAGGGCGATCTGCCGATTGATGAGCAAAGTCGTGACCGGGCAGTCGAGCGGTGCGGTCAGGTAGCCGCGGTAGCGCTCGATCACCTCGGGCTTCACCTGCCCTTTCAGTTGGGCGAGCAGGGCCTGCGGTTCGTAACGGTGTTGGAAGTGTCGCAGGTCGAGCGCGAACTGCAGCTCGGGCTTGTCGGGAGGCTTCGGAACGATCGATTGAGCAACGCGGAGCGCTTCGCGGCCCAGCTCGCGCCCCGTTTCTTGCATCAGTTTCTCGGCATCCTCAGCCAGGGGCGTTTTGTCGAAGTAGGGATTGATGTCGCCGGCGGCGCCCTGCAGGAAGAGGCAAACAGTCCCCGCACCGAACGCGGGCTCGACCACGCCGGCCATCGCACTCGGATAATCGGCGGAGTACTTGAGATTATCGGGGCCGAAAACGACTGGGTGACACGCATAGTTGACGAGCACGGCCAGCGTGCGGCCATCGCCTCCGTCGACGCGGAGGATGCCGACGCGGGAATCGACCGGGTGTGTGGGCGTTTTGGTAGCGTTGCGCCAGAGCATCTTCACCGTGCCGTCGGGGCGAACGAAACGCCGATTGTGGCCGATCAGCGCGTCCCCTTCCCCGACGCCAAGTTTCGCCGGTTGCAACCGAGCGCTCGCCTGCTCGATCGCCGCGGCAATCCGATCAAGGGCCCGTTCTTCCCAAGCAGGCCGCTTCCCCTTCGGATACGTATCGTTGATGAACGGGCCGGAGTGCGTGTGCGACGCGAAGAAGAAGACCTGCTCGACGCCGGCCGAGCCCCGCACGCGCCGCCGGACGACGTCCATCGACTCGACGCCGAACGTGCGTCCCAAATCGAGCGTGACCAGGGCGAGGCGATGCGTCCCGTCATCGAGCAGCAACGCCTTGCCGAAGAGCGGATCGCGCGTCCCCGTGGACGGACCGCTGCGGTCAGCGTAGCCCCAAAGGTCGAAGCTCTCCTGTGGAGTGATGTCGGCCTTGGCCGAAGCCGCGCGGAATTCGGCGGCCGCCAGCGCGCTCGCGCAGGTCAACCCGAGCAACAGCCCGGCCAACAAGCAGCGGGTGAGCCGCAGGATGACGCGGGGCTTTCGCTCGGAAGGAATCACGGGGACTCAGCGCTTGGCGGCGGCCTGGTGGCGAACCTCGCCAGGCGCGTCGACCGGATTGAGGTCGCTATGAGGCAGCGTATCGGGCGTCACCCGGACGGCCGTCGTCAGCTTCAGCGGATAGGGTGCCCCGACTTCGAACGACAGTTCGACGAACGACGCCGTCCAGCCCTTCTCGGGCGTGGCGATCTTGGCCACGTAGACTCCATGTCCCTGTTCGTGCAGTTCGTGGCTCTTGAAGGTGCGACCGATGGTGATCACCCGGAAGTCGCGGGCCGTCGGGTTGGTCGCCTGCCAGAGCTTGACGGACGTCGGCTTGGTCACGGTCGTGACGAGAATCGAACCGTCCGGCTCGAAGTTCCAGGTGAATTGCGGCCGGGGCGTCCCCTTCAGCACCGTGTCGTAGAAAGACACGACGCTCTCGCGGACGTCGGTTCCCTTGAGGCCGTGGTCGGCGTTGGGGATGTAGCGCAGGTATTTTTCGCCCGGCAGCGCGTCGAAGTAGAACTGCGAGTTGTCGGGACAGAAGAACTCGTCCCCGGCTCCGCCCACGATGTATTTGGGCATCGTGAACCGTTCGCGGTAGGAGAACGGATCCTCGATCTCGTTGAGCAGCTTCATCCGCGGGTCGGCCGCGCGCTTGGTGATGCCGTGGCGGAAGTAGTCACCGACGGCCTCGGTGTAGAAGCCGTAAACGGAGACGTGATGCCGCATCGAGGCGACCTGGTTGAGCGTGTCGATGGAGATGGGGATGATGGCGTCGACTCGCTTGTCGACGGCCGCCGTGCACCAGGTCGTCCAGCCGCGCTTGGAGCCGCCGCAGACCACGAACTTGTCGATCCTGAAATTGCCCCCCTCCTTGCTGGCGAGCAATTCCTGCACGCAGTCCATCGCCCGCACCGCGCCCTTGACCATCGGCAGTCGGGCGGGCCACTCCTCGTCGCCCCCTTTGAGGAACTGGTCCCAGGTGTAGGCGATCAGATCGTCTTCTTTGCGCTCGACCCCGTCGTTGTGAAAGACGAGCGGCTGGTTGGGTGTATCCTTCAACTCGACTACGACGGAGTTGGTTTCCGCGGCCATCGAGGCGATGAGCAGGTCGGCCGATTTGGGTGCCTTGTCCCGATTCGAGCCGCCGTCGATGAAGAGGAAGGCGGTGTGAGCGACTGGTTGCGCGGGTCGCACGATCGTCAGCCAGTGCTGCCAAAGCGTACGATCGACTTCTTTCGGCGAACGCCAGCTCTGGGACTTGAGATTGACGACAAACGTCGCGGCCCCGTGGGCTTCCAGCTGATGGTCGATCTTCCAGGAATAACTCGAGTCGGGTTTGGCCACGTATCGATCGAGGGCCGTTTCGCCGGCCTGAACCGCTCCCACTCCCAAAGCCACCACGAGCAACGCGGCCAGTCTGTTCCCCGCACGAACTGGCAAGACTTCCGACCCCAACATGACACACTCCGAAAGGGCTAAAATGAAGCTTCACGGCCGATTGATTCACGATAACGGAGGCGACGGCGCGTGAAAAGCGGCGGAGCCGCACATCGGCCCCGGCCGGATCAGAACGTCATGCAGAGCGTGCCGCCGTCAACCACCAGCGTCTGCCCGGTGATGTAGCTGCCGGCGTCGCTGGCCAACAGCAGGGCCGGTCCGGCCAGCTCGCGCGGATCGCCCCAGCGGCCGAGGGCCGTACGCTGGGCGAAGGTCGCCTTTTCGGCATCGCTCAGCAGCTTGCCGGGCAAATCGGTGAGGAAAGGTCCGGGAGCCAAACAGTTGGCGGTGATCCCGAACTTGCCCAACTCGAGCGCGTTGGCTCGGGCCAAGCCGATCACCGCGGACTTCGTCGCCGAGTACGCGTCGCGTCCCGCCTTCGACGCCAGCCCCATGATCGACGAAATGTAAATCACGCGGCCCCATTTACGGGCTTTCATCTGCGGCACGAGGGCCCGCGTGAGAGCCATGCAAGACGACAGATTCAGCTCGAGGATGCGGTCCCAGTTGGCGTCGCTGATCTGGTCGATCTCTTCTGGAACATTCGACCCGGCGTTGTTGACCAGGATGTCGACGTGCCCCATCTCAGCAATCGCCGCCTTCGCCAGGCGATCGGCCTCAGAGCGTTTCGTCAGGTCGGCGACCACGTACATCCCGCGGACCGAGGTGTTCTGGCGGATCTCGGCGAGGGCCGCTTTCAGTTCGTCCTCGTGCCGGCTGGAAATCACCACGTCGGCGCCGGCTTCGGCGAATCCGCGGGCCATCGCCTTGCCCAGGCCCTTGCTGCCACCGGTGACCAAAGCCACTCGTCCCGACAGATTGAAGGAAGCATTTGGCATGTGCGTGAGCCTTTACCAGGCAAGAAAAATTGTGAACGCTCAGTTCGCGCTCGCGCGGAGCCGGGGTCGCGGCTTCTCGGCGGGCGCCTTGGCGGGATCGAGATCGGCGTGCGGCAACGTGTCGGGCGTCACGCGAACGGCCGTCGACACCTTGAACGCGTTGGGTGCGCCAACGTCGAACGCCAGTTCGACGAACGAAGCCGTCCAGCCACGCTCGGGTTTGGCGAGCTTGGCGACGTAGTTCCCGTCTCCTTGATCCGTCAGTGTGGTCGGCTTGTACGCCTTGCCGATGCTCATCAGGCGGAAGTCGCGGGCCTCGGGATTGGTCGCCTGCCACAGCGTAACCGACTGGGGATGGCTCTTCGTCTTCACGTGGATCGAGCCATCTTTCTCGAACGTCCAGGAATAGCTGGGCCGTTGGCGTCCCGTGAGCACCGTGTGATAGAAGGCGGCCACACTTTCGCGGGCGTCGGAGCCCTTGAGGTTGTGGGCCGCGTTGGGCACGTATCGCAGGTACTTTTCGCCCGGCAACGCGTCGAAATAGAACTGGCTGCTATCAGGACAGAAATATTGGTCGCCCGACGCGTTGACGACGTACTTGGGCATCGTGAAACGCTCACGGTAGGAGTAGGGATCCTCGATCGCGTTGAGCAGCTTCATTCGCGGATTGGCGGTCTGCTGCACCACGTTGCCTCGCACGTAATTGCCCACGGCCAGCGTGTAGAACCCGTAGACGGCAACGTGATGCGCCATCGACAGCTCGTTGTTGAGACAATCGATCGAGCTGGGAGCGATGGCGGCGACCCGCTTGTCGACGGCGGCCGTGCACCAGGTCGTCCAGCCGCGTTTCGATCCGCCGCCCACGACGAACTTTTCGACTTTCAGTTTCCCACCTTCGTCGCTGGCCAACAGCTCCTGAATACAGTCCATGGCGCGAACCGCGCTTTTCGTCATCGGCAGGCGGGCCGGCCACTCGTCGTCTCCGCCGGCCAGAAACGCCGCATAGGTGTAGGCGATCAGGTCATCCTCAGAGCGTTTCCGGCCGTCGTTTTTGAAGACGAGCGGCTGGTTGGGGACCATCTTCAGTTCGCAGACGATCCCGTGCGACGCCCTAGCCGTCATTGCAATGATCGCGGGGTCAACCTTCGCGGGGGCCGCGTCCGAATTCTTGCCGCCGGTGATGAACAAAAAGGGAATGGTGCCCGCCGGCTTGTCCGGCTTAACGATCGTCAGCCAGTGCTGCCACACCGGCTGGTTGACTTCTTTGCTCGTGCGCCAGGTCTGCGACTTGAGATCGACGACGAACACCGTCGCCCCCGGAACCTGCGTTTTTCGCACCAGCTTCCAGGAATACGTCTTGTCGGGCTTGGCGATGTAGCGGTCGAGCGCCGTCTCGCCGGCACGGATCGTGGGAGTGCCGCCAACGGCGACAATCAGGGCCAAAAGGGTGGTGAGGCGGACGCGAGCGGGCAAGAATCGCGGCATGCGAGGATTCCGGGAGGGGTGATTCAAGTGGGGGAAGGCGGACGGTGGGATTACTGGCGGCCCCTTCACATTACTCGCCCCGCAGGTGCAAAAAAAGTCATCTACTCCCAGATTCCCTCGGGGATCGGCTTCTCCTCGACAATCTCGATCAAAACGTGATCCGGCCCCTCCACGTAGAAACTTCTGAAGTGGTATTTCGGGTCTTCCTTGATCGGCTCGACGATCTTGACGCCCGATTTCTGCATGGCCGCCAGCACCGGCTCGATCTGGCGATACGAAAAGGCGATGTGGTCGATCGGCCGGCCCTTCGTCGGCTGGAGTGTCTTGAGCGGCGGTTCGGGCCACCAGGGGGGCGGCGGCTCGACGTCCGGCTTGCCAAAGAAAATCATCGTGACGTTGTCGCACTGGATTACGTTGATCCAGATCTTGGCGAGCGTCGACATGTCGCCCGCTGGCTTGGGCCGCTCGGGCAAGCGGGGCTTCAGTCCCAGGTGCTTGGCGTACCAGCGGCAAGTGGCGTTGACGTCGGTCGCAAAGAAGTGGACGTGGGCAAAGCGGTGGTGGCCCATCGTGTTGATTTCGATCAGCTCGTGTCCCGGCCCGCGGGAATAAAAATAAAAGTTGTCGGGCCCGGGCAGCGGACTCAACGGCGTGACGATGTCGAGTCCGTGCTTTTTCAGCCACCCATACTCGTGCGCGACGTCGACGCCGCCCCAACCGATATGCCAGATGCCCGTGTCGAGTTTGCCGTCGGCCGGCGCACCAACCGCGTTGAACAAGAGGAACGAACGCTCGACGAAGAGCGCGTCCGGATTGCCGCGATACTTGACCGGCACGGCGCCGTAATATTTCTGATAAAAACTCTTCGACGCACTGACGTCCGGGGCGTTGAGCCGCACGTGATGAAAATGGGCCGGCTCGTCTGCGGCCGCCGCACGGCTGGAGGAGCCGGTCTCCGCCAGAAAAGCGTCTGCGAGCGACAGGCCGATGCAACAGAGGGAAACGAGAGACCGGACAACCGATCGCGGGCGAAAACTCACGTCTGGCTCCTTGATGGCCGGTGGTCGTCGCCACAGCGACGGGCCGACTTGGTGGAAAGCGCGGACACGAAGTGGGCAGACCGTTGTTGACGTTTCGAGTGGCGGTCGGGTTGAGCGAAGCCGGCGCGCCCGTCGAACCGCGGCTCGTTTGCGCCGCCCGGCAAGCGAACCAGACGCCGGGCCGGCCCATTTCCAACACCATAGGGAACGTCGGCGCAAAATACAGGTTCACGCCGGCAAATGCGACTTCGCCGCAGGGGAACGGCGCCGTCGACCGGCGCGTTTTCCTTCAGCGCTCGACGACCCGCGAAGCCGAGCCGAAGAAGCGGTCGCCCTCAGCCAGGAGCTCGTCGACGACTTGGGGACGCTGAGCGGCCAGGTCGTTGACTTCCCAGGCGTCCTCCGGCTTGGCGAAGAGATGTCGCACCGGTTCTTCGCTCGCGGGTTCCGATTGCTGCACCAGGTAATGATCTGCCGAGCGCACGGTGGTGAGACCCCGTTGGTCGGCCGCGAACGCCTGCTGTCGGGGGTGAGCGCGGCCATCGCGGACGGCAGGCAACAGGCTGTGGCCTTCGAGCAGCGTGTCCGGACGCTCCAGCCCGAACCATTCGAACAGAGTCGGATACAAATCGACGGGCTGCGTGAGCGCCTGGCGGCGGAAGCCCCGATCGACGCCCGCGCCGCGCACGAAAAGGGGCGTGTGCACCATCTCATCAGCCGATTGTGCCAACTCGTCTCGGAGCACACCCGGCTCGTGCACGGTCAGGCCTTGGGCCGCCGTGAGCAGCAGCAAAGTCGGCGTGCCGGCAGCCACCTGGTCGATCGCGTCGAGTAAGCGGCCCACGGCGGCGTCGAGCAGAGCGATATAGCCGCCCAAAACCTTGCGAGCCAGCGCCCGGTCCAAATCAGTCATTTTGTCGCGGAGTGCGCGGCTGGGTGGCAGTTCGGCGGCCGTGCGCAAGAGGTCGTTGAACTGGCTGTCGGACATTTCCAGGAACGTGCCGTCATCCGGCTCTTCGTACTTGTCGGCCTCCTCGAAATCGTCGTCCGTCTCAGCCACGTCGATCTCGTCATCGTCGTCCGCCGCCTCGGTCGGTTCGTCATCGTCGACGTCGACGTCGAGAAACAGGCGGGCGTATTCCGCAGGTGGCAGCCAGGGGATGGGCACCCCGCGCGACTTGATCCAGAGCAGCCAGGGTTCTCTCCGTGACGTCCGCAACAGGCGCAGGTCGCGCTGCGCACGGGCGACGACCCGGAGAAATGGCGTGTCGTCTGGCGCGACGTCCAAGCCGTCGGCTCCGGTGACGACCTGCGCCCACTCGGGAAAGAGTTGCGACAAATCGCGGGAAGACTCGTCGTCCGTACCGCCAGCTTCCAGCAGCATCCGAACGGTTACGCCGCGGGCCGCGAGCGCCGCGGGCAATAAGTCGCTCGCGCGAGGGTCGCCCTGCCGTCGACACTCGTAGCAACCGCTCCACCAGGCGTGCCGCACCGTGTTGAGCGTCAGCGATTCGGCGAAGTGCTGGTGAAAGCAAACGGACTGCGCGGCCAGTCGATCGAAATTCGGCGTTTCGATCCAGTTGTTGCCGTAGCAAGCCAAGAAGCTCAGCGGCAAACGGTCGAAGGTCAAAACGATCGCGTTCATGCGGGCGAAACTCGTGCTCGGCGGACCCCGGTGCAGAAGAGGCGGGCGCTCGGCAAAAGGTTCGCCCTCCGACTAGTGAATCGACACGCCGAAGTTCCGCAAAATGAGGCTCGAGACGGCCGTGTCGGCTACGGCGCCGTCCCCGCGCGGTTCGATACCGTCGCTGCTCGAAGCGACGAGCACGCCCCGGCGTGCGGCGTCTTCGGCCGGAAAGCCGTGCGAACCCTGGACCAACTCCGGCCGTAGCGGCGTGGCCCGGGCCGGCATGTCGATAAACATCTCGACCGGGTCGTAGCCGGGCTTGCGGTGAATATCGACGGTGCGGGCAAAGGCGGGAGCCTTGGCATCGTCGAGCCACCAGTAATAAGCGAACCATTGGTCGGGCTGTGAGATGAGCACCACTTCGCCCGACCGCGGATGATCGAGATTGCGGCGGTGGCGATCGGCTCCGGCCAGCACTTCGTGCACTGACGGGTCGTCCTTAAAGATGGCGGCGACGCGTGGCACATCGGCCGGGTCTTTCACGAAGACGTGCGCCAACTGGTGATCGACCATGGCCCACGCCCGGCTCGCGCGGACATCGAGCAACTCGGCCCCGTCTTGCTCTTTGAGCGTCAGTAGGCCAGCCTCGCGGAGCCGACGATTGGGAAAGCCAGCCGACTTCACCGGCGTGATCACGTATTCGCTGGCGACGACCCACAGCACGTCGTCAAGACCGGCTTCAGCCAGGCCGTCCTGCAGCCGTCCGATGGCGGCATCCAATTCGACCGTGGCCGCGGCCGCCTGCGGGCTGTCCGGCCCGAACTTCTGGGCGGCGTAGTCGAGGTGCGGGAGGTACGCGTAGGTAAAACGCGGTTGGAACGAACGCGCCGCGACGAGGCACGACTCGACGATCCACTGCGTCGACTTGATATTCGCGAGCGGTCCCCAGAAGTGCATCAGCGGAAAATGGCCCAGCGTGTCGCGCAATTGGCCGTAGAGCTCCGTTGGCTTGGTGTAGCACCAGAGCGATTCCGAGCCGTCCGGGTTGTGGATCGGGGCCGGCGTGCAGATGAAGTCGGCCTCGGCCCCTTTGATCAACAGCGGAAACCAGGCCGCCGACGTCAATGCTCGATCGTGCCGGTGCAGCAATGTCCAGATTTGCGGCCGCTGGATCTCCTCGTTCCAAGCGGTCCACATTTCAACTTCGCCGCGTTCGCGCCAGAAAAAGCCGTTGGCAATCACCCCGTGCTGCTCCGGCCCGGTGCCGGTTGTCAAAGCAGCCTGGCTCGGGCACGTGACGCAGGGGAATGTGTGCGCGATGGGAAGCGTCGCCCCGCCCTTGCCCAGCGCCGCCAGGCGGGGCATCGACGCCAAATCCGCGGCGCGGAAGCCGGGGATCGACAACAGGACGGCAAAGCGATTGGCCATTCGATCAGACCGCGCTTACTTCCTGACGAGGCGGCTTTGCCGGTCTCGCCACTCGCTGTCCCGCAGATCGAAGAGGTGCTTCTTGAAGAACTTGCAAATCGCGCCTTCCGTATCGATGTCGCGAATACCGAGCAGGTCGGTCCCGCGCGACGGCACGTTCACGGGCACCAGGTACATGCGATCGGCGCTGGTCTTGCTTGTGCCGCTCAGCTTCTTGTGGAGCGACTCTGCGTCCTTCTTATCGGTGCGGTTGGCTTTCCCGTAAAGAGTCATGAAGGCGATGTTCCAGTCGGGATTGCGGATGTCGGTGATAGACTCCGCCAGGCTGAGCCCTTTGACGCGGGCCGGCGGCGAG
>Ga0210390_10000685_pt1 | contig 35470 bp, 27 predicted proteins | sample IncBWH11OmetaG_FD_161050 | JGI IMG/M metagenome (GOLD analysis project Ga0210390, IMG submission 161050) | Forest soil microbial communities from Barre Woods Harvard Forest LTER site, Petersham, Massachusetts, United States - Inc-BW-H-11-O ...
CGTCAGTTGAGATGCTGACGATGCCAACGGGTGTGAGCACCGTGGACGCTGCGATTGGCGGGATTCCTTGTGGTGGAATTACCGAGATCGTTGGTCCTTCCTGGTACTCCGTCGGCCGAAAAAGCCTGCAAGCGCAACTGCTGGCGCACGCCGCACGAGAGCGATTCTGTGCCTTGATCGATGCGAATGATTCGTTTGATCCACGGTCTGCGAAAACTGCCGGCGTCAATCTTGAGAGAGTCTTATGGATACGTGGCGGGGGACATGGAGTCAAAGCACTGGAGCAGGCATTTAAAGCCTCCGACCTGCTGCTCCAGGGGAGCGCCGGGTTTGGACTCATCATGGTCGACCTTGCGGGAATATCGGAACGATTGGTGCGCAAGGTTCCTCTGACTACCTGGTTCCGTTTCCGCAGCGTGGCGGAAAAATTCGACTCTCCGCTCGTATTTATAACGCCGTGTCCGGTCTTAGGCACTTGTTCAAGTCTGACCCTGACGCTATCGGCAGCGGAGGTTCGCTGGTCTTTGCCGACGCCCGGATCTCCGGCGCACGCGCGCCTCCCGGCCGGTTTGGACTTTCATCTGGAAGTTGCAACGCGGCGTGCGTTCAAGAAACCTTCCCAACCAATTCGCACCTTCTCGGCACAGCGGCGATGGGCCTAGTCATGCTTTTCGCCTGCATCTTCGTGCCGCGCTTTATTGTGCAAGCATCGCTCCGTTGCGAGCCCGAAGAGAAACGGCAGGCATGGAGCCACCGGCCAATTGCTGTTCTCGATGGGCCCGAGTCTTTACCGCGGGTCATCGCTTGCAATGAGCGCGCGCAGCTTGTTGGGATCGATCCAGGAATCACAAAGGCACAAGCGGCCCAGTGCCCTGACATTATTTTGCGGAAACGAATACCGAAGCAGGAGCAAGCGGCACAAGACGCGCTGCTCGATTGCGCTGCCGAGTTCTCTCCCAAGGTGGAGTCCACTGCGCAGGGCATGGTGACCCTCGATATTGAGGGAACCGAGCGAATCTTCGGTCCACCGCAAAAGCTCGTTCGGGCACTCGCTCATCAAGCGAGCCGAATCGGGTTGGAGGCGAACGTCTCCGCGGCTGCGAATCGTGATACAGCACAACTTGCGGCGAAGGGTTTTACCGGCACAACGATCGTCCAGAAAGGCCATGAGGCCGACTGCCTCGCACAACTGCCGATTGATGTCCTGCCGTTAAGCGAAGCGCAGGCTGAAATTCTCGACGCTTGGGGCATTCGCAGATGCCGGGACTTGGCTTTACTGCCACCGGTACCGTTGATCGAGAGGCTCGGGCAGGCAGGTCTTCATCTGCAACGGCTCGCGCGCGGCGAAGGAACCGTCGTCCTGGTACCGGCGGATGCGCCACTGAGGTTTGAAGAAAGTCTGGAGCTGGAAGATCCGGTTGAGGACCTGGAGGCGCTGGTCTTCATTCTGAACCGGCTGTTGGAACAACTCGCAGCGCGATTGACAGCACGTTCGCTTGCGACGGATGAGCTGACTTTGCGCCTTGATCTGGATGTACATCAAGACCGGGATGTCCGGAACGAAGCGGCCCGCGAAGTTTCCGATTGCTGGGTTCGCACACTCAGTCTTCCGGTCTCAATGCAAAACACCAAAGTGTTGCTGAAGCTTCTGCAACTTGACCTGGAGCAGCATCGCCCGAGCGCAGCGGTCAGGAGCGTGGCGATTGAGGCGCGCCCGGCCAGGCGCCGCCACACGCAAGGTGCTTTGTTTGCTCCGGCTGCTCCAGAACCCGAAAGCCTGGCAATCACTCTGGCGCGTATTCGCGGACTGGTTGGCGAAGTCGATGAGCGGGGCCGGGGGAAGGTTGGCGCGGCGGAAGTGCTGGACTCGCATCAATCGGACGACTTCCGAATGACTGCTTTTATTCCAGCCGATAACAAGCGAGCGCAGTCTGGAAACGACTCAACCAGCCCGTGCGTGACCATGAGCATGTTTCGTCCGCCGCTGCCGGCAAACGTCCGCTGTCGGACCGGCAAGCCAATCCATATCTCGTTTGCGGAGGTGTCATCGGAAATTGTCTGTGCCGGTGGTCCATGGAGAACGTCGGGAAATTGGTGGAAAAGCGAAGAATGGCGCCGTGAAGAATGGGACATCGCGGTACAACTCGCGGCCGGCATCGGACTGTATCGAATTTTCCGCGATCTTCGCCAGGACGCCTGGTTTGTGGAGGGCCTGTACGACTGATGCAGTTTGTGGAATTACACGCGCGGAGTGCGTTCAGCTTTCTGGAGGGAGCGTCTGTTCCAGAAGCCTTGGCTCACGCCTGCGCCAATAAGCAACTCCCAGCCATGGCGCTGCTCGATCGCAACGGCCTCTACGGCTCTCCGCGGTTTCATCTGACCGCCAAGTCGAACAAGATCAAATCGCATGTAGGCGCCGAATTGTCTGTCGGGGAGACCCAGGCGTCGAAGTCGTGCTATTACCCATTGCTCGTCAAGAATCGCGCTGGATATCAAAACCTCTGCCGTCTGATCACCAAAACCAAATTACGGGCCGGCAAGAATAAACCTACGGCGGCCACACTCGGGGAGTTGCAGGAGCACGCCGAAGGTCTGATTTGTCTTACCGGCGACGAAGCTGGCCCGTTGGCGGAGGCATTGAAGTCGGGAAACAAAGACGGCGCCCGGCGTTTGCTGAATCGGCTCCAATCTATCTTTGGCAGAAACAATGTCTACGTCGAATTGCAACGGCACTTCCGCCCGGAACAGGAACACCGAAATCATGCCGCGATTGACCTGGCACGGGAATTCGACCTGCCTCTTCTCGCCAGCAACGGCGTCCGCTATGCAACACCGGATGACCGCCATTTGCTCGACGCGCTGACCTGCGTGAAACACAAATGCACACTCGATGAAGCTGGAGATCGCCTGCAAATCAACTCCCAGCGCCATGTCCGCTCGGGCGCAGAGATGCTGAAACTTTTCTCCGACCTTCCCGATGCTGTCTCCAATACATCCGAGCTGTCGTCACGGCTGGAATTTACTTTGGAAAATCTGGGGTATGAGTTTCCGCATTATCCAGTTCCACATGGAGAAACCGAGATCAGCTATCTCCGTGTTCAAGTCGCCAAAGGATCGCTCGAACGCTACCAGCCTGTGACCGACCGTGCGCGGCGGCAACTGGAACGCGAACTCAAGCTCATCGAGAAGCTGAAACTGGCGGGCTATTTCCTGATTGTGTGGGACCTGGTGAAGTTCTGTCGCGAGAATCACATCCTGGTCCAGGGACGAGGCTCGGCTGCCAACAGCGCGGTTTGCTACTCCCTCGGCATCACCGCCGTGGATCCGATTGCGATGGACCTGCTCTTCGAGCGTTTTCTTTCCGAAGAGCGAGGAGAATGGCCGGACATCGATCTCGATTTACCGAGCGGCGACGAACGCGAGCGCGTCATCCAGTATGTGTACCAACGCTATGGCGAGCGGGGCGCCGCCATGACGGCCAATGTGATCACCTACCGGTCGAAATTGGCGGCGAGAGAGATGGGCAAGGTTTTGGGTTTTGAACCGGATTCCCTGTCACGCCTTTCTGCGGTTGCCGGGTCGTGGGAGTGGAAAGGGACCGACGATACCTTCGACGAGTATTTTCGCAAAGCAGGATTTGACCTGAATCATTCGCGGATCGCTTGCTTTCTGGGCCTATGCAAACGGGTGATCGATTTGCCCCGCCATCTCGGACAGCACTCCGGCGGCATGGTCATCTCTCAAGGCGCTCTCGATTCAGTGGTTCCACTCGAGCCCGCGTCCATGCCGGGCAGGGTGGTCGTGCAATGGGATAAGGATGATTGCGCCGACCTGGGGATTGTCAAAGTTGACTTGTTGGGACTGGGAATGATGGCCGCACTCAAGGAATCGATTGAGTTGATCGGCGAGCACTATCACGAAGAGGTCGATCTGGCGCACCTGCCTTCCGACCAAGCCGACGTGTACGAAACCATTCGCAACGCCGACACGGTGGGCATGTTCCAAATCGAATCCCGGGCGCAGATGTCGTCGTTGCCAAGAAACAGTCCGCGACGATTTTACGATCTGGTGGTCCAGGTCGCGCTGATTCGTCCGGGGCCCATCGTCGGAGAGATGACCAATCCGTATCTCCGGCGCCGGCAGGGTAAAGAACCAGTGACCTATCCCCATCCGTCGCTTGTACCTGTTCTCGAAAGAACGCTTGGCGTTCCGCTGTTTCAAGAACAACTGCTGCGAATGGCCATGATCTGCGGCAACTTTACTGGAGGAGAAGGAGAGGAACTCAGGCGCGCTCTGAGCCATAAACGTTCGCAGCAACGAATGCTGGAGATTGAAACCAAATTGCGCGCCGGCATGAGGCAAAACGGAATCCCGCAGGAAGCGCAGGATGCGATCGTCAAGTTCGTATCGTCGTTCGCTCTTTACGGATTCCCGGAATCGCACTCCGCGAGTTTTGCCCTGCTCGCTTATGCCAGCGCGTATTTGAAGGTTCGTTACCTGGCGGCCTTCACCTGCGCTCTGCTGAATTGCCAACCCATGGGCTTCTATAGTCCGGCGACGCTGGTCAAGGATGCGCAGAGGCATGGATTGAAAATTCGGCCGGTCGATATCACGCGCTCGCATTGGAATTGCACGCTCGAGCATCAAGCTGGAGAAATTGTTCTGCGCCTGGGTTTGCGTTACGTGCGTGGCCTGCGGCAAAGCGTGGCGGAATCGGTAGTCGCCAGCCGCAACGCTCGAGCTTTTGTCTCCATTGGCGATCTAACTGTGCGCGTGCCGCGGTTAGGAAAGCCCGACCTGCGGATGTTAGCGACCATCGGAGCCTTGAATACGATTGCGAGCGAAAACGGAGTCTCCTCTCATCGCCGTGATGCGTTATGGCAGGTCGAGAAATACGGCTCACGAGTGCCGCGACTTCTCGAAGGGCTGGTCGAGCAGGGCAGGACCTTGCCGCTGAAGCCTATGGAAGTAGAGGAGCGGCTGGTGGCGGATTTCCACGGCACCGGCATGACGGTTGGCCCGCACCCGATGGCCTACCGGCGCGAACAATTGCGGCAAATGGGCATCGTATCCGCGAGCGAACTCAGGAAGCTTCCACATAACCGGACCGCTGTGGCGGCTGGTTGCGTCATCACCCGTCAAAGACCTGGAACGGCCAAAGGGCTCATCTTTCTTACTTTGGAAGATGAGACCGGCCATGCCAACGTGATTGTGATGCCAGACGTTTACAGCCTCGACCCGATGGTCGTGCTGCATGAGCGTTTTGTGCAAGTGAAAGGACGAGTCCAGAATCAGGATGGTGTCGTTCACCTGAGAGCGGAACGCATCTCGCCGCTCTCAGTCAGTGCGGCCGTTACTCAGTCCCATGATTTTCACTGATATTGATATGCCAAATTTCGCCATGTCCAATCGGCCCCGATACGCCTCGATGCTGCGCCACGAGTTATGTGCTCGGAACGTTTCTTACGCAGCGCTTGAGCAACTACCGCATGTGACCAGCTACGGAGAAGTACCCGTAGTGGTCTACCAGTCGTCTCCATGCGGCAAGAAGCATGGCAACTTCATTTCCGCGAGCTATAGGGCAGTTCTGAAACGATCAGAGTGGGGGAAAAGGCTCGCTAAAGTCCACAGCAGCGCGGACCGCGCACTGCCGAAAAGCGACTGCGTCTGGAAGGAACTCGATTCCTCGATGAGTTCCGACGCCCTGCTGATGAACATATTCTGTTATCCGGGAGTAACGAAGAGAAAAGATCTCAGATCGATCCTGGGAACGGATATCGGCGATCTGCCGGAGTTCGGATTCAAACCCCGTATTCCTCTGACCAGCGGCTTTGTCGAGAGAACCGAAATCGACATGAAACTCGGCTCCGTCTTGTTTGAAGCGAAACTCACCGAGGCGGACTTTCAAACCCAGAATGCCGCGATCATAGAAGGATATCGGGATCTCGAAGAGGTCTTTGAAGTCAGCGAACTGCCGCGCCGGGGCCGGAAATACGCTTCCTATCAGCTCTTGCGGAATGTGCTCGCGGCGCAAGCGCTTGATCTGTGTTTCTGCCTATTGCTTGACGCGCGGAGGCCGGATCTGATCGAAGACTGGTATGAGATTCTGCGATGTGTGAGAGCTTCCGAACTCAGAAGCAGGTGCAAGGTTCTGACTTGGCAGGGACTCACCCAATTCTTACCGAGAGGCCTTCGGAGGTTTCTTGATCTCAAGTACGGAATCGTGGCTGCCAGAGCTGGAATTTAGCGCGGAGAGCGGGACCATGCAGGTCGCGACCGGGGCGATCAATATCTCGTTGGCCATCGATTGTCTGGGGCATGATAATCAGATTTTATGGCGGACCTAGAATTGTTTCAGTCGTACCTGGACGAAAGCGAAAATGCGACCGGCGCGGTCTACGCCGTCGGTGGCTTCGTCGGCAAAGCAGTTGTTTGGGACAAGTTGAAACCCGAATGGTTGAAGTGTATTCCTCCCCAGGTGACAGCCTTTCATGCAACAGACTGCTTTACGGGCAACAATGAGTTTGAGGGCATAGACATTCCCGACCGCATCGCGATCCTCGACAAACTCACGGACGTGATTGCGGCCAATGAGGTACAACTTGTGGGCTACGGCATCGACGCGAAGACCTACGTCAGCCTGGCGCCGAACAAAAGGCAGAATGAATTCCTCGCTAACAAGTACGCCGCTCCGTTCGGCGGAGCAGTTGAACTGGCGTGCAAGGCGATGGGCAATGTGCCCGGACCGGATGAGGTATGGAAGGTACAGGAAGAGGGCGAAACTTGGGGACGATGCGACTTCCTCATTGAGAGTAACGAGTACCGTCCAAGCGCGGAGCGGACGATCGCAAGCATGCGAAACGCCAAGGACCTCTGGTTCCGGAGCAGAATCGGCAAAGACTTGTATGGCGAGAAGACTGGCCCCAAAGGCGTTCCGCTTTTACAAGTCGCAGATCTGGGAGCGTTCTTAACTACGAAGTACATCGGCAAAGCCCCTGAGGGCAAGATTTCGTGGAAGGTTTACTACGAGAAACTGCGTTCTGCAAAACGCGTGTATGCCATGGTCGTGGCGGACGAATACAGCTTGAAACGGCTCCATGAAATGTTTAGGGAGATTCAGAAAGAAGCGGCTGAAGGTCGCGACCCCTGGGAAGCCATCTGACGCCACCGCAAACCGGGTTCCGCTAGGTCTGTATTGCGCGGCATTTGACTTCCAGAACAGCGTCGCAACACCATTTGATTGTGCGAAAGATCATCCATGTCGACATGGACGCGTTCTACGCTTCGGTCGAGCAGCGCGATGATGCGCAATTGCGAGGCAAGCCCGTGGTCGTCGCTTGGAAAGGCAACCGATCTGTCGTTTGCGCCGCTTCGTACGAGGCGAGGGCTTTCGGAGTGCGATCGGCTATGCCCGCTATCAGCGCGGAACGCTTGTGTCCCGCTGCGATCTTCGTCGCTCCGGATTTTGTTCGCTATCGTGCCGTCTCCAAGAGCGTGCGAGAAATCTTCCAACGCCATACCGACCTGATCGAGCCGTTGTCGCTCGACGAAGCCTATCTTGACGTCACCCAGAACAAGACAGGCGTGCCAACCGCAACGCTTGTGGCGCGCACGATCCGGGAGCAGATCCGCCACGAGCTGAACCTGACTGCCTCGGCGGGAGTCGCACCCAACAAGTTCCTCGCGAAGCTAGCTTCAGACTGGCGTAAACCAGATGGGCTCTTTGTCATCCAACCCGAAGAGATCGATGCGTTTCTCCCACCATTGCAGGTGGGCCGGCTGCCCGGCGTGGGCAAAGTTACAGAGGAGAAATTGGCGAAACTGGGAATACAGACTGTCGGGGATTTGCGAAGACTGGATCGTTCCGCGCTCGAAGGCACCTTTGGCCGCTATGGCCTCCGCCTGCATGAACTCGCGAGGGGCATCGACGAAAATGAAGTCGTCCCGGACCGGCCGACGCAATCGATCTCTGTCGAGGATACTTTTGAAAGCGATGTATTCCTTGCAGAGACTGAGCCCATGATCCGACGCCTGGCAGAAAAGCTTTGGCTGGCTTCTCGCCAAGAATCGCGGGCAGCCCGCACGATTGTGCTGAAGCTGAAGACAAGCGAGTTCAAGATTCTGACGCGCAGCCATACGCCAAATTCCTTTCCTGCTTCATGCGCGGAATTGACGGATATTGTTCTGAAGCTGCGTGAGCGGGTGAACTTGCGTCCAGAACAACGCTATCGGCTAGTCGGTGTGGGCTTGAGCAACTTCCGGGATCCTCAAACGACCGCTGCGCAACCGGATCTTTTTGCGCAATGACTCAGAACAACGTCGGCATGGCACTTACGCTTGGAACCTCGCGCGCACATTCGGCGTCGTCGTTGTCGGCGCGATTGACCCGCGTACTGACTGGGTATTTCTTCATCGATCTGGGATCGAACGGTTTGAGGCAATCAGCAATGGCAGCCACGTCTGCAAAGCCCGGATCCAGCCAGAGTTCGTAATCATCGGGCTTCAAGATCACGGGCATACGATCATGTACATCCGAAACCAGAGAGTTCGGCTTCGTGGTCAAGATGGTACAGGTTTCAATAGATTCTCCAGCGGGATTGCGCCAGGTTTCCCAGAGGCCCGCGAAGGCAAACAGCGAACCGTTGACCATGGCAAAGCAGTAGGGTTGCTTCTCTTTCGGCCCCAGTTTTTGCCACTCGTAAAACCCATCCGCAGGGACCAAGCAACGCCGTCTCCGCAGGGCTTCGCGGAAAACGGGCCGTTCCGCAGCCGTCTCCGACATACCGTTGATGGCCTTCAGACCGATCTTTTCGTCCTTCGCCCAACTTGGAATTAGTCCCCAGCGAACAAGCCCAAAACTGCGCTTCGGTTCTTTCCTGTCCTGTCGGATGATCGGAACCTTCTGGGTAGGCGCGATGTTCCAGCGCGGCTCCCATGACACATCTCCTTCGAGTCCGAAATGATCGCGGAGGTAGCGTTCTTTCGCGGTAAGCCGATAACGCCCGCACATGCGCAATAGTCTAACAAGATCTACGTGCCGTTCCAGATCCATGCTGGGTTCTTGCGTCGGCACGTTCTGCGATCGTCAGTGAAGAATCTGATCGAAGCCGTCAGGTTGAATCCGGTGTGAGACCCGCGTCAGTCGGCGTAGAAATATCTCAAATAGTGGCACTCCCGATTCGCTCCAGACTAGACAAACGTAGACTGGAAATCCGACCACCTCGGTAGTTGAGTTAATTCCGGAGGATGACACCAGAACGAACTGCGGCGCATCGGTGCCGCACAGGGCTCGCCGAATCACATCCCACTCTGCTGGACTGAGCGGGAGCGTACCAAAAGGGACATCGATACAGATGCCAGTTCCAGCAAGACGGCGACGCCCCTGAGCTGCGGCAAGCTGGTCGTGCGCCTTGTCCAAGTTGTCTGCAAGTGCCTTCTCAATGTTGGCTCTGTTGAGAGTGTGGATGTCCTTGCATTCGACGTACGCAATATTATCCACCTTCAGATCCGGGGAGGACTCCTCGCCCTCGCCGATAAACGACACAGGAAACCCGGTCTGACGCTGGATCGCTGCCGCAGAGTACAGGTTGAACTCGGCGGTATCGAAGGCGGTCGGATCCTCAGCGAAAAGATCCTTCAATTCCTTGCGAAACGTGTGCGTTGCTGTCTGCATAAAGTCGCTGCCGACGAGTTCTTTGAGCGAGGCGATGAGGCGCACGATGTGCAAGGCGTTGGTTCCTTGTCGGACGGCCTCGTCATCGCCGAGGGGAGCCGATGAGGTCAGATAGTCTTGATATTCTGTAATCAGGGAGAGCAGGTGACTCCGAGCACGTCGCTTGCGAAGAGATGGCGCCAGCAAGCCAACCAGCTTAGCGATCTTGTCGCCCTCATACCATAGGTCGTCCTGCGAGAATGAGGGAACTGGCAGCGGCATCTCCGACACCGCGGCTACCAGATCCAGAGCTAGTTCTTCTGATTCGGCGGTGAGCCAGTCATCAAGTTCGGACGGCGGATGCGTAACGGGACGCGCGAGCCACTTGAAGTACGCCCGTGTCCGGATGCGATCTTCGGTGTCCATTTTGGCCAAATCAGGCGGTCCTTTGGCCACTAGTCCACGATCCGGAGGGCGAAGCCCCGGACGCTGATTTCAATTTAACTAGGCAGTCCGACACCATTCCTGCTCGGTTCCGCCTGAGCTGTAATTTCAAGCAGGTACATTCCATAGAGACCTAAGCAACAACTGCGACGTCAACTCCATCGGTAGAGCTACAATACCAGTCTCAGACGGAAATTATGAAAAAGCCAAGGCCGCGACATGTAGTGCGCGTATCGCTTCTTGTAGATTCCGCGCTGTTTGTCGCGGCCGCATTTGCCGCCAACTACCTAATTAATAAGGGCCTGAAAGCTTACGCGCTAGGCGCGTTGGCGCTATTCATTGCCTACATCGCGTTCAGATGGTTCGTGTTGCGGGACGATTGGTACCGCGTAAACATCTTTGAAAGGCTCTCAGACCACATCGCAGACAGCGCAGAAGCGTACGGCGTTACCGATTTCTATAACATGCAGATTGCTGCTGATCAAAATCGTCGAAATATGGATACACAGCAAGCGATCTCAACCGCGAACTCGATGTTTCTGTGTGCGAACTCAGGGGCATCATATCTCAGCGCTGCCCTCACTCGGCACAGGCCATATGTGGTCGAGAGGCTAAAGGCGGGATGTGTATTTCAAGTGTTGTTACTCGACCCGCTGAGCCACGAGAAACGATTGCGCGATGAGGTAAACGTTCAGGGCGAACAAGCCGATTCCAAGCTCTCCCTTGGGGACATAATCCGACTCTGCAACGACTATTTGCGCCTCGATGTTCGGTTTATAGATCGGGGAATGACCTGTTCTCTCTTCTTTGCGAACGATGTCTTGTTTTTTGATCCCTACCATCTCGCATACCGTGACGGGCGCATCGAAAATAGGTTCCTGTGTTTGCGGATGGTAAGAGTCCAGCCTCCTGAAGGCGTCAGTTACTTCGACCTGTTTCGGAGTCACTGGGATGTATTGTGGCCACGTGGCGTACCCATTCAAGAGTGGTTGACACGAAACCGTCAGCGGCTCGAACGAGAACTAAATATTCGCGACCTGCCCGAACTGAGTCCAGCGGACCAGCCGGCACGCAATGTCAATGAATGAAGACTACCCCGCACCTATCGACTCGGATTGTTCTTAATTTTGCCCATCGCTGCAACATGAGTTGCGAATGGTGTTATGTGCCATTTGCAGGGGAGCGACCCGATCTCGCTGTCTGCAAACGCATCATCGAGCGCTCCGCGGCAATTGGATTTAAGGTGTTTACCTTCGGTGGCGGAGATCCCATGTTGTATGAATTCTTGCCGGAGCTGATCGCGTCTGCAAAAAACTGCGGCCTGTTTGTACATGTTGATACAAACGGAATCGGCCTCCAACATACCGATGCGACTGTTTCGTTGTTGACCCAAGGGATTGATTTGCTAGGCTTGCCGCTGGATGGTCCAACAGCGGACGTCCACAACCGAATGAGGTCAACTGAATCACACTTTGACGTGGCCCTCGACCGTCTGTCATGGTTGCGACCGTTCATGGCCAAGGTCAAGATCAACACCTTCGTTTCCAAATGTAATGTTGATACGATCCCGGAAATGTTACCTCTAATCGCACGCTTCGGACCGTCGCGCTGGAGTCTCTATCAATATTGGCCGCTGTCTCATGGGAAGACGGCGATGACCCGACATGTCATCACGGATGAACAGTTTTCGACAATGATAGGAAAGCTGCCCCCCGTCATCGATGGAGTTCGGATCGAGGTTAATCCCCTTTCGGTAAGGCGGCTGACTTACCCCTTTGTATCGCATGATGGGACCATCTATATACACGATGAAACGGATGACTCCAGCTACAAAATGCTCGGTCCGATATTCGATGACGTGGTGATCACGGAGTTATTTGCCAAGTGTGGCACGGAACGAGAAGAGGCGAAATCGCGTTATCTCTAACACGGCGCCGCTATTTCATACGCTCCCGAACCTTCATCGAACGATTTGGCAGTGTGACGGAAGACGGAGCGTGCGGTGCTTCGCACGCACCCTTCATTTAGAAGAGGGCGGCGATTGCAAATGGGGACGTGACGCTTGTCGATGACCGGGGTGACCAACAGCTTTTTCACCTCGAATCCTTCTGCAAACGGGCATGAGGCCTTGACGATTTTTATGTACAAGGGCCCCTTTCTCAGCAGAATGACCGTATCCAGCGTCCCGATTCCGATGAACATTTCGAGCTGGCTGCGTCATTGACCTCAGCAGTTCGTGGACCACGCGGAGTTCCTTCATCATCAGGATGGACGACTGACGGCCGATCAGTCGTCCCCGCACTTTTTCGCTTTTCTCGAGGAACCCTGTGGGCGAGAAATGCGCGAGGTTGGCATCAAGCTGCCCCTCGAGGTGGTGAGTGCACACGGCTTCTGTCTTGTTGTGGCGCATCACTTCCTCGACAAGGCCCGTCCTCATCATAACTGTTTGCTCACAAAATCGCATCGCTTAGCTGTGCTGGTATCTGCTTCACGTTTGACTTCTCCCGCTTTCCTGGTCGCCAGACGGGTCCGATGGGCTCGGTGCAGCCGGGGCATCAGTTACCGTTCCTTGTGGTGTGTTTAGTAGTGTCGGAGGCGTGTCGGCGTCATGAAGGTGCGTTGGAGGAGCTGCGATTGCAGCGGCACGTGTAGTTCCACCCGCAATGTTTTCCGTTGTGGAAGCAGCCGCAGGAGTAGTAGGAGACACCGTTAGAGAAGTCTTCAAACGAGCGCGTTCGCCCTTTGGAAGGTCTGGAGTGCCTGGCGAAGAAATGACAGACATGATCTTTGCAATGACCCCGGATGCGTATGGGTCCGCGAGTGTACAGCGCCGCGAAACGGGACCGATGTGCTCATACAAAAGCGAGCCACCGGGTGCCGTCTCATAGAGTTGGTTATCCCACGCGTGGCATAGAACAACGTAGTCGGCAACCTCGTCTCGACTCCCATGCTTTTGTGGGACGTTTGGAAGCAGAATGACAGTATCGCCAGCGGTACCGTGACCGGCGATAATCGATCCGCCGATGTCGTCGATCTTGATTCCCGCGGACTTGAGAGCGGTGACTCCGGCTCCGTCGAGCCGCACAGTTCGGAGCCAAGTCAGACGTCGTCCCGTCTTCTTTGGAAAGCTAACAAGATCGCAAGGTGGTGTGACGACAAACCCGAGATCATCGGACTTGCCAAGCTCAATGAGATCTCCCCGTCTGACTCGATCGTCGGCCGGAAAGTAGTAATACCAGACCGAGAGCAGGCGTCGTACAGCCTCACTTGATTCGGCAGAATGGGGGCCGCCAAGCACGGCGTTGAGCGCTTCGAAACCAACGTCGCCGATCTCGTCCCGAACTTTCGCGAGAACCAGGTGAAGTAGGTTGTCAGCGGTGCCTTCGGCAATTGCGGCCAAAATGCCCCTAGGAACGCCGCCAATATCGATCAGTGTGCGCTCCACGGCCGCAAATGCCTGGCCGCGAACTTTGTCTGCGAGCTCGCCGGCGATAGTCCCTTTCCAGGCCTTCTGAATGTCCTGGCGAAGTTGTACCGATGTTACTTGCGCCTTTCCTTTTACCGGCAATAGGCGATCGCGAAATCGGCCGCGCAAGTCGATGACCTTGGGTTCGATCGTGTCAGACCCAAGATGTGTGTAGATCTGAACGTAGACAAATGAGCTACTCAATAATCGATCAAGGGCAGCTCGATTGGTGTCGTCATTCGAACCGAGATACTCCCAGTCAAAAATTACAGCGTGGGGTGGTGTGGCGCCTTGGGCCAGCGCACGGAGCATCTGTTCAGGCGACAGAAAGAATGTCGTTTCAAAACCCTCTCCACAAAGGGCTCGACATAATTCCAGTACCTGGGGTTCTACCCACTGGTCACCGGTGACATGTTCGACCAGGTGACGAACGACGTCCGCTTCGAATCGTAAGGGTAATGGACCGCCAGCGTGCAGTACGTGCACCGGAATCGCGTCGTCCACTACCCAAACCCGCTTCACGATTGCCCTCCGCTTGGCGAATTCGAGAAGTCCAGAACGAACTGGGCGCCGTGAAGTTTGGAACCCTCGGTTGAATGCGCAAGCCTTATGGTCGCGTCGGACTGACTTAAGTAGTGTCTGCAGATGTACAATCCAAGTCCGCTCGGGGGACTCTTCTCGCTGAAGAACGGTTCGAAAATGTGCTGTTTCATCTTTTCGGACACACCGGGACCCGAGTCGGCAACCAGAACCGTCCGGCTTCTTGTAGAGATGGTAACCTGAATCGCTCCACCGCCACCTTGTGTACCAATCCAGTAAATTGCGTTGTCAAAAAGGTTCGCAAACACTTGGGCAATGGCTCCGAAGCGACCCAGGACTTTGAAGTCTTCCCGGTCCACGTGGAGGACAATTTGAAACTCTTCCAGGGTATTCACGAACGCGTTGCGAGCTGCTTCAATCGCAGTGCGAATGGAAATGGGCCGCGCAGCCTCAGTCCGCGTGACACGGAGCGGCGCGAGCCGTTTCACTTCCGATAACAATGCCTCGGCACGCCTTTGGATCAGTTCAACAACGTTGGCACCCGTCGAGTCCACTGCCACCAAACTCTTCAGCTGTCGGACCTCAGCCACAATTCCCGCCGCCAATTTCGAGAGCTCGTGAACTCCGACGCCTATAGCGATGCCAAAACCGGCTGCCTCGAGTAGCCCATCGCGCTCGTCCTCCTGCAATTTAAGCTGCTCTCCCAATTCACCGAAATTCTGGGCGGCTTCTATCAACCTTTGAGAGGGGTCTTTGCCGCCGACAATCTTTGCCAACTCCAATGGGTCTTTGCGAAAATCGTAGCGCTGGGCGAGAAGCGAAGCGGTTCCAGACATAATCTTCGCTTGGGCACGGAGTGTTCTTGGCGGTGCGTGCGCTATGCGTGTTTTTTGCCATTTCCCTCTAATGGCCTGAATCTCGAATTGGAGCTGGTCGACAATCGAACGCGTCAGCAATGCCAAGTCTTTGAATGCCTGCGTCTCAATCATTCCCTCGCGGCTAGAACGATCGCGAAGGGCGAGCGTATGCTCCTGTTGAACCTCGACTTCTCCCGCGAGATTGTAATAACTGATGTTTGATGACTTCTTGATGTGGGACAAGGCGAGGCCCAACCAGTCTTCCTTGGCGGTCTGTTGTGACGGCAAGGTTGCCAGTCCATCTCGGTAAATCGTTATCCCTCCAAAGTGGTCAAGGTATTCGCTGACCTCTTTGAGATCGGGACCGAGCCAATCCCGAGTGCGAAGCCACGCACGAACATGCAAAATGAAAGGGCCGCACCCAGGCTGACGCAACGCGGTACCGTTGGACTTCCAACGATCTATATTCTTGGCTCGCAGGTCGAGCACCTCTTCGCGCTTGAATGGCTTAAGGATCTCGGCGAGAAAGGCCGGCGGTGCGAACTGGAAGTCAACATCTGCTCTGCCTTCTCCATCTACGATCGCAACTAGCTCGAATGGGGACTTCACACGCTCGAGCGGTGAAGCGAGGGCACTCTCGGGAACGTGTGTGCTCTTGAACTGAGGTTCGAACCGAGTCGGTGCTTTTCGCGGCGAGCTTAGTGCGTTGACGGCGCGTCCAATCTCGAGGATCTGGTCTTCCGTCCATTGATAGCCGGAACGTCCGCCGTAGCAACACACCACTGTCCCCGAACCGCGGGCTCCGTATGACGTCGTCGGAGGCTGGTGCCGCAGTGTGAGTTTGACAGAATCAAGATCGACGGGTAGTTCAGCGAGGGCGTCGAACTTGCTCCAGGGGATTCTAAGCTCCCATTCCAGTGGATCCTCGGCTGTCTTCGTTCGCAACCACAAAAACTGCCCGAGCCGATGGGTTGCAAGTCGCCCGATGCCTTTTTCGCCGAGCGGAAGCCGCCCGCCGTGTGCTTCTTTGAGTTCATCAACCAGGGCGTCAAATGACGCGAGGGAGCCACGCTTTGCCGCGGCCTCCCGCTCCGCGCGGAGGCGTTCCTTGATACGCGCTCGGCTTGGCGTTGCTGGTCGCAGCCAACCTCCTACCAAAACATCATGTGTCATTCCGGAACCATCGTCGCGGATTTCGATGATGGGTCCAGGCAGGTCTTCGTACTCGGCGACAGATCGAGTTTGGGGTTTAAGGTCTGGAACTCCCTCGACGGTTACGGTACAGATCGTGGCGCCCGCGTCGTAGGCGTTCTTGACCAGTTCCAGGATGCCGACCTTCTCAGAGCCAATGAGCTGCTCTCCGAGCACGGAAATGAGTCGAGCGTCCGCGACGAACCTCACTTGCTCCTCGGAAACCTGGTGTGAACCGACGGACTGGGGGGAATCATCCATGCTTAAACCTCGTACGGGCGTTCGCCTGCAATCTGACTACTTGTTTCAGGTCTCAGTGCTCGCTCCTGCAAAATCGGTACAATCTCCGGTCGGACACGAATGAGAAACTCCCGATCGAAGCGGCTGCCGCCCGAAAAAATGAAGTATTCGCCCAGATCTGTCTTAGCGGTTGCATAGACCGCATCGAACATCGTATCGATTTCTGCGATCCGGGCGTCTTCCAGTGCGAGAAGGCACGCTGCGAACGACACCGTTCGCGCCGGCGTGAATCCGATAGCCCGTCCCACCAGCTCAAACGCTTTGGCGAAGTAGATCAAACATTCCAAATGATTGCACGCTCGGGCGTTTGCCAGCCTGAAGATATCAGCTGTGCGAGCAAAAAACTGCCCATCCAGAAATCGGCGAATTGTCTTAGGGTCGTCAAGGATCGGGCCCCAAGCCTCGACGGCTCGGTTAGTCTGCGCTGATGGCTCGTACACGGTGTCGGCTGTATGGGCTAAGTTGCGTCTACCGAGAAGTCCGATGTCCACGTAGTGTTCCAAGCGAGGCCGTACATGATGTCGATGAATCTTCATTCCCGGCTGCATCGTCGCGCCCCGTTCGATGAATGCGCGTAGACCGTCATCCGCCAGCCGCTTTTTGCGCGGAAACCCGACCTGCAATTTTGCCACCCTCGCACCTTTTGCGATTCGCTCGTAGTACGAACGAAGCTCCTTCATTTCCATTGCGGAATCGATTCTCGCCCCTTTGGCGAAACTCTGGATGAGGCGGTCGACAGCGCCGATAAGGAGTGCGGGGCCATTCTGGTGTTGTGCCACAAATTCTCGAACGAGAAACGGGGTAAGAGCATCGTTCTCGAGCAGTGCCCAAAGGTACAGAGCGCGAACAGCGATGTGCGGACCGATCTGGAGCGGGTTCGGAGTTGCTCGACCTTCTGAAAGAGTAGGATCGTGCTCCAATAATAGCTGCTTCAGGACATATCCGGTTTCGGTTAGAGCGTACGTTTCCGCAATCAGGCCGAGATGCTTTGCGTGTTCCAAGAATACTCCCGACCGTTCGGGAGCCAGTGGTCCGAGATGTGAAGGAAGAGTCCGCTGTAGCAACCAGAGATGACTAACATAGCGAAAGCGCCCGTTGCGGTGTTCACGTTGCAGCACTGCAATAAGATCGCGCGCCCCCTTGCTCCCGCCGCGCGCGCGCTGCCGCTGCTGGTCTTGTCTATCCAACGTGCGTTTGCCATCCTCGTCGATGTATGCCAAAAAGTCTCTGTACTCGGGGCTGTCCTCATCCACCTTGCGAAACACGTAATTGTCGAACCTCCGCCGAAGGGCTGTTCTGGTGTCGAGTTGGCGACCGGCCATTAGCACGACGCAGTTAACGTATCCGAGCCGAACTTGCCGCTCATCGAGTTCTTGTAATAGCCGCATCCGCTAATCCACTTCGCCCCCATGCACGGTTACGCGAGGTCGAACATTCAAGACGACCAGACGACTCGGAGTTGGTTGGCCGTTTTCGCTGGTCATGGCGGAACTGGTCACTACCGCTTGGCCGATCTCCAACGAGCGCACGAGATCCGAATACTGCAGCGACCTGTCTCCCACACGAACTTCGCGGGGATACGCCGACAGGAGATTCTTGTATGTGTTTTCGATGTCATCCTGCGTAAGTAGACGATGCACGAAGCAGGTGTCGACTTGGCTTCTTACTTTGGGACTGATGGCGCCTGTCGTTGGCCGCTGCGTGGCAAGGATCAACGATAGGCCGTAGTTGCGACCGAGCAAGCAAAAGTCCTCGAGGGCTTGACGCGCCTCTCCGCCCTCATCGCCGAGCAGTTCTTGGGCTTCATCGATTGCGAGGACAGTCTTTGGAATCCGCTTCTTCAACCCGTCCGTCAAACGCCGCCGTTCATCGCCGGTCGTGCGCTCGACGTCCAAGCGCTGCCGAATTTGTGATGCCACCTCGCGTTCCCTGAGGATGCGGCGAATCAGTACCCTTGTCAAAACCAGTCGCAAGTCATGCCCAACACGGAGCGGCAGCATGAGGATTGAGACCGTCCCCTCGACCAAAAGCTCCGTAAGCGAGGTGCCAGGTCCAGAGAACAGCGGCATTCGCGCGAAACCTTCCAGTGTGCGAATGAGTGCACGCAACGTCTGTGGTGAGTGATCGCTTCCCGGGTCTTCACGCATGAAAGTCAAGCACGCGATCATGTCCCGGATGCCGTAATTAGGGTTAGCCAGATGTCGCGACGTCTTATCAACCCAACCCAATTGTGTTACCCGGTCATAGGCCTCCGCGAGGGCGATGCCTTGCGGGTCTCGAACGAGGTTGGTCTTCAGAAGGTCCGCCCAGTCCTGAGCATCGAGGTCAGTCACCTGCACCGTAAAGCTGTGGACACCGGGCGCGTCCGTCGATTCTCCAAAACCCGCAGGAAGCCAAACTTGGGCAGAAATTGGGACGGGTTCGCAACCGAAATCGCGCAGCGCTTCCCACTGTCGTCGGACCTTAGGTGGGCCGTCAGCCGTCACGGGGATGCTAGTTGGCCAGAAATTGCCCATAGGGTCGATCAGCAAGATCGCCCGTCTCGTTTCCAGGGCCGAAATTGATGTTTGTGGTTCAATCGTTGCTAGAGCCTCGATCATGGTCCCGAGCGTATGACTCTTGCCGCTTCCTCTCTTCCCGATCACCAGGGCAACGAACTCTTTCGAAGCATTGAACCAGACCTTCTGGGCTCCGGGTTCTGCCGCGGAACCCAGAAGTAAACGGGTTCCAACTCCCTCGGTACCGACGACCGCATCACCGGGTTCAAGCTTCGGATCGATTCGGAATTGCCTTGGCATGATGTCTCCTTAAGCCTTACGCCGTGATCCCCTGAGTCTTCAGGAAGCGCTCATCGATTAGCCGGCAACCGGTTGAGTAAGCTTCGTAGGTAACGCGATTCATGGTTTCTGTAATTTCGCTCGGCTTTGCCGTTTTGTGGTCGAGTTCATCCGAGCAGAAAAGGCAAAGCGTCTCAAAGGCGCGCTTGGTAAGTGGGTAAGTCAGCGAGTCGTAGTCGGCGACACTTGTTGCCCAACCTTCTTGGCCGACGAGGGCGTCGCGCTTTGCCGGGTCGATCCATTCGTGTAGCAACCCCTCGAGGAATTCAGCCGTCTGGTCCCGTTTGAAAGCGCCGATCTCGATATAGTTATTGATGGTAAAGCGTCTGACGATTTCCGGTGCCACCATAATGGACGGCAGCTCGTCGAACCGATTCTCGGCGCCAATCGCCATCACGACACCGACATTACGCACGTCGAGGACGGCACGGAGAGTTTCAACCCATCGACCCTCGACACTCCGCTGTCGAATCTTTGACAAGGCTTCAACTTGATCGATCAAATAGACGAGTTGCTGGTCGGTCTCGGCCGTAATCACCGCCCCAAGAATCCTCAGCACGCCGGCATACTCGACCGAGCTGTCTATGGATTCGCGCGTGACGCCTGCCACGCTGCACTCCTTCGAATCGAGCTCACGACCAGTCAGAAACTTCCATGCGGCCAGCTGCATGTTGTCGTCAGTTCGGCTGGTGCTCGCGCTGAGTGCGAATCGCTGTACAGCTGCCACGATGTCCGGTGACGTTGTTAGTTGTTGCAGAGGCGCGACACCGGGCGTACCGGAATCGAGCTTGCGGATGTATTTGGCCACCAAAGGTTGCATGCGCTCGCGTCCAAGATTGTTTACGAGGTCAAAGTGAAGGCGATCGAACGTCGATTTCTCTTCGATGTCGCGACAGACCACGTGGACTGGATACAGAAGGAGCTTTTTCTCATGCATCCAGTATTCGGTGAACTTGAGTCGATGTGTTTTGCCTATGCCATACTGGCCCCACCAGACGAGTCGTACAGGTTCCTTTAAAGCAAGCGCCCGCCGCAACCTCGCGTCGATGTCCGCTTTCCACTCGCTCTTGCCGAACAGAAACTGATGATCTCGATCCGGATCTATGTGGAAGTTCTCGCGGTCTGCTTTGAGGCAGAACCACTCTGGGTAACTGAGAGTCGGGGGTGCTGGCGCCGCCGTCTTCATCGCTGTGGTCATATGTTTTAGTTCCTTCGGTCTCTTCGTCACGGTAGAGCACCTCTCGTGCCAATGTTGTCGGACAGTGTCAAACTACGGAACCTCATCGACTTGCACCGTCGCACGCATTTCTACCGCATTGTGGCGAGCCGCTACTGCGGGATCTCGGTCCGGTAAGGGAGGGATGCGCGGTGGTGCGGTACGGACCGCTGGTACGAACGACGGCATCAATCGCAGCCCGCAAGTCCCAAACGATCCCTCTCATTGCGTTCGCAGTTGGCTTGATCAATATGCCGATCTCTTTGTTCGTATGAAGCGCGGCGCCGGTCAGGTTGTGCGAGCCCACGAGCGCGATTTCTGCACCGGGGCGCGAAGCAATGAAGACTTTCGCGTGCAACTTAGGGTTGACTCGAAGATCGCAACGCAGTTGCCCGGATTGCGTTGCACGCAGCACCGCCTCCGCCGCCAGTGCCGTTCGCACGACGACGGTGTTTTCTCCGATCGAAAGTGCTCTCGCCCATGAGTTCCTCAGCCCCGAGTCGGCGAATGCCCCGTCATCAACATAAGGAGCGAGCAATATCAAGCGCTCAACACGCATCCGAAACGCCTCCTCGAAGAACGCGATGAGAAGTTCGCCGCCTCCAATTCTAAGTTCGTCGGCTCCGGCTAGGTGCTTGGTCACGAATCACGTACTTTCTCGCCCCACGCGCTAATCTGTTTGGCAGCACGGTCTCCGTCGCCAAACAGCGTCGTCAGTGCCTGCCGGTCAAGATTCAACTCGTTCTTCAGCTCGTAAAGACTATGCTGAACATCGTGCTCGAGGCTTCTCGAAAATTCTCCAACGGAACCACCGAGCGGTTTTCGATCATCGAGCGCGGAGAGCACGCGCTGGCGGACGCAGGCCTTAATAGAAGCAGTGTCGCCTTTCGAGTCAAGATTTTCTTCTGGATACTCCTTCTGGATTTCTTGAAGGGAATATTTCCCCTCTTCGTATACCCAGCGCCAGAGCAACCTTTCGAGTTCTCGAACGTTCCCAGGCCAAGGTTGCCGAGCCGCCCAATCCATATCCGCTGGCTGCAGTCTCAAACCGGCGGGCGACGCGTCGTTATCCCTGAGGAATCCCGCAACAATTGATTCCGCCAGCACGGTGATGCGATCCCGCTGTTCGCGCAGTGGAGGTATCCGGATTACGAGGTGTTGAATGCGCCAATAGAGATCTGCCCGGAAGTTTCCGGTTCGAACCAGGCTGGCTAGATCGCGATTAGTAGCCAGAAGGATTCGAGCATCGGTAAAGCTAGATTCACTGGGAGGTGCACCAAGTCTCTTGAAACTGCGGTCATTCAAAACCTGTAGCAGTTTTGCCTGAAGTACCGCCGGTGCCTCGCCGATTTCGTCGAGGAGCAAATCGTGGATATGCTCGTCGCCAAAGTACCCCTCTTTGTCGGTCACTGCGCCAGTGAACGCCCCCTTTACATGGCCAAAGAGCTCGCTCTCAATGAGCTCATTCGGTAGGTTCGGCAGTGAAAGCTCGGCAAAGTGTTCGGCTGTGACTTCCAGAAGGCTCCGGGCTCTCTCGCCTGGGCCTGGCGATGTCCACAGCCTGTGGTCACGAAGCCAATGCAGATGTCCGGCAATGACTCGGGCGACGTGGTTTTTCCCAACGCCGGTCTCACCGAGCAGAACTAACGACCGGCCCATGTGAGGAGGATTCTTGTATCGCAGATTGACCAAAGCGATGGTCTCTCGTAATTTCTTCATCGCCGGGTTAGAACCTGGAACAAAGTGCTCCAGGAAGATGTCGTCTGCCATCAGTCGGCTGCCCCTTAGTAAGGAAGCAAGTACAGTGCCGTCATTGTTCTGACTCTAAGCCATTGAAACATAATAGGTTATATCACGAGCGATCCGAGGTTGCAATATGTCATCCCTTGCGTACGGGACGGACATCCGCTAAGCAGCGGAAATTTAGTCAGGCTGACGTTCTAGCCAAAAGAGTGGTCTCGGATTGTGATCTCTTCCGGATTCCGACCGTAAACTGGAAAGTCGCCCGGAGCCAGGGCCCGCAATTAATCGGCTTCGTTTTCAAAAAAATGATCGCGTGTTCTTGCTGGTCGGATATGAGCTAGGAGCGTTGAACCGTAATCTCGTAAAATTTCGTCTCTCCTACGCCCTTCGTGAAGCGATTCAAATCAAATTCCTGAGGTCGCACGTACCAGGATTGTGCGACTTTGAAGCAGGCTGCTAGTGCCGCCGCCGCTGTAGCTTGCAACTTCGAACCTGTAAGAGCAATTTCAAAGTTGAAGCCTCTCTGCACGTACCAGTGCCAGTAGCGTCTGAGTAAGAGTTCGAGAACCCCCTGCACATTGTCCGAATCAAGCCGCTCGATGTTCGCGCTTGCGAACGCGCGGGCCGCCACCTCCGCTGCAATCCTGGCCAGTTCGCCTCTTGGAGTGCTCGCATTTGGTAGGATCAGCTCTATCCGATCGTATGTTCGTTTGTCCAACAATGACAAGAGCCGTTCATGTTTCGCGGAAGAAAATGCAAATAGGACTCGACGCCGAGACTCGTCCGCGTCCGTGGGAAGCAACTTGTGTAACGCGTATGGAGCCGTTTCACCCGTAAGTATCCGTGACAGCTCATCGAGCAGGGCGTAGTGGTCGCCCAGTTGCTCGGCTTCCAGCACTCGTCGGATGTCGTCGTCCAAGGGATAGTACGATTGTGCCCGCGTATGGCAGATAAGCACTCTCTGATTTCGGCGAAGGTTTTCTCTGACGGTCAAGAAGAGTGCTGGCTTTGCCAGGCCCGTAATATCAATGAGTACCGTGCCGTCTTGCACGTCAACGGCACAGTCTTCTACTAGTTCCTCATAAGGTTTTGTTGCTAGCTCAAAGCCTCGTGCGCGCACTAGATCAAGGATGTCTGTTGATCTGCCAGGCTCTCGATAAGATAGGAGCCAAGCCGAACGGGGAGCGGTCACTTGGAGGAGACGCCGCGCCGATTCCAATGTCCTCTCCTCGAAGCCTAGACCTAGCACAACTTGATCGATGGTCGTCCTGCGTAGCTCGTCTACATTGACCGACCGCACTACTGGGCGTTTGTCAGCGAGCCACGCCGCGACGATGGATTCTTGTTCGTGCTGCACCGCTAGCGCGTTGTCCACCGCCGAGAATTCTAAGCTTTCTCTGAAAAGCTCCTGCTGCGTGTTTGTCGGCACTATCCGGTTGCGATCGTGTGAATCGGGTACAGAGAGCGATTCGCCTAGAGGTTCGAAATCTGGATCTCCGTTGTCGCCGTTCGAACCCAGATTTCTGAGCAGAACATCCTTGCCGTCCTTGGGGTTCCGTAGCCATTCTTCTAATTGGTCCCCGGAAAGTTCAAAGCGATCACTCTCAGCAAGGCCGATTAGATTCGAAAGCCCATAAATCTTTCGATAGGTGAGCTTGAATTGCTGAATTGGATCAGAATCGCGCATTTTTGAACGTGGTGATCCTGCACCACCCGCGAAGACAAACACACCGGAATCGATTAGGTCGCGTAGTCGTTCATATTGAAACGCGGTATCGCCGGTTGTGATTCGGACATAGATCGACATGTATTGTCGCAAACGTCTACGGTCCGTTCTCTGCTCCGCGAAGTCACGAGCAGATTTCAACAGCAACTCGTGGGAAGCCTCTCCAAACGAAAGAGCCGTATCTTTCAGAATTCCTTTTCTCCGATTGAGGTCATACAGGCGACGGCTGCAGAATTCTTGGAAGCACTCGGACTGGATCGCGGCGCGAATCGGCCATCCTGTGCGGTCAGACTTCTTCAGAATGGTTTCATACAAACTGATAACGTCGCCGATGTCGCCGACGCACACCCGCGCCAACGCGGTAATGCCGTGATAGATCTCCTTGTTCTTTCTGGATGTGCGGGAAGTAGCAACGATGTTGTCGGCAATCTGAGCCAAAGGTGTATCACCGAGGAACTTCTCAGGGCTGACATGAGGATGGTTGGGGTAGTACCTGGACCTCCGATCAAGAATCGTTGCGACGAAGTCCTTCCCTTCGCCCTTCTGCCTACTAATGATCTTGCCGTAAACTTCGGCCCCGAGATCAAATTGCGCAAGGTCACGACCTTCTCGCGCCGGTTCGACTTGGCCGGGCGATTTAAGAAATACAAGGGTCTGGGCTTCGGATGTAAGTTTGAAAGCACAGGCGTCGTTCTGAAAAAGGAGCACAGAGAAGAGTTCGGCAATTTGTTGCACTTTCAAGTAACGCGTAGAGACATCGTCCAGCAGAAAAAGCACATAAGAATTGTTCCAAATCGTGCTGGACCCGCGCACAGCCTCGGCCAGATGTTGAAAAGCTGCGGATGGGTGTCCCCGAAGGCGGTAGCGGTCGTCGCCTCGACTGAGCCTTACTAGCGCCTGGAGAAAGCGGCGCTCCAATTCGCTCAAAGAAATAGCCGACTCAAACTCCTCCGGTGCGTCCAAATAATCTTGGACCGCAATCGCAAGTTGACGGTGCGCTAACGGCGTCAGCAGTTTACGGTCTATTTCCTCAACATGACGCAGTGCACGAGCAGCTTCGATCGCGTATGCGACTAGCAGCCGCGCATAGGGTTCGTGGATGGCATCGGCGGGTCCGTCATACTTGTCCAAGAGTCGAGTGGCTGACACGAACAGGCCGACAAACCTATCATTTGAAAGCCGTTGGAGAACGTGCTCATCTGTTTCGTTGGGAAGGCGAGCTGCCCGCGCGTGAAGTTGCACGGCTCTGAGCAACATTGTTTTCCCACAGCCCCGCATTCCCATGATGATCTGCGGACCGGGCGTGCTAATTCGTTGCACCCAAGTCTCATCCGGATCAACAAGAAGGAGAGGAACGTACCAGGGAGAAAGAGTTTGAGCATTGTAGGAGTCTTGAAAGTTCCTCAGTATCAGAGGCTCTTTCCACGGCGATGAGACCTGCTGAAAGGCACGCCTGACACTCTGGATCAGCTCGTCCATCGTGGGCGGGCGCTGGGTGTTTACTGCCGGTGCGATGCGGTAGGCCACTTCCTCCAGAACGCTCGCGATGCGATAGTCCAAGTCCTGAAGCTGGTCGGGATCGCGCAGCAAGGACGCTGCCATTGTGCGTAGGTGCTGTGACACCCAGTGGAGATCACCGAGTCTCTGTATTTGGGGATCACTCTTGCTTTCATCGGCGACAGAGCCTAGATCAATTGCAACCACTCTGATGTTTTCATCGACCGCCTCGGCCCTTTTGGCGTTGAGCTTTTGAATAATGAGATTCCCGGCATGAAGGTCATTGTGGTGGACGCGTTTCTCTTCAAGCTCATGCAGTATGCGGAACAAATCAATGGCGATTTGCGCCACCGTGCGTGCCTGAGAGCCGTCAGCTTCGAGGAACTGTTCCAGCGTGTCCCCTTTTATGTAGTCCAGCACAGCGACATGGCAGTCCAGCATGATGTCTCCGAAGCCAATCTGGGCGTCGAACATGTTCGATAGGTTGACGACGTGCTCTGATTCGGCTGCCACCTCCCTGTGCGTGAGACATTCCTGCTCGAAATCTTTCTTGAAGAATGCGTATATTCCCTTAGGAGCAATCTTGAGAACACATTTCTCTTTGAATTTTCCGAACTCCGCAACGTAAGTGCCAGCGTAGAATCCGCGCGTCAACGGCTCAATGATTGAGTATTGATCCACTCGCAGGGGAAAGTGCTTCAGCGGAAAGCCAAGTGGACGGCCACATGTTTCACAGGCGGTGTCTAGCGAACGCTCGGAGTAATCGCTCTTCGGACATACGAAGCAACAATATTTACCCATTGCTGGCCACCGTCTCAGTAGCCCGCCTAACAAGGGGATGCACTGATTGAAAAATGTGCGGTCGCAACTGCTCGAGTAGATGCGCGAGATTTCCAGAGGAGCGCACTTTGGCTACCACGTCACCCTTTTGAACCGCGCTACCCCAGGGAACCGACAGGGTAAGACCACACGGATCAGGAAACTGATTGCTCGAAGATTCCGCCTCTTCTTGACGCATAACCAGTAATTTTCGAACGCCAGCAAGATCCAGGCAGATATATCCATCTGACTCGGCAGTAACGATTCCACTGGTGGCCGATTCTACTTCGCTCACTTTTCTTGCAAAACCCTCCCAACTCCCGCCCTGCTGTTCCAAGTGAGCGGTGAAGACTTCCTTCAAGCGCGTCATGTCCCCTGCATGCCTGTTAACGAAACACGCACTTGCCATCGTGCCGCACAGCCCTAAATGCGCGGCTAAGTCTTCCGTGAGATCACCCGAGAAAATACGATGCAAAGCAACCAGCGACTCGCCACGTCCAATGTAGCCTTGATAGGGGGCAGTCGCATCAGTCAAGAAGCAGCTCGCTTGAATGTGCAGCATGTTTGCGACTCGAATAAATCGGACAGCGTTCTGGCGGGCATCATCCCATGTCCGGCCGAAATTCGTGAACGGCGCAACCCTTACGTCCAGAACTACACATGTGACACCTAGTGCCCGCTTCTTCGCTAAAAGGCTCGCGATGGCGAGTGCCGGTAGATCCGTTGCCCCGACCTTACGGCGATATTCGAACAGCACAGCATCAAGGGGAGCGAAACTTTCACCTGCCAGGAAGTGAGCATATCTGCAAGAGGCGAGGCAGTGATCTATCTCGGCTCGACTGAGGCTTGTCTTAAATCCCGGAATGCAGGCCAAAACATCAATTCCGCCAGCGGGTCTACCGGGAACTCCCAATTTAGGAACTATGGCACCGCCCGTCACAAGCTGAAGCGGGCACAATAAGGTAGACAACGAAGAAGGTCCGCCAGTCGAAGGGACGTCCGCGACCCACTCACCCTGATGACGAAAGTGTTCGCTCGATTCAGACAGCCGCTCGGCGAGATAGGAAATATCCTCATCCGCGACGTCCAGCCGTCTAAACGTAGCAATCAAGCGATCCATTGTCGCTTGAGTGGGCGCGGATGCGAATTCGTCGATGACAGTGGTCTTCACGACAGACGACGTAGGTCTTGTACGAAGAGTTTGGTCAAGTGGAACCCCGAAAGATCGTTTGCACATCCACGATTTGTCGAGTGCTGCGGAGATGGTGTTTGCGCCTGCTTCGGACTCGAAGAGTCGCCTTGTTGATTCGGCATTCATTTCCTATTCACAATTCTATTCAGGCACTCGTCAACATTCTCTTTGATTTGGTGCTGCCAGAGTCGCACCACGCGCCAACCCATCCGCCGCAACGCCGCGTGACTCCGGCGATCCCTTGCTCGATTCCGCTGAATCTTTTCCTTCCAAAAGGATGGAAGCGAATCTGACCAGCAAGGAAATCGATACCCATGCCAGAAATCACCATCTACGAATACTGCCGTCTTCAAACTCGCGAGTACAAAATCCGGACTACCCGGTAAACCGCTATGATTCCTTTCAAACTTCATCTTAGCCCGCCTTAGTGCATTCTCAACGATCCGCTCGATCCCTGTGCGCTTATTCCGCACTTGTGACATGCAGTAGCTTCGATGCTGTGGTGTGAGATTATCCGTCAAGATTTCGATGCTCCTAAGATATTCACGGCCAGCTACGATTCGTTAGTCGCGGACGCCTGGGACTAAAATCTGCTGGCAACGCGTTAGTCCTGGCGATGTGAAGTCACAGGGTAGCGTAGTTTTCCGTGTGAGATTGCGTTGGAAGGTCCCCCGAAACAATGCGATCCTCTATTCGACGTTCGCAGCGCCAATCACTCTGTCTGTAGTCGGTAACCTCTCAACGCGATCAGCGGGAAGTCCGTGGTTTATCCGACCCGGCGCAGTCAAACGAGAGTAGTTCGGGTACGCCGTCGGCGCGACGACGCGTTAACTTAGCCGAGGTTTTGCTCGAGCCCTTCCTTTGTGTTGGGCATCCCATTTTTCTAAGAACCTGAAAATCTTTCTTGCATGTCGGCGAATGAACTCAGGTGGCAGTGCGTTGCCGATCAGTGCAGCCACAGCAAACTTACCCTTTTCCAACGAAAAAAAGTAGCGCTTGGGAAATGATTGCAGCACAGCAGCTTCGCGTAGCGTGATCGCACGATTCGCGCGAGGGTGCAAGAATCGTCCTCTCGACGGGTTCACACAACCGCTGGTGATCGTCGGAGCCACAGAGCCCCATGCCATGCGACCGTAAACATCCTTAAAGCCGTTTGATTCTCTGTGACAGCGCAGTTTCAGACGGTAAGGAAGGCTGGACCGACTACCACCGTTTATTGGGATGAGCGAAATAAGCTCCCTGATTCGCTCGGAACGCTTACGCACTTTCGTGTCATGCAGCGGGTCGTGCCCCTTGCGTGCTGCTAGACCTTGGAATGCGTGCCATACCGTCTTGCGCTTCGTTGTCCGTCTCCCGAATCCTATTTCACCATGGAGACTGCCAACCAAGATCAGCCTTTTCCGACGCTGCGGAACCCCGTATTCCTGCGCGTCCAACACTTTGAATCTGCATTTATAACCGAGCTCGTCAAGGGCAGAACTGAGCTTCTCCATTCTCTTGTCGGCAGCGAGGCCAGGCACATTCTCGAGCATAATGGCTCTCGGTCGAATTTCCCGTACAAAGCGCAGATACTCGAAGACGAGATCATTTCGTTTGTCGCGAACTCGATTGGAGCCATTGAGCGTCTTCAAAGTCGAGAAACCCTGGCATGGCGGGCAGCCAGCCAATAGATCGATCTGGCTCTTCTTCCTATGAAGTTTCCGGAGCACGGTGCGGCAGTTCAGATCTCGAATGTCCTTCTCGAAGACCAAAACCTCAGGATGATTGCGGGAGTATGTTTTGACTGCTAGCTTGTCAATTTCAACTGCGGCGACGACATCAAACCCAGCCTTTTTCAAACCCTGCGTCAAGCCACCGCTGCCAGCGAACAGGTCGATTGCAGTCCATTTCCTGTTCGAAGCATTCATACGATCTTGATTTGCGCGTCCCATTCGGTTCCCGTCTATTCGTCAATAGCTATGTCAAGACCGAACTTCTGCAAAATTCGATATGCATCCTGCGAAGTGATCTCAATGGTGGGAACGCCTGTTAGCGCACTGACAAGCTGTCGTATGGGGAACCGAGTCCCATTCACGACCGCTGAATATTTTTGAATCCGTCCGGGGTCTAGACCCTTAGCGGCCTTCGAGAGGTCGTCCTTTCCTTTCTCGAATGCGCGGCGTCGCAATGTAAACTTGACGGCCATTTGCGTCGCAGATTTCAGGTCAGGATGTCCACAAGGTATCAAACATTGTAATACTCATCATTCTCCTACACAACATCAATCTCACCTTGTTCTCGTGACGCCTCCGAAGGCCGGTACATGGTAAGGAAAGACACATAGAGAGTAAGACGCGCAGGATTCTCAAGGTCTGGCACCGGATTTCCGATTCTTTTTTCTGCTGGGAGAGTCCTCAAACGTGAAAAGATAGGCCGCAGAAACCCCCAGACCCTTAATCATCCGTTCTAGCTTCTTAAACGAGGGTGCGTTTCTTCCCCGCTCGATCAGACTGAGGAAATCTACAGACATCCCGACCATCTCGGCGAATTCCTCTTGGGTCTTGCCCATCTCGGCCCGTATCTGCCGAAGCCGCTGCCCGAATTGCATTCGTAGGAATGTCAATCTTCGACTTGCACCTGTCGCAAGTCTGTCGTAATCTCATTCCGGGTACCACCGAATGGGATTACGGGTCCATGCGGGTGGGGATCCGCACGAACAACGTCTGATGGTACCCGTAGGGGGACCGTAGTTACGGTCGCTACCGAATCTGGGGTGGGACTTGACGAGACTCACCAGGAACTGAGTCGATGTCAAAGGCGAACAGTTCGGAAACTGGAATGCCTAACCGCGTTGAAAAAACCTCGAGATTTTCGAACGATGGGGCATTTATGCCACGTTCAATCAGGCTTAAGAAATCTACAGAGATATCGAGTAACTCGGCGAACTCCTCCTGGCTTTTCTTCCTAGACGAGCGAATCGATCGAATGCGATTGCCGAATTTTTCGCGAAGACTCGTCAACTAATCTCCCGTACAGGGAGCGAGTCTCGCTTACAGGTGTTTTCGTTACCACCGAATGAGATTACGGGTAAGAACATCGAATCTCAGCCGGAACAGTGTTCAGGGAGAAGAGCAATGCCTTTATCCGATGAAGAATTGGCAGTCGCGCTCCTCTCTCCCTCTCGCCTCCGCACTCTTACCGACGAAGACCTAATGCAAGCACTGCGCATGGGCTGTAACGATGCCCTAGCGGTTTTGTTTGAGAGACACAGCCCTCTGGTCTTCCGGATAGCCCGCGCCATCTTGCACGATGATGGGGAAGCGGAAGAGACTGTCCAAAAGGTGTTCTTGGATATCTTCCGGGCAGTGAACCAATTCAACCCCGATCGCGGAACCTTCAAAACGTGGCTGCTTCAGTACGCCTATCATCGAAGTATTAACCGGCGGCAGCACCTCGAATCCAACCGCTTCTACAGCCGGGATGAGTTGGACGAACTCGCCCCAACGGAATTCTCTTACGGTGCCGGCCATTTGCTATGCTTGCCTCCGCAGGAAGTGCTTTACTTGGTCGAACAGGTGCTGGCAACCCTCGAGTCGCGTCAACGCCGGGTAATTGAGCTCACCTATTTCGAGGGGCTGACAGCGGAAGAAATTGCCAGAAAAACAGGAGATACGGCGTCTTCGGTCCGCCACAATCTGTACCGTGGCTTGGCAAAGCTACGGAAGGTCTTGCAGGAAACCTGCTCTTCCCGAGAGAAGGTCGCCGAGCGTAAAGTGAACCCGAAGGGGATCCTCGTTGAATACCCATGAACAATACGAGGAGCTATGCGCTCTGGCAGCCAGCGGCCAGGCATCCCAGGATGAGTTGGCCGATCTCAGATCTCATCTCGAAGAGTGTCCCATCTGCCGCAGCGCCGCCTACGATTTCTCGCAGATCAGCGCTCAAGGACTATCCCAGCTAGCAGCCAAGCGGTTGCACTGCGAAATTCCCTCAGGAATGACACAGAGGTTCGTTGCCCGTGCCCGGTCCGAAGGGATTGAGATGAGCCGGGAAAACGTTGCTCCCATAGCGAAACCCAGGCGCTTCGGAGTATTCGCGAGCGTCTGCGCCCTCGCAACCCTCATTGTGCTCGCTGCATTCTTGGTGATCGCCAGACAAAAGTCTTTGCCTATCGCGGCTAGTCCGCAGCACAATACTCCGCCACCCGTAAGCACTCCGAGGAGCGACGCTTCTTTGCAAAAAGGCCAGAACTCAGACGCCGAAATACAACGAAAGCTTGTTTCGGCGGAGGCGGATATCGCCTCCATGGCAGCCGCGATCCGGAAGCAACGAGTCGAACTTGAATCATTGGGCGAGGCTAACGGCTCACTCGCTTCGCGGCTTGCCAGCGAGGAACACGAAAACGCCACGATTCTCTCTGGGAAGGCGCAATTGGAAGCCAGAATCGCGGGTCTCGAAACTGATGTGGAGAAGTCGAAGTCAGACAAGAACACGAGTGATGCAGTGGTCGCACTAGAAGAAAGCGAGCTGCGCAATCTGCGAAGTAAGCTCACTGCTCAGGAGGCTGCCCTCGGTCAGCAGGAGGATCTCGCGGCAAGAGGAAGCGATGTGCGGGATCTGGTGGTGGCGCGTAATCTCCACATCATCGACGTGCACGACCGGGACGGAGACGGAAAGAGCCAGCGCGCTTTCGGAAGGATCTTCTACACCGAGGGCAAATCACTGATTTTTTACGCATACGATCTCGCCGATCCACGGAAAGTGGACGCGAAGGTTTCGTTTTGCGTTTGGGGCGAACGGTTGGGTGCTGAGAAGCCGATCAGCAGCCTCGGCGTGTTTCACAGTGATGATGTCAAAGACGGTCGCTGGGTGCTGACCTTCGACGATCCGAATGTTCTGGCCCAAATCAATTCCGTCTTCGTCACGGTTGAATCCTCCCACAAAACGATAAGAGAGCCCGGTGGGAAACGGATACTCTTTGCCTTCCTGGGTGATAGGCCGAACCATCCGTGACCATCAATTCTCGTCTCTTCAGGCCTGTATGAGTTATACGGACGTGCAGGGTTCAGCGGGGAGTGGAGTAGGAACCCTTACGACCTCAGCGAGAACAACCAAGTCAAATTCACCTCCGAGTTCAACCCACGACCTGTAGGCGGGTTTTCGCCATCTGGCAAGCAGATCACCGACGCAGGCGTGGCGACACATAAATCCCTGCAAGATCACGCCGTCCACTCGCTCGCCGAAGTCCTCTCTTCGCAGAACGTGACGTGATGTACTTGCAATTGCATTCCACAACGGTGTCCTAATGGGCCACCAGTCAAACGGTTGGAGCAAGGGAACATGCACCGTGCGAATGTGGCTGTCTGACGCCAAGTCCGTAGCCGCCGTGTCCATGTATGGCGAGATGTAGATTTTTCTGTGGCCCGCAGGCTCCAACGCCTGATGGCGCACGCCGTTTCGATGGCGGCTTCCGTGGACGCTCAACGATCCTGACATCAAATGTCGCTTCTGTTGTACAAGATCAAAGACTGCTAGATAGCCGTTTGTGGGGTGGTCACCATTCCAGCAGAAGGCGGCTCCGTCATCCAGCTTGAAGATCGCAACCGCTGGATAGTCAATACCTTGAATTTCTGCCGAGAATCCCATGAAGATTCCCATGTCTTATGGTAAGTCCGACCTGGCATTTCAGGTGTGCTCTCGTTTGCGTTCCTGGGAGAGAAACACAACCACCTATGCCGTTCACCTCCGGATGCTGGATTTTTTCTGGCGCATCCTCCCATTCGCCGCGCCCTCGTAACCCGCACTGGTTAGTGAGAAAATAAGAGTTCTGCTCGGCAAACATCGCGGGGGGGACCGTGACCACAACCGAAAAACTCGACAAATTCAATCTGGACGATCATGGGGATCGCCACGAGCGGGAGCGTTGGCGTCTGATCCGGGATCGATTCCCCAACTACGAAATATTCTGGCGGCTCTACGTGGTCCCGCTGACAAACAGAGTCCTCGCTCCTGCCGCGGATCCGGATCGATCGTGGATTCGGATCCGGAGAGATCTCCCATCAGAGTGGCAAAAGCTTGCGCTTTGCCACTACTCCGTGTTCTACAGGCTCTCGAGGGCCGTTGAGCTCAGGCTGGAGCAGGCGAATACCGCACCAGGTAAGCCTACTCACCCCGAGGAGATCATCTCCTTGCTGCAGACCTGCTGCGAAAACGTTGAGGACTTCTACGACGCAGTGCGGGACATCGGAGGCGATGCGGTTCAATACCTGCCCGCACGCCTGCCAAAGGATTTTCCGTTCGTCTTTCAGGAGATCGATACATATCGCAACCTGCTAATACACAATCCCGTGCTGGGACGTGGCGAACGACATGGAGAAACACTGTGGCCCAAACTCCCCGAGAACCCCAATTCTTGGGAAGCCTGGAAGAACAAATTTCGGTTCTCTTGGAGCGCGGTCGAAGACCTTAGTCCGGAAGAGTTGGTGTCGGCGCGTGCTCTTCTCGAAAGCCTGGAGGATGAGCTTGTCGCGTCGCTAAACGAGGCTTGGGAACGGATCCTCGCAAGTCTCACCAGCCGCAATCCGTATGACAGGTTCGGAACCTTCCTCCGTGTTCCCGAGTCCAACGACACCGTTACCGTCTGTCATCAGTTGACGGCATCAGGTGGCTTTGTCAAGTGAGCTTGCTCTGAACTGCAACTAATGGAACGATGGACGGATGGGACATTCAGTTCGAATTTCATCGCATTCCGGCCACAGAATTCGCCACGATCGAGAAGAGAAGAATGAGGTAAAGGACTGACCATCCCCCGATGTTCGAGGGATCAGCCTTTCCTCTTCTTCTTTCCGCGTTGCTTCTTGTCGTATTCCGTCGGGGGGCGTTTGACGGATCCGGAACTTAAGACGACCGAATCTTCATCGTTCGGCCCGATCTCCTCCACACGACGAAAATGGATAGTGCTTTTGTAGATCCCGAGATCGTGAAAGGGAATCACGTCAGACTGGTCGGGCTTCAGAATGCCCGGAATCAATGTGTATGCCTTGAAATGCCGATATGCCTGCTTGAACGACTCCAGATTTCTTGAGCCTGGAGCCGGATTCATGCGATGAATCCGCGTGAGGGTCAAGAACCCGTCGCGATCCGCGTTCACAGTCAGGCCAGCTTCACGGTATCGTTTGATGGTATTTTCGAGATCGACACCGACGTGGACTGAATATCCGGGCTGCTCGCCTCGCACTTCCCCTTCGATGATCGAGATCCGCAGTTCCTCAAAGGCGTCCCGGTCCCCATATCGCTGATGCCACTGTTCGAAAATTCTACGAGCAGCAGTTTCGTTTAAGAATGCCAATCCCAGGTCGGGCGGCCGGCTCTCATAGATGCGAACAAAGATTCCTCTCCATTTCGCCGCGTCCCAGAGTTCAGGATCAATCGGCGTCGATAGGAATACAGAAAAATTGGTTTTGACATCCTTCTTTGGCAGAGGACGTAGCTGCCCGAGCTTCGGCTTCTCAGTGTGCGGCCTACCCACGAGGCGCGAGTACAGTCTGTCATATCCACTCCCCGTACTCACGTCGTAATGTGTGGCGCTCTGTAGTGGTGTCGGAATGAACGTCTTGTCCTGCTCCCGAAGTACGACGGGAATAAATTTCGTATTGGTGGCGCCGGCGTTGTAAATGTACTGGTAGATTAGCCCGCCCTCCCACTTCACACCATGCCCCTCTTCCGCCGCGGTGTCGCCCATTACGCGCCGGTAGTACGTCTCCGTGCATACCATGAGCACAAACTTAGCATCCCTGATCTTCCGATCCATCCATCTTGGCCAACCTTCAGGGGGCGACTCCTCGTATTGATCCAAGACACAGTCCACGCCTTCCGCACGCAGGCGGTTCGACAGATCAAGGACCGCGCGGACGTGCTCCTCGCTATCCCAGCTGTAGCTGATGAACACTTCACCGGACTTGCTATACCTTTCGCTAGTCATAACGCATTCAGAGAATATCAGGGTGAGTTG
>Ga0210390_10000687_pt1 | contig 35411 bp, 43 predicted proteins | sample IncBWH11OmetaG_FD_161050 | JGI IMG/M metagenome (GOLD analysis project Ga0210390, IMG submission 161050) | Forest soil microbial communities from Barre Woods Harvard Forest LTER site, Petersham, Massachusetts, United States - Inc-BW-H-11-O ...
CAAGAGCGCGGAGTGGAATCGCGGCGGCTATCTAGTCGAAGGCATCGCGCATTGCGGCGCCTGCCATACGCCGAAAAATTTTGTCGGCGCCGAAAAGCAAAACGCGCGATTCACAGGCAGCGTCGTCGAAGGCTGGTTTGCGCCCCGCCTCGACGGCACCGACCGCGGCGGCTTGAAATCGTGGAGCGCGGAGGATATCGCCGAATATCTCGGGAGCGGCCGCAATGGGCATAGCCACGCCGACGGACCGATGGCGCAGGTGGTGCTCAATTCCACCTCGCATCTGAGCGATGCCGACATTCGCGCGATCGCCGTGTATTTAAAGGAACTTCCGCCCGGTGCGCAGGAAGCAACGGTGGCCGCGCCGCCTCCGGCGCAGATGGCAAACGGCGAGAAACTGTACAAGGGATCGTGCGTCGCCTGCCATGAACTCGACGGCAGCGGCGCGCCGCGCATCTATCCGCCGCTCCCCGGCAACGCCAACCTGCAATCGGCCGATGCCTCGAGTGCCATCCGGATCGTGCTCGACGGCGCCGAGACCATCACCACGGCGCGCGCGCCGAACACCGGGTCGATGCCGCCTTACGCCAGCAAGATGTCGGATCAGGACGTGGCGGACGTCGTCACCTATATCCGCAACGCCTGGGGCAATGCCGCGCCCGCGGTGACACCGGCCGAGGTCGCGAAGGCACGGAAGTAGCCAACCCCTCATGGTGAGGAGGCGCGTGAGCGCCGTCTCGAACCATGAGGCCTCCATCCTTCGAGACGCGCGCAGTGCGCGCTCCTCAGGATGAGGCGTATATTGAGACGATCACTCCCGGTCTTCGTTGAACACGAATTTCGGCATTTCCCATTTGTAGCGGATCGCCAGCAGCCGAAACGACAGGCCCAGCACGAAGGTCAGCGCGGTCCAGAGTTCGTCGTTCAGCTTCAAGCCAAAAGCGGTGGCGTAGAACAATCCGGTGACGACGGAGACGCTGGCATAAAGCTCCGAGCGAAACAAAAGCGGCACGTCGTTGCAAAGCACGTCGCGCAGGACGCCACCCGCGCAGCCGGTGATCATGCCGGAAACGATAACGATTGCGAGTGGCTCGTTCATTTTCCAGGCGACGTCGCAGCCGGTCATGGTGAACACCACGAGACCGATTGCATCGAGCACCAGAAAAGCGAGGTTAAGCCGGTGCACCGTGCGGGCGATCAGCACGGTCGCAAACGCCGCGACGGCCGTGAGGGCGAGGTAAGACGGTTTTTCCACCCACGGCAGCGGATAATGCCCAAGCACGACGTCGCGGATGGTGCCGCCGCCGAGCGCGGTGATGCAGCCGAGCAGGCAGACCCCGACCCAATCCATGCTGCGCCGTCCTGCCGCCAGCGCGGCGGTCATCGCCTGCGCCGCCAACGCCACCAGCGACAGCAAATGCAACACCGTATCGCTGGGAGGCAGGCTCCACATTTGGCCCTCACGATTCTCATCCGTTCGCGGGTTCCATTGTCGGCGATGTTGTCTCGTTCGGAAACAGTGAAAGTTCCCGGAACTTGGGCTGATGGCCGGCCGTTGTCGGCGAACACATCTGGAGGAATCCGACCATGCCTACCGAACTCAACCCCAATGATCCCTACGATCGCGATCATCTTAGGGATCCGATCCGGTCCAATATCGACGACCCGCGTTCGCCTGCCCAGATCGACGATGATCTCCAGGTCGATCCGGAACTCGCCGAAGGTCCCGCCAGCAACACCAGGATTGCGCTGTCTGCGGTCGGGATCGCGGTCGTGCTCGGTCTCGTGTTTTACGGATTGAATAGTTCGTCGACGAACCATCAGAATGCCGCGACGGCGCCGACACCAGCCACCGCGCAGAACTCGGCCTCGACCTCGCCGCCCGCGGCGCCTCCGGGTATGCGTGACGTGACCCCGCGTTCGCCCAACACCGGGCCTGGCACGACCACGGGATCCGCACCGGCTAATCCGCAAGCGCCGGCAAAACAATAATCATCAAGCGCCACGAGGCGGCCGCCGCGTATTGATAGCGGCCGCCTCGTGTCAATATTCGCTTGCGCTGTCAGCGGAACATCTTGTTCAGCTCTCCGCCAGGATAGCCCTTCGCGAGTTCAGTGAAGGTGCCGTGCTCGGCGATTTCCTTCGCCGCGCGCATGAAGCCGGCCCAGGCGGTACGGGCGAGTGAACCGCCGACGCTGATCCGGCGCACGCCAAGATCCGCGGCCTCTTGAACCGACAGACCGGAAGCCCCGATCAGGAGGTTGACGGGCTTCGGTGCAACCGCCTTCACCACCGCCGTGATCTGCTCTTTGGTCTTGATGCCCGGCGCATAGAGGCATTCGGCGCCGGCGTCCGCATAGGCACTGAGCCGGTCGATCACCATCGAGAGATCATCCTGGCCGACCAGAAAGCCCTCGCAGCGGCCGGTCAGCAACACGCCACTCTTGTCGGCATCGATCGCCGCGCGCGCCGTCTTGATCCGTTCGATCGCTAGGCTGCGATCATACAGCGGCTTTGAGGCATCGCCGGTCGAATCCTCGATCGACAACCCGGCCACGCCGGTCTGGACGCCGCGCCTGACGTTAACGGCGACCTTCTCGGACTCATGTGCAAAGCCATTCTCGAAATCAGCATTGACGGGAAGGTCCACCGCTGCGCAGAGCGCGGTGAGATGCGTGCAGACGTCGTCGACCGTCACGCGGTTGTCGGCCTTCCCGATCGTCCAGGCAAAGCCGGCGCTGGTCGAGGCCAGCGCCTTGAAACCCATCTGGGCCAGCGCCTTCGCCGACCCAACGTCAAAGGGATTGGGGATCGCAAAGCAGCCGCGCTCATGCAGCTTGCGGAATGTCGCACGTTTGTCAGCCAATGAAATCGGCATCGGCGTGTCTCCTGTTTGCTGTTGGTTGGTTCTCGCCAGCCTGCCGCGAGATTATCCCTGTGCGACAGGCCACGCTAGTGAACTATGCCGTCGCCTCACGCCTTCACCTGACGCAGGAACGTGCGTTCCTCGGCGCGGATGAATTTGTGTTCCTCGGCGAAGCCGAAATTCTCCATGCCCTCCTTGTCGGTACGGAGCTTGGCGCGATATTCCTCGTAGGCTGCGAGGCTTGCGAAGGAAATCAGCGCAAACGCGATGTTGTTGGTGCCTTCATGCGGCATCCAGTAGCCGATGAGATCGCCGCCGCATCTCGGGATGATGGAAAGCCAGCGCTTGGAATATTGCTCGAACATGCCGCGTTTGAACGGATCGATCTGGTAGCGGATGAAAACGGTGATGGTCGTCATGGGAACCTCCGGTATCTCGTTGCCGTCATTGCGAGCCAACGGGTCGCGCGAATGCGCGCCCGATGACAGGCTCCGCGAAGCAATCCAGTCCGAACCGCAGAAACTTCTGGATTGCTTCGTCGCTTCCGCTCCTCGCAATGACGATCGAATTCGATAAGTACCACACTACACGCTTGATCATCATCGATGCTTCGGTTACCATCGAACAATGAAAGCAGGACCCGATATCGCCATGGTCGCCTCGCTTGTCGGCGACCCCGCCCGCGCCAACATGCTGACCGCGCTGTTGAGCGGCCGCGCGCTCACGGCCAGCGAATTGTCGCAGGAAGCCGGCATCACGCCGCAGACCGCGAGTTCTCATCTGTCAAAGCTCGAGTCCGGCGGACTGATCGAACAGGAAAAACAGGGCCGCCACCGTTACTACCGCCTCGCCGATCCCGATGTCGGAGGCGTGCTGGAAGGACTTGCGGCACTCGCCGCCCGCGCCGGCCACCTGCGGGTGCGCACCGGGCCGAAGGACCCGGCGCTGCGCCACGCCCGGATCTGCTACGATCACCTCGCCGGCGATCTCGGTGTGCAGATGCTCGACAGCCTGCGGCAGCGAAAACTGGTGCGCCAGCATAAGCATGACATCGAATTGACGGCGGAAGGCGAGCGCTTCCTCGAAAAGGCGCTTCAGATCGATGCGCAGTCGCTCACCCACCCGCGTCGTCCGGTCTGCAAGGCCTGCCTCGACTGGAGCGAGCGGCGCCATCATTTGGCGGGCACGCTGGGCGCGGCGTTGATGCGGCGCTTCACCGAATTGAATTGGGCCGCGCGGGATCGCGAGCCCGGCAGCCGGGTTGTCCAGTTCACCCGCCAGGGCGAGAAGCGCTTCGCGGCCCTGTTCGGCGATGCTCAGTAACTTTTTCGCGCGTCATGGCCGGGCTTGACCCGGCCATCCACATCTTTATGTCCGGACGTGAAGACGTGGATGCCCGGCAAGGCCGGGCATGACGATCGGAGCCTTGAATGAACCGAGCTTTCCTCTACCTGAGTTTCGCCGCTCTCGCTTTATCGATTGCGCCTGTGCACGCCGCCGAACGCGAGCCAGCTAATCGTGAACCTTACGGTATCGGCCTGGAAGGTTTTTCCTATCCTTATCCCGTGAGCCTGCTGCCGCTCGTCAATGACGGCGAGCAGCTCCGGATGGCTTATATGGACGTTGCGCCCGCGCATGCAAATGGCCGCGTCGTGGTGCTCCTGCACGGGCGCAATTTTCCGTCGAGCTACTGGGCGCCAGAGATCAAGGTGCTGACGGATGCCGGCTATCGCGTGGTGGTGCCGGACCAGATCGGGTTCGGAAAGTCCTCCAAGCCGTCAGGCGAACTTCATTTCGACAATCTTGCCCGCAACACGATCGCGCTGCTCGATCATCTCGGGATCGCCAAGGCCGATATCGTGGCGCATTCGCTCGGCGGCATGCTGGGGTCAAGGATCGCGCGGGCCTATCCCGACCGCGTCAATCATCTCCTACTCGCCGCCCCGATCGGCCTTGAAGATTACCGGATGTATGTGCCGCCGACGCCGACGGACAAGATCGTCGAAAACGAGGACAAGCTCACTGCCGATGGCTACCGCAAGCAGCTTGAGACCAACTATTCGCCAAAAATTCCGCCCGAGGCGATCACGCCCTTCATCGACGCCCGCTTCAACATCAAGGGCGCGGCGGATTACCAGCGCTGGCTGCGCGCCTTTGTCTCATCCGGCCAGATGATCTACCGCGAACCGGTCGTGCACGAGATTCCGCTCATCACGGTCCCGACGCTGTTCATCATGGGCGCCGACGATCACAACGCGCCGGGCAGGCCGAATGCGCCGGAAGCGCTGCGGCCGAAGATGGGCCAGAACGCCGACTTGGCGAAGGCGCTGGCGGCGAAGATGGCCCATGGCAGCGCTGAAGTGATCGAAAACGCCGGGCACCTGGTGTTCCTCGATGCACCGGACAAGTTCAATGCGCTGATGCTGGCTTTCCTGGCGAAATGAATCCACCCCATTCATAAAGGGTTCACACCGGAGTCTCTAGTTTTGGATGATAGGCTTGTAGCGTGTTCCAAACGGTGGCAATCCTAGCCTGTCGATTTGTTTATCGATCTCAAACGGTGCCGCATTGCGGCTTTAGGAGGGAGACAACATGAAGGTTCTTTTCGCAGCTGCACTACTGGTTGCAAGCACGGTTGCAGGTATCGGCAGCGCAAGCGCCGAAGGCGGCTGCGGCCCCGGCTTCCACCGTAATCCCTACGGCGAGTGCCGGCCCAACCGTGGTCCTGCCGTGGTGGTCGCACCTGGCGCCGTCGTGGTCGAGCGGCCGGTCGTGGTCGTTCCCGGTCGCGGCTGCCCGATGGGATTCGTCTGGCGCTATGGCCGCTGCCGTCCGATCTGATCGGATCGCGGACAGCACAAACAAAAACAATACGAAAACCCCGCTCTCTAGCGGGGTTTTTTGCTGAGCTTTTCGCAAACTAAACAGGCGCGCAAAACAAAAGGGGCGGACAATTTCCCGCCCCTTCGTTTTTCATATCACCAGTTTCGGAAGCAATGGCGACCGTACGGTCCGGAATGCCAGCCGGGCGGGCAGTTGTACATCGGACGACAACCACCATAGGGCCCGCGGTGCCAGCCCGGTCCACAGCCACCAGCCACCGGAATGGTAGCGGTGTCGGTTGCTGCCGTCTGATCGAGCGGAGCTATCCGTTGGTACGCGATGAAAATGATTTAAGCCTGGACCACCCTCACCGATGATGGCGCCAGTGGTGATGGTGCCAGTGATGACGATGCCAGCGGTGGTGACGCCAGTGGTGGTGGTGCCAGTGGTGATGATGCCAGCGCACCTGCATGGGCTTCATCTGATCGACTTCGTTCTGCGAGACGACCGCCGGCTCAACGCTTGCGATAGCCGGCACGGTCGTCGCATGGCCCGAGATCGGCGGTACGGGAGCAGCCTGCGCGCTCGCAGCCAGCAAGATCGTGCCTGCAACCAATCCAGCACTGAAATTCAAGAGATCCCCGAGTTTCATGACTTCATGCCCCTTTCAGGAGGTGAGAGAGAAGACATGCAGTCTCGCCGCCTCAAGATGAATGTTCGCTGAACTCGTCAACGGTTACGTCGATAACCAGCGAAAAATGGTTCAAACACCCGCGCGGAAAAATGTGCGAGCGCCGGCCGCTTCGACAACAACGCGATGAAAACTTCGAAAAATCAGAGAGGCTAAACCCAGCCGCCGCGCGCCATGATCGCAGCGCACAACAGAATGATGACAACCGCGGCCAGCTCGGCATGAATAATCATTGCCACGCGCTTGCGGCGCGCTGCCTCCCAGACGGGCACCTGCGCGGTCCTGATCGCACCGCCCCAGGACAGGAATTCCCGGGTCGGAATGATCGACAGCAGACCGACGATGACGAACAGGCCGAACTTCATCAGGAACGCGTGGCTGTGCCAGTAATAGGCCGCGCCCTTTTCGAAGAAGAACACCCGCAGTAGCCCGATCACGAACAGCGCCCCGGCGGCGACGCCGAGCACCAGATCCGTGACCTGCAAGCGCCGCGCGGAAGAAAGCGTCAGCTCCTGCTTGATCAGCGTGAACTCGATCGCAAGCGCTGCAACGAGCGTGAAGGCGCAGAGGTGGTGGAGGAAGGCGAACAGCGTGGACATGGGCGGAACTCGAGCCTCAACAAATCAAGCGCATCCTATCCGACATCTTGTTATTCGTAAGGTCGATCGGCAAACCCATATTTTGCGCGCCACGGGAACAGTGCCAACCGATGTGCCCTCTCCTCTTGCGGGAGAGGGCATTTCTGCCGGTTACCGCAGCCTCGTTCGGGTGAGGGGTAATGCGCCAAGACTTCGAATGCAGAGATAAACCCCTCACCCGCCTTCGATGCCAGGCATCGAAGGCACCCTCTCCCGCAAGGGGAGAGGGTTGCAGCCGTCGCCCGTTGGCTTCTTACCGCACTACGAAACCCGCCGCGTCACATCAGTTTCGTCGGAGCGTCATGAACCAGCCGAAGACCCATCCCGCCGATCAGGTCGCGTCGAACGGCTTCGGCTTCGCCAATGTCGGCCTCGGTCTCGCGCAACGTGCTTATGTTAGATCCGAGGGACACGATCCCGCCCAACACCAGAGCAATGGATCCGAGCGCCGTCGACAGACCCGCTCCGAAAAGGCCAAGGATCACAATGAGCAGCAGGGCAAAGCCGCTCGCGATTGCAATCTTGGACGCCAGAATGAACTTACGGCATCGCTCGGCAATCTCGGCAAGCGCCTCGATCCGCGCTTCGATGGCTGAAATGTCGTCGGCGTCATCGTTGTCGGTCATCGGGCTTAAGGGCGTCACGCTAAATCCGTCACCACGGTTCCGAGTTTTGACCGGTCATTCCTCACAACGGCAGATTGTCGTGCTTCTTCACAGGCATCTCGACATGCTTGTTGCGCAGCATCGCCAGCGCGCGGACGATACGACGCCGCGTTGAATGCGGCATGATGACGTCGTCGATATAACCGCGTTCGGCCGCGATGAAGGGCGACAGGAACCGGTCTTCGTATTCCTTGGTGCGCTCGGCGATCTTGCTCGCGTCGTTCATGTCGGCGCGGAAGATGATCTCGACCGCGCCCTTGGCGCCCATGACCGCGATCTGCGCGGTCGGCCAGGCGTAGTTCATGTCGGCGCCGATTTCCTTGGACGCCATGACGTCGAACGCGCCGCCATAGGCCTTGCGGGTGATTACCGTCACCAGTGGCACCGTGCATTGCGAATAGGCGAACAACAGTTTCGCGCCGTGCTTGATCAGGCCGCCGTATTCCTGCGCGGTGCCGGGCAGGAAGCCGGGCACGTCGACAAAGGTGACGATTGGGATGTTGAAGGCATCGCAAAACCGCACGAAGCGCGCGGCTTTCCGCGAAGCGTCGCTGTCGAGCACACCGGCCAGCACCATCGGCTGATTGGCGACAAAGCCGACCGTGCGCCCGGCAATGCGGCCAAACCCGGTGACGATGTTTTTCGCGAATGCTTCCGAGATCTCGAAGAAATCCCCCTCATCCACGACTTTGAGGATCAATTCCTTCATGTCGTAGGGTTTGTTGGGATTGTCGGGGATCAGCGTGTCGAGCGAGAGATCGACGCGTTCAATGTCGTCGAAGCTCGGCCATTCCGGCACGCCGTCGGTATTGTTGGCGGGCAGAAAGTCAATCAGCCGCCGCATCTGCAACAGCGCCTCGACGTCGTTCTCGAAGGCGCCGTCCGCAATCGAGGAGCGCGTGGCGTGCACCGACGCGCCGCCGAGTTCTTCCGCCGTGACGACCTCGTTGGTGACGGTTTTCACCACGTCCGGGCCGGTGACGAACATGTAGCTCGTGTTCTTCACCATGAAGATGAAATCGGTCATGGCCGGCGAATAGACGTCACCGCCCGCGCACGGGCCCATGATCACGGAAATCTGCGGGATCACGCCTGACGCGATCACGTTGCGGCGGAACACGTAGGAATAACCGGCGAGCGCCGCGACACCTTCCTGGATGCGCGCACCGCCTGCGTCGTAAAGCCCGATGATCGGCGCCCTCGCCTTCATCGCCATGTCCTGAAGTTTTGTAATTTTCAGCGCGTGGGTTTCGGAGAGCGAACCACCGAACACGGTGAAGTCCTTGGCGAACACGAAGGTCTTGCGGCCGTTGACCGTGCCCCAGCCAGTGACGACGCCGTCGCCTGGGACCTTGTTCTTCTCCATGCCGAATTCGATCGAGCGGTGTTCGACGAACATGTCGAATTCCTCGAAACTCCCCTTGTCGAGCAGAAGATCGATCCGCTCCCGCGCGGTCAGCTTGCCGCGCGCGTGTTGCGCCGCGATGCGCTTCTCGCCGCCGCCGAGCCGTGCGCCCGCACGCCGTTCTTCAAGGGTATCCAGGATGTCCTTCATGTCGTTTCCAGCCTGCCTTTTCAGCTCAATGTGACGGGTTTCTAACACGGCGCTTTGCCGGCGGGAAACGGCCCTTGAAGGCTTATCTCGACCCATTCGGCGGGCTTATCGGAAGCCCGATTGGCAGCGCCGCACCGCGCCCGTAAGATCGCAGGCTTCTGGCGTGGGAGCGAAGCGAATGGCGGACACGGCGAGTTTGGAGACAACCGGCACGGTGTCTGGCGGGTGCGGACACTGCTGCGCCTGGAGGGGCTGACGCTGTTTGCCGGGATGACGTCGGTGTACGGGTTCTGGGGCGGTCAGTGGTGGTTCTATGCCGTGCTGTTCTTCGCGCCCGACCTGAGTTTCGCAGGGTATCTCGCAGGACCCAAAATCGGCGCCTGGGTCTATAACGCGATGCACTCGACCATCGCCCCGATGGCCATGTTGACCGTGGGATTCGGCTTCGCCCCACCATTGGTATTATCGGTCGCCTTGATCTGGCTGGCGCATATCGGCTTCGACCGCGCGCTCGGCTACGGGCTGAAATACCAGGCCGGATTTGGCTTCACCCATCTGGGGCGGATCGGCCGGGGGGCTTGAACGGCCAAGGTTTGACAGTTCGCGGTTCGGTTGTTTTATTCTCGCCCGCCTCAAGAAAAAACAAGAGGAAGCGATGTGGGGAGCCATGCGAGCATGGATGACGGCCGGCGTGGTCGCCGGTAGCCTGGCGCTATCTGCCCTTGAGGCCGGCGCGCAATCGCTGCCGAAGGATACCGCCGCCCGCGTCGAGATTCATCCGATCCCGACGCTGACGCTCTCGGACCAGCAATTCCTGACCGGATCGCCCAACGGGACGCCCGTCACCGTCGGCGGCGAGTTTCGGATCGCGCAAGGCACGGGGCGCCTGCCGGTCGTGGTGCTGATGCATGGGTCGGGCGGCGTCGGCGTGAATATCGACCCTTGGGTACGTCAGTTCAACGCGATGGGCATTTCAACCTTTGTCATCGACGGCTTCAGCGGCCGCGGCCTGACATCGGTCAATACCAATCAGGCCCTGCTCGGCCGTCTTAATTTCATCGTCGACATTTACCGGTCGCTGGAAATTCTTGGCAAACACCCGCGTGTCGACCCTGAACGTATCGCACTGATGGGCTTTTCGCGCGGCGGCCAGGCGGCGCTATATGCCAGCCTCGATCGCTTCAACAAACTCTGGAACAGGTCGGGAATCCGGTTCGCAGGCTACATCCCGTTCTATCCGGATTGCGCGACAACATTTGTCGGCGACACCGAGGTCGCCGACCGTCCGATCCGCATTTTCCATGGCGCGGCAGACGACACCGATCCGATTGCCATCTGCAAGGCCTATGTGGCGCGGCTCAAGGACGCCGGCCGCGACGTGGTGCTGACCGAATATCCGGATTCCCAACACGTTTTCGATCTGGGTTTGCTCGGCATCTCGAGCAAGATCGTCTCCGCGAATGTCCAGACCGTCCGCAACTGTCATATCCGGGAGGGGGACGGTGGTGTGCTTCTCAACGCCGATACAAATGCGCCCTTCACCTACCAGGACCCTTGCGTCGAACGCGACCCGCATGTCGGCGGCAATCCCGAAACCGCCGAGCAGGCGCGCAAGGCTGTGAGCGATTTTCTCGCGGCGTTGTTCAAGCTGGGGTAGCTCAACCGAATTGCCTCGCTGCCATCCACGACGGTGGTGGGCTCCCTCTCCCCCTGTGGGTGAGGGGTTCAGGTCCCTCGATAGAGCTTTACCCCCCACCCGGATCACATCTGACGATGCGATCCGACCTCTCCCACAAGGGGAGAGGTGAAGAAGAGAGGCGTCACTTGTCCCCGACCTTGAACGGCGGCTCCTTGCCGGGCGGGACGGTCGTTTCCGACATCGCCAGCATCATCGCGACCGTCATGTAGCTGCCGGCCACCGCCGTCAAATCCACGATTTGCTGATCGTTGAAGACTTTCTTGGTCCGCGCATAGGTTTCGTCGGAGACCTTTTGCGTGGTGGTGAGTTCATTGACGAAGTCGTATACGGCTGCCTCATCCTCGGCCATCTTCGACGGCCGTTTGCCTTCCTTCAACTCGGCGATGATGTCGGAGGACAATCCCGCCTTGGCCGCCAGCGGCGCATGCGCGAACCATTCGACTTGCGAGCGCCACTGCCGCCCGATGATCAGGATCGCAAACTCGTTGAGTTTGGTCGGGACCGATGTTTCCCAGCGCAAATAATGGAAGAGATCGAACAGGCGCTGTCCAAGCACGGGGCTTCGCATCCAGGAGTTGTAGGGACCGCCGATGCCCACGCTCGATATCTTCATGATCTGCTCGCCGAGCGGCTTCTGCGCGTCGCTGAGCTGATCCATCGTAAGTTGCGGGAAGCGCGGCTCCTTGCCGGTGGCAGGCGCGGCAAACATGGTCGCGGCGAGCCAGCCGCTGGCCGCTGCCAACATCATCGATGACATGACAAGAGCAGATTTCATGATTTCCTCCGGGTGTTTTTTGTACCCGGATGCTAGTCGAGCCGATCGCGCAACGCTACTCAGATCGCACCGATCGCAGCGAGGCAGGCCTGCGAAATCGTCATGCGGTCAGCGATATGGCGCGGTTCGCGCACATCGAGATTGAGCGCGAACACCGTGTTCGCGCTGCCCTTCTCGGCCCATCCGACCAGCCAGCCGAGCGAGCCGTGCTCGCGGTCCGTCAGGCCGGTCTTGGCGCGGATGACCGCTGCCCCAACCTTGGTGACGGGAAGAATATCGCGCACGAGGTCTTGGGCACGCTTCGAGACAGGCAGCACGCCACGCCGCAGCCGATCGACGAAATCGACCTGCTGCACGGGATCGATACGCAAATCACCCCTCACCCAGAACCAGTCGATACCGCCGCCGATATTGCGGTTGCCGTAGTCGAGGGTATCGACATATTTCTGCATCCGCTCAGGTCCGATCCGGCGCGCAATCTCCTGATAGACCGGAAAGGCCGACACCGCGATCGCCGAGCGCAGGGTGTGATCCCTGTTCCAGGCCTCGTTATCGTGCTTGACGCCATCCCACTTGAAGACGTCCTTGTCGGGGTCGCCGACCACGCCGGTCTCGAGCGCAATCACCGAATTGGCAATCTTGAAGGTCGAGGCCGGCAGCCTCGCCTCACCCGAGCGATCGGAATCGCTGGAGATGACGAGGTAATCATCGACCTTGTAGCCGACGAAGGTGCCGGCGGTTCCGGCGTCCGCAAAAAGCTTGGCGAGATCGGTGCGGATTTCGCCGCGCGGCGGCGCATAATTCGCCAAGGCCTTCGCCGGCAAGACAGCTGCGCCCGCGAAAATTCCAAGGGCGTGACGACGACTGATCGTGGGGCTATTCATGCGACGACGATGCCGGCCAGTTCGTGGTGAAACGATGACGACGAACTAGCGCACCCGGCCCGACAGCCTGAGCACAAAGATCAGGACTTCGGCGACCGCCTTGTAAAGCTCTGCCGGGATTTCCTCGCCGAGCTCCACATTGGACAATGCGCCCGCCAACACTTCATTTTCCTCGATCGGAATGTTGTTGGCTTTGGCGACCTCGATGATCTTGGCGCCGAGGCTGCCTTTGCCCTTGGCGACGACGCGCGGCGCGCCAGTGCGATCGTAATGCAGCGCGACCGCGAGCTGGTTTCTCCGGCTTTCGCTCATGATGCCCGATCCAGGAAATGCCCGGCAGGCGCGGCCGCCGGCTGCGGCGGCGCGCCGTCGCGGATCACGATATCGCCGGGGGTCAGTTCCGCCCGGCTCAAGGCCTGCGTCAATTGGGAAACCCCCGCCCGCAACTGCGAGGCGGTCGCGGGCCGCTCGGCCCACATCCGTACCGAGGTGCGATCGCCGTTCAGCGAGACCAGCGCATGCACGGGGCCTGCGGGCTCGACATTAAGCGAGAACCGCGCGCGCCATACGGCTTTGGCGGCGCCGGCTTCGCGACCTCCGCCATCGCGCGAAATCTCGAACTGCGCCATCGCCGTGCCCTGGGGTGTCGCGAACGGAATTTCAAAATTCCAGCGCGGCGTGACATCGACACGTTGGGAGGAAGGATCGGCCTGACCGGGAAGCGAAGCGATCTGCAGCAGGGTCTGCCGTGCGATCGCGCCATCCGTGTCGTCCAGAATCTGCTGAAGCGCCGTGTTGAGCGGCATATGCGACGAAAGCGTCGCCGGTGCCACCGGCTGCGCCGAGGGCAGCGCGCCATTGACCGGTGGCGGCGGCAGATTGGTGCGGGCGAAATCCGGATCGTCAATGGCGGAAGTGCGCACACCGGTTACAACGGGCAGCAACGCCAGCGCCTGGCCGTTTTCGGACAGAAGCTGTGACAGATTTGCTGCCGCGAGCGGCGTCAACTGAACCGCTTCCTGCAACAGGTTGAGCGCCGCACCGGTCGCGGCCGCGCGCGCTGCTGCATCAGTGGGCACTGCCGTCGGCGCCAGCGTTGGGCTGCCGGCGGCAAGGTCGAGGATTTCCTGCGCGATCCCCGTTGCCGAGCCTTGTCCTGAGGCTGCCGGCGCGGCCGGGGCCGTACCGGTCGATAGCGCAGCCGATGCCGCGCTGAGCAGAACCTCTTGAGGTGCGAGTTCGGGTGCAACCGCGGCGGGCGAGCCGCTGGCTCCGGCGAGAAGTTCGCTCACTTCCGTCAAAACGGCGGCAGTGAGTACCGCCCCCTGCTGCAGCGTGCTTGCCGATGGCGATGCAGATGCAGGCGTTGCGACCGATCCGGTCGTAGCCGGATCCGACGGCGCGGCCGTCGATGGTGGTATCACCTCCGTTGCCGCGGCGGCCTGCGACGCCGCGGGCTGGAGCGTGGATGCCGAGGCCGTCGTGGCCGTGCCGGCGGCCACGGTCACATCCGAAAGCACCGATGTCAGCGTCTGACGCAGCACCAGCAACGCCGCCTTGAGATCGGGGACACTTGAAGCCAACGCCGATCCGGACGCGAGCGAGATTTCCAGAAACAGACCGGAGGATTGAAATGCCTCCTGGACGGCATCGGCGGTCAAATTCTGATCGAGAGGAATCTGCTGCGCCAGCACCTGCGCGACGGCCTGCTGGACCTGGGGCGGCAGGTTTGGCAATCCGGCGGCTACGCCCAAATCAGCAAAGAGCTGTGCGAGCGAGGTTTGCTGGGTCACCGCCGTTTGCGCAGCAATGGATACCGCTAATGTCTCGAGCGGCGTCAGTGGATTTGAAGGCGTTACCGCGTCCGTCGTCGGGTTGGCGGCGAGGCTTGCCGCCAGCGACGGCGAAAGCGTGATGACGGCATTGGAGGTCGCACCGGCGCTTGCGCTCGTCTGGCCTGTCGGCGTGCTCGGCTGATTGACGATCGAAAGCCCGATACCGCCTGGAGTCTGCGTGACCTGCAACTGAAGCGTCTGGCCGGCCTGAAGCGGCACCTGCGTTGCCGCCTCGATAGTCTGGTTGCCGATGGCCAGCTGCACCTGGTTGTTGCCGAGGACCTGCAAGACCTCGGCGGTAATCACCTGCCCTGCCTGCAGCACGATCCCGCTCGCAGCCGGCGTGCTTGTCGCCGGCGCAGCTGCGGATTGAATATTCGACGTGATCGTAATGGCCATGATTCACCGGGACAAGCAGCGCCGAGGCTAGCTCCCTGTCGTAAACCTGCCGTTAACCGAGACGTTTCTAGTGAAGTCTTAGCCGCCTTGACGCAGCTCTTTAAGAGCGGCGGCGACCGCGTTGAAATCGACCAGTTTCGCGGCCTTTCGTGCCGCCACTTCGTCGTCCACGCCCCATTTTTCGACGTTCCAGTCCTCATCGACATGGGCCGCGGCCCAGACCTGATCCGGGTTGATCACGCCATGGAACAGCGCAAGCGCCAATAGCGCCGATCCGGTCAGGCCGGTGATCACATGCAACGCGGCGATCATCCAGGGGTCGCCGGGCAGCGCCCCGCGTGCCGCCGCGATCGCGGCGTCGGGCTGGCGGACATGCATCACACCTTCGGCCAGCATGAAATGCGCGCCCAGCGCGTCCCTGGCCCAGAACAGGACCGGGTCCCAATGGGTGGCCTCGCGCGCCACCAGCCCCTCGGGATGGCCAGCGCGATAGAACAAGAGATCGGAGGCGAAATATTTGGCGACATCATCCCTCACCGCCTCCGCCTGATCGACGACGCCCTGCACGACGCTGTTGGCAAAACGCGTCAGCGGCATCGTCAGCGGTTCGATGAACTCACCTTGCGCGTTCCACTCCGCCGCGATCATCTCGGCCAGCGCGCGCGCCGGCACGATGACCGTGCGGCCGGATGGCGTCTTGGTCGGCTTGCCGTCGAGCGTGACGGTGTAACCGCCATCGGCCTCGCCGACGCCCGCGTCGGCATAAAACCGCTTGCGCTGGACCGCGCGCGACGAGCGCCGCGCCGCCTCCATCGGGTTGGCTTCGGATTGGCCCGCGATGTCGTCGAAGAGTTCGCGCATGGTCACTCGGCTTTGGTTAAGTAATATCTTTCGCAAATTACGACAGGCCCAGCGTTAAAGGAAGCGAACAGGCGGATCATGGCAACGATCGGAACAAGGGCCGCCGTTTTGTTCCTCAAGCTATTGGGGCTGGTTTGCGCGTGGTCCACGCCATCGGCGGCCGGATTCCGCTCGCCGGAATCGCTGGTGCGCAACGTCTACGCCTATTACGGCGATCGTACTTCTACCCTCTCCAGCGGACTGCCGCACGATGAGGAGACCGTCCACCAATTCTTCGATCCGAGCCTGTGGGACGCCTGGCGGGCACCGACCAAAGCGCCGTACGACTTCTTGGTGCAAAGCGCGAGCTGGAAACTCAGCGCGGTATCGATTTCGATCCTGCGCAAGCAATTCGACAGGACTTACGTCACCGCAACCTTCGACAACAAGGGAAAGCCGGTGACGATGAACTTCATCCTGGTCAACGGTCCGGACGGCTGGGTGATCTACGACGTCGAAAGCCCGCACGATTCCTTGCGCGCATATCTCACGCAGTACAGAAATTGATCCGTTCACTCTTCCGGCGCATGCTCGATCGGGTCGAAACGGTCGTGCTCGAGACCAAGCAGGTTCCAGGATTGCAGCATGTGCGGCGGCAGCGGCGCGGTTGCATCGATCACGCCGCCGCGCGGGTGCGGGATCACGATCCGGCGCGCCAGAAGATGTAGCCGGTTCTGCAAGCCGCCCGGCAACTGCCAGTTTTCCTTGTTGAAGTATTTGGGGTCGCCGACGATAGCGTGGTCGATATGGGCCATATGCGCACGCAACTGATGCGTCCGGCCGGTCACCGGTTTCAACGAGACCCAGGCGAGCTTCTGAGCTGAGGTTTCCACGACCGCGTAATACGTGACGGCGTGGCTCGCGCCCTCATCGCCATGTTCGGCGATCCGCATGATCGAATCTTCCTCGCTCTCTTCTTTCGCAAGGTAAGTCGAGATACGGCCCTGCTTGGGCTTGGGCACGCCGGCGACGAGTGCCCAATAGATCTTGCGCGCCGAGCGATGACGAAACGATCCGGTCAATGCGCTCGCGGCAAAGCGCGTTTTGGCAACCAGAAGACAACCGGATGTTTCCTTGTCGAGCCGGTGCACCAGGCGCGGCTTTTGTCCTTTCGCATCGCGCATCACTTCCAGCATCTGGTCGATATGGCGCGTGGTGCCGGAACCGCCCTGCACGGCGAGCCCAGCCGGCTTGTTCAGCACCAGCACGTCGTCGTCTTCATAGATCGTCATCTCCTTCAGCGCGGCGAGCGTCTTGGCGCCGGCTTCCGAGAGATGCGCGGTCGCGCGTGGCGTATCCAGCTTCAGCGGCGGGATGCGAACGCTTTGGCCTTCCTCGAGACGATCCTTGCTGTCGGCGCGCTTGCCGTTGACGCGCAGCTCGCCTTTACGAACGATGCGCTGGATGTGGGAGAACGACAGGCCGGGAAAGCGCGCTTCCAGAAAACGGTCGACGCGCATGTTGTTCTCGTCAGCCGTCACGGTCACGGTCTGCACTTTGGTGGGCAATAGCGCCGCTTTATCCTCAGTGGGCGGCGGCGCCGCCACAGGCTTTGGCGCGCGAGACGCGGGGGCCACCAACCGCTTGACGGCAGGCTTGCTGCCCAGCCGATGCCCGGGCGAGCGCTCAGCCTGCGAGCCCCGATAGGGCCGCGCGCCTTTTGGACGGTCGCCTGCATTGCGTTTGGGCAGCGGTTTTCTGGTACGGCGGCTCATGAGGGTGGCGGCTCCAAGGACAGGCCTTGGGGTAGCCCAAAAGGCGCGAATCGTCACGGCGAAATGAATACTAATCAGGGGCAGGATCGGCCATGTTGCGCCGCGTGGAGACCAAGGGAGTATTCAAAGGTGTTTTTGCCGAGCTTTGCTTCACCAAAGGGTGCCTTGCGGAAAGGTGCTTTAGCTGCGGTTGCGGCTGTCGTCGCCCTATCGGCATGGGCCGCCGAAAGTCCGATGCCGCCGGACATCGCCAAAAAGCTCGCCGAGCTCGGCCGCGTCATCGATCCGGAGGCCACCGCCAAGCTTTATGCTCCCCTGCAGCCAACGGAACCCTATTTTGGCTATCGGATCGAGCGCGACCTCAAATATGGCCCTGCCGAGCGTAACCGGCTCGATATTTTCATGCCGCAAAACCTGACATCCGGCCGGCCGGTGCTGATCTTTGTCCACGGCGGCGCGTTCGTCCGCGGCAACAAGCGGATGCCCAATAGCCCGTTCTACGACAACGTCATGCTGTGGGCGGTGAAGAACGGCTTCATCGGCGTCAACATCACCTACCGTCTTGCGCCGGCATCTCCCTGGCCCGCGGGCGCCGAGGATGTGGCGGCAGCCATTAAATGGGTCTCGGACGAGATCGGCGAACGCGGCGGCGATGCCTCGCGCATCTACCTGATGGGCCACTCGGCCGGCGCCATTCACGTCGCAAGTTATGTGTCGCATCCGGAATTCTACAAGGTGAAGAACGGCGGCCTGAAAGGCGCGATCATGGTGTCCGGCATTTACGACCTGACCGCGGCCCCGCTCACCGATCCCGAGCGCGCCTATTTCGGCAATGATGCTTCCCGCTACGCCGAGGAGTCCTCGCTGCCCGGCCTCCTGAAAACGAACATCCCGCTGATGGCGGCAAGCTCCGAACTCGATCTGCCCGGCTTTGTAAAGCAGCTCGATCAGTTCAAGGACGCTACCTGCAAACGGCCAAGCGGATGCGCCCGCACCGTGATGCTGCCGCAGCACAGCCACATGTCGGAAGTGTATTCGATCAACACGGAGGACACGCGGCTGACCGATCAGATTCTGGATTTTGTCAAAACCGGGAAATAAACACCGCGTTGACAGGTTCACACCCGCAGCGCATATTTTCGCCGGGTGGATACGACCCGCTGCTTGCGCCCCTGTCGGGGATGGTGAACGTATCAAGCCGCTTCAGGCCTCCTTTGCCAAAGCGAACGAGTCAGTAACGCAAGCGTCTGACTATTCTCGTTCGCCAATGCAGAGGTTCTCCCATGCGCGATTTCCGCGATGCGAAGGCTATGGCGCAGACGCTGCGCGACACCCTCAAAGCCAAATCGGTCTCACTCACTCACAGCGAAAGTCTTGAGATCGTAGCCAGGACTTTGGGTTTTCATGATTGGAATGTGCTGGCAGCGACCATTCAGGCAAGCCGGCCTGCTGGCACCGAGCCATCGAAGACGCCGGCCCAATCCGACGGCAGCTTGATCTTCCCGGTCATTCCGCTACGCGATCTCGTACTGTTTCCGCAAATGGTCGCGCCGCTGTTTGTCGGACGGGACAAGACCAAGCGTGCCATCGAAAGCGCGCTGGCTGACGACGGAACGCTGCTTGTCGTAACGCAGCGCCGTTCGGGCGACGACGATCCCTCGCTTGAGGACCTCTACCCGGTCGGGGTGACGGCGAAAGTAATCCAACGCGTGCCGCTCAACGACGGCACGCTCAAAGTTACGGTTTCGGGTGCGCGACGCGTCCGTATCGCGCGAGCAGTCGAAGGCGAATTTCTTGCCGCCGAGACTGCTGATATCGACGATGTCCGCGGCGAAGCCACCGAGGAAACGATCGCACTCTCCCGCGAGATCGCAGAGACGTATCAGAGTTACGTGAAAAATCCTGTATCGCGCTTCCTGGCCTATATTGCCGAACCCAGCCTGTTGGCCGATACGGCCGCGCCGTTGCTGCAAGCGCTACGGTCGCCGGGCATCGATGGGATGCAGCAGATCCTTGAAACGCCCGATGTGGTCCGGCGGCTTGAAATTATTCTGGAGCTCATGAAGGCCGCCCAGAAGGCTGCTTAGGGTCACCTATCTCTGCGTCCGCTCGCGCCTGAGCTTCGCCCAGTAGTCCAAGCGCTTGCGGATCTCTCGTTCAAAACCGCGATCGGGTGGGTCGTAAAAAATCTGACGCCCCAACGCGTCAGGAAAATAATCCTGGCCGGAGAATGCGTCCGGCGCGTCGTGATCGTAATCGTAGCCCTCGCCGTAGCCTTCCTGTTTCATCAATTTGGTCGGCGAATTCAGGATGTGTTTTGGCGGTAGCAGCGAACCGCCCTCCTTCGCGGCCCGCATTGCCGCGCCAAACGCCTTGTAGGCCGCGTTCGATTTCGGCGCGGTCGCAAGATAAATCACGGCTTGCGCGATCGCGAGTTCGCCTTCCGGATGTCCCAGAAAATCGTAGGCGTCCTTGGCGGCATTGCAGATCACGAGCGCCTGCGGATCGGCAAGGCCAATGTCTTCCACCGCCATCCGTACCACACGCCGTGCGAGGAACAGCGGGTCTTCGCCGGCATCCATCATTCGCGCGAGATAATAGAGCGCAGCGTCCGGATCGGAGCCGCGCACCGACTTATGCAGCGCCGAGATCAGGTTGTAATGGCCATCGGCCGATTTGTCGTAGATCGGCGCCCGGCGTTGCAGGATCGTCTGCAACTGCGCGGCATCGAAGACTTCGCCCCCGCGTGCCGAACGCCAGACCTCTTCGGCCAAAGTCAGCGCGGCGCGGCCGTCGCCATCGGCCATGCGCACCAGCACCGCGCGAGCCTCGGTATCGAGCGGTAACTGTCGTCCTTCGATTGTCTCGGCGTGAACGAACAGTTTTTCAATCGCGCTCGCGTCGAGCGAACGGAACACCAGCACGCGCGCCCGCGACAACAGCGCCGCGTTGAGTTCGAACGACGGATTTTCCGTGGTAGCACCGACGAGCACGACGGTGCCGTCCTCCATGACCGGGAGAAACGAATCCTGTTGGGCGCGATTGAAACGATGCACCTCATCGACGAACAGCAGCGTGCCCTTGCCGGTCTCACGCCGCGCCCGCGCCGCATCGAACACTTTCTTCAGGTCGGCGACGCCGGAAAACACCGCGGATATCTGTTCGAAATGCAGTTCGGTGGCGTCCGCCAAAAGCCGCGCCACGGTGGTCTTGCCGGTGCCCGGCGGTCCCCAGAAAATCAACGAGCCGAGCGTGCGCGTCTCGAGCATGCGCGTCAGCGCGCCATCCGGTCCCAGAATGTGATCCTGACCAACGACCTCGGTGAGCGCGCGCGGACGCATTCTGTCAGGCAACGGATGCGGCGCATCCTGCGATAGCCCCGCGGCGGCGAAGAGATTAGCGCCTTGCTGTGTTGGCTTCCGGCTCATCCGCCGAGCGTGACGTTGATTTGCTGGCCGCCGCGCACGATCTGGATCCGCCAGAGCCGCGAACTATCCCGCGTCGCCTTTTCAAGATCGTTGGTCTTGGCGATTTTCTGGCTGTTCACGGCAAGGATGATGTCACCCTTCTGAAAGCCGACATTGGCCGCCGTGCTGCCGTCGGCAAGATCCGTCACGACCACGCCTTCGGTATCCGCATCCAGATGCATTTCGTCGGCCACCGCCGGCGAGATATTGGCAACCTTCGCCCCTTGGAACGGCGAGCGCGTCGTCAGCACGATCTCATTGCGTCCGACATCGGGCGCGGTCTCAAGCGGGATCGTCAGCTTGACCGGCTTGCCGGCCCGCTGCACCTCGATCTCCGCCGTTCCACCGAGCGGGCGCGTCGCGAAGCGGTAGTCAAAGGCATTGGGATCATCGACCGCCTGCCCCTCGATGGCGACGATCAGATCGGACAGTTTGAGGCCGGCGCGGGCGGCCGGACTGCTGGGCACGACGTTGGCGACGAGCGCGCCGCTCGGCCGGCGCAGCCCAATCGTCTCAGCGATCTCCGGCGTCACCGCCTGCAACCGGGCGCCGAGCCACGGCCGCTTCACGGCCTTGCCGCCGCTTCGGGCCGAGGCCACCACGACGCGCACCATATTGGCGGGGATCGCAAAGCCGATGCCTTGCGAGCCGCCGGAGCGCGAGAAGATCGCGGTGTTGATGCCGGCGAGCTTGCCGGTCATGTCGACCAACGCACCGCCGGAATTGCCGGGATTGATCGCCGCATCGGTCTGGATGAAGAACTGATAGTCGGTGATGCCGACTTGCGTCCGCGCCAGCGCCGAAATGATCCCGTGGGTAACGGTCTGGCCGACGCCGAAGGGGTTGCCGATCGCGAGCACGACGTCGCCGACCTGCAACTCGTCGGAATTGGCAAAGTCGAGCGTCGGAAATTTCTCGTGGACGTCCTTCAGGTGAAGCACCGCAAGGTCGCTTCTGGAATCCTTGAGCACGATCTCGGCCTCGAATTCGCGTTTGTCGGAGAGCGAGACCTTGACCTGATCGGCGCCCTCGATGACGTGGTTGTTGGTCACGACCAGGCCGGACGCATCGACCATCACGCCCGACCCGAGCGAGCGCTGCACCTGCTCCGGCATCTGGCCGGGCACGCCGAAGAAGCGGCGGAAAATCGGGTCATCGAGCAAGGGATTGCGGTCCTGCACCGTTTTGGCGGCGTAGACATTGACCACCGCCGGCTGCACCCGCTGCACGATCGGTGCGTAAGACAGCCGCAACTCTGAAGCCGAAGACGGGACGCGCCGGTCCTGCGCCAGTGCCGGTGTGGCGGCAAGTATGGCGACGGACAGCACCGCGAGGAAACGAGCAGCAATCATGAAGGGATTCCCTGAAGATTCAGAGGCCAAATATAGGGGGCTGCGCCTTCGATTAGAAGTAAATAGGCCCTTTTTACACTCACTCTGGAGTGGGCAATTTGGCGTCAAATGGTCAGAAACATCGCCTCCCCGCAAAGGCTTGCAATTGGCGCTCGCCGCCGATTTGATAGGCACCCACGCCGTCAAACTTTGGACCGTTAATAGGAGAACTGCCGGATGAAGGCTGTCGGATACAAGAAGTCGCTTCCCATCGACACCCCGGATGCCCTGATCGATTTCGAGGCCGCAAAGCCCGAACCGAAGGGCCGCGACATCCGTGTCGCGGTCAAGGCGATCTCGGCCAATCCCGTCGACTACAAGGTCCGCAAGCGCGCAGCACCTCCCGAAGGCGAATTCAAAATCTTGGGCTATGACGCGGCCGGCGTCGTCGACGCGGTCGGGCCTGAGGTGACGCTGTTCAAGCCGGGTGATGAGGTTTTCTACGCCGGCTCGATCCAGCGGCAAGGCACCAATTCGGAATTTCATCTCGTCGATGAGCGGATCGTCGGCCGCAAGCCGAAGACACTGTCGTTTGCCCAAGCGGCGGCCCTGCCGCTGACCTCGCTCACGGCCTGGGAACTACTGTTCGACCGCCTCGGTGCAGTACCCGGAAAAAGCGTCGATCCCCGCACTCTGCTGGTGATCGGCGGCGCCGGCGGGGTCGGCTCGATCATGATTCAGCTCGCGCGCCGTCTGACCGGGCTGACTGTGGTGGCCACGGCCTCACGGCCGGAATCACAGAAGTGGTGTCTTGAGCTGGGCGCTCACGCGGTCATCGATCATACCCAGCCGTTGAAGGAGCAGATCGAAAAGCTGAAATTCCCGCCGCTGGCGTTGGTCGCAAGCCTCACCAACACCGACCAGTATTACAAGGCGCTGGCGGACATCATGGCGCCGCAGGGCCGATACGGCCTGATCGACGATCCCGCAGAATTCAACGTCGGCGTCTTCAAGGGCAAATCGATTTCCATTCATTGGGAATCGATGTTCACCCGCTCCTCGTTCCAGACGCCCGACATGATCGGCCAGCACAACCTGCTCAACGACGTCGCCGACCTCGTCGACAAGGGCGTGCTTCGGACCACGCTGGGCGAGAGCTTTGGCGCGATCAATGCCGCCAACCTGAAGCGCGCGCATGCGCTTCTGGAGAGCGGAAAATCGCGCGGCAAGATTGTGCTGGAGGGGTGGTAGTCTCCGTCGTCATTGCGAGCGTTAGCGAAGCAATCCAGTCGAACCGCTGAGGAATTTCTGGATTGCTTCGTCGCTCTCGCTCCTCGCAATGACTCATCATGCAATCGTTTCAACGATACCGCCCTCGGCGCGAAGCGCCGCGCCGTTGGTCGCGGACGCCTCTTTGGAGCTGACATAGACCACCATGTTGGCGATTTCGTCGACGCTGGCGAAACGTTGCAGCAGCGAGCTCGGGCGATGCTGTTTGACGAACTGACCGGCGGCTTCTGCTTCGGACTGGCCGTTCTGTTTGGCGAGGTCCTTCACGAAGCCCTCGACGCCTTCGGACATGGTCGGGCCGGGCAGGACGGCATTGACGGTGACGCCGGTGCCGCGCGTGAGCTTGGCCAGCCCGCGTGAGATCGACAACTGCGCGGTCTTGGTCATGCCGTAGTGGATCATCTCGGTCGGGATGTTGAGCGCAGATTCTGAGGAAATGAAAACGATGCGGCCCCAGTTGCGCTTCAGCATGGCGGGTAAATAAGCGCGCGACAGCCGCACGCCCGACATCACATTGACCTCGAAGAAGCGGCTCCAGTCCTCATCGGGAATCTCAAAGAAGTTCTTCGGTTCGAAAATCCCGGCATTGTTGATGAGGATTTCCACTTCAGGAAGTGCTGCGACCAACTCCTTGCAGCCGGCAGCGGTCGATACGTCTGCCGCGATGCCGCGGACCTTGCCGCCCGCGACCTCCTTGGCAAGCCTCGCCGCCGCCTCATCGACCCTCGCTTTGCCTCGCCCATTGAGTACGACGGCGCTGCCGGCGGCCGCTAGCCCCTTGGCGATGGCGTAACCGATGCCGGCGGTTGAGCCTGTGACCAGCGCCGTCTTTCCGGAAAGATCGATTTTCATGTGTCATCTCCATCCAAAGCGTTTTCGAGCGAAGCATGCCCTCGGACTTGATCCGGGGGTGGGTACCGGTTCACGTGAAGAAAACGCGTCAAAACCAAATGATGCTGACGGAGATATTGGGTTCGGCGGGGGCGGCCGCAACCTCGTCATTGCGAGGAGTGAAGCGACGAAGCAATCCAGGGCTACGCATAAAACACTGGATTGCTTCGCTTCGCTTGCAATGACGGGAAAACAAAAACGGCGCCCGGAGGCGCCGCTTTGAACCAAATTCGTTTCCTTAAGGCGTTACGCCGCCTCGGCTTCCTTTTCCTGCACGGGGCCGGAATCCAGGCCCTTGGCATCGACATCGCGATCGACGAATTCGATCACCGCCATCGGCGCGTTGTCGCCGTAGCGGAAGCCCGCCTTGATGATGCGGGTATAGCCGCCATGACGATCCTTGTAGCGGGGCGCCAGAACGTCGAACAGCTTCTCGACCTGATCGAGATCGCGCATCTCGGAGATCGCCTGGCGGCGCATCGAGAGACCACCCTTCTTGCCGAGCGTCACGAGCTTTTCGACGATCGGACGCAGTTCCTTGGCCTTCGGCAGCGTGGTGACGATCTGCTCGTGCTTGATCAGGGAGGCGCACATATTGGCGAACATCGCGCGGCGATGCTCGGCAGTGCGGTTGAGTTTGCGGTGAACCTTGCCGTGACGCATGAAACTATTCCTTGTTTAAGTTGTCGCGACGGTTCGTCCGACATTCCTCAGGTGGGCTGCCTGCGTTCGCCCGTTATAAAAGCGCGATCGTTAGATCGCGCTTTGTCTTGCTCAGTAGTGGTCCTCGAAGCGCTTGGCGAGCTCGTCGATATTCTCCGGCGGCCAGCCCGGCACTTCCATGCCGAGGTGCAGACCCATCTGGGCCAGCACTTCCTTGATTTCGTTGAGCGACTTGCGGCCGAAGTTCGGCGTGCGGAGCATTTCGGCTTCCGACTTCTGCACGAGATCGCCGATATAGACGATGTTGTCGTTCTTCAGGCAGTTGGCCGAACGCACCGACAGTTCGAGCTCGTCCACCTTCTTGAGGAAGGCCGGGTTGAAGGCGAGGTCCGGGATGATCTCCTGGGCGACTTCCTTGCGCGGCTCTTCGAAGTTGACGAACACGTTGAGCTGATCCTGCAGGATGCGCGCGGCATAGGCTACCGCGTCTTCCGGCGAGATCGCGCCGTTGGTTTCGATCGTCATGGTGAGCTTGTCGTAGTCGAGAATCTGGCCCTCGCGGGTGTTCTCGACCTTGTAGGAGACCTTGCGCACCGGCGAATACAGGCTGTCGACCGGGATCAGGCCGATCGGCGCGTCTTCGGGACGGTTGCGCTCGGCAGCGACATAGCCCTTGCCCGAGGAGACCGTGAACTCCATGCGGATCTCGGCGCCCTCGTCCAGCGTGCAGATCTGAAGATCGGGGTTGAGCACGGTGACGTCGCCAACGGTCTGGATGTCGCCGGCGGTCACAACGCCCGGACCCTGCTTCTTCACGACCATGCGCTTGGGGCCTTCGCCCTGCATCTTGATCGAGATGTCCTTGATGTTCAGCACGATGTCGGTGACGTCCTCGCGGACGCCGGCGATCGAGGAGAACTCGTGCAGCACGCCGTCGATGTGCACCGACTGCACGGCCGCGCCCTGAAGCGAGGAGAGCAGGATGCGGCGGAGCGCGTTGCCGAGCGTCTGGCCGAAACCACGCTCGAGTGGTTCGGCGACCAGGGTCGCAAAGCGGGTCGCGTCATGGCCCGCAGTTACCTGGAGCTTGTTCGGCCGAATCAGTTCTTGCCAATTTTTCTGGATCGTCACTGTTTTTCACCCATGGGCCAGTCGACCGGGGGACTAAGTCACTGGCGTTGGAGACCTCGCGGGACCAATCCCGCGGTTTACGATTTTCTCAAAAACCTCGCGGGCGTGGAAACCGCCCGCGCCTTCAAAGCATCAAACCCGCCGGCGCTTGCGCGGACGGCAACCATTGTGCGGGATCGTCGTCACATCGCGGATCGAGGTAACGGTGAAGCCCGCCGCCTGCAGCGCACGAAGCGCCGATTCACGGCCCGAGCCGGGGCCGGCAACTTCAACTTCCAGCGTGCGCATGCCGTGTTCCTGCGCCTTCTTGGAGACGTCTTCAGCGGCAACCTGCGCCGCATAGGGGGTCGACTTGCGCGAGCCCTTGAAACCCATCGTGCCCGCCGACGACCAGGCAATGGTGTTGCCCTGCGCATCGGTGATGGTGATGGTGGTGTTGTTGAACGACGAATTCACATGCGCCACACCGGAAGCGATGTTCTTGCGCTCACGGCGGCGTACGCGGGTGGCATCCTTGCCCATTTAAAAACCTTTCCTGACGATCTCAACGCCGCCGTAATGCCAGCGGCTACACCTTGCGATCAGTGAGCAGCGAATAGAAAACTATTCGCTGCTCACTAATCGCTATTCGCTTGCTTACTTCTTCTTGCCGGCGATCGACTTGGCCGGCCCCTTGCGCGTGCGGGCGTTGGTATGGGTACGCTGACCGCGCACCGGCAACCCGCGGCGATGGCGCAGGCCGCGATAGCAGCCGAGGTCCATCAGACGCTTGATGTTCATGCCGACTTCGCGACGAAGATCGCCCTCGACCAGATAGTCGCGGTCGATCACTTCGCGGATCTGCAGCACTTCCTGGTCGCTCAACTGACTGACGCGACGGTCAACGGGAATCTTGACCTTCTCCATGATGTCGGCAGCATGCTTCTGACCGATGCCATGGATGTATTGGAGCGCGATCACCACGCGCTTGTTGGTCGGGATATTCACACCGGCAATACGGGCCACGAACTTCTCTCCTGTCGCCGATCCCTTAAAGGAAAGCGGCCATGATCTTTTGCGCGATCGCGCTTTCGTCTTCGCTTGGGCATGATCTTCTAGACGAAAAACCGACTTACGATTTTTTGTCGATCATGCTCCGTTTCGGGCAGGTGTTCACAAACGCGAACACGACGCCCTCCCCTGCGATATCTTGGGGCACGGCATCGTTTGAAACTATCCGACTTGGATGGCGCTTATTAAAGGATTGAAGCGGGTTTCGTCAACCGTCTCCAAGCCTTAAGCGCGCCGTTTCCCTGCCTTTTTCGGCGCCTTTCTGGCGGCCTTGCCTGCCCTCGCAGCCGGCCGTTTCGGCGCCCCCGAGGCTGCTCTGGCCGACCGCTTCTTGACCTGCTTTTTGGCACTGGCCTTCTTGGAGCCCTTCTCAGCGCTCCTGGAGCCCGCTTTGGCGGCCTTCCCGATCCCGGCGGACGCCTTTTGGGCTGATTTTGAGGTCTTGGCGGCAGCCCTTGCCGCCGGCTTGGCTACCTTTTTGGCGGCCTTTTGGGCCACTTTGGGTTCCACCGCCCCAATGGCGGTCAGGATACGGCCGATTTCGTGGGTGACGTGCTCGATGGTCATCATGCCGTCGACCGTCAGCAACTTGCGGCGCTCGGAGTAGTAGTGAATCAAGGGCTCGGTCAGGGAACGGTAGCTCGCCAGCCGCTTGACCAGCACTTCCGGGGTATCGTCGACCCTAACCTCTTCGCCACGGGCCCGCATTTCGGCCGCCCGGGTTTCAACCCGCTGCAAAAGCGCGCTTTCATTGACGCGCAATTCGATCACGGCATCGAGCTTGAGGCGCTTTTTCCTCAAGAGATCGTCCAACGCTTCGGCCTGCGGCACGGTGCGCGGAAAGCCGTCGAGGATAAAGCCGTTCGCGGCATCGGGCTGGTCCAGCCGGTCCGAAATAATGCCGATCACGATCTCGTCCGGCACCAAGCCTCCGCCCGCCATGATGTCCTTGGCCTTTAGTCCCACGGGCGTCTGCGCCGCGACTGCGGCCCGCAGCATCTCGCCGGTCGAGAGCTGAACGATGCCGTAGCGGTGAATCAGCCGCTGGGCCTGCGTTCCCTTGCCCGAGCCCGGAGGCCCCAGAAGAATCAGTCTCATTTTTCGTTTCGCCCCCACTGGGGCCCGACGGATTCCAGATGAATCGCGCGTCACGCCCCGTCTTGTCCGGACATGTTCCCGCCCGAACGCCTTCAGCCACTGTTGCAGGAAAATCCGGCGTGCGATTTGCGCCAACGCAAACCTTCAGCCCCGGATCATGCTTGCGGGGTGCATCACCGCACACCCACGATTCAAAATCAATCACATCGGGCCGCGTCTATCGCGGCGCAGCGCAAAAAAAGCACATCCCCGGCCAGCGCGACTAGCGGCGACGGCCGCGCAGCTTCGACTTTCGGATCAGCCCCTCATACTGATGAGCGAGCAGATATCCCTGAATCTGCGCCACCGTATCCATGGTCACGCTGACCACGATCAGAAGCGACGTTCCGCCGAAATAGAATGGCACCGAGGCGTAGGAAATCAGGATCTCGGGAATCAGACAGACGATCGCGAGATAGATCGCACCCAGCACCGTGATTCGCGACAGCACATAGTCGATATATTCGGCAGTGCGCTCGCCCGGCCGGATGCCCGGAATGAAGCCGCCGTGCTTCTTGAGGTTGTCGGCGGTCTCGGTCGGGTTGAACACGATCGCGGTGTAGAAGAACGCGAAGAACACTATCAGCGCGAGATAGAGAATCAGGAACAGCGGACGGCCGTGGCCGAGCTGCGTCGTGATCCATTGAAACCATTCCGGCCCGTGACCGGCGTTGAAATTGGCAACCGTGGTCGGCAGCAACAACAGCGAAGAGGCAAAGATCGGAGGAATCACGCCCGACGTATTCAGCTTGAGCGGCAGATGCGAGGACTGGCCCTCGAACATCTTGTTGCCGACCTGGCGCTTTGGATACTGGATCAAAAGCCGCCGCTGCGCGCGCTCCATGAACACGATGAAGGCGATCACGACAACCGCCATGATGATCACGACCAGGATAAGCCCGGTGGACAGCGCGCCCTGACGGCCGAGTTCGAGCATGTTGGCCAGCGCGGACGGCAATTCCGCGACAATGCCGGACAGGATGATCAGCGAGATGCCGTTGCCGATACCGCGCGAGGTGATCTGCTCGCCGAGCCACATCAGGAACATGGTGCCGCCGGTCAGCGTGATCGCGGTCGAGAGGCGGAAAAACATTCCGGGGTCGCTGACCACATTGCCCGCACCCTCGAGCCCAACCGCGATGCCGTAGGACTGGAAGGCCGCGAGGATCACCGTGAGATAGCGCGTGTACTGGTTCAGCGTCTTGCGGCCCGCCTCGCCCTCTTTCTTCAGCGCTTCGAGTTGCGGCGAGACCGTCGTCAGAAGCTGAATGATGATCGAGGCCGAGATATACGGCATGATGTTGAGCGCAAAGATCGCCATGCGGTGGATGCCACCGCCGGCGAACATGTTGAACATGCCGAGAATGCCGCCTGCCTGGGAGCGGAAGACCTGTTCCCAAATGTTGGGGTCGATGCCGGGCAGCGGGATGTAGGTGCCGAGGCGGTAGACCAGCAACGCACCAAGCGTGAACCAGATACGCTTCTTCAGCTCATCGGCCTTGGCGAAGGCGCCGAAATTGATGTTGGCGGCTAATTGTTCTGCTGCTGAAACCATCTTTAAGGCTCTCTCCCGCCGCCCCTTGCCCGCGTCCCGCCCCGCAAGGCCGCACGCGCGGCATTATCTGGTGTTCCGCGGCGATAAGTCCATCGTTTGTCCGGCAATTTGGCCACGCCGGTCCAACCGATGACGCAGATGTTACGCCGCCTCGCCTTCGTCCTTGGCCACCGGCGCCAGGATCTTTACCGAGCCACCGGCCTTCTCGACCGCAGCGATCGCGGGCTTGGAAGCACCGTGGACTTCGATATTGAGCTTGGCCTTGAGTTCACCACGCCCGAGCAGCCGTACGCCGTCCCTGGAGCGCCGCAACACCCCGGCCTTCACCAGCGATTCAGCCGTGACCGTCTCTTTGGCATCGATCAGCTTGGAATCGACGGCGTCTTGGATGCGGTCGAGATTGATCTCGGCAAACTCCAGGCGGAAGATGTTGTTGAAGCCGCGCTTCGGCAGCCGCCGATGCAGCGGCATCTGACCGCCTTCAAAACCCTTGATGCGGACGCCCGAACGCGCGGTCTGGCCCTTGCCGCCGCGGCCCGAGGTCTTGCCCTTGCCCGAGCCGATGCCACGGCCGACGCGCATCCGCTTCTTGCGGGAGCCGGCGTTGTCGGCGATATCGCTGAGCTTCATCGTGATCTTCCTTTTCTCTTGAGCATGATCTTGACCGAAAACCGGTTCCCGCTTTTCGGGATCAAGCTCGTCTCTTACTCGCTGACGACGCGGACGAGATGCTGAACCTTGGCGATCATGCCGCGAATTGCAGGCGTGTCCTTGAGTTCGCTCACGCGGCCGATCTTGTTGAGATTTAGCCCGATCAGCGTCTCGCGCTGCGAGTGGTGGCGGCGGATCGCGCTGCCGGTCTGCTCGACCTTGATCGTTTTTGCGGCCTTGGCCATCGTCTTGAACTCCGTAGCGCGCCGATAAAGCGCGGATGTTGTTATTCGGCGACCACTTCGGCGTCGCCGCCGATCCGGCGCGACTGCAACGTCGACACCTTGATGTTGCGGCGGGCCGCAACGGAACGCGGCGAATCCTGGTGCTTCAGCGCGTTGAAGGTTGCGCGAACCATGTTGTAGGGGTTCGACGAACCGATCGACTTCGCCACCACGTCCTGGACACCGAGCGTTTCGAACACGGCGCGCATCGGACCGCCGGCGATAATGCCGGTACCGGCCGGTGCTGCCCGCAGGTAAACGCGGCCCGCGCCATGACGGCCGGCGATATCGTGATGCAGCGTGCGGCCTTCGCGCAGCGCCACGCGCGTCAGGTTGCGCTTGGCCGCATCCGTGGCTTTCCGAATCGCTTCCGGAACTTCGCGCGCCTTGCCGTGGCCGAACCCGGCCCGGCCCTTCTGGTCGCCGATCACGACCAGCGCCGCAAAGCCGAAGCGCTTGCCGCCCTTGACCACCTTCGCCACACGGTTGATGTGGACGAGCTTGTCGACGAACTCGCTATCGCGCTCCTCGCGATCCCTGCTTCGTTCGCGTCCGCCGCGTTCGCGTTCACCTGCCATGGTGTTTTCCAATCCTTGAGGGCTGAAGGCCCCTGTCCTCGTGTCCGTTAAAACCTTAGAAGCTCAATCCGCTTTCGCGCGCGGCATCCGCGAGCGCCTTGACGCGGCCATGATAGAGATACCCGCTGCGGTCGAACACCACCTCGGTGACGCCGTTCTTTACGGCGCGTTCCGCGAGCAGCTTGCCGACCGCTTTTGCCGCATCGATGTTCGCACCGGTCTTGCCGCCGTCGCGCATCGTCTTTTCCAAAGACGAGGCCGAAGCCAGCGTCTCACCCTTCAGGTCGTCGATAACCTGGGCATAGATGTGCTTCGACGAGCGGAACACCGACAGGCGCGGCCGGCCGTTCGCCGAACGGCGCAACGCAAGTCTCACGCGTTGCTTGCGCCGGGCATTTGTGGCTTTCATTCTCGTCATGACCGGCTCCGTTACTTCTTCTTGCCTTCCTTGCGGAAGATGAATTCGTCGGCATACTTCACACCCTTGCCCTTGTAGGGCTCCGGCGGACGGTAGCTGCGGATTTCCGCGGCGACCTGGCCGACACGCTGGCTGTCGTTGCCGACGATGACGATCTCCGTCGGCTTCGGCACGGTGATCGCGATGCCTTCCGGGATCGCGAAGACCACATCGTGGCTGTAGCCAAGCGCGAGCTGAAGGTTCTTGCCCTGCAATGCCGCACGATAACCAACGCCGTTGATTTCGAGCTTCTTCTCGAAACCCTTGGTGACGCCGAGCACCAGATTGGCAACCTGCGCGCGCGCCGTGCCGTACATCGCCTGCGCACGGTTGGTCTCGTGGCGCGGCGCAACCTTCACCTGGCCATTCTCGAATTTTACCTCGACGTCGTCGTGCACGACGAAGGAAAGCTGGCCCTTCGGCCCCTTCATCTTCACGGTCTGTCCCTCGACGGTCGCGGTAACGCCCGACGGGATGGTCACAGGCCTTTTGCCGATACGTGACATGGGTTTCTCCTAACCTAGCATTTTCCGGCGAAGTGGACGCCGGTTCGCCGCAGAAAATGCGTCGATATAAAAGTATGTGCGCATTCTTGTCGCAAAACCGGTCTCCACTTTTGCGGAATGCGCACTAGAACACCGTAAAGAGAATTTCGCCGCCCACGTTCGCGTCGCGCGCGTCGTGGTCAGCCATGATTCCCTTCGGCGTCGACAACACCGAAATGCCGAGGCCGTTGTTGACGCGCGGCAGGTTCTTCACCGAGGCGTAAACGCGGCGCCCGGGCTTGGATACCCGCTCGATTTCGCGGATCACGGGCTCGCCGTCGAAATATTTCAGCTCGATCTCAAGCTCGCTGCGGCCCGAGGCATGCTCCACACTGGCGTAGCCGCGGATATAGCCTTCCGTCTTGAGTACTTCGAGCACATTGGCGCGCATCTTCGAGCCCGGGGTCGAAACCTTGGGCTTGGCGCGCATCTGCGCGTTGCGGATGCGGGTGATGAGATCGCTGATCGGATCGTGCGTTGACATGGACCGACCCTCCTTACCAGCTCGACTTCACGAGCCCGGGAACCAGGCCCTTGGAGCCGAGTTCACGCAGCGCGATACGGGAAAGCTTGTTCTTGCGATAGACCGAGCGCGGACGTCCAGTCAGTTCGCAACGGTTGCGAATCCGCGTCGGCGACGAATTGCGCGGCATTTCGGCGAGCTTCAGCGTCGCCGCAAACCGCTCTTCCATCGGCTTGGTCTTGTCGGCGATGATGGCCTTCAGCTTCGCGCGCTGGGGGGCGGCGTTCTTCGACATCCGCTTGCGCCGGTTGTTCTTCTCGATCGAACTCTTCTTTGCCATGCCTGGCTCCTTATGGTCCCGCGTTTGAGAGGAGTTTTGTCTCGCGTCTCACTGCCGGAACGGGAAATTGAATGCGGTCAACAATGCCCTTGCTTCTTCGTCGGAAGCAGCGGTGGTGCATACCGTGATGTCCATGCCCCACGACTCGCCCGATTTGTCGAAGTCGATTTCGGGGAAAATGATGTGCTCCTTGATGCCGAGCGAATAATTGCCGCGGCCATCGAAGCTCTTCGGATTAAGGCCGCGGAAGTCGCGCACGCGGGGCAGCGCCACCGTCACCAGGCGGTCGATGAACTCGTACATCTTGGCCTTGCGCAGCGTGACCTTGCAGCCGATCGGCTGGTTCTCGCGCAGCTTGAAGGTCGAAATCGCGACGCGCGAATAGGTCACGACGGCTTTCTGGCCGGCGATCAGCGACAGGTCGGCCGCGGCCACTTCCGCTTTCTTGCGGTCGTTGACGGCTTCGCCCACGCCCATGTTGAGCACGACCTTGTCGAGGCGCGGCACCTGCATGATGTTGGCATAGCCGAACTGCTCGGTCAGCTTGCCGCGAATGCTCTTGTCATATTCCGCGCGCAGGCGCGGGGTGTATGCGGTCTCAGCCATCGATCTCTGCTCCCGAGCGTTTGGCGATGCGTACCTTGGTGCCATCCGCCTGAATCTTGAAACCTACGCGGGTCGGCTTGCCGTCCTTGCCGACGATCGCGATGTTGGAGAGGTGGATCGGCGACTCTTTCGAGATGATGCCGCCCTCCTGGTTCTGGGTCTGCTTCTGGTGGCGCTTGACGAGGTTGATGCCACGCACCAGCGCCTTGCTGTCGTCGGGACGCACCTCGAACACCTCGCCGGTACGACCCTTGTCGCGGCCCGACAGCACGATGACCTTGTCGCCCTTCCGGATCTTGGCAGCCATCACAGCACCTCCGGAGCAAGCGAGATGATCTTCATGTGGTTCTTGGCACGCAGCTCGCGCGGCACCGGCCCGAAGATACGGGTACCGACCGGCTCCGCCTGATTGTTGATCAGGACGGCCGCGTTGCGATCGAAGCGGATGACAGAGCCGTCGGGGCGGCGGATGTCCTTGCGGACCCGCACCACCACGGCCTTCATCACGTCGCCCTTCTTCACCTTCCCGCGCGGAATTGCTTCCTTGATCGACACGACAATGATGTCGCCCACGGTGGCGTAACGGCGCTTGGAGCCTCCAAGCACTTTGATACACATGACACGGCGTGCGCCTGAATTATCGGCCACGTCGAGGTTGGTCTGCATCTGAATCATTGATGCACCTCGTCCTCTTCTGCTTGCGCAAAGTCGCGCTTAAAAATTTCAAGTTGACCGGATTGGCTTAAAGCCGAACCGACCTTAGGCCGTCTTCTGATGTTCACCCCGGACCACGGTCCAGCGCTTCAACTTCGAGATCGGCTTGCTTTCCTCGATCCACACGGTGTCGCCCGGCTTGAACTGGTTGTCCTCGTCGTGCGCGTGATAGTTCTTCGACCGGCGGATCGTCTTCTTGTAGATCGGGTGGGTGAAGCGGCGATCGACGCGCACCACAACCGTCTTGGCTTGCTTGTCGCTGACGACCACGCCTTGAAGCGTACGTTTCGGCATTGGTCTATCCTCTACTTCTTCTTGGTGCGCGCTTGCGCGGCAACCGTCTTGATGCGGGCGATGTCGCGGCGGGCTTCACGCAGCCGCGAGGTGTTTTCCAGCTGCCCGGTGGCGCGCTGGAAGCGCAGGTTGAAGCGCTCCTTCTTCAGATTGACGACCGCGTCATCCATCTGATCGGGGCTCATCGCGCGAATATCGCCAATTTTCATCTGGGCCATGGCTATCTTCCCTATTCCGCAATGCGCTCGACAAAGCGCGTCTTGATCGGCAGCTTGGCGGCGGCGAGCGAAAGCGCTTCCTTGGCGGTCTGCACCGTCACGCCGTCGATCTCGAACAGAACGCGGCCGGGTTTGACCCGCGCCACCCACAATTCGGGCGTGCCCTTGCCGGAGCCCATGCGCACTTCGGCGGGCTTCTTCGACACCGGAACGTCCGGGAATACGCGGATCCAGACGCGGCCGGCGCGCTTCATGTGTCGGGTCAGCGCGCGGCGTGCGGCCTCGATCTGACGCGCGGTGA
>Ga0210390_10000688_pt1 | contig 35402 bp, 32 predicted proteins | sample IncBWH11OmetaG_FD_161050 | JGI IMG/M metagenome (GOLD analysis project Ga0210390, IMG submission 161050) | Forest soil microbial communities from Barre Woods Harvard Forest LTER site, Petersham, Massachusetts, United States - Inc-BW-H-11-O ...
CTGACGCCCGTCGTCTACCTATGGGCCAAAGGCGTGGGCCCATTGCTCGTCGCCGTCACCGTCTTCGGGTTTTTTACCGGCGGGATCTGGGCGTGGGCGCCAGTGTGGCTGCCGGAGCTGTTTCCGACGCGGATGCGCGGCACAGCGGTCGCCTTCTGCTTCAACGCGCCGCGCTGGATTTCCTGCATCGGCCCGCTGATCGCCGGCACCTTGATCGTGGCGCTCGGCGGCTACGGCCCGGCGGCGACGATCGTCGGATTGTTTTTCATCCTCGGCGTCATCGTCGCACCGTTCCTGCCCGAGACGCGAGGCAAGCCGCTGCCGCACTACGTGTAGCGAAGAGACCGCTACGCCGCCGGCAGGGTGCGCACCATGACGGTGCCGGCGAGAAAATCGTGCAGCGTGCGCCGGCGGCGGTTGAACACCGCGACGAGCAGGATCAAGGAGCAGGTCATGCCGACGGTGACATAGAACAGCGCCGTCTGAACCAACGCCTGCAAAAAGCCCGGCCGCTCGCCCGTCACCGAGCGCAACTCCAGGTCGAAGGCGCGCATTCCGAACGTCGCCGAGCGCCGGCCGCTCAGCAGCAGGGTGTGGTAGGCGAGCGGAACGAGGCCGAACAGAAACCACAACAGCGGACCCAAGAGCCCGAGGCTCATGACCCACAAGACGGCGAAGACGACCCACACGACGGCCATGATGACGCCGATAAACAACAGGTCGACGAGATAGGCGAAAACACGGCGCCACAGCACGCCCTCGAAAAGCTCGGGAAACGCCGCCGGCTCGGGTATCCCGAATTGGCCGGCCGGCCAAGGAAAGTCGTATCCGGCGGTCACGGTAAGCCTCGATTGCAGATGATGGGCGGGCATGTGGGGATGCCGGCGGCGGCGGCAAGCGGGGGAGGGCGCGACCGAATGTGCTAGGCTGTGGCTGCACCCACAACCGCACGACCACCCCCCCGCTGTCACCAAGGAGGAAATATGCCGGCTTACGTCATCGCCGACGTCCAGGTCACCGATCCCGCGGGGTACGAGCCTTACCGGCCGCTCGCCGCGGCCAGCATCGCCCGCTTTGGCGGCCGCTTTGTCGTCCGCGGCGGGGCGGCCGACCTGCTCGAAGGCGCGCCTGCGCCGCAGCGCGTCGTCGTGATCGAGTTCCCTGACGCCGACACCGCGCGCCGCTGGTACTATTCCGACGAATACCAGCAGGCATTGAAAATCCGCCAGGCCAATTCGACCGGCCGAGTCATCCTCGTCGACGGGACGGGCTAGGGCGTGTCGCCAACCCGACGGATGCCGCCTCGGCAGCCCGGCCAGGCTGAGGCCTGTGGGCCGGGCGCTACTCGGGGTCTTCGGCGGTTTCGGAGAGCAGCAGGCGGGTCGGGAAGCCGGCGTCGTTGAGGGCGGCGATCAGGACCTCGACATGGCGGCGGTTCTGGGTCTCGACGACGACGTCGAGCTCGGCGCGCTTGACCGAGGTGTCGTGGAACAGCCGCTGGTGGTGCACCTCGACGATGTTTCCGGCATGCTTGCCGACGATCCCAGCGACCCGCGACAAAGCGCCCGGCACGTCGGGCAATTCGGCGCGCAGCCGCACCAGCCGGCCCTCGCGCGCCAAGCCGCGCATCAGGATCGAGGCGAGCAGCCGCCCGTCGATGTTGCCGCCGGTCACGACGATCCCGACCCGCTTGCCGGCAAAACGCCGAGGCGACCCGAGCACCGCGGCGACGCCGCTGGCACCGGCGCCCTCGACGATCAGCTTCTGCTGCTCGAGCAGGGTTTCGACGGCCCGTTCGAGCGCCGGCTCGTCGACCAGCACAATGTCCGAGACCAGCGCCTTGACGATTTTGCGGGTCAGCCGGCCCGGCTCCTTGACCGCGATCCCTTCCGCCAAGGTCATCGGCTCGGCCGGCGGACCCGGCTCCTCGCCGCGCATCAGCCGGCGCATCGACGGGTAGAGCATCGACTGCACGCCGACGATCTCGACCCCGGGCGCCAGCGCCTTGGCGGCGACCGCGACGCCGGAAACCAGCCCGCCGCCGCCGACCGGAACGACGATGGTGTCGAGGCCGGGCCGGTCGGCGAGCATTTCGAGCCCCACCGTCCCCTGGCCGGCGATAACCGCCGGGTCGTCGTAGGGATGGACAAAGGCGAGGCCCCGGTCGCGAGCGAGCGCCTGCGCCGCCTCGCGCGCGGCGGCAAGGCTGTGGCCGGTGAGCACCACCGTGGCGCCGAACGCCTCGGTGTGGTCGATCTTGATAAACGGGGTCCCCTCCGGCATGACGACCGTCGCCGGCACGCCGAGCCGCCGCGCGTGATAGGCGACCCCCTGGGCATGGTTGCCGGCCGACATCGCGACGACTCCGCGGCGGCGCTGCTCCGTGTCGAGGGTCAATAGCTTGTTCAGCGCGCCGCGCTCCTTGAACGAGCCGGTGCGGTGCAACGTCTCGAGCTTGAGGTAAATCTCGGCGCCCGCGAGCTCCGACAACGCCGGAGCGGCGATCGTCGGCGTATGCGCGACAGCACCCGCGATCGCGGCGGCGGCCGTTCGGATGTCGGCGATCGTCACCGGGAGATCGTTCATTTCGCGGGCACCAGGTCGAGGGTGGAGACGGCGGCGGCGTGGCCGGGGGTGAGCCAGCCGAAATCGCGCCAGCGCCGCATCAAATCGGCGAAATGGCGTGAGAGCGGGTTGCCCGACTGGCCGGGGGTGAGGATCATGCGGGCGTCGGCGGGTGCGGCAAGATCGACGACGATGCGCAGCCCGGCGCCAAAGACCTGCTCGAACGGGTTCGCCGCGTCGCGGATCACGCTCGGGCCGCGGTTCACCGTGTCGTAGGCGCCGGGTGTCGCGATCGACGGGTCGAACCAGTCGCGCAGCACCGGAATGCGGCTGAACACCGGGTTCGCGAAGACCGCGGCATGCGCCCGCCCCCATTGCCACCGGCTCATGTCCGCGCCGTAGGCTTGGCGCAGCTCGGCGAGCGCCGCCGCAAGCGACCGCGAAAGCCGGCTGGCGCAGGTCTCGGTTCCCGGGCGCTTCGGGTTGTCGCACCAGTCCGGGCGCTCGGTCAGCACGTTCTCCATGACGCGGGGCTTCAGATCCCAATAGCCGGCGACGGCATCGCCCAACCGGCCGAACAGCACCGCGTAGCTGAACTGGCGCAGCCACGCGGTGAAAACGAGCGGCGCCACTTGGTCGCGGTCCATGCGAAAATCCCAACGCCGCAGCAGCGCCAGCGCATCGCGCGAGGCCTGGTCCGCCGGCGCCGGGGTCATGCTCGTCATCAACGGCACGAGGCGTTTGGCCATCAGCGACAAGGTGTCGGCCTCGATCGCCGCGCTCGTCGCCGGGGTTTGCACCGGGGTGGCGGCGAGCAGCGCGTCGATGCGCTCGGCGCGGTTTGGCAAATCCCAGTCGCGGCTCAGAAAATAGGGGTAGCTGTCGGGCACGATCTTGTTGTTGGCGCTGACAAATCGGCCCGACGGCGGGTTTGCCGCACTCGGGAGCGCGTCGAACGGGATAAAGCCCGTCCAGTCGTAGTCGCCGGTCCAACCGGGAGCGGGCATCCAGCCCTCGCCCTCTTTGCGGACCGGCACCAGCCCCGGCGCGACAAACCCGATCGTGCCGCTCTCGTCGGCATAGACGGTGTTCTGCATCGGCCCGACAAACTTGCGCCAGGCGCGCTTGAAGCCGGGCCAGTCGGTCGCGCGCTCGGCATCCCACAACGCCTCGGCGCTGCGGTCGTCGGGGACGAGGAACGTCGCCGACAGCGCCAGCACATAGCCGGGGTCGGCGGCGCCCGATGGCAGCGCGTCCGACAGCACCGGGCCGTGCCGGGTCGCGCGCACGGCAAAGTCGACCGGGGCCGCGTCGCGCACCAGGATTTTCTCGTGTCGGACCACAAAGGGCGCGCTGCCGCCGGGGGTCAGGTAGCGCGTCGGGTCGCCGGGGTCGACCTTCTCGACAAACAGATCTTCGACATCGGCGGTCGTCGTCGTAAAGCCCCAGGCGATGTGGTCGTTGTGCCCGATCACGACGAGCGGGACCCCGGCGGCGGTGGCGCCGGCGATCTCGCCGGCGGGCGTCTTCAACCGCGCGAGATACCACGGGCCGGGCGCGCCGAACGCGAGGTGCGGGTCGTTGGCGAGGAGCGGCTTGCCGCTTTTGCTGTGCCGGCCGTCGACGACCCAGTTGTTCGACGCGTAACGCGGCCCGACCATGGGCGGCAACGCGCCGTAGAGCCGCCCGAGCCCGAGCCGGCGGTAGATCGGCAGCATCGCCGCCAGGGTTGTCGGCGCGTTTTTCGGATATTCCGGATAGAGAAAGGCAAGGTCGGCCGGCGAAATCGTCCGCGCCAGCGCCGCGCGCAGCAATTCGCCGCGGTAATTGCCCTCGATCTGCAACGCCATCAGCTTGCCCCAGGCAAGGCTGTCGGCCACCTGCCACTGCTCGGGCGAGAACCGCAGCAGCAGGAACTCGGGCGGCAAGGCGCCATGGCGCGACGCGAGAAAGGCGTTGACCCCGGCGGCGTAGGCCTCGAGGGCACGGTTTACTTCCGGCGACAGAAACGGGATTTCGGCCTTGGCGGCGCGGTAGAGCCCGAGCAAGCGCATCTCCTTGTCGGCCGGCAGCACCGCGGCGCCAAAGATCTCGGCGAGCCGGCCGGCGGCGTAGCGGCGCATCAGCTCCATCTGAAAGAGCCGGTCCTGCGCGTGCGCAAAGCCGAGGCCAAAGGCCGCGTCGTCGTCGCTTGCCGCGACGATCGTCGGCACCCCGTCGGCGTCGCGCGCGATGTGGACGACAGCCTTAGGCCCGCTGACGACGACGCGGCCCTCGGCCTGCGGCAACGACGTGCGCAGATAGAGGTAGAAGCCGCCGGCGGCGAGCAGCACCAGCGCCACGAGGACGCCGAGGACGCCGACGAGCCGGATCATGCCCCGACCCTACCCCTTCTCGCTCGTGTCGAAGGCGATCGGAGGGCGGCGCTGTCACAACCCCAGTTCGCGCAAGATGCGCTCGCGGTCGGCGTCGAGGTCGGGCGCCGGGTCGCGGGTCGCGGGATCGGCAAAGGCCGACAATTTCATCGGGTTGCCGGCGAGCTTTAACGGGCCGATGGTCGGGTCGTCGACCGCGACCAACATGTTGCGCGCCGCGGTCTGCGGGTGCGCCAACGCCTGGGCGATGTTGTTGACCGGGCCGCACGGCACCCCGGCCGCCTCGAGCACCGCGATCCAATGCTCGGTGCCGGCCTCGCGCAGCACGCCCTCGATCTCGGCCTGCAGTACCGGCTGATGCTGGTTGCGCAACTGGTTTGTCTTGAACAGCGGGTTCTCGGCCAAGTCGGGGCGGCCGAGCGCGTGCGCGAGCTTGACGAACAGCCCGTCGTTGCCGGCGGCGATGATGATGTTGCCGTCGGCGGTGGCGAACGCCTCGAATGGGGTGATCGACGGGTGGCGCGCGCCCATGGGCCCGGGGATTTCGCCGGTCGAGGTGTAGCGCACGATCGCGTTTTCCAGGAGTGCGAGCTGGCAGTCGAACAACGACACGTCGACCTTGGTCGCCTCGCCGGTGCGCTCGCGGTGCAACAGCGCGGCATTGAGCGCCACCGCGGTAAAGAGCCCCCCGCCGAGGTCGCCGATCGAGGTGCCGACCCGGGTCAGCGGCGCGTCGGGGTGGCCGGTGATGCTCATGACCCCGCCGAGCCCCTGCACGACCATGTCGTAGGCCGGGTAGTGCGAATAGGGGCCGGTGTGGCCGAAACCGGACGCGGCGGCATAGACGAGGCGCGGATAGCGCGGATGCAGGCTGTCCCAGCCGTAGCCGAGCTTTTCCATCGTGCCCGGGCGGAAGTTCTCGACGAGCGCGTCGGCCTTGTCCAATAGCCGCTCGAAGATGTCGCGCCCGTCCGGCGATTTGAGGTTGAGCGCGATCGACTCCTTGCCGCGGTTGACCGAGGAAAAATAGGCCGACTTGCCGTTCTTGAACGGGCCGTAATGGCGCGCGTCGTCGCCCTGGCGCGGCGGCTCGACCTTGATGACCCGGGCGCCAAGCTCGGCCATCAGCAGCGTGCAGTACGGGCCGGCGAGGATGCGGGAAAGGTCGACGATCGTGATGCCGGAGAGCGGCCCTTGCTGCGCCATGTCCGATGATCCTTATGCCGGGAGGCTTCGGTCAATTAGCGCACAGCGGCCCGCGACCGCAACCGGACTGGACTGGACTGGACTACCGGCGAATCAATCCCGTCGAAGCACGAGAGACCCATCCGCCGCTAAGCTTGAGGAATTGGTCCACCGTCAAGCCGGCATCGGCGATGATCCGTCGAAGCGTGCCCGGGCGAATGCTCGCGTGGTCCGGTACGACGACGCGCGCATGTGGATCATCGCGCCGAAGGATCATGTGGCTGCCACTCTGGCGGCGAAACACCAAGCCAGCGCGTTCGAGCGCCGCACGTACTTGTCGGCCCGAAAGGCCGGTAGGTAATTTCGGCACCTACGCGGCTTCGACCTCGACGAATTCCTTGCCGGCTTCTGTCGGGATCGGCTCGCCGGCGTCGCGGCAATCGCCGATGTATAATTCGATCGCCTCCCGAACGTTGGTCAGCGCTTCGCCTCGGGTGTCGCCCTGGGTAATGCAGCCCGGCAAAGCAGGAACGCTGGCGACGTACCCTCCGTCCGGTTCTCGCTCCAAAACAACCGTATAGCGCATTCGTCCTCCTGTTTCGTTTTATCGCGTCGAGCCATACTTATGATGTTAATCGCAAAGGCGCCATAACCTGGGTAGGGTTGGCGGTCTTGCTTGGGCCGCAATTGGCTGGCATTGCGTATGCCGATGGTTCGGGAGGCCGCTCAGTTGCAGCGATTATGGCTACACGGCGTGCTGCTGGCGGCGCTGTCGCTGTGGTCGATGTCGGCGGCGCTCGCGGCGGCGACCGGGTGGGTCGGCGACGACCATGCCGCCGCACGGCTGATCGCCGCGACCGACGCCACGGGGGCGGCGAAAACCGTCGGGGCCGGGCTCGAAATCCGCCTGGCACCCGGCTGGCACGCCTATTGGCGCACCCCCGGCGACGCCGGGATCCCGCCGAGCGTCGATTGGTCCGGGTCCGCCAACCTCAAGCGCGCCGACCTCGCCTGGCCGGCGCCGGCGCGCTATTCGCTGCAAGGGTTCGAGACCGCCGCCTACCGCGACCATGTCGTGCTGCCGGTGGCGCTGAGCCTGGCACGGCCGGGCCAGCCTCTAGATGTGCACGCGCAGGTGAGTTGGGCGGCCTGCGCCAACATCTGCGTGCCCTATTCGGCAAATCTCGAGCTCAAGCTGCCGGCCGGCCCCGCCGCGCCTTCGGCGCAGGCCGGGCTGATCGCCGCCGCTCGCGCGCGCGTGCCGCGACCGCTCGCCGCCGCGGGGATCGACCTCGTCTCGGCCGACGCGGTCGGCGACGGCGCCGACACGGCGCTCAGGGTCCGCCTGCGCAGCCCCGAGGCGGCGTTCGCGGCGCCGGACCTGTTTGTCGAGGGGCTCGACAAGGGTTCGCCCGGCCGGCCCGCCGTGGCGCTGTCGCAATCCGGCCAGATCGCGACGTTGAGCGTGCCGATCCGCGAGGCGAAGCCCGCCGACGTGATCGGCAAGAAGCTCACCCTGACCGTCGTCGACGGGGCGCGGGCGGCCGAGTTTACCGCGACCCCGCGGCCCGGCATGCCGGCCGAAGGTGACGCCCGGCTGTTGCCGATCCTCGCCATAGCGCTGCTCGGCGGGCTCGTGCTGAACGCAATGCCGTGCGTCCTGCCGGTGCTGTCGCTAAAGCTGCTGTCGGTGGCAAGCCACGCCGGCAGCGAGCGGCGGCAGGTGCGCGTCGGGCTCTTAATGACGGCGCTCGGCGTGCTCGCCTCGTTCGGCGCCATTGCGGCGGCGCTGATCGCGCTGAAGGCGTCGGGGGCCGCAATCGGCTGGGGCATCCAATTCCAATGGCCGTGGTTTATCGCGGCGATGGCGGCGGTGACGGCGTTGTTCGCGGCGAGCCTGTGGGGCTGGCTGCCGATCCTGGCGCCGCGTTTTGCCTATGACGCGGCGGCCGGGCGGCGCGCCGGAACGCCCTATGCCGACGCGTTCGCGACCGGCGCCTTTGCGACTTTGCTCGCGACCCCGTGCTCGGCGCCGTTTGTCGGCACCGCGGTCGGCTTCGCGCTGGCTGAGGGGCCGGCCGAGATCATCGCGGTCTTTTTGGCGCTGGGTCTCGGCATGGCGGCGCCCTATGGCATGGTCGCCGCGTTCCCGCGGCTCGTCCGGCTGCTGCCGCGGCCCGGACGGTGGATGAACGGGGTGCGCGTGGCACTCGGCCTGGCGCTCGGGGCGACCGCGGTTTGGCTGCTGTTCGTGCTGGCGGCGCTGTCGGGGCCGCGCGCGGCGCTCGCCGCGGCGACGGCGCTTGCCGCGGTGCTGGCGCTGCTGGCGCTTAAGAGCCGGCATGTCATACCGCGGCGCGCCGCGCCGGCGACCAGCGCCGCGGCAACGGCACTGGTGGCGGCGGCGGTGCTGTGGCCGGCCCTCGCCGGTGTGGGGGCGCCCGACGCCGGGGCAGCCGCCGGCCGGTGGCGGGCGTTCGCGCCGGGCGAGATCCGAGGGCTCGTGGCTCAGGGCAAGACCGTCTTTGTCGACGTGAGCGCGGCCTGGTGCCTGACCTGCAAGGTCAACGAGGCGGCGGTGCTCGACCGCGACCCGGTGGCCGAGCGGCTGTTCGGGCCGGGGGTTGTGGCGATGCGCGGCGACTGGACCCGGCCCGACCCGGCGCTGACCCGCTATCTCGAAAGCTTTGGCCGCTACGGGATCCCGTTCAACGCGGTGTACGGCCCGGGGCGGCCGCAGGGCGAGCTGTTGCCGGAGCTGTTGACGGCCGGCGCGGTCGAGCGGGCGCTCGACCGTGCCGGCAGCCGCGGTTAGCCGGCATGCGTGCCGGCGCAGCCCATTGTCCACGTCTGCGTTCTGGTATATCGGTTGCGGGATCAAGATCGGTCGATCGTAGAAATCGACAGCGCGCTCGCCGGCGAAAGAGGGCCGTCGCCGGTCAAAGGCGCCCGGCAGTTTGCGTATCCCGGCCTGGCGGATCGTTGCGGCGAGCCGATGCGCAACCGGTACGATGACGAGCACCGCGAGACCGACGACCGGCGAACGGCGGCGCTGATGGGGTTGGCGGTCGTCCTGTCCTTGGCGATAGCCGGTGTCGTGCTGGTGCGCGACCTCGGCAAGGAATCCAGGCTCGAAGACTGCCTGATGTCGGGGCGGACAAATTGCGCTCCGATCGATTTGCCGCCGGCCCCCTAGCACCGTCCCGGGTGCGACGTTTCGCGCACGGCCTCCGGCTTGCCGCGGGGATGGACGGGGCGCGCCGCAACCTATAGTGTTTGTCTATCATAGACTTGGATTAACTTTATTGCGAAAGGAGCCGATCCGATGGTGAGACGCGCGATCGGCATCGCCGCAATCCTGTTGTTGGCGGGCGCGGCAATATACTTGTACGGGGTTGGCGGCAACGGCCCGCAGGCAACGGCGCAAATGCCGGCGCCGGCGGTTCCGGTGACTGCCGGGACGGTCGTGGCCGAGGACGTGCCGATCTACCTCCAAGGGATCGGGACGGTGCAGGCGTACAACATGGTCACCGTCAAGACCCGCGTCGACGGCGCGATCGTCAAGGTCGACTTCAAGGAGGGGCAGGAGGTCAGGGAGGGCGACCCGCTGTTCCAGATCGACCCGCGGCCCTATCAGGCGGCGCTCGAGCAGGCCCAGGCGGCCAAGCAAAAGGACGAAGCCCAGCTGGTCGGCGCCAAGCTCGACCTCGACCGCTATTCGAAGCTGGTCGGCACCGGCTACCAGACCCGCCAAAGCTACGACCAGCAGACCGCACTTGTCGCCCAGCTGCAGGCCGCGATCAAAGGCGACCAGGCGACGATCGACAATGCCCAGCTGAACCTCGGCTATGCCGACATCCGCTCGCCGATCGACGGGCGGCTCGGCGCCCGGCTCGTCGACAAGGGCAACCTCGTCCACGCCAGCGACAACACGGCACTTGTCACTATCACCGAGGTGAAGCCGATTTTTGTCAGCTTCACCCTGCCGCAGGACACGCTCGACCAGCTTCGCCAGGAGCAGCAGAAAAGCCCGCTCGCCGTGCGTGCCTACAGCAGCGACGGCAGCAAGTTGTTGTCCGAGGGCAAGCTGACCCTGATCGACAACTCGATCGACCAGACGACCGGCACGATCCACCTGAAGGCGCGGTTCGACAATCTGGACGAGCGCCTGTGGCCGGGCGAATTTGTCAGCCTTCGGGTGATCCTGAGGGTGCGCCCGCATGTCGCGACCGTGCCGGCGCAGACCGTGCAGGAGGGCCCGGAGGGGAACTACGCGTACATTATCAAGCCGGACAACACGGTCGAGCGGCGCAATGTCGATGTCGCGGCGGTCCAGGACGGCCTGGCTGTCGTCACCAAGGGCCTCTCGCCGGGCGAGCGGGTCGTGGTCGAGGGCCAATATCGCCTGACCGAGGGGGCGCGCGTCAAAATCCTGCCGTCGCGGCCGGGCGCGGCAAGCTAGTCCGCCGGACCGATCCTTCAGGCGTCAGTCGAGTGTCGTCGTTGCGAGCGCCGCAACAGGGTCCGGCGAGGAGCGGGGTATCGCAATGACCGCCGCTCACGCTTGCGCGGCGAGGTCGCCGGTCCGGTCGCCGGCGCCGGCTCGCCTCCTCAGGCGCGGTTGTCCGGGGCTGCGGACGAAAGACCGGGGGGACCGCCGATGAACATTTCGGAACCGTTTATCCGCCGGCCGATCGCGACGTCCCTATTGATGCTCGGCGTCCTGGTGTTCGGCATCGCCGCCTACGGGCTGCTGCCGGTGGCGGCACTGCCCAATGTCGATTTCCCGACAATCACGGTCAGCGTCACCTATCCCGGCGCGAGCCCGGACACCATGGCCTCGGCGGTCGCCACCCCGCTCGAGCAGCAATTTGCCGCGATCCCCTCGCTCGACCAGATGACCTCGACGAGCGGCGTCGGGTCGCTCTCCATCACCCTGCAATTCGACCTGTCGCGCAATATCGACGCGGCGGCGCAAGACGTGCAGCAGGCGATCAACGCAGCCAGCGGTCTGTTGCCGTCCGATCTCCCGAGCCCGCCAACCTACCGCAAGACCAACCCGGCCGACCGCCCGGTGCTGATCTATGCGGTTCACTCCAACTCGCTGCCGATTTATCGCGTCGACGATTACGCCTATGTGATCCTGGCGCAAAAGCTGTCGACGGTGCCCGGCGTCTCCGAAGCGCGGATCTTCGGGCAGCAGACCTACGCTGCGCATGTTCAAATTAACCCCGGGTCCTTGGCGTCGCGTGGGCTCGGCTTCGAGGATGTGCGCAACGCGCTGGTCGCGACGACGTTGGACCGACCCAAAGGCAACCTCGAAGGCGCGCACCAGACCTACACCCTCGACACCAACGACCAGCTGTTCAACGCCGCCGCCTACGACAACGTGATCATCGCCTATCGCAACGGCGCGCCGGTGCGCGTCAAGGATGTTGGGCGCGCGGTCGACTCGGTGCAATACGCCCGCACCGGCGCCTGGTTCTTCGACACCAAGGCCGAAGGTCTGGCAATCCAGCGTCAAGCCGGCGCCAACACGATCCAGCTGGTCGACACGATCAAGTCGCTGGTTCCGCGCATCATGGAATCGTTCCCGCCTTCGATCAAAGTCGACCTCGTGTCCGACCGCTCGCTCGTCATCCGCGCGGCGGTGCACGATGTTCAATTTACAATGATGATGACGATCGCCCTCGTCATCCTCGTCATCTTTCTGTTTTTGCGAACCCTGTGGGCGACGATCATTCCCAGCATGGCGGTGCCGCTGTCGCTGTTGGCGACCTTCGCCGTCATGTATGCGGTCGGCTACAACCTCGACAACATCTCTTTGATGGCGCTGACGATCTCGGTCGGGTTCATCGTCGACGACGCCGTCGTGATGATCGAAAACATCGTGCGCTACATCGAGCAGGGCATGCGCCCGTTCGACGCCGCGCTGAAGGGTGCGGGGCAGATCGGGTTTACGATCGTTTCGATCACGTTCTCGTTGATCGCGGTTTTCATCCCGCTGTTGTTCATGGGCGGCATCATCGGCCGCCTGTTCCGCGAGTTCGCGGTCACGGTTTCGGTCGCGGTCGTGGCCTCGGCCGCGATTTCGCTGACCTTGACGCCGGTGTTGTGCTCGCTGTTCTTGAAAGAGCAGGCACTGCATCCGGCCGGCCGGTTCAATCGCCTTCTGGAGGGCGGCTTCAACTGGATGCTGCGCGCCTACGACCGCGGCCTCAACTTTGTCTTCCGTCACCAGCTGCCGACCCTGCTGTCGACCTTGGCGTTGATCGTCTTGACCGGCTATCTCTATGTGACGATCCCCAAAGGCTTTTTTCCCGAGCAAGACACCGGTTTCATCTTTGGCCAAGCCGATGCCCGCGAGGACATCTCGTACTACGCGATGGCCAAGCTCACCCAGCAGATCGTCGACATCGTCCGCAGGGACCCGGACGTTTCCGGGGTTTTTTCGTTCACCGGCGCCACCGCCTACAACCCGACCGAAAACACCGCGCGCATTTTCATCCAGCTGGTGCCGCATAACCAGCGTTCGCTGACCTCGAGCCAGATCATCCAGCGCCTGCGGCCGAAAGTTGCCGCGGTCGAGGGCGTCCGTTTCTTTATGCAGTCGGGGCAGGACATCAGCATCGGCGGTCGGCTCAGCCGGACCCTGTACCAATACACCTTGACCGACACCGACCCCGACGAGCTCAACCATTGGGCGCCGATCCTCGAGCGCGCGATGAAAAAGCTCCCCGAGCTGCAGGACGTCGCCTCCGACCAGCAGGTCGCGGCCCCGCATATCGGGGTCGTGATCGACCGCGACGCTGCCTCACGCCTCGGCGTGTCGCCGTCGCTGATCGACGCGACCTTGTACGACGCCTTCGGTCAGCGGCAGGTCGCGACGATGTACACCGCGAAGAACCAGTACAAGGTGATCCTCGAGGTCGAGCCGCAATTCCAGGACGACCCCGCGGCGCTCTCCAAGATCTACGTCGCCGGGCCGAACGGCGCCCAGATCCCGGTCAGCGCGTTCGCCCATTTCACCTCGAAAATCGAAGCCTTGTCGGTCAACCACCAAGGACAGTTCCCGGCGGTCACCCTGTCGTTCAACCTGGCGCCGGGCGTGGCGCTCGGCCAGGCGGTCGACAGCATCCAGGCGCTGACCGCCAAGCTGCGCGTGCCGGGGACGCTTGACGGCTCGTTCCAGGGCACCGCCCAGGCGTTCCAGGCGTCGCTGTCCTCGACCCCGCTGCTCGTCGCCGCCGCGATCCTCGTCGTCTACATCGTGCTCGGCGTGCTCTACGAGAGCTACATCCACCCGATCACGATCCTCTCGGCATTGCCCTCCGCCGGTGTGGGCGCATTGTTGGCGCTGATGATCCTGCATTACGACTTGAGCGTGATCGCGATGATCGGCGTGATCCTGTTGATCGGCATCGTCAAAAAGAACGCGATCATGATGATCGACTTCGCGCTGCAGGCCGAGCGCATCGAGGGCAAGAGCCCGCGCGAGGCGATCCACCAGGCCTGCCTGTTGCGCTTCCGGCCGATCATGATGACGACGTTCGCGGCACTTTTTGGCGGTTTGCCGATCGCTCTGGGCCAGGGTGCCGGCTCCGAATTGCGCCGCCCGCTCGGCATCGCGATCGTCGGCGGCCTGCTGGTGTCGCAGTGGCTGACGCTCTACACGACACCGATCATCTATCTCTACCTCGAACGTTTCGCGCGCTGGGTCGGCCGGCCGTACCGGCCATCGCGGGTGGCCGACGCGCTGTCGGGCGAGGGCCGGCCGGCGCTCGCGCCGGAGCGTCAGGGGGCGGAGTGACGGCAATGTCAGGCCATGTCGCTTGCACCCGCCGGCATCGGCATCGGCATCGGCATCGGCTTTGCACGGAACGGGCGAACCTGTTGAAGGCGGATACCCGCGCATGAGCATCTCGGAACCTTTTATTCGGCGCCCGATCGCCACCTCGCTGTTGATGCTGGGGGTGCTGGTCTTTGGCATCGCGGCCTACGGCCTCTTACCGGTGGCGCCGTTGCCGGACGTCGATTTCCCGACCATCACCGTGAGCGCCAGCTATCCGGGCGCCAGCCCGCAGACGATGGCCTCGGCGATCGCCACCCCGCTCGAGCAGCAATTCACCTCGATCCCGTCGCTGCAGCAGATGACCTCGTTGTCCGGCATCGGGACGACGACGATCACCCTGCAGTTCGACCTGTCGCGCAACATCGACGGGGCCGCCGTCGACGTCGTGACCGCGATCAACGCCGCGAGCGGCTTGCTGCCCAAGGACCTGCCGAGCCCGCCGACCTACAAAAAAGTCAACCCGGCGGATTTTCCGATCCTGATCTACGCCGTCCACTCGGACGCGGTGCCGGACTACAAGCTCGACGACTACGCGAACCTGGTGCTCGGCGAGCGTTTGTCGATGGTGCCGGGGGTTGGCCAAGTCTCGATCTTTGGCCAAAAGCTCTACGCCGCGCGCGCCGAGGTCAACCCGGCAGCGCTCGCCGCGCACGGCATCGGCCTCGAGGATGTGCGCAACGCGCTTGTCAATTCGACCGTGAACGAGCCAAAGGGCTCGATTGAGGGCGCCAACCAGGTCGTCACGCTCGAGACCAACGACCAGCTGTTCAACGCCGCCGCCTACGGCAACATCATCATCGCCTACCGCAACGGCGCGCCGGTGCGCCTCAAGGATGTGGGCAGCGTCGTCAACTCGGTGCAGAACACCCGCGTCGGCGCCTGGTACAACAATCGCGCGGCCGAGGGCGTGGCGATCCAGAAAGCGCCGGGCGCCAATACGGTCGCGCTCGTCGACACGATCAAGGCGTTGATGCCTAAGCTCGAGCAGTCGATCCCGCCGGCGGTGCACGTCGACCTGATGCTCGACCGCACGCTCGTGACCCGTGCCGCGGTGCACGACGTGCAGTTCACGATGATGCTGACGATCTCGCTCGTCGTCATCGTCATCTTCCTGTTTTTGCGGACCATCTGGGCGACGGTGATCCCGAGCCTGTCGGTGCCGCTGTCATTGCTCGCCACCTTGGCGGTCATGTATGTCGCGAGCTTCAGCCTCGACAACATCTCGCTGATGGCACTGACGATCTCGGTCGGCTTTGTCGTCGATGACGCGATCGTCATGATCGAAAACATCGTGCGCTATATCGAGCAGGGCATGCGCCCGTTCGACGCGGCGCTGAAGGGTGCGGGGCAGATCGGGTTCACGATCATCTCGATTACCTTTTCGCTGATCGCGGTGTTCATACCCCTGTTCTTTATGGGCGGGATCATCGGCCGGCTGTTCCGTGAGTTCGCGATCACCGTGTCGGTGGCGGTGGTGTCCTCCGCGATCGTGTCGTTGACGCTGACCCCGGTCCTGTGCTCGCTGTTCTTGAAGGAGCAGGGGCTGCATCCGGCCGGGCGGTTCAACCGCGCCGCCGAGCGGTTTTTCGATCGGGCGATCAAGACCTACGACCGCGGGCTCAATTTCGTCTTCCGCCACCAGTTCTCCGTGCTGGTCTCGACCCTGCTGCTGATGGTCGCCACTGCTTATCTTTATGTGCAGATCCCGAAAGGTTTTTTCCCGCAACAGGACACCGGCACTGTCTTTGGCGAGCTCGACACCCGGCAAGACGCGTCGTATCTGAAGACGGTCACGATGGCCCACCAGGTCGTCGACATCCTGCGCAGCGACCCGGGCGTCGGCGGCGTGTTCATGCTCGCCGGCGCCTACGCCTACAACCCGACCGAGAACGCGGCCCGCGTCTTTTTCGCGCTGAAGCCGTTCGACCAGCGCACCGACACCGCCGACCAGATCGTGCAGCGCCTGCGCGAGAAGGTGTCTGTCGTCGAAGGCGCCAAATTCTTTATGCAGGTGCCGCAAAACATCACAGTCGGCGGCCGCCTCAGCCGCACCCAGTACCAGTACACCTTGACCGACACCGACGACGGCGAGCTCAACCACTGGGCGCCGATCCTCGAAGCCGGGATGCGCAAATTGCCGGGGCTCCAGGATGTCGCCTCGGACCAGCAGGACGCGGCGCCGACGATGACGATCCAGATCGACCGCGACGCCGCCTACCGGCTCGGCCTGTCGGCGGCGCTGATCGACCAGACCCTCTACGACGCGTTCGGCCAGCGCCAGGTGACGACGATCTATACCGCGTCCAACCAGTACAAGGTCGTGCTCGAAGTCGACCCGCGATTCCAGCGCGACCCGAACGCACTGTCGAAAATCTACGTCCCCGGGCCGAACGGGGCGCAAGTGCCGGTCGCCGCGTTCGCCCATTTTATGCCAAAGGTCGAGCCCTTGTCGGTCAGCCACCAGGGCGTGTTTCCGGCGGTGACCCTGTCGTTCAACCTGGCGCCCGGGACAGCGCTCGGCCAGGCCGTCGATGAGATCCAGCAGATGGCCGTCGGGATCGGCGCGCCGCCGACCTTGAACGGCTCGTTCCAGGGCACCGCGCAGGCGTTTCAGGCGTCGCTGTCGTCGATGCCGCTGCTCGTCGCCGCCGCGATCCTCGTCGTCTACATCGTGCTCGGCGTGCTCTACGAGAGCTACATCCACCCGATCACGATCCTCTCGGCGCTGCCCTCGGCCGGTGTGGGCGCATTGTTGATGCTGATGCTGTTTCACTACGATCTGAGCGTGATCGCGATCGTCGGCGTGATCCTGTTGATCGGCATCGTCAAAAAGAACGCGATCATGATGATCGACTTCGCCTTGCAGGCCGAGCGGCTAGAAGGCAAGAGCCCGCGCGACGCGATCCACCAGGCCTGCCTGTTGCGCTTCCGGCCGATCATGATGACGACGTTCGCGGCGCTCTTCGGCGCGATGCCGATCGCGTTCGGCCAGGGCGCCGGCTCCGAGCTGCGCCAGCCGCTCGGCATCGCGATCGTCGGCGGGCTGTTGGTGTCGCAATGGCTGACGCTCTACACGACGCCTGTCATCTATCTCTATCTCGAACGTTTCGCGCGCTGGCTCGGCCGGCCGTATCGTCCCTCGCGGGTGGCGGAGGCGCTGTCCGGCGGCGAGGGCAGGCCGGTCTTGGCGCAGGATCGGCAAGGGGCGGAGTGACGCGATGACCCGCACATATCTCGCGACAGGGCGCGTCGAAACGGCTGCGTTTCCGGCCGTCGACCGCACATTCGGCTTTCTCGTCCACGACGTGTCGCGACTGCTCAAGCGCCGCTTCGAGCGGGCGGCGCGCCACACCGGGCTGCCGATCACCCGGCGGCAGGCGGCGGTCGTGCTCTATATCGCGCGCCACGAGGGGGTAAGCCAGGCCGAGGTCGCGACCTGGCTCGACATCGAGCCGATAGCGCTCGTGCGCATGCTCGACAAGTTGCACGAGGAGGGCCTCGTCGAGCGGCGCGCCCATCCGACCGACCGCCGGGTGCGCACCTTGTGGCTGACGCCGGCGGCGCGGCCGGTGGTCGAGCGCATCCTCGAAATCAACCTCGCGATCCGCGAGGAAGCGTTTGCCGGGCTCGCGGCGGGGACCCGCGACGCGATGATCGCGGCGCTGGGGAGCGTCAAGGACAATCTGATGCTGCAGGAGGAGGCGGCGGTCGAGAAGTCCGGCGAAAAACCGCCCGCCCCCGCCGCCGAGCTCACCAGCGCCACGCTCGCCGACCGCGCCCTCGGCTGAGCCGGCGCCGCGTCACCGCGACTGAGGCGGACAGCAACTCGCGGCGGCGCGGGGGCTACACGCACGGCCCATTCGCGGCGGCGCCCAATGCCAATATCACGTCGGTACGGCGCGATTGACGCAGCAATTGCGCCGGCTGCCGTAATTGGTCGATCCGCGCTCGCGCCGGGCATCGACTCGAACCCTCGCCGTTTCGCCCGCCTCCCCCAATAAACCCGAAGCGCCGGAGCAGAGGGGTAGTGACGGATTGCATTCGCCCCTGTCGACCGACGCGCCGTATCCTCCTATTCGCGCGGCGGCACGTCGAGGCGCACGGCGAGGCCTTCGAGCGCGGGGCTCGGCGCGGGGTAGCGGCGCATGACGAGCGGGTCGTGGCCGGGGACGACGTGCTGCGGCGAGGGGGCCGCGGCGTGCAAGGCGTCATAGGCGTCGAGCATGTCGCCGATGTGGAAGGCGGCGGTAAACGGGCGGCCGGCCTCCATGTTCTCGTAGTAGTGGCTCACGTCCGAGGCGAGGACGACCCAGCCGCGGCCCGTGTGCACGCGCACGAACTGCATGCCGGGCGTGTGGCCGCCGACCGGGTGGATGCTGATCCCAGGCGCCAGCTCGGCCGGCCCGGCGTAGAGCCGCACGCGGCGCGCGAAATTGAGCCGTACGATCCCGACCACGTCCTCGACCTCGAACGAGCGGGCGAGGAACGGGTGGCGCATGTAATGCCCGGTCGTGTAGTGCAGCTCCTTTTCCTGCAGATGAAACTGCGCGGCCGGAAAGCGGTGGAACGTGCCGACATGGTCGTAATGCAGGTGCGTCAGGATCACGTCGGCGACGGTGTTGCGGTCGAGGCCGGCCAGTGACAATGCCTCGGCCGGGCAGCGCAGGTGGCGGCGGCCGCGGGCGGCGGCGACCTCGGCGGTAAACCCGGTGTCGATCACAAAGCTGCGCTCTCGCCCGATCGCGGCCCAGACGAAATAGTCCATCGGCATCGGCCCGTCATGCGGGTCGCCGCCGATGAAATGGTCGCTGCGGCGGGCGTCGCGCTCGGCGTAGCGGATCGCGTAGAGCTCGTATTGCGGAAGGTCGGTTGCCATTGCGGCCTCCTTTTGGCGGGGATTGCGCGGCTGCGGCGGCGGTGCGAGCCTGTCGCCGGCTTATAGCCGAGTGCAGGAAACCGAGCCATGCCGCAATCCCCGCTCCGCACCCACCGGGTCGAGGCTTTCAACACCGCTAAGGATTCCGAGAACAAGATCCACGACGACGCGGTCGCGCGCCGCTTTGGCTTCACCGGCGGGCTGGTGCCGGGGGTCGAGGTCTACGCCTACATGACGCACCTGCCGGCGGCGCTGTGGGGCCGCGACTGGCTCGAACGCGGCATCGCCGAATGCCGCCTGCTAAAGCCGGTCTATGACGGCGACATCGTTACGGTCAGCGCGGACGAAACCGCCGACGGGCTCGACCTGCGCGTCGAAGCACGCGGCGAGCTGTGCGCCACCGGCCGCGCGTCCTTGCCGACGGAGCCTGTCGCGATCCCCGTAGCCTTTACCGAGGCCCCGCCGCCGCCCAACCCGCCCGCGAACCGGCCGCCCGCCGACGAGGCGACGTTGCCGGTCGGGACATGGTTTGCGATCCATCCGTTTCGGGTCGATGCCGCCGAAGCGCAGCAATATCTGCGCGACGTGCGCGAAACCCTGCCGCTCTATGCTGACGAGGGGCTGGTCCACCCCGGCACGATCCTGCACATCGGCAACTGGGCGTTGCGCCACAATGTCGTGCTGGGACCGTGGATGCATGTCGGCAGCCGGGTCGAGCATTTCGCCGCGGCGAAGGTCGGCGACGAATTGTCGGCGCGCGCCCTCGTCACCGGCAATTACGAGAAGAGGGGCCACCGCTTTGTCGAGCTCGACGTGCTGGTCTACGCCAACGGAGCGACACCGGCCGCGCGCATCGCCCATACCGCGATCTACCGGCCGCGCCAGCTCGCCGCCGCCTGACGGGGAGGCATGGTTCGACACGCCAGCGGGTGCGGGTCATTTGCGCCGCGCCAGCGGGTGCGCGGTGTGCACCAGCCGGCGCAGCCGGTCGGACAGCACGTGGGTGTAGATCTGCGTCGTCGCAATGTCGGCATGCCCCAGCATCTGCTGCACGGTGCGCAGGTCGGCGCCGTGGTCGAGCAGGTGGCTGGCAAAAGCGTGGCGCAGCACATGTGGCGACAGCCGCACCGGGTCGAGCCCGGCCTTCAGCGCCAGCTCCTTCAACAATTGGCCGCAGCGCTGGCGGGAGAGGTGCCCGGCACCGCCGCGCGACGCGAACAGCCAACGCGACGGCTCCCCCTCGGGCAGAAAACGCGCGCGGCATTCGAGGTAGGCGGCGAGCGCCCGGCGCGCCGGCTCCCCCAGCGGCACCACCCGTTCTCGGCCGCCCTTGCCGCGCACCAGCAGAAAGCGCGGGTCGCGCAACGCCGCCGCACATGGCAGCGTCACCAGCTCCGAGATGCGCATCCCCGTCGCATACAACAGCTCGACAAGGCAGCGCAGGCGGCAGCCCTCATCGCCGGGCCACGCGCGCGCCGCCGCGAGCAGCGCCTCGACCTCCTGCTCCGAGAGCAGCTTTGGCAGCGGGCGGCCGAGCCGCGGCGTGTCGAGAACGGCCGTCGGGTCGTCGTGGCGCACGCCGTCGACGATCAGGAACTTGTAGAATTGCCGGATCGCCGAGAGCCGGCGGGCGAGGCTGCGCGGCGCCAGGCGCGCCGTCGCCGCCGCCGCGAGATACCCGTGGAGGCTCTGCTCGTCGGCGTTCTCGAGGGCGCGGCCGCGCTCGACGAGATAGCGCGAGAGGTCGCGCAAATCGTTGCGATAGGCGGCGACTGTCAGCCGTGCGGCGCCGCGCTCGGCCGCCAGCATCTCCAAAAACGCTTCAAGATGCTTTGAGAAGGCGAATGGTGGCGCGCCGCCGCGAGGCCGGCCGAGGGTCACTTTGGAAAGCGCGCATCGGGCAGCACCTTTTGCACCGGCGCCGACGGCACGGGGGGGTTCCAGAAGGCCAGAAAGGCCGCGCCCCCGAGCACGGCCAATATGACGACGAGGACAAACCCGATTGTCAGCTTACCCATGCCGCGGCTCACCTGCCCCCTGGCCGAACCGTCTCGGCCGAACCTGCCGGGCCCAACCGGTCTCGCCGATTGACGACCCGGCCGCGCGATATGTTAGTACCCTTCCGGCGCGCCGCGAAACAGAGCAGCGCCTGTTGGAAAGGACCGGGGTGGAGACTGAAGCGCTCGGATCGGACCGGCGAGCTGCCGCGGTGCGGCGCTTTGTCCCGTGCCGAACCGTCGTCCTGGTCGGGCTGATGGGCGCCGGCAAGACGAAAATCGGCCGGCGCCTCGCGGCCCGGCTCGGATTGCCGTTTTTCGATTCGGACCAGGAGATCGAGACCGCGGCCGGCGAGACCATCGAGGAGATTTTCGCCAACCGCGGCGAACGCGTCTTTCGCGAGGGCGAGCGGCGGGTGATCGCCCGGCTGCTGATGACGCCGGTGCATGTGCTCGCCACCGGCGGCGGCGCCTTTATGGACCCGCTGACCCGTGCCGGCATCCGGCGGCGCGGCGTGTCGCTGTGGCTGCGCGCCGACCTCGACGTGTTGGTGCAGCGCGTCTCGCGGCGCAGCGACCGGCCGCTGTTGAACGCCGGCGACCCGCGCGCGATCCTGGCGCAGCTGATCGAGCAGCGTCATCCGACCTACGGCGAGGCCGACATCACGGTCGACAGCGGCGAGGGTTCGCCGGAAACGACGGTCACCCGGGCGATCGCGGCGCTCGCCGCATGCCCAATCGCCATGCTGGCGCCGTCCGCAACGGAGTGCGAGAGATGACGACAGGATCGGCGGTTGCAGCCGAGCGGCTGCGCGTGGCGCTCGGCGACCGCGCCTACGACATTGTCGTCGGCTCGCGGCTGATCGAAACCGCGGGGCGCGAAATCCGGCCGCTGATGCGCCGCCGTCACGCGGTTGTCGTGACCGACGAGAATGTCGCCGGCCATTGGCTGGCGCCGCTGTGCTGCAGCCTCGACGAGGCCGGCGTCGCGCACCACACGGTGGTGTTGCCGGCGGGCGAGGAGACCAAGGATCTCGCGCATTTCGGCCGGCTCGCCGGGGAAATCCTCGCCAGCGGGATCGAGCGCGGGTCGATGCTGGTGGCGCTCGGCGGCGGGGTGGTCGGCGACCTGACCGGGTTCGCCGCCGCAACTTTGTTGCGCGGCATCGACTTTGTGCAGGTCCCGACGACCCTGCTCGCTCAGGTCGACAGCTCGGTCGGCGGCAAGACCGGCATCAATACGGCGCTCGGCAAGAATTTGATCGGGGCGTTCTACCAGCCGCGGCTGGTGCTCGCCGACACCGACGTGCTGGCGAGCCTGCCGCGGCGCGAGCTGCTCGCCGGCTATGCCGAAACCGTCAAATACGGGCTGATCCGCGACGCGGAGTTCTTTGCCTGGTGCGAACGCCAGGGCAATGCGCTGTGCGCGCTCGAGCCCGAACCACTGCGCCATGCGGTCGTGACCAGCTGTGCGATGAAGGCCGCCGTCGTCGCCGGCGACGAGCGCGAGGAAGGCGAGCGGGCATTGTTGAACTTCGGCCACACCTTCGGCCATGCGCTCGAAACCGAGACCGGGTTTTCGAGCCGGCTCCTGCACGGCGAGGCGGTGGCGCTCGGCATGGTGCTGGCGTTCGAGTTCGCGGCGTGCCTCGGGCTCGCGGCGCAGGCGGATGGCGAGCGCGTGCGCCGGCATTTCGCGACGACCGGCCTGCCGACGCGGCTCGCCGATGTCGGGCTCGCCGGGACCCCGGCCGATCGCCTCCTCGCGCACATGGGCAAGGACAAAAAGGTCCGCGACGGCAAGCTCACCTTGATCCTGCCGCGCCGGATCGGCGACGCCTTTGTCATGAAGGACGCGCCGGCCGCCGAATTGCACGAGTTCCTCGGCGCCGCAGCTTAGCACCCTCGCCCACCCAGCCGCCGGGCTGGGCCCCTCCTCTCCCGCATTGCGGGCATTGCGGAGAGGGTGCCGCGCGCCGCGAGGCGGGTGAGGGCGAGGCCTTACCGCCGGTCTTCGTCGGGGGTCAGCGTCGTCAGCGATAGCGCGTGCACGCGGCCCGCCAATTCCTCGGCAAGCGCCTGGTAGACGAGGCGCTGGCGGGCGACGCGGTTGTGGCCGGCAAAGGCGGCGGCGACGACCGTCACCGCGAAATGGGTCTCGCCCTCCGGCCGCGCCCCGGCATGCCCGGCATGGCGGTGCGATTCGTCGACGATGTGGAGCCGCGCCGGCTCAAATCGCTCGGTCAATTTGCGGCGGATCGTGTCGGCGACAGTCATTTGCCGGCTGCCTCGATTGCCACGGGGGCGAGCGCCGCGGCTCCGGCGAGGAATTCGCCCAGGTTGTCGACGACATAGTGGATGTGGCTGCCGTCGGCGCCGGCGGCGGCCCAGTCGATGGCGCCGCGCATCCACGCGGTGGTCATGCCGAGCTCCGCCGCCGGGACAAGGTTTTTCGCGATGTCCTCGATCATCAGCGCGGTGTCGGGGCGCACCTCGTGGCGACGCAGCAATTCGCGGTAGCCGGCGAGCGCCGGCTTGGGGTCGAACCCGGCGTCGACGATGTCGACGATGCCGCAGAACGACCCGGCAATGTCGAGGTGCTCCAAGAGCCGCCGGGCATGGGCGACCGAGCCGTTGGTGTGGACGATCTTGCGGCCGGGCAACGCCTTGAGCGCCGCGCAAAGCACCGGGTCGGGGGGCACGCAGGCGAGGTCGACATTGTGGACGTAGGCGAGGAACTCATGCGGGTCGACCTTGTCGACGGTCATCAGCCCGCGCATCGTCGTGCCGTGCTCGCGGAAATAGCTTTTCTGGACGACCAGCGCCTCGTCCAGCGACAACCCCAGCCGCTCCGCGACAAAGCGCTGCATCAGCGCGTGGATCTGGTCGAAGAGCCGGCACGACGCCGGGTAAAGGGTGTTGTCGAGGTCGAAGATCCAGGTCTCGATCTGGTTGAGCGACCGGCCTCGGTTGGCGGGCATCGCAAACCCCTCAGCCGGCGCGAATCAAGGTGCCCGCCCCCGAGGCGTCGGTGAACAGCTCGAGCAGGATCGCGTGCGGCACGCGGCCGTCGAGGATGACCGCGGCCTCGACCCCGCCGTCGACCGCGTCGAGACAGGTCTCGACCTTGGGGATCATCCCGCCATGGATGACGCCGTCGCCGATCATGCGGCGCGCCGCACCGGCGGTGACCTCCGACAGCAGACGCTTGTCGGCGTCGAGCACGCCGGCGACATCGGTCAACAGCAACAGCCGCGTAGCCTTGACCGCGGCGGCTACCGCACCGGCGACTGTGTCGGCATTGATGTTGTAGGTCTCGCCGTCGGCGCCGACCCCGATCGGCGCTATGACCGGGATGATGTCGGACTGCTTGAAGGTGTCGAGCACGCCCGCCGCGACCCGGTACGGCTCGCCGACAAAGCCGAGATCGATTTCGGTGCGGACATCGCCCTCGAGCTTGCTGCGCATTGCCTTTCGCGCCTCGATCAGCCCGCCGTCCTTGCCGGTCAGGCCGATCGCACAGCCGCCCTCGGCGTTGATCGCCGCGACGAGCTGCTTGTTGATCGTGCCGGCGAGGACCATCTCGACGACTTCCATCGTCGCGGCGTCGGTGACCCGAAGCCCGTCGACAAACCGGCTCTCGATGCCAAGGCGCTTCAGCATCTGGCCGATCTGCGGCCCGCCGCCGTGGACGACGATCGGGTGCATCCCGACCTGCTTTAACAGGACGATGTCGCGCGCGAACGAGTCGCCGCCCGCGCCCATCGCGTGGCCGCCGTATTTGACGACCAAGGTGTGGCCGGCGTAGCGGCGCATATAGGGCAACGCCTCAGCCAGCACCGCGGCTTTGGCGAACGGGTCGGGCCCAACGGGGCACGCCCGGGGGTTCGGGTTCGGGCTCATCGCGGGCGTCACTCTATCGCGGTTGACCGGGCATCGCCATCGCGAGGGCGCCGACGCGGGGCGTGACGCCCGCCAAGGTGGCGCGCAACGCGGCAATGCCACGCCGCTTCTCCGCGCTCGTCAGATGGATTTCGGGGTGGGCCGCGGTGTGGGCGGCAAGCTCGGCGGCGACCCGCTCGGCGGCGCCGGAGAGCTCCGCCGCGCGCAGCTTGTCGACCTTGGTCAGGACGACCTGGTAGGAGATCCCGGCCTCGTCGAGCATTTGCAGCACCGGGCGGTCCGGCTCCTTGACGCCGTGGCGGGCGTCGACCAGCACGCAGACGCGGCGCAATGCGGCGCGGGAGCGCAGATAGCGCCGCACCAGCCCGGTCCAGCGCGCGACCGCCGCCTTTGAGGCCTCGGCATAGCCGTAGCCCGGCAGGTCGACCAGCATCAGCTCGCCAGCGAGATCGAAAAAGTTCAGCTGCCGGGTGCGGCCCGGCGTGTTCGACGTGCGCGCCAGCATGCGCCGCCCGGTCAGCGCGTTGACGAGGCTCGACTTGCCGACATTGGAGCGGCCGGCGAAGGCGACCTCCGGCATGCCGTCGGGCGGCAGCGCGCCCGGGTCGGCGGCGCCGGCGACAAACCGGGCCTCGCGCGCGAACAGAAGGCGGCCGGCCTCGACGAGCTCGGGCTCGACATCGCGCGGCGGGAACAAGTCGGCGGCGGCACAATCGTCAGCCATCGCCGGCGCGGCGGTCAGGCCGCCCCCGCACGGTGCATGATGACCCATTGCTGGGCGACGCTGAGGGTGTTGTTCCACGCCCAGTAGATCACGAGGCCGGCCGGGAAGTGCGACAGCATGTAGGTGAACACGACCGGCAGGATCATGAACATCCGCGCCTGCACCGGGTCGACCGGCTGCGGGTTCAGCTTTTGCTGCAGGAACATCGTCAGCCCCATGATCAGCGGCCAGGCGCCGATCATCAGGATCGAGGGCGGCGTGAACGGGAGCAGCCCGAACAGATTGGCGAACGAGGTCGGGTCGGGTGCGGAGAGGTCGTGAATCCAGCCGAAAAACGGCGCGTGGCGCATCTCCAGCGTGACGAACAGCACCTTGTAGAGCGAGAAAAACACCGGGATCTGGATCACGATCGGCAGGCAGCCGGCGAGCGGGTTGGCGCCGACCCGCTTGTAGAGCGCCATCATCTCCTGCTGCTGGCGCGCCTTGTCGTCCGGGAACCGCTCACGCAATTTCTGGATCTCGGGCTGCAAGAGCTTCATCTTGCTCATCGCCTGATAGGACTTGTTGGCGAGCGGGAAGAACAGCAGCTTGACGCACAAGGTCAGCAGCAGGATCGCCAGCCCGAAATTGCCGAGCAGCCGATCAAAAAACTGCAAGATCAGGAAAATCGGCTTGGTCAGAAAATAGAACCAGCCGAAATCGATGGCGCGGTCAAAGCGCGGGATGCCGGAAGCGGCGTAGGCGTCGAGCAGGTCTACTTCCTTGGCGCCGGCAAAAAAGCGCGTCGTCACCGCTTGGGTGGCATTCGGGGCGACGGTGACCTCCGGCCCGAGGTAGTCGGTCTGGTAGTGGGCGACCCCGTTTTCGAGGGTATGGGTAAAGCGCGCCTTGACCGGCTCGCTCTGCGAGGGGATCAGCGAGGTCAACCAGTATTTGTCGGTGAAGCCGAGCCACCCGCCGGTCGAGCTGTAGTCGATCGGCTGGCCGGCGCTGAGCGAGGAATATTTGACCTCCTGCAAGGAGCCGTCGAGATAGCCGATCAGCCCCTCGAACAGGATGTAGTAGCCCGCGACCTGCGGCGTGCCGGTGCGGCTGACGAGCCCATAGGGCATCAGCTTGACCGGCGCCGCGCCGGTGTTGTTCACCGCATCGCGCACCGTGAACATGTAGTTGTCGTCGACCGAAATCGTGCGCGTGAAGACCAGCCCCGCGCCGTTGTCCCAGGTCAACGTCACCGGGTGCGACGGGGTCAGCGGCCCGTTCGAGGCCTTCCACAGGGTGTCGGCGCCCGGCACCTTCACGGCTCCGGGCTCGGCGGCGACCCAGCCGAATTCGGCGAGGTAGGGGTTCGCCGTCCCCGGCGGGGACAGCAGCAGGACCTCCGGGCTCTTCGGCTCGACCGTCTCGTGGAATTTCGCGAGCGTCAGATCGTCGAACTTGGCGCCGGTCAGTGCGATCGAGCCGTGCAGGCTCGGCGTGTCGATATTGACGCGGGGTTGGCCTGCCATCGCCTCAGCCACGGTCTCGGCGGCTTTGGCCGCGACCGCGCCCGGGGCGACAGCGCCTGGTGCTGCGGCGCCTGGTGCTGCGGCGCCTGGTGCTGCGGCGCCTGGTGCTGCGGCGCCGGGAGCCGCGGGTTGCGCCGGCGTCGTCGCCTCGCTGCCGGCGTGCGGCACCGGCGGGTGCAGGCGCTGGAACACGAACTGGAAGCCGATCAGAATCCCGACCGACACCACGATCGCGATCAACAGGTTGCGCTGTTCCATCTTGGCCGCGGCGTCAGTCGCGGACGCCGGCGGGCGCGGGGTCCGCCGGCTCGGCGGCGGCATTGGCGCGGAGCGGCCTCGGCACCGGATCGTAGCCGCTGCCGCCCCACGGATGGCAGCGGGCGAGCCGCCGCAATGCGAGGCCGCCGCCGCGCCACGGGCCGTGCCGGCCGAGCGCTTCGATCGCATAGTCCGAGCAGCTCGGCAGATACCGGCAGGAAGGCAGCAGCAGCGGCGAAATCAGCAGCTGATAGCCGCGCACCGCACCCTGCATCGCGACCCCCGCGAGCGTCCCGAGGTGGGGTTTCATGACACTCCTTTTGCGCCGGCCGCGAGCCGGCGGCGCGCATCGCCGCGCTCGACCCGACCAAGAGCCGTCGCCAGATCGTCGACCAGCGCCGCGAAGGGCCGCTTGGCAGTTGCCGCGCGGGCGATCAGCACATAATCCGTTCCCGCCCTTCCCGCACCGGGCAAAATCTGCGCGGCGACCGCGCGCAGCCGGCGCTTGGCCCGGTTGCGCGTCACCGAATTGCCAACCTTGCGGCTGGCCGTGAAACCGACCCTGACCGAGCTGCCGTCCGCCGTTGTCGGCCGCGTCGCGGCCTGCAGGATCAAGCCCGCGGCAACCGCCTTGCGGCGGCTGGCGGCCACCCTCACGAAGTCGGCGCGGATCTTGAGTGTTTCAGGTCTACCGGCAGCGGCCCGCGGCGCCCCGATACGCGGCCTCGGCTCGCGATTCAGGCGGACAGCCGCTTGCGGCCTTTGGCCCGCCGCGCCGCGAGCACCCGGCGGCCCGCGGCCGTCGCCATCCGCGCGCGGAAACCGTGGCGCCGCTTGCGGACAAGATTGCTGGGCTGATAAGTGCGCTTCACGAGCGGCTCCGATTGCGGCATCTCTTTCGATCGGCGCGGGCTATATAGGGGAGGCGGCGAGCCAAGTCAACGGCGGCGGAACGGCCGCGGTTCGCGACCCGTTCGCCTTGAGCGGCGGCGGCCGGTGTGCCATGTCGGAGAGAAATCCGAAGTCGACGCAAGGGTCAGGGTGATCGCCGATGCTTGACAACGCGACGGTCGCAGCGGCCGATCGTGCCGCCCGCGAATGGAGGGCGGCGGGCGCCGACCCGATCATTCCGGGCAGCGACGCGCACAAGCTCGCATTCTGCCGGATGCTGCTTGACACGCACAACCGCTACAAGCCCGCCGTCATGGATTGGCCGGCGCTCGAGCCCGAAGCCCGCGACCGGCTGGTCAGCCTGCCGATCTGGGACATCGCGGTGCAGACCGAAGGCAAGGCACGGCTGCGCGTCGCGAGCTACGCCGAGCGGGTCGCCGATCCCCTGTTGCGCGCGGCGATCGAGCTCGACGGGTTCGAGGAAGGCCGGCACAAGGAGGTTCTGTCGAACCTGGTTCAGGCTTACGGCATCCGGCTCGCCCCCGAGCCGGAATATGTATGCCCCCGCGATCGCGAGTGGGCCTTCATGGTCACCGGCTACAGCGAGTGCATCGACAGCTTCTTTGCCTTTGGCCTGTTCGCGTTGGCTAAGCAATCGAGCTTTTTCCCGCCGGCGCTGGTCGAGGCCTTTGAGCCGGTCATGCAGGAGGAGGGCCGCCACATCCTGTTTTTTGTGAACTGGGCGGCCTGGCATCGCCGCCGGCTGCCGTTGTGGCGGCGCCCGCTGTTCGCGCTCAAGGTGCTGGGGGTGTGGGGCTTTCTGATCTGGGAGCGGATCGGGATCGCGCGCGGCGTCGGCGGCGAGGTGGGCGCGAGCCGCCCTGAAGCGGTGCCCCAGGACAACAACTTCACATTGAACGGCAGCAAGGCCGTCGGTGACGTCGACCTGTCGGTCGGGGAGCTGCTCGGCATCTGCCTTTCCGAAAACGAACGCAGGCTCAGCGGCTACGATCCGCGGCTGCTGCGGCCAACTGTCGTGCCGCGCGTGGCGCGCTTGGCCCATCGCCTGCTGCGCCGACGGAGGCATGCCGCGGCAGCCCTATGAAGATCGGGACGGAGGAGCACAAGGCGCGGTTCTGCGAGGCGTTTATCGCGAGCCACGACCCCTACGATCCCGAGGCACTGCCATGGCCCGAGCTCGACGACGCGGCGCTGGCGAGGTTGCGGGCGATCCCGTTCTGGCCGGAAGTGCTTCACACCGAGCGGCGCGCCGGCGCCATTGTCGAGGCTTACGGCGCCACGATCGGCGATCCGTTGGTGCGGCGCGCGGTGCTGCTGCAAGGGTTCGAGGAGGCGCGCCACGCCCGCCTGCTGCGGTTGATGATTGGGCGCTACGGCATCGCCGCCGGCGAAGGCCCGCTCGACGCGGTGAGCGGCGACCTCTACCGGGCCTTCGCCGATTTCGGCTATGGCGAATGCCTCGACGCCTTTCTCGGGTTTGGCGTGTTCCAGATCGCGCGCCGGTCCGGCTACCTCCCGGACCCGATGTTCGCGATATTCGAGACTTTGCTGCACGAAGAGAACCGGCACATCGTCTTTTTTGTGAACTGGATGGCCTGGGAGCAGGTGCGCCGCGGCCGCGGAGGGGCGTGGCTGCGCTCGGCCGTGGCGATGCGCTATTACCTGCGCGCGATCGGCCGGCTGGTCGGCACCGTGGCGCGCGGCCAGAGGGCGAACGGCGGCAAGGACTTCTCGGCGACGCAGGCGAGCGTCTTTATCGACGGCTTTTCGTTGCGCAGCCTGGTCGAGGAATGTTGCGCCGAGCATGCCCGGCGCATGGGGCGGTTCGACCCGGACCTGCTGCAGCCGCGCTTTCTGCCGCGGCTTGGCGCGGTTGCGCTGGCGGGTCTGCGCCTGGGACCCGGAGCCCGCCCCCGCCGGCGATAGCCGCGCCATGAGGCTGGCCTCGATCCTTCTCGCCGTGGCCGGGCTCGCGGTGATCGCGGCGCTCGTCGTCCATTTCGGGGCGGGCCCCGTCGCCCATTCGCTGCTGACCGTCGGGGTCCCCGGCTTCGCCGTGATCTGTCTGATCCAGCTGGCGGTGGTCCTGGTCATGGGGGTCGCCTGGTGGGTGCTGCTGCCGGCGACCAGCCCGTGGGCCGAAATCTGGGGACGGCTGGTGCGCGACTCAGCCTCCGAGGTGCTGCCGTTCTCGCAAGTCGGCGGCTATGTGCTCGGTGCCCGGGCGGTCGCGGTCGCCGGCGTGTCGGGCAACGCCGCCGCGGCCAGCACGATCGTCGACGTGAGCCTCGAGTTTTTCGCCCAGCTCGCCTATACCGCGGTAGCACTCTTGGCGCTGCTGCGCATCGCGCCGGGGTCCCGCGTCGCCGAGCCGGTCGCGTTCGGGCTTGCGGTCGCCTGCGGCCTTGCCGCCGGGTGTTTTGTCGCGCAGCGCCGCGGCTTTGGCGTGCTCGACCGCTTCACCGGCGCGCTCGGCCGCGGCTGGGCGGAGCGGACAGCGGCGGGTGCGGCGGCGCTGCATGCCGCTATCGCCGACATCTATTCCCGGCCGCCGCAAGTCTGGGCAAGCTTTGCGCTGCATCTCGCCTGCTGGATCGCGAGCGCCGGCGAGATCTGGCTGGCATTGCGGTTCATGCAGGTTCGGCTTGGCTTCGCCGCGGTGCTGGTGGTCGAGAGCCTGCTTTACGCGATCCGCTCGGTCGCCTTTGCGGTGCCCAACGCGGTCGGCGTGCAGGAGGGCGCCTACATCCTGCTCGGCGCCGGATTCGGCCTGACGCCGGAGACGGCGCTGGCTCTGTCGTTGCTGAAGCGGGGGCGCGATTTCGCGATCGGCCTGCCGGTTCTCGGCGTCTTCCATCTCGTCGAAAGCGGGCGGCTGTGGCGCCGCGCCGGCAACGGCACCGCCCGCAACGAAGGTTCGCTCAAAGCGAAACCCCGGTCACGATGACCGGGGTTTCTGTGCCCGCCCCGGAGGAAAGGCGGGGGCCGTCTGCATCGTTCGGGAGGACCTTCGGGGAGACATCACGATGCAGGCCGGATAATGCCAAATATCCCTGTCAGTTGCAATAAATATCTCATTAGTTAACTATCATTCTTAGAAACCCTCCTAAATGGTAGACGCCCGGCGCGGCGATCACGCGAAGATGAGCGCTTGATCCCGCCCATGGCGCCGGCGTCCTGTTATGCTGGGGCCGGATCAGCCCGATGCCCGACCCTCTCTCGCCGCAAACCGTCTCGCTGCGCCGTTTGGCGCCGCTCGCGGTCCTCGTGCTCGCCGGCACGGCGTTCGTGCTCGCCGGCGGGCACCGCTATCTGACGTTTTCGGCGCTGGCGGGGCATCGCGCCTGGCTGTGCGGCTTGGTGGCGCGCTGGCGGTTTACCGGGGCGGCGCTCTATGTCGCGGCTTATGCCGCGGTCGTCGCCTTGTCGGTTCCGGGCGCCGCGATCCTGACGATCGCCGGCGGATTGTTGTTCGGCACGTGGCTTGGCGGGTTGTGCGCGGTGGTCGGCGCCGCCTCGGGCGCCGCCGCGATCTTTCTCGCCGCGCGCGCCGGGCTCGGCGGCCTCGCGGCGCGCGCCGGGCCGTTTGTCGGCAAGCTCGAAGCCGGGTTCCGCGCCGACGCGTTCAACTACCTGTTGTTCCTGCGCCTCGTCCCGCTGTTTCCGTTCTGGCTCGTCAATCTTGTCCCGGCGCTGGCCGGCGTCGGGCTGCCGACCTTCCTCGTTGCCACGATTATCGGAATTATCCCCGGCACCTTTGTCTATGCGAGCCTCGGCAACGGGCTTGGCGTCGCCTTCGCGCAGCCCGACCTCGGCGTCGTCTTTCGGCCGAGCGTGCTGATCCCGGTCATCGGCCTGGCGGTGCTCGCCCTGGTGCCGGTCGTGTGCACGCGCCGGCAGCGCAAAGGCGGCGCATGACCGCTGCGGCGACCCCCGATCTGTGCGTGATCGGCGCCGGCGCGGCGGGGCTCGCGGTCGCCGCCGGTGCCGCGCAGCTCGGCGCAAAGGTGGTGCTGGTCGAGCAGGGTGCGATGGGCGGCGACTGCCTCAATTCGGGCTGCGTGCCGTCTAAGTCGTTGATCGCTTCGGCGCGCCTCGCCGAGCTGTGGCGCCGCGCGCCGGCATTCGGGATCGGCTACCAGCCCCCGCGGATCGACTTCGCCGCCCTCGGCGACAGCGTCGAGCAGGTCATCGCCGGCATCGCGCTCAATGATTCGGTCGAGCGCTTTGAAGGGCTCGGCGTGACCGTGCTGAAGGAGCAGGCGCGCTTCACCGGCCCGCGCACGCTGCGCGCCGGCGCCATCGAGGTCCGGCCGCGGCGTTTTGTGGTCGCGACCGGGTCGCGCCCCGCGGTGCCGCCAATCCCAGGACTTGGCCAGGCGCCCTACCTGACGAACGAAACGGTCTTCGCCAACCGCGTGCTGCCGGACCACCTGATCGTGATTGGCGGCGGGCCGATCGGGATCGAGATGGCGCAGGCGCACCGCCGCCTTGGCGCTCGGGTCACGGTGCTCGACCTCGGGCCCCTGCTGCCGCGCGACGACCCCGAGCTCGTCGGCCTCTTGGCGGAGCGGCTCGCCGGCGAAGACATCGCGCTCCACCCGGGGGTCGCGATCGAAGCGGTCGAGCGGGCGCCCGCCGGCCTCGCCGTGCGGCTCGCCGACGGCCGGCGGATCGCGGGCTCGCACCTGCTGGTGGCGGCCGGCCGCCGCCCGAGCGTCGCGGCACTCGACCTGGCGGCCGCCGGCATCGCCGCGACGCCCCAAGGGATCGCCGTCGACGCGCGGCTGCGCACGACAAACCATCATGCGTTCGCGGTCGGCGACGTGGCGGGCGGGCCACTCTTCACACACGTGGCGCTGTACCACGCCGGGATCGTGATCCGAAACGCGCTGTTCCGGCTGCCGGCAAAGGTCGACTACCGCGCGCTACCCTGGGTGACCTACAGCGATCCCGAGCTGGCCCAGGTCGGGATGACCGAAACCGCGGCGCGCCAGTCGACTGGCGACCGGGTGCGGGTGCTGCGCTGGCCGTTTTCCGAGAACGACCGCGCCCATACCGAGCGCGACACCGCGGGCATGGTCAAGGTCGTCACCCGCCGGGACGGGCGCATTCTCGGCGCCTCGATCTTCGGCGCGGGCGCCGGCGACCTGATTCTACCGTGGGCGCTGGCGATCTCGCGGAAGCTCGGGATCGGCGCCATCGCCAATCTGATCGTCCCGTACCCGACCCGCGGCGAGGCCGGAAAGCGCGCCGCCGGCAGCTTTTACACGCCGGCATTGTTTTCGGCGCGCACCCGTTGGATGGTGCGCCTTATGGCGCGGTTCGGCTAAATACGGACATTCCCCGTGCTGCTGAAAAGCCTGTCGGCCCGGCTGCTCGTCCTGACCGTCTTTTTTGTGATGGTCGGCGAGGTGTTGATTTTTGTGCCGTCGGTGGCGCGCTTCCGGATGACCTATTTCGAAAACCGCATCGCCGCCGGCGAGCTCGCGGCGCTGGCGCTGGAGGCGAGCCCGTCCGGTCATCTCGACCGCGGCCTCGTCGGCAAATTGCTCGCCCGGGTCGGCGCGCATTGCGTGATCGTGCATCGCGCCGACGGCGTCGTGCTGATGCTCGACCGGCCGGTACCGCCGATCCCGAACGTGACGATCGACCTGACCCGCCCCAGCATTGTCGCGGCGATCCGCGGCTCGCTGATGGCGCTCGCGCGAACCGGCAACCGGGTCCTGAGGGTGCTCGGCCCGTCGCCGGCGGGCGGCGGGACCGTCGAGGTGCTGCTCGACGAGGCGCCCTTGCGCCGCGAGATGTGGGATTTCGGCTATCGCATCCTCGAATTGTCGATCGTGCTGTCGCTGATCACCGCAGCCCTCGTCTATCTGAGCCTGCAATGGCTGCTGGTCCGGCCGATGCGGCGGGTCACCGCCAGCATGATGGCGTTTCGCGAAGATCCCGAGGATGCCGCGCGGATGATCACCGCGAGCAGGCGGCGCGACGAGATCGGCGTCGCCGAGCGCGAGCTCGCGGTCATGCAGCAGACCGTGCGCCGGGCCTTGGCGGAGCGCGCGCGGCTCGCCGCGCTCGGCACCGCGGTGACCAAGATCAACCACGATTTGCGCAACATCCTCGCGACCGCGCGGCTCGTCACCGATGGGTTGACCGCGAGTGCCGCACCCGAGGTGCGCCGCATCCTGCCGCGGCTGATGGACGCGATCGACCGCGCCGTCGCGCTGTGCACCCGCACGCTCGACTTCTCGCGCGAGGGTGCCGCACCGCTGGCGCCGAGCCGGTTTCTGCTCGCCCCGTTGGTCGGCGAAATCGGCGCCGGCCTCGCGGTTTCCGAGGCGGATTTCGCGATTAATTGCGTCGCGCCGCCCGACCTCGAAGTCGAGGCCGACCGCGACCAGCTCTACCGCGTGCTGTTGAATCTCGCGCGCAATGCGCTCGAGGCGGGTGCGCGGCGAGTTCGGGTTTCGGCGAGGCGGGCGGCGGGCACGATCGCGGTCGAGGTCGCCGACGACGGCCCGGGGCTGCCGCCAAAAGCGCGCGAGAACTTGTTCCGCCCGTTTTTTGGCTCGGCGCGCCCGGGCGGCAGCGGCCTCGGGCTCGCGATCGCCCGCGAGCTCGCGCGGGCGCACGGCGGCGACCTCGCGCTCGTTTCCAGCGCCGGCTCCGGCACCGTCTTTCGGCTGACCCTGCGGGCGCCCGCCGCCGGTCGCGCCCGGGCCGTCAGTCGAGAGACAGTGTCGCCGACTTGAGGTAGGCGGTCTCGGGCAATGCCGGGTGAATGGGGTGGTCGGGCCCCGCCCCCGCGAGACGGATGATGCGGCCGCTGCGGCCGGCGTCGGCGAGCCCCCGCCGCACCGCCTCGGCGAATTCGCCAACGCCGACATTGTACGAGCACGAGGCCACGAACAGGATGCCGCCACGGGCGGTCGCGGCCGCGGCGAGGCGCGCGAGCTTGCGATAGCCGCGCAGTGCCGCCGGCGTCTCCTTGCGCGATTTGGCGAAGGCGGGCGGGTCGGCGACGACAACGTCAAAGCGCTGGCCCGCGCCCGCAAGCCGTTCGGCCTCGCCAAACGCGTCGCCACGGCGAAAGTCGCAGATTGCGTCGACGCCGTTCAGGCGTGCCGCTTGCCGCGCCAGCCCCAGCGCCGGTTCGGAGCGGTCGATGCCGACAACCTTGCCGGCGCCGCCGAGCGCCGCCTGCACCGCAAAGCCGCCGGTGTAGCAATAAAGATCGAGGACGC
>Ga0210390_10000691_pt1 | contig 35338 bp, 21 predicted proteins | sample IncBWH11OmetaG_FD_161050 | JGI IMG/M metagenome (GOLD analysis project Ga0210390, IMG submission 161050) | Forest soil microbial communities from Barre Woods Harvard Forest LTER site, Petersham, Massachusetts, United States - Inc-BW-H-11-O ...
CAATAACGATGGCAAAGAGGAGAAGTTCTGGAATGCTGTTATACGCCAGGCATTGGTAATGGATTACCTGACAAAAGATATAGAGACCTATGGTGTAATGAGATTGGGCGATAAAGGCAAGGCCTTTTTGAAAAAGCCTCATTCTATTATGCTTGCTAAGGATCATGATTATGCAGGCGAAGATGAAGAAGAGGATGAAATTATGCTGGCTGCCGCTCAAAAGGGTGGAGGAGCTGCAGATACTACCTTATATGCTTTATTGAAAGACCTTTGTAAGTCAACAGCTGCTAAAATGAAACTCCCTCCGTTTGTTGTGTTCCAGGAAACATCGTTGGAGGAAATGGCAACACATTACCCGGTGAACCTGGAAGAGTTAGCACGTATTACAGGTGTTGGTGTAAATAAAGCAGAGAAATTCGGTAAAGCATTTGCTGACCTTATAGCTAAATATGTTGAGGAGAACGAAATAGAGCGTCCGCAGGATATAGTAGTTAAGTCGGTAGTGAATAAATCGGGCTTAAAGGTTTATATCATACAAAGCATCGACAGAAAGGTTGATCTGGAAAACATGGCTAAAGGCAAAGGCCTTACACTTCCTGCATTGTTACAGGAAATTGAGACCATTGTTTCTTCAGGAACCAAAGTAGATATTAGTTATTATATTGATAAAGTGATTGATGATGACAGGCAGGATGAAGTATTTGATTACTTCCGTTCAGCTGAATCTGATTCGTTGGAAAGTGCCCTTCAGGAACTTGGTACAGACGATTACAGCGAAGAAGATATTCGCTTAATGCGTATCAGGTTCATGTCTGAAATGGGGCACTAAGCTAAATCGTATTTCTACACAAAAAAAGAGCATCCATTGGATGCTCTTTTTTTTGTAAGATTTATTTATTTATAACTGCGTTGAGCCAGGTGTACTGTGTCGAATTTCAATTCTTCCTTATGTAATTCGCTTGGTTTATCCTTGCCTTTGTATTCCCATGCTGCTACATAAGCAAAGTTGGTATCATCACGTTTAGCTTCGCCTTCTTCAGTCTGGAATTCCTCACGGAAGTGGCCACCACATGATTCTCTGCGATTCAATGCATCGTCGATCATAAGCTCACCAAGTTCCATAAAGTCAGCTACGCGGCCTGCTTTTTCAAGGTCTGGGTTAAACTCATCAGCTTTACCTAATATGCGTACATCCTTCCAGAACTCTTCTCTCAATGCTTTTACTGCAGCTTTTGCTTCAATAAGGCCTTTCTCGTTACGGGCCATACCGCAGTTGTTCCACATGATCTTACCAAGGCGTTTGTGCAAATGCTCTACAGATTGCTTGCCACCTATTGACATAAGTTTTTCAATCTGCTCGCGTACACTCTTTTCAGCCTCTGCAAATGCAGGATGATCGGTTGGAATAGGTTTAGTAGCTATATCACCGGCAAGGTAATCGCCAATAGTATAAGGTAATACAAAGTAACCGTCTGCAAGGCCCTGCATAAGTGCTGATGCACCTAAGCGGTTTGCACCGTGGTCAGAGAAATTGCATTCGCCCAAAGCATATAAGCCCGGTATAGTTGTCATTAGATTATAGTCAACCCAAATGCCACCCATTGTATAGTGAATAGCAGGGTAAATACGCATTGGAACTTTATATGGGTTCTCGCCTGTTATCTTTTCATACATCTCGAACAGGTTGCCATACTTAGCACTTACCGTATCTTCACCAACACGCTTAATAACATCAGCAAAATCTAAGTATGCAGCTTGTTTTGATGCACCAACACCATAACCTGCATCGCACCTTTCTTTAATAGCCCTTGAAGCCACGTCGCGCGGAACAAGATTACCGAATGAAGGATAGCGTCTTTCGAGGAAATAATCTCTTTCTTCTTCAGGAATTTCTATTGCTTTACGAGGATCATCTTTTTTCTTTGGTACCCAAACTCTTCCGTCGTTACGTAGTGATTCCGACATCAATGTCAGTTTAGATTGGTGATCGCCTGAAATAGGGATACAGGTAGGGTGAATTTGTGTGAAGCAAGGGTTACCGAAGTAAGCACCTTTCTTATGCGCTTTCCATATTGCAGTGGTATTACATCCCATAGCATTGGTAGAGAGGTAGAATACATTACCATATCCGCCTGATGCAAGTACAACAGCATGTCCAAAATGTCTTTCCAGTTTACCGGTGATCAAATCACGAGCAATGATACCGCGTGCCTTACCATCTATAATAACAGTTTCAAGCATTTCATGGCGGTTGTACATTTTAACCTGGCCTTTACCGATCTGGCGGTTAAGTGCACTGTAAGCACCTAATAAAAGTTGTTGTCCTGTTTGTCCGCGGGCGTAAAAAGTACGTGATACCTGCACGCCGCCAAAAGAACGGGTGTCAAGCAATCCTCCATATTCTCTTGCAAAAGGAACACCTTGAGCAACGCATTGGTCAATAATATTGGCACTTACTTCAGCAAGGCGATAAACATTGGCTTCTCTTGCCCTGAAATCACCACCTTTAATTGTATCGTAAAATAAACGGAAGGTGCTGTCACCATCGTTTGCGTAATTCTTGGCTGCATTTATACCACCCTGTGCAGCAATACTGTGCGCACGGCGCGGGCTATCCTGGAAACAAAATACCTTTACTTTATAACCGAGTTCAGCCAGCGAAGCAGCAGCAGAAGCTCCTGCCAAACCTGAGCCTACCACAATAATTTCGAGGTGACGTTTATTGGCCGGGTTAACAAGCTTTACTGTTGAACGGTAGTCTGTCCATTTTTCGGACAATTCGCCCGGAGGAATTTTAGAATCTAACTGTGCCATAACGCTATAAAATAATTGTTCGATTTATTATATCTGAATAGATTTTCCGGCAATGCCAAAATAGAAGAGGATTGGGAATGATGCAAAAGCGATCCACATGAACCAGGCAAAGCCGGAGCCAACCATTTGCCATACCGGTGCATATTTTTTGCTGCTTAAGCCAAGAGTATGGAAAGCTGATCTGAATGCGTGATTTAAATGGAAGAATAAGAAGGTAACTCCCACTACATAAATCGCTACGTAAATCGGGTCCTGAAAACCGATCTTTACCATTTGTGCCACAGTATGCGATTTATCGTGAAGAATACGATAAGGGAAGAAAAAATGATAGAGGTGAAGTACAATAAAGAAAAGTACAACAGAGCCTGTTAATCCCATATTGCGTGAAAACCATGAACTTCCTTCGGTTGATGTTGATACTGCATATTTTATTGGCCTTGCCCTTCTGTTGTCGTTAGTTATTATAAGTGCCTGAACAGAGTGAATTATTATAGCTGCAAAAAGAAGTATTTCAATAGTGCGGATGAGTATGTTGCGCACTGCATCGTGAGAATATTCATTGAATGCTAACCCGCCATCATTAAAATAAAGGAGGATATTACCGTAAAGGTGTTCAATTAAGAAGATGCACAGGAATAAACCTGTGGCTGCCATTACAACTTTTTTACCGATCGATGAGGTGAGTTGCTGTTTGAAGGTCGTCATATAAATACTTATTTTTTTAAACTGCGGGTCAAATTTACACTTGTTTTGCTTAGATGCAAGGTGCAAAAAAATCTCTTTTTTAATCTTTATTCAACAATGTGAAAAAAGGACTGAATTTAGGGAGGATAAGGTGCAAAAACTTCCTCAAAATCAGTAATATGATGGACTAAGAAGCAGGTGTGGTTTTTATTCGTAAATTTAGCTCAAATTGCGCCCATTTTATAAGCATCTCAGTGGTAAAGTATGCTCAGAAATAGATTTGTTATTTTTTTGATAATAATCGTATTCTTTTCTTGTAAAAAGAATGGCAATAATGGTTCCCCTGCCGTTCAAATTACCAACCCCACCGGCAGCCCTACGTACTCAGTTTTTGATACCATACATGTTAAAGCGCATGTAAGTGATGCTGTCGCACTTCAGTCAGCAGGCAAAGATTTTTCTTTTACATGCCCTTATGTATTAAGTAACATACATCTTGCAACAGGGGCATATACTATTGTGGTAAGGGCATATAATGGCACAAACGCCACCTTAGGTTATCAGAAGATAAATATTAACGCCGCCCCAACGATCAGAACAGGAATATTTGCAGTTACCCGTAACAGTGGGGGAGTTCATGTATTAAAGATCGATACAAGCTTCAATGTCTCAACTCTGTACACTCAAACCGGAGATTATTCCTCATCTGATATCAGTTCATATTACCAGCAATTATATATAGGTGCAGCTGACTCAGGTAATGTAAATACCCTTACAATGCCTAATGGAATACCATCCTGGGGCGTAACCGGAATAGTTTCGTTAAGCCCTTGTTTTACTAATGTGTATAGCAATGGAAACACGGTATATATATCTGAATATTTAGGGTTAATTAAGTATTACAATTCTCTGGGTGCATTGGCAACTGTGTTTAACGTTACTACAGGCAATTATCCCATAAAAACTTGTTTCTGGAGTAATTACTTGTTTGCGGAAATAAAGAACATTGGTTCTACCGCGCGAAATTTAGTTGTGTATTATACTGGCTCAGGTACGGGTTTTGAGCAAAGTGCTTTACCCGGCGCTGTAGTAAATATGTTTGGCAAGGATAATAATGACCTTTATGTTTTTGGCAACAAGGACTTTGCCGAGTGCCAAATTATTGTCGGTGGCGCAAGTTGATAGTGCAACCTATTTGATTGGCTTTGATAATGGAACTATTTACAAATACACCTATAACCCCAATAGTATTGTGTCTTTTATAAGTGGAGTAATTGCAACTCACTTGCAGTTTGATGTTGCAAATAATGAAGTAATAACATCATCAGGGAAAAATATTTCAGAATACAGTTATTCTTCTACAGCGCTAATACACACTGCTAACGCACAAGATAGTGTGTTAAATCTGCATATACTTTACAATAAGTAGAAACGGATCAATGATCTACTTTGATGCTGTTATCAGCCGGAGCAGTTACTCCTAATGACTTTTTATAATCTTCGTAAGTCATGGTTTTGTATTTCTCCTCTTCAAAATAAACCAAAACCATTTTCAGGTCGGAAGAAGAAAGATAGCCGGGAGCTACTGATATCCTGTTAAAATTCTCATCGAGATAAATAGTAGTTGGGTACATCATCTTTCCGTCCATTAATGAATAAGCCAGTTCATTTACCGAGCCCTTTTCTTCCGGTTTTGAATTTACAAATATGTGATTGTTAAAATGGAACGTATCTCTCGTTTCAGCATCAAGGCGTACAGCATAAAAGTTTTTATTGATGTAATCAATTACATCTTTATCAAGGTATGTAGTCTGGTCCATGCGTTTGCACCAGCCACACCATTGGGTATATACATCAATAAATATCTTTTTAGGATGCTCCTTGTTGAGTTTTACAGCCATGTCAAAACTCATCCAGTTAATAGCTTGTGCAGGTCTTTTAGTAACAGGCTTAAAACTCAGTAATGCAATTGCACCAATACCAAGAAATAAAAAAAATAACTTCCTGCTTTTTATAAGACCCTTAATCATTACTCAAAGTTAAGCCAAATTTCGTGTCTTACAAAATTACTGCATGTTGTTCTTGAAAAAGGCCATAGACATAGCCCATGCTTCACTGGCTGCCTGTTTGTTATAGGCTGGGCGGTCATCGCAATGAAAAGCATGGTCGGCATTAGAGAATACTACGTTCGTATAAGGTTTGTTGGCTTTTTTTACTGCATTTATAACAATATCAATACTCTCGGGGGTTATGTGTTTGTCTAATCCTCCCCAGAAAAACAGTTGCGGACCATGAAGGTCTTTTGCTCTGTCAGCCAATGCATCTGTTCTGCCACCATAAAATGATACCGCAGCCGATAATGGAACTGTTGCATTAGCAAGGAATGATGCTCTGCCGCCTAAACAAAACCCGATGCTTCCAATTTTATCATGCTTTACATTGGGCTGTTGTTGCAGCCAGTCGTATACAGCTTTCGCATCGGCTGCCATTCCCTCAGCTGTCATAGCCTGGAAGTGAGGCATTATCAATGAAAAATCTACATTATAGGGTATTTCCATGCCCGCTTCACCTGTGCGGTGGAATAATTCAGGTGCAATGGCTACGTAACCTTCTTTCGCAACACGATCAGTTACATTCCGTATGTGGCCGTTAACACCAAAAGCTTCCTGAAATACAATAACTCCGGGAAACGGGCCTTTACCTTCAGGCATTGAAACATAGGCTTGCATGGTCGTGCCGTCGCTAACTTTTAACGTGATCTTGTTGGTTGACATAATTTAATTTATTTGGGGTTTGAAATAATGAATTATAATTTGTGCATTACGGTTACTTCGGCTGTCTGAACCATTACACCTTTCGGGTCAAAGAACTCATATCGCCAGGTAATTACAACATGTTTTTTTTCTTCGTTCTTCCGCAGATATATAATTATAACCTTACAAGTGGTTTGTTGGTTCGCATATATAGGCGCCATGAACTTCCAGTTATTGATCTCGAGCCCACATAATACAGTGTTGCCAAATAAGGGTATCCATTTTCGGATGTACATAGTATTGAAAACCTGCGGGCCACTTGATATCAATCCTTTGAAAGGGCTTTCCAAAGCGATTTTCTTATCAATATGAAAAGGGAGTGGGTCGAAGAGTCGGGCATAATCCATTATCTCATCTTCCGAAAGGGTCAATGAACCAAAATCTAAAACCTGTCCATGTTTAAGATCAGCAATACTTAAATTTTCCACGTCTGTCATTTTTCTTCTTGTTTACTGGTCGCAAATTTGTAGAGCATAAATGCAAGTAGCATAAAAAATCCGAATGCTATCAGGTCTCCCCATGCACCCGATCTTTCTGCCACACCTGTGTTAAGCATATCGGCAACAGATACACTCTTACCATCTCTTGTTACTTCCCAACCAATTAATATAGAAACAATGATACCTGTAATGGCACCACCGGCTATTAAACCTGAACTGAAAAGCGCACCGGGGCCAATATCTGATTCAGCTTCTTTGGTTTTATTCTTTTTATCTACCAGCCATTTAACAACACCACCCACAAAAATTGGTGTAGTGCTTGAGAGTGGGAGGTACGCGCCAACTGCAAAAGCTAATGAGCTAACATCACAAAGTTCCATTACTGCTGAAATACCCATACCTATAAGTACTAATCCCCACGGCAGATTATGACTTAAAAGTCCTTTAATAACTGTTGCCATAAGTGTAGCTTGTGGTGCAGGCAGTGGGTGAGCATGTAATGCAGTTTTACCACCAATACCAATACTGTGTTCCAGTAAAGTAAGTGTAAAGCCAATTGCGACTGTTGAAACCAAGACGCCGATTATTAACCCTATTTGTTGCTTTATGGGTGTTGCACCTAAAATATAACCAGTCTTCAGATCTTGTGATGTGGCACCCGCATTGGCCGATGCAATACAAACTATTGAACCTACTACAAGTGCAATGGGTTGGTAATGATCTCCCGTCCAACCTATACCTACAAATATTAAGGACGTGGCCATGAGTGTGGCAATTGTCATGCCCGAAATTGGATTAGAGGAAGAACCAATTAAACCCACAATACGCGATGAGACAGTGACGAAGAAGAACCCGAATACTACTATCATTATAGCAGAAACAAAATTGGTAGGTATTTGCGGTATTACTGACATGAAAACAATAAGCAAGACGCTTCCAACCAATACGTATATAAGAGGAAGATCTTTTTCAGTTCTTGATTGTTCAACTTTAGCAGTATCTTTTTTTCTCAGGTCGCGGAAAGAATCACGGAAGGCACTTATAATAGTGGGGAAGGTTTTGATCAATGTCATTATACCACCAAAAGTTACCGCACCTGCTCCTATGTATCTTATATAATGGTCCCAAATATCATCGGCACTCATTTGCGATATAAGCTGAGTTGTTTCAGGAGGGAAAACAGATGTTAAACCACTACCTAACATAGTTATTAAGGGAATAAGCACCAACGATGAAAGCACTCCACCGGCTACCATTATACCTGCGATCTTTGGGCCAATGATGTAACCAACACCAAGCAGCTCGGGGGTTATTTCACCATTTATGGCGGCGTTTGGCAGGACAGATTTCCTGTCAAATACATATTGAGGAATATCTTTCCATAAACCTAATATGGACATGAATAGCTTGTATAAGAATGCTATGCCAAGGCCGTAGTAAACTTTTTGAGCCAGCTTACCACCTTTTTCACCGGCTATTAAAACATCTGCACAAGCAGTTCCTTCCGGGTAAGGAAGGTTGCCATGTTCTTTTACAATAAGCGAACGCCTGAGCGGAACCATAAAGAGTACACCTAATATACCACCCGAAAGGGCTAAAACGAAGATCTGGAAGTAGCGGAAATAATCTTGTCCGCCTGAAAGAAATAGTAATGCAGGAACAGTGAATACTACACCAGCCGCAACCGATTCTCCGGCAGAGCCAATGGTTTGCACCATATTACTTTCTAAAATACTGGCATTCCCCAGCTTTTTAAATACCGATATGGCCAAAACTGCAATAGGAATGGAGGCACTAACTGTAAGCCCTATTTTAAGCCCAAGATAAACAGAAGCAGCACCAAATATAACCCCGAAAATAGAGCCCATGATAATAGCACGCATCGAAAATTCTGGAATAAACTCAGATGCTGCAATAAAAGGTTTAAACTTTTTTTCTTTTTCTTCCATAGGCTTATTGTATTTATATGGGCAGGGTAAATATACAATTAGTTAGAAAACTTTATATTTGACCGTAACTAAAACAATAACTATGTCGAATACTATACCTAGAAAGGGGCATCCAAGAGCATTGTACGTTCTGTTCTTAACTGAAATGTGGGAACGCTTCGGCTACTACCTTATGGTGGGAATATTCTTCCTCTATTTGATAGATCCAAGGAAGCATGGTGGAAAGGGCTTTGATGCTACTGCTGCTTCTGACGTAGTTGGTTCATATATTGCATTAGTTTACCTAACACCTTTTATTGGAGGCCTTATAGCTGACAGATTCTTAGGTTATCGTAAAGCAATTATTTTAGGTGGCGCACTTATGGCTTGTGGTTATTTCGGACTTGCGCTGCCAGGCGATACGTCTATGTATATATCGTGCGCGCTTGTAATTATAGGTAATGGTTTCTTTAAACCTAATATCAGTACACTTTTAGGTAATATTTATAATACCGAAGATCTTAAACCCAAGAAAGATGTTGCCTATAATATCTTCTATATGGGTATAAATATTGGGGCCTTCTTTTGCAATTTTGTGGCAGCTTACTTGCGTAACTATTACGGATGGGGATATGCTTTTGCAGCGGCAGGTGTTGGAATGATAATCGGACTTATTTTCTTTATGGTGGGGATGAGAGATGCAGAGGTTATAAAGGGTGATGTAATTAAGCCTGTACAGAAAGAAGATATGTCGATGGGCAAAATGTTCCTTTATGTTTTTGCACCTGCAATTATAACCGGTATCATTGGCTGGAACTTTAGTAAAATAATTGGTTTTCACTTATTCCATACTATTACCAATGATGCTTTCTTCTTTGCATGTATACCTATTATTATATTTTACCTGGGCTTGTATTTTAAAGCATCACATGAAGACAAAAGAGGGTTGGGAGCATTGCTTTCATTCTTTGCCGTTAGTATTGTGTTTTGGGTGATATATAACCAGAACAGCACAGCGCTTACTATTTGGGCCGATTCGTATACAAACCGTCATATGCCGGCTGCGGGTGTTAAATGGACCAAGCCATTTGGAATGCTCCAGCTAGATTCGAGCGATGTGCATACTGTTACCAAAATCGATAGCCGTTTTGCAGCTGTGCTTGATGCCAAAGGCAATACGCAGGAAGAACAGGGCGTAGATCCTTACCTTCAAAACCTCCCAAAAGACCAATGGCCTAAGCCGGGAGAGAAAGAAAACCTTATTTCACCTGAATTATACCAATCAGCTAATCCTTTATATATAGTGATACTGACACCCCTAGTGCTTGGGTTCTTTGGGTTTATGAAAAGGAAGAAATTCGAATTAAATACGCCAATGAAGGTTGCTATAGGTATGATTATTGCAGGGCTTTCATCCTTAACCATGTATTTTGCCGTGAAGAGCACCAATATATATGTCGATAAAACAAGCATGGCCTGGCTGCTGAGTACATACGGAATTTTTTCGGTAGGTGAATTATTGATAAGTCCTATTGGTCTATCGATGGTTTCTAAACTTGCACCTGCAAGGCTTACAGCACTTATGATGGGCGCATGGTTCCTTATTAATTCAATGGCCGGAAAAATATCGGGTATGATGGGTAGCTACTGGGATAAGTTTGATGATAAGGGCAACTATTTTCTTATACTATTCTTTTCGGCTCTTGGTTCAGCAGCAATTATGTTCTTTATGGTTAAATGGCTTGCGGCAGTGGTAAGAGAAAAGACCGGTAGCAATTAATATGTAGCTAATAGATAGAAATAAAAAGCTCCGCAGCATTGCGGGGCTTTCTGATTTTAAAGGAGTGAAGTAGTTAAAGTTTGCTTTCGTATTTGCCCCAAATCCCTAAAGGACTTTGAAAAAAATGTCATGTTGTGCCTGTCGAAACATCCTCTGCTGACACTTCGATAAGCTTAGTGTAACGAACCGTTAAAGCCCCTTTAGGGCTTTGGGGTATGTAAGCAATAGAAATTAAAAGGGCTTGCTGCAATTATGCAGCAAGCCCTTTTATAAAATTAAACTTGTTTACTGAGTAACAGAAAACTTACCGTTATCAAGTACTTTGCCTGAATTATCGGTAATGTGATAGAAATACATTCCGGTTGAATAAGTTGAAGTATTTAAAGAAACTAATCCATTCTTCATTTCAACATGGCCTAATTCTCTACCTGTTACGTCATACACAAATAAGGCAGAAGCGCCATTCATATTATAGCGGAAATTAACCTGACTTGTACAAGGGTTAGGGTAGATGATAGTGCTATGCTGTTGGCTCACTTCATTAATAGAATTAGGAGCTCCTTCATACCATTGCATAGAAGTTACTTTCTTGTCGGCAGTATCCATTGACATTACAGCGATACGGTCTCCAATTCCATTGGTGTACCATCTGTATTGAAATACTTTTGTTGCGCTTGAAATAAGTGGAAAATAAGACCATCCGCCACCGGTAGTATGTACATAGCCTGAGTCAATATCAAGTTCGTAGTGCTTTTGACGCAAAACGCTGTAAGATGAATTGTAGAAAGGAGTTTCTAAAGTTCCCCATGCATCAATGGTATCACGATATTTAATTACTACTGTTGCTTTAGCTGAGTCGAAAGTTAAATAGGCAATTTTAAATGCAGGTACATGAGCAGTACTGGTTCCACCATCTGTATTGCCAAATGCAGTAGTGAAATTTAATTGAACAAAAGAGGGGTTTAATGCTGCAACCGCCAAATTACCTTGTATGCTCTGTACTATTCCAACAACAGAGAAAGAACTGACAGTACTATTAAAATATGTATAGCCTACTGTTCCATAAATTGAGTCAGCAAGGGTTGCAGTGGGAAATGAAGCAGAGTAAGGAGTAGATGTAGGATTAACAAATGCCATAGTATCCCTGTAGCTGGTTGGTAGTGTATTGTAGGTCCAGGTTACACTGGCACCACTGCCACCTGGAGTTAGAACTGATACCGACGATTTAAGTGTATCGTATGCATTAACAAACTTATTACCTATTGCAGGCATATCGGCAGAGGTAAGTGTAATTTGTGCATTCACTTTACCTGAAAAGGGAAATGAAGCTATAATTAACATACTTAATAATGAGTAAATCTTTTTCATGAGAAGAATCGTATTTGGTTATATTAGATAGCAAATATAGGAAACCCAAAGCAATTTAGGTCGTAGCCATATGATTTGCGTATTTTTGCATTATGAGTAATAGTGTACGGGCAAAAAAAAGATTAGGGCAGCATTTTCTTAAGGATGAGAGCATTGCAGCGAAGGTTGCTGAATCGGTTACAGCTAAAAATGGCCTTTTAATAGAGATCGGTCCGGGTATGGGTGCTTTAACCAAGCACTTAACTGAAACCTGGGGCGAAAAGTTATGGTTGGTTGAAATTGACAATGAATCTATTCCATACTTACAGACTAATTTCCCTTTATTAAAGCAAAGGATTATACATGCCGATTTTTTGCAGATAGATTTAGAATCATTCTTTAAAGGCGAGAGTTTTTCTATAGTAGGTAATTTTCCATATAATATTTCTACACAAATACTTTTTAAAGCAATTGAATACCGTAGCCGAACTATTGAAGTAGTTGGTATGTTCCAGAAAGAAGTGGCAAAGAGAATCTGTTCACCACCTGGTAATCGCGATTATGGAATATTAAGTGTGCTTGTTCAGGCCTACTTCAATACTACTTATTTATTTGATGTTCCGCCAACTGTATTTATTCCTCCTCCGGCAGTTAATTCGGGCGTTATAAAACTAGTGCGTAAAGAAAACTTCACCCTGGCTTGTAATGATGATACATTTAAGAAGGTAGTTAAAATGGCATTTAACCAGCGCAGAAAAAAGCTTTCAAATGCTTTATCGGCAATGCTGAATGAAAAACCTATAAAAAGTGAATTGCTGGATAAACGAGCCGAGCAGTTATCGTGGAAGGATTTCGAAAAACTTACTCAGTTGTTTGAAAGTGTTTAGGCGGGTTGTTCTACGAACTCAAGTTTCATTCCTACCACCTTCTCATACTCTTCACCAATTTCTTTTATGTCAGGGTCTGATGCATCGTAATGCCAAAGTACTTCAATATTGGCACCATTTGTATTTGCAGTTTTTATTTTTGCAAGTACCTGCTTCAGGCTTATTACAGACGAGGAACTTATATAATCAAGCATAATAGATAACCTGATCTTTTCAGAAGATGAAGTGGGTATATCTTTCAACCAGTCAATCACTGGTTGATAAAATGCTTTAGCATTTTCAGGAAACGATTTGCCGGCTATTTCAAACCGCTTTTTAGTTGAATCTAAAATAACCCTTGGGCTGTTCAATGTTTCTTTTATAAATAGTCTTTCCATAACAGATGATATTATTTATCGGAGATTAATGAAGTCATCTCAAAGAGAGATACCTTCTCATCCAGAGGAATACAATTAAAGGTAAAATTATTGTTGCATTTTAAAGCTACGGTAATAAGCCCCAAGCCCGCACCACCTTTAGCAGAATAGTGGTCGTTGCTTAAAACTTCCAGGTAATGACTTTTCAGCTGCTTTTCATTCATTTTTTTTATATCATCCAGTGTTTCCTGTATTTTTTTAGCTGCATCATTACTTACTACATTGGCACAAATTGCAACATAGTCTTCTATGTTTTCCGCTAAAACAAAATAAAATGGCTTGCCCAAGTCAGGTGATGCACTATGCAGGAGCACATTTTGTAATAGCTCAATAAGTATGTTAAAGATCTTTTTTATGGTAGTCCTTCGGGCTCCTTGAGTCTCTAATTGGTGCTCCGCGGTATAGGTAAGCATGCTTACTCTATCCTGGTCCATTTCGCCATGAAAGGATACGATTATTCTCTTCCCGGGTCCTGTATAGCGGTTAAGTAAATCGGAATATCGGTTCTCTAGAACAGTGATTTCCATTGCAGGGGGTTAAAAAAACTTCGCTTAAATTAAGCTTTAAACGACAAAAAAGCCATATTCACCCTACAAAAATAAAAATTCTTCTCAAATAAAGACCAATTGGTCTTCCTGTGTTTTTTCGTTTTATCTTCGCAGACTCATGAAAACATTTAAACGCTTTACGGTTACGGCAGCATTACCTTATGCAAATGGCCCTCTTCATATTGGTCATATTGCAGGGTGTTACCTGCCTGCAGATATATATGTGCGCTATTTGCGTTCAAAAGAAAGAGATGTGGTTTTTATTTGTGGTTCGGATGAACATGGTGTTCCTATTACAATAAGAGCGCGAAAAGAGAATATAACTCCCCAACAGGTAGTGGATAAGTACCATAACCAAATGAAGAATACCTTCGAGGAGTTTGGTATAGCTTTTAGTATCTATTCACGTACATCATCACCTGTGCATCATAAAACTGCTTCTGATTTCTTTACCACGCTATATGATAAAGGTATTTTCCAGGAATCGGTTACCGAGCAATATTATGATGAAAAAGTTGGACAGTTTTTAGCTGATAGATATATAACCGGTACTTGCCCTAATTGCGGCAACCCTAATGCTTATGGTGACCAGTGTGAAAAATGTGGTACTTCACTTAGTCCGCTTGATCTGAAAAACCCTGTATCTGCTTTAAGTGGAGAAAAACCTATACTCAAAGCAACTAAGAATTGGTTTTTGCCTCTCGACAAACTTCAACCTCAAATTGAAGCATATATTAATTCACATGGTGATTGGAAACCCAATGTTTTTGGCCAGTGCAAATCATGGTTGAGCCAGGGATTACAACCAAGAGCGATGACCCGCGACCTTGATTGGGGCGTGAAAGTTCCGCTTAAGGAAGCAGCTAATAAAGTATTGTATGTTTGGTTTGATGCGCCTATAGGGTATATTTCGGCGACAAAAGAACTTACTAAGGATTGGGAGAAGTATTGGAAAGATGAAGATACACGACTAATACATTTTATAGGTAAGGATAACATAGTGTTCCACTGTATAATTTTTCCTTCCGTTTTAATGTGCGATGGTGATTATATTTTACCGGATAATGTTCCGGCAAATGAATTTCTGAATTTAGAAGGAGAAAAAATATCTACTTCTCGTAATTGGGCTGTATGGGTGCACGAATTCCTGGAAGATTTCCCAGGAAAGCAAGATGTGATGCGTTATGCATTATGTGCCAATGCGCCTGAAACAAAAGATAACGACTTTACCTGGAAAGATTTCCAGGCACGTAATAATAGTGAGTTAGTTGCCATATTGGGTAATTTTGTGCATCGTACACAGGTACTTACCTGGAAATTCTTTGATGGAAAAGTACCGCATGCGGAAGCCTATGATAAGAGTGATCTTATTGTAATGGAAGAAATAGCAAAATTCCCTAAGAAAATTGCAGATGCTATTGAGACTTTCCATTTCCGCGAGGCTTTGTCTGAATTAATGAACCTTGCACGCATCGGCAATAAATACCTGGCCGATAACGAACCATGGAAAGCCTTTGCTAATAATCCTAAAAGGGTTCAAACAGTTCTGAATATATCGCAGCAAATATGTGCCAATTTGGCTGTATTAATGAGGCCTTTCATGCCTTTTACGGCCGATAAACTGAGCAAGCTTTTAAATATTTCCATTAGTAATTGGGATGCGGCAGGTAAAGCAAACATGCTTGCTGACGGACATAAACTTTCAGAACCTGTTATGCTTTTTGACCGCATTGAAGATGAAACAGTACAAAAACAAGTTGACAAATTGCATCAAAGCAAGGTTGTAAATGAAACCATTGTAAGTGTGGCACCGCAGAAGGCTTCAATAGCTTATGAAGATTTTGAAAAGATGGATATGCGTGTTGGAACTATCATAAACGCTGAGAAAGTTCAGGGTGCAGATAAGCTTTTAAAACTTACCGTTAATACCGGCATTGATACACGCATCGTAGTTTCAGGTATTGCAAAATATTACGCACCTGAACAAATTGTGGGTAAGCAAGTATGTTTATTAGTAAATTTGGCACCCCGTAAATTAAGGGGTATTGAATCGCAGGGAATGATTTTAATGGCAGAAAACGCAAATGGAGAATTAGTATTTGTATCGCCTGTTAAGCCTGAGACTGATAATGGAGCAATTGTTAAATAACCGTTCTTAAATTTTACTGGCGCCGTAGTTCAATGGATAGAATAGAAGTTTCCTAAACTTTTGATATAGGTTCGATTCCTATCGGAGCCACGAGGGGGTTTTCACCCCCTTTTTCATTTTTTCATATTTCTTCAAGTATCTGATAATCAGTACTAAGTTTTTTACATGGGTTCGATTCCTTTCAGGAATCGCCGAAAATTTAGTCACCTTTACCTATTAAAATGTATCACTTTTGCTTCACCTTGAAAAAACTTGATCAATGAAGCCCTTGTCAATTGTAGAGCTCTAAAAGGGTTCGATTCGGGTCGCAAAATTATAATATTGATTTTACTTACTTAGCGAATGAAACTCTAGTACGAATCGGAAGTGAGTTATTAAACCTATATTATGTATATAATACGTAAAAATAAGTACGTATTTATACGTAATTTGATGATTGATCAAAAAATTAACTTAAAATATTTGGAATAGTAATCTTTGATTCTTAAGATTGCTTTAGGAAAGTTAACGAACCACAAATTTAAATCACCCAAAAATAGTTTCGCCAGGAACCATTCAATCCTTCAAAACAAGAGTATTTCATGGGAATATTTTGCATTAAAATTATTGACTACAAGCAAAGACTCTTTTGTTTGATAGATTATTAAATTAACTAGGTCATGGTTTCAATAAGGAAAACCAATTAATACGAAATATCTTTCTTGTTCAGTTGAATTAAACAAACCACATTAAAAACACAGTTATGAAAAAATTTTCCATTCTGCTTTGCTGCCTTGTAATGTCACTAATGACATCTGCAGGTTTACACTTTACAGATAGCTGCAATGCTAATATTACTATTACTGCTTCGCCGTCAGATTCAACCTGTGGTGGTATTGTAACCTATGGTTTTGGCCCTGGGCAAATAGTTATTTCTACATCAAGCCCCGTTACATTAAAAGCCAATGGCGGGGTGACATATTTATGGAATACAGGATCAACAAGGGATACAATAAAAATAAACACGCCTGGTACATACACTGTAAATGGAACCAATGCCAGTGGATGTACAGGCACTGCAACAATAACAGTATATCCCGGAATAGCGTATAATGTAAGTTTGGTAGGGTCACTACCAGGTAACAATTTATGTAATGCCAGTTTTAACCCGGGCCATGCAGATGTAATAAATTTCTTTGCTTCATATTCAGGAGCAGGTGGAGGGCAGTATAGAATGGAATGGACTGCAACCGGTGGAGCAGTGTTGACACCTAATCCATATATTACCTCTTCTGCAAATCCGACTGTTGCAATTTCTTTTCCGGATATTACTAAAGGTGGAACCATTATATTGGCATCAACTCCTATAAATATACGAAACCAGCCAATAAGTTGCACCAAAATTGATTCGGCCGTAATTCAGGGCTGCCCGTGCTCCAGCATATTTAGCTTCAGCGGGCCTTCTACTCAAACTATTTGTAGCGGACAATCTGTAACTCTAACAACAAGTGGTAATGCGACATCCTATTTATGGAGTACAGGAGCAACAACAAGCTCAATCACAGTTTCCCCTACCACTACTACAACCTACACTGTTACCGGTTCAATGGTCCCTGGCGTAAGCGGTTCTTGTAGCAGCAGTATCACCGAAACTGTTATAGTTAATCCTACACCTTCTGTTACCATAGCTGCTTCTGCAAATTCGATTTGCTCCGGCAATTCAGTAACACTTATTGCTAGTGGCGCAAATACTTATAGCTGGAACGATGGCGAAACCGCAGCTTCAATAACTGCCAGTCCAACATCAACTACCACGTATTCACTGACGGGAATAGATGCGAATGGATGCAGTGGTATAGCTTCACAAATTATTACGGTTAATCCAATTCCTTCTGTAGGTATTACTGCAGCTGCCAATCCTATTTGTTCGGGTAATCTGGAAACTCTAACTGCTAGCGGTGCAGATACCTATGTATGGAATGACGGAGAAACCACATCTTCTATTACTGTAACTCCAAATCCGGTAATAACCAATACCTATAAAGTAACTGGCAGTTCTGTAAATGGTTGCGGCAATAATAGTGCAACTATTAATATAACGGTTTATCCCGGCCCTTCAATTTCTGTTTCTTCTTTTCAGTCTTCAGCTAACTCCGGTAATGCAGTTGGCCTTGCTGTTACTGGTGCTGTAACATACATGTGGAGTGATGGTGAGACTGGCGATACTATTATTGTTAGCCCTGCTGATACTATAACATATACGGTAATTGGTACGAATGGAAATGGATGTAGTAAAAAAGATAGTATAAAAGTTCCTCCTGCAGATCATCGTTTTATAGCTAGTTGCGCTTATAATGTTACTGAAACCGCCCCAACAACTGATCTTAACGCATGCTCTACATATAACTTTACATATACACTTTTCAATAATACTATATCTAATTACAATGGAAGTGTTCAAATCAATTTACCCCAGGGGATTGCTTATAATTCTATCGTTTCAGTTACAGGTACTGGTTCTGTTTCATACTTTTTTGGCACAAAAAGCCCGAATTTCCTTATACATAATTGGCTGGCGGGATCAACAATTACACTTGTAATCTCAGTCCAAACACCTTGTGTTGCTACTGGTAGCCCTATTACAACTTCAATACAGGTAGGAGCTTGCACGGCAACAACTGTTGCAAGTTCATTAACTATAATAACCCCTACGTTAACAGCATCATGGGCAGGTTCATCGCCAATAGATGAAAACATAGGTAATGTATCAGAATATGTGTTCCTCGTAACGAACAGCAGTAGCACTACTGCAGATATTAATCAAATAACTGTCAATTGTTCGGCAGATCCCAATGTGTCCCTTTTACCGTTTGGTACTTCTTACTACCTGTCTAAATCACCAGCAGTACCATCAGGAACCAATATATACTCATATGTTGAGCCCGCAAATAAGCCCATTTCCAGTGGTGTAATTACCATTACTGCAGGTGACTTTAATTCCTTGTTCGGTACCAACTCTCTACAACCCGGACAGACATTTTATGTGCACATACCATACCAGGTAATCCAGTGTAGTCCTAACGGCGGAACTTTTAATTTTTCATGGGGTTGCAGTAGTACAGCAAGTTGCTCATCTTATACTATTACTACAAATGTTGATGTTACCACCGGAACACCAAGCTTAGCTGCTACTACAGGTGTCTTTACCACAGGTTCATTTACGCCAGGCACATTTACTATTGGCACATATTGTCCTGCAGGTAATGCAAATGCAGGAGTAAGTTTTATATACAAAAATAATGGAACACCAGAATCTGGATTTCCTCCTGGAAGTGCACAAGCCAAGGGCATAGTATTATATGTATATGGAGACAATACTTTCGGAACTCTTGATCCATCAACATTTACATTAACTTCAGGTACTCATACGTATTCTATTCCTTATCCTTCAGCAGTAATAGCACAATCACTATATAATCCAACTACTTATTTATTTACCATTGATCTCACTAAATTAAAACCATCTATGATTGGTGGTAATTATTCTCTTGACCCAACGGCAAATACACTTGGTGATTTTGCAGGTGACGGAGCTTTAGATGATCTTTTTGAAGGTGGAACATTTACTCTGTCAGCAAATTATATTTATAATACAACCTCTTGCCCTGATTTTACTTCCTGTGGCGGTGGAGGAGATTTACCGGCCATACAATCCAAGTATAATAATGAATGTGGTACTGAAGTTACTCCTGCATTATTCAGTACAACCAATAATGCTGATGCTGCATATTCATATAACGCAAACCTAATAGGCGGGGCAAATATTATTACTCCAACAGATCCCCAGGAAGGTATTCCATTTACCGTTTCTGTTTGTCCGGGGAATTATACCCAGACCTGGGGCCCTGCAGGATTTGATTTCGATTGCCCTAATGGCTATCATGAAATAATTTTCCCTTTACCTTTAGGCTATCACATTGACCCAACAGGGCTTACCGATGTAGGGGGTATGGTGGTAGGGATAAATACAGATGCATATCAATTGCCCGCTATTGCTCTAATTCCGGAATGCGGAGGCCCGGCAGCAAATATTACTCCATTTATACAGGAGTTCTGTCCTAATGGCCCCAATTCAGGTTATGTGCTTATGACTTTTGGAGGAGCCTTACCCAATGCTCAGAGACTCCCATATGGTAATTGTTCTGGGCAAAAAATAGAAACATATCAACTACCCTGTATCAGTATTCCACTTCTCCTTGATTGCATAGGCAATACTAAGCCGACATGTTTAACTATTCCAGCAAACTTTGGACTTGATCCGTTGAGCTTTAACTTGGAATATGTTTGTAATGAGAGTTGTTCGCCAAGTTGTGCATCGGGCATTTCATGTTTTTCTACTACAGCATATCATCATTGCAATGGCCCTTGCACTTCTTATTTTTCTACAGATAAAAATACTTTTACTTTCTTACGTGTGACTCCTCCAGGTGATGAAAATCCTGTTTCAAGTGCCTATTATACATGTTTAAAGAATAAAGAAGTGTCAGTTTCCAATACTGCATCTATTGACTTTAGTTCTGCATATCCTGATGATGAAATTGAAGCTAAAGCCAATGGAAGTTTTAATGGAAGTGGAAATCCGCCAACTATTCTTTCAGGTAGCAATTATACCTCCATGGGTCTTCAGATACAATATAACCAGGTTGCTACCACGGGCGGAAGTAGCTTGTTTGATATTGATCCAAAGAGCTCAATAACTTATACCGATCCTAGCGGTTCTCACACCGTTTCCGGCTCAAGTATTTCATACAGTACTACCACAATAGGCGGAGTCGTATATATGTATTTCTCTTTACCTTCAAGTATAACTTCCAATTTTACTAATACCGCCTTTACCTATACCTTCCAGGCAGATATTTTTTTAATTGCAAAAATATCGAGCCCTGCATTTTATGTCAACCAGGTAAATCCTTTAGGCAACTTAAGGGCACAGTATTGTGGATTCGAAACCAGTGGAAGCCAAGACCTGTCTTGTGATTCATGGGGTTCTACCTTTACTATGCTGCAACCTTTCGATAGTTATGGTTACTACCCTGGTAATTTTGGAAGTTATTATAACAATACTTCTAACTGCGGAGATTACCAAGTTAATTTCCTACTGGAATCAAGAGAAGCACGGTACGGGGCAGGTATAGATGACTTTCCGAGTGAAATGAGGCCTTACATGACTTGGAATGGCCCGGTAACAATAATAATACCTCCAGGCTATACTTATGGCAGTTCGTCATTTACTTTGACAGAAGAAAACTATTCAGGTAGTGCAACCAATGGATTTGCAGGTGGCCAATATTTCAATTCATCAATTCCTATTACGGGCGAACTTGCTACTACTGGTATTGGTGGAACTACAATTAAGTACAATGGTTTAGATGGCTCAGGAGATTGCTGGCCAAAATTAGACCAGGCCTACGGGGCATTCTATCCGGTTGAATACATTTCAGTTCAAATGTATCCTACTTGCGAAGCTCCTGCAAAAGCTTATTTTAGTTTCTCGGGAAGTTATACCGAAGGAACCCAGCAAACTGCTAATCCTACCGTAACAACCACTTTCACGTATGATGCGTCTTCCCCTTCTCCTCCGGTTGTGTACCATGAAAACCCTTCTGTAGTTGTTAATCCACCATCAAGTGTGAATGATTATACCAATACAGTAACATTTGATTTCCAATATTGCACAACTTCAGGCGTAGCCGCGAACGACCCTTGGATAGTAATTGAAAATAACCCCGCATTCAATTCGCTTGATCTTAGTAATGCTACACTGCAAATTAATTTTGGCCCTGATTTGCCTGTAACAATATTCACTGACCCAAATGGTAATCCGGCAATGCTTGTTTACATAGGAAGTATAACTGGCAGCACTTGTATAAATATGGAGCTTACAGCCAAAGTGTTGGGTGATCTTACGCATTTCGGGTGTGTTGCTACAGGCAGCAAGCCTGTAAGCGATTTTGTTACCGTTATATACGGTAATGAATGTAATGTTAATCCTAATCCAACAATGCCTGATCTAAACTGTGAAGAAGGTACAACAACCTTCCCTTTCACTCGCTACCCGTCGAATCTTGAATTGCTGGCACCTTCTGGGTTCCCAACGACTCCTATTACTCTTTGCAATGGAGTATTGACCTATAACTTGACTGTTAATAGTACCGATGTGGGTTCAATAACCAGTCCAACATTCAATGTTACGCTTCCTACCGGTATGGCACTGCAAAGCATACAATTTACATATCCTTGCCCAGGCACTCCTTCTCCGGTACTGACTTCTGATGATGCTGGTCATAAAACAGGTAGCTTAAGCTGGGGGCTTGGCAATGTAAATGAATTTCCCGGCACCATTGGACTTAATGGACTTACTGGCACGCTTACTTCACCTAACGACCAGGTATGTATAACACTGATAGTAAATACCGATTGCACCTATAACCCTAATTCTTATGTGGATTTTTCTGCAACTGGTATTTCTACTTGCAGCCAATCACTCACATCACAACTGCAAGACAGGCCGCCTGTTACCGGTTCACCTGTTGCTGACAATTTAAGTACAACAAGTAGTGTGATTAGTTTGCCAAGTTGTACAACCAATGGTACAATTAATTTTGTAGTTACTAATAACAGTGCTACATCCGGAACATTGCACAATAATATGCTTACTGTGGTTGTTCCAACGGGCTCTAATCTTAGTGTCGTTTCTACTTCTCCTTCAGTAACTCCAGTTGTTACACTTACTTCGACAACGATCACCTGGAATGTGGGACCATTAGGTCCTCTGGCATCGCAAACATTTAGTTTCAGTCTCGGTGTCAATACAATGCTTCCTTGTCCTAATAATATAACTGTAACAGGAGATGTAACATATAATGATGTGGTTAGTTGTCCTACAGGTGGTTCATGTACAGTGAACTATAGTTATCCTACTGCTGCGCCTTTAGTCGTGAACGCATGCTGCCAATGTACCATGACAGCTTCTATAACCAACTCAACTAATGTAACTTGTTATGGAGGAAATAATGGTACTGCAACCGTGGGCGAAAGCAACGGTAAACCTGGGTTTTCCTATTCATGGGCTCCGAGCGGAGGTAATGCGGTAACTGCAAGCGGCCTTTCTGCGGGAACATATACTGTAACCGTAACCGATGCCGATGGATGTACAGCTATGGCCAGTGTAACCATAACACAACCAGCCTCAGCCTTATCAGCAAACGTAACCGGAACGAATATTACATGCAATGGTTATAACAATGGAACTGTATCATCGGCCCCTGCTGGCGGCACAGGACCATATAGCTACGCATGGAGCAATGGAGCAATAACCGCGACTCAAAGTGGCCTGCCTCCGGGCCCATACACAGTAACCGTAACCGATGCAAATGGATGTACAGCCAAAGGTTCGATAACAATTACGCAACCGGCACCAGTAAATATTACATTGGTTGTACCTACTTCACTCATATGTTTAGGAGGTCCAGGTGTAACTCTTACAGCAGGCGGGGCAGGTACCGGAGCCACTTATACATGGACACCAACCACAGGTTTAACACCTGCATCTGGTTCTATTGTAAATGCTAACCCTACAGCAAATACAACATACGTGGTAACAGGTACTAACACCAGTGGATGTTCAGGATCAAAAACTGTAACTATAACCGTAAGTAGTCCGCCAGTTGCAACAGCGTCATCAAATTCACCAATTTGTAGTGGTGGCACAATAAATTTAACATCAAGTGCCCCTGGTGCTACAAGTTGGAGTTGGACAGGCCCTAATGGATTCACGTCTACATCTCAAAATCCGTTTGTATTTGGTGCCACTGCCGCTGCAGCCGGAACATATTCGGTAACTGCAAGTAATTCTTGTGGATATTCAACAGCTACGGTAACAGTTGAGGTTGATCAGCCACTTGGGCCAGTAACAGCATCATCTAACTCACCTGTTTGCGTAGGTGGTACATTGAATTTAACTGGAACAAATGCTTCAGCAACAAAATGGAGCTGGACAGGCCCAGGTGGATATACTTCAAATATTCAGAACCCTGTTATTTCCCCAGTTACAACTGGTAATGCCGGAACATATACCGTAACTGCAAGTAATGCTTGTGGATCTATGACAACTACTGTTAAAGTAGAGGTGGATCAGCCTATTGGAACTATAACGGCCTCATCAAACTCTCCGCTTTGTATTCGTGGTAACTTAAATCTTACAGCATCTGCCACAGGAGCAACTAGTTGGAAATGGACAGGCCCCAGCGGGTTTATTTCTACTGCGCAAAATCCTACTATTAGTGGAGTAACTACTGCAGCTACGGGAGTATATACAGTAACAGCAACTAATGCATGTGGTTCGGTAAGTACTACAGTAAACGTAATTGTGAGCTTGCCGCTCGGAAGTTCTTTCATTAGTTCAAACTCTCCAGTTTGTGTTGGAGGTTCATTAAATTTGACAACACATACTTTAGGAGCGTTAACTTATACATGGTCGGGCCCGGGTGGGTATTCTTCAAGTCTTCAGAACCCTATTATATCACCAGTTACCTTGGCAGATGCGGGTACATACACTGTAGTAGCAACTAATGGTTGCGGTTCAGTAACCAGGACAATTACGGTAGTAGTTAACTCGCCTCCAACAGCTGTTACAGCAATTGCTAATTCGCCTATTTGTATAGGAAGTATATTGCATTTAACAGCAATTGGTGGCACAGGAGCTACAAGTTGGAGTTGGGTTGGTCCTGGTGCATTTACTTCTACATCTCAGAACCCAAGTTTTACTGTGTTTTCAACAGCTGTCAGTGGAACATATACGGTAACAGCAACTAATTCTTGTGGTTCAACCACGAGTAGCGTAGCAGTAGTGGTAAACAGACCTATAGGACTTACATTTATAAACTCAAATTCTCCTCTTTGTGTAGGTGGTACATTAAACCTGAATGTGGTTGCAATTGGAGCAACAAACTTTAGCTGGAGTGGCCCAGCTGGGTTTACTTCTATAGTTCAGAACCCAAGCATAAGCGGGGTTACCCTGGCCAATGCCGGAACATATACGGTAGTGGCTAGTAATGCATGTGGTTCAATAACAAGAACAATTGCAGTTTTAATAAATGCACCTCCAACGGCGGTTATAGCAGGGTCTAATTCACCGCTTTGTATAGGCAGTAATTTGAGTTTAACAGCAACTGGTGGTACGGGAGCTACAAGTTGGAGTTGGACAGGCCCAAATTCATTTAGTTCTAGTTTGCAGAATCCGTTTATATCCGGTGTTACCTTGGCTGCCAACGGAACATATACAGTTACAGCAACTAATTTGTGTGGCTCAGTAACATCGACGGTTACAGTAAAAATAAATACTAAACCCGGCCCTGTAATTGCAAGTTCAAACTCTCCTGTCTGTATAGGTGGCCCTTTGAATTTATCGGCACATGCGTTTGGTGCAACAACATATAGTTGGTCTGGCCCGGGTGGATACACTTCATCGGCTCAGAACCCGATCATATCGCCGGTTACAGCTGCTGCTGCCGGAACCTATACAGTAGAGGCTTTTAACTTATGTGGGGTATCAATTACAACTATTACTGTTGTAGTAGATGATTTTAGTGTAGTAGTCACCCCAACCCCAGTTTGCCCTCAAAGTGGTGATGGTGTACCATGTAATGGTACGGCAACGGCAACAGTAAGCGGAGGTATACCTCCATATACTTATAGCTGGAGCACAATACCACTACAAACAACTCCGACAGCCAAAGGTTTGTGTGCCGGAACATATTCTGTCACAGTAACTGATAATGCTGGATCTGGATGTAGTCAAACTGTTTCTGTTACAGTACCGGTGCTTACATCAGCATTATTCTCTGTAAACGGGCCCGGTCCGGTTTTTTGTGGTAGTATATTTCCAGATAACTATACTATAACCCCGGCTTACCCTCCACCTGTAATATATTCATGGTCATCAACAAACCCAGTAGCCAGTGGCACGGGTACTGCTGCAACTATACATGTTGGTAGCGGAGGAACTACAATTACATGGACAGTAGGTATAGTAAATGGGCCAGCGGTAGAATGTGCAACAAGTGTGAGCCGTTCAATAGGATGTATTCGTTTCTTAGGACATGATCAGGGTGGAAACGATATTTCTGATTCCTCAAAAGCTCATGATGCGAATGTGTATCCGAACCCGGCAAATACACAATTGAATGTTGAAGTTCAGTTGCAACAGGGAGGTAGTGATAATATATGTCTCTATAACATGATGGGAGAAAAAGTAATATGTGAGGAATTGACCAATTCGGTTACAACATTCGCAATTGATAGATTATCGGCGGGTATTTATCTATATAGAATAACAGATGTTGCTGGTAATTTAATTAAGGCAGACAAAGTAATCATAACCCATTAGGGATAGATTAATAAATAAAAAAGGCCGTGATCTAATATTTTCACGGCTTTTTTATTTACAATAGGCTAAAATATAGATTGATTAAGTGTGAGTTTAAATAATATAATTTGTTGGAAAATGTATCACCTTTGTTTCACTATGGAAAATATATTATTTGTAAATTATAAATTATCAGATGATTGTATTGGTGGTTCGATTCCTATCGGAGCCACTAAAGTCTGATAATAGACTTAAAATAAAAAGGCATCTCATATGAGATGCCTTTTTTATTTTAAAGATAAAAATTACTTGGCTGCCGGAGCTGCGGAAGTTGATTTCTTTTCAGCTTTCTTGTGGTTGTTGGTCATGGCCTTTTTTTCACCTTTTGGAGCCGGTTTTACTGTTTCTTTCTTTTCTGTTGTTGGTTGAGCTTGTTGAGGGCTTGCAAATGACACGCCTGCAAATAAAACCATTGATGCGAGAAGTACACTTAGTTTTTTCATGGTGATAAAATATTTAAAGATTATTGATTGGTTTATAAAACAAAAGTAGAAAAGTAAAGTGAAGAAAATATGAAGAGGTAACTTTTATTAGTTGCTTTTTTCGCTAGAATAATAAAATATTATGGCGAGCAATTCACATTACCATTTTTATGTTTTTCATTACGAATTATTTGTCTCTTGTTACTGGTATGATATTGAATAAAAGCAGAAGATATACTTTAACAACGTGAAAGTGAATTTTTCACTTGCATCAGTACCACAAAAAATAAATATAGTATGAAAAGGACCACTCTAACTATTTTGTTGTCGATTATATGCATTGTCATGTCTTTTGGAAAGCAGGAAGCTCCAAAAGTGAATAATAATAAAAAAGAACTTACACCTGCTCATGCAGCTACGCTCCAACCAAAGGAAGAAAAGAACGGAACAAAAAGAGACACATCAAGAAATCAGAAGAAACTTCCACCACCCGATATGAATAGTAAGTAATTCTTTTATAAGGAATAGTAAATGAAAACCACTTTAAATAAATTAGCTTGAAACCCAAAATAATATACTATTTCTTGCTGGGAGTAGCATTGTTACTTTCTGAGATATCTAAGTCTCAAGTTGTCATTCTTCAGCAAGGCTTTGATTCTTCAGCAGGTTCACATTCAAATGGAACATGGACCAATGTAAGCCAAATACAAAATGGAGGAAATACATGGACCAACCAGGGCAGTGGGAATGATATAATAGAAGGCAATAAATCTTGTTCAGGATGGTCAACATGTAACGATAAAACCGGTAATACATACGGTATCACAGGTGGTGCACCTAACTTTAATGGCACAGGTACTAATATTGGATATTCAGGCAGCAACTCTACTTACTTTGCTATTTTCGATGATTACGATGCATCTAACGGTTCTTACGGAGGAATATATACACCAACATTTAACCTTTCCAATTACCATAGTTCTACTCTAACTTTTTACTGGAATAATGCCAATACTTCCTCTTCATATATACAGGTACAATATTGGAATGGAAGTTCATGGACTGGAACTACGAACTTTGGAACAGGAACCGGAAGCCTTGGCTGGCACCAGGCAAGCATGTCATTACCATCAACTGCAACTCAAGTTGTAATTTTTGTGGTTTCTGATTTTTATTATTATGCAATTGGTATTGACCAAATAGAAATATATGGTACTCCTAATTGTACTTTATCTGCAAGTATTGGTTCGCCAACAAATGTAAGCCCTTGTAGTACAAGCACTAATGGCGCAGCAACTGTAACCCCTTCAAGTGGCACAACACCATATACATATTCATGGACACCTTCATCGGGTATTACAGGGGCAACTACTGCATCTGCAAGTACAATGGCTGAGGGCACATATACGTGTACTGTTACAGATCATAATGGATGTGTGGTAACACCTACCGTAACTATAGGCGGCCCTGCAGCCGTAACCGGCAGTATAAGTTCACAAACAAATGTTGCCTGCAGCGGAGGAAGTACAGGCTCTGCAACAATTTCGGCAAGTGGTGGCACATCACCATATACTTATAGCTGGACATCTGGTAAAGGAACCAATACAACTGCAAGCAGTCTTTCTGCAGGATCATATACCTGTACAATAACAGATGCACATAGCTGCACAGGAATAGTAGTTGTAACTATAACCCAACCTAGCCAATTACGAGACAGTATTAGTGCACATACCAATGTATTATGCAATGGCTCATCAACAGGAAGTGCAACGGTGGGTGTAAAGGGTGGTACATCGCCTTATACATATTTATGGTCACCTAGTGGCGGAACGAATGCAACGGCAAATAATCTTGCGGCAGGAAGTTATACCGTAACGGTTACCGATCATAATAGTTGTACAGCTACGGCAACTGTAAGTATAACACAACCAAGTTCAGCCTTAACAGTAACAATAGGCTCAGAAGCTAATGCCTCATGTAATGGAGAGGATGGAAGCGCTACTGTAACTGCAAATGGTGGTACATCACCTTATACATATTCATGGTCATCAGGAGCGGGAACTACTAGTTCCGTAAGCCTTACAGCGGGAAGTTATACGGTAACCGTTACTGATCATAACAGCTGCACGGCAACTGCAACCGTTACAATAACTCAGCCGGCAGTTTTTCAGGGATATATTACCCCTTATTCTACTTGTGGAAGTAACAATACGGGGGCAGTTGGAGTAGATTTAAGTGGCGGTACACAACCATATACTTATTCATGGTCTCCTAATGTAAGCACTGCAGATTCTGCTTACGGCCTTTCTGCCGGAAATTATACTGTTACTGTAAATGATGCCAACGGTTGTGGTCCTTTAAGCGGCTATGTTACTGTTACTACACTTACTGCAGAGACCGTAAGTATCACTTCATCTACCAATATTAATTGCTACGGCCAGAACACAGGTAGTGCTACTGCATCAGCTTCACCAACACATGCATATGTATGGGCGCCGGGAGGAAGTACAAATGCTACAATTAGTAGTTTAGCTGCCGGCACATATACAGTAACTTCAACGGAAACTGACGGCTGTATCGCAACGGCTACTGTATCAATTACCCAACCCACTTCAGCCTTATTGGCTAGTATGGGCTCACCAACTAATGTTAGCCCATGTAGCACAAGTAATAATGGAACTGCTTCTGTAACGGCAAGCGGCGGTACATCACCTTATACCTATTCCTGGACACCGTCAACAGGTTTAACAGGGGCAACTACTGCATCAGCAAGTGCAATGAAAGAAGGATCATATACATGTTCAGTAACTGATGCAAAAGGATGTACAGCTACTGCAACAGTAACTATCAGCGGCCCCACAGCCGTAACAGGTAGCGTAAGTTCACAAACTAATGTTTTATGTTATGGAGCAAGTATTGGTTCTGCAACAATTTCAGCAAGTGGTGGTACATCACCGTATACCTATTCTTGGACATCCGGAAAGGGGACAAATGCAACTGCAAGCGGTCTTTCAGCCGGATCATATACCTGTACTATTACAGATGCACACAGTTGCACAGGAACTGTAGTTGTAACTATAACCCAACCGAACCAATTACGGGATAGTATAAGTGCACACACAAATGTATTGTGTAATGGCACTACTACTGGCAGTGCAACAGTAGGAGTGAAGGGTGGCACATCACCTTATGCTTATTCATGGTCGCCAAGCGGAGGGACGAATGCAACGGCAAATAATCTGGCAGCAGGAAGCTATACAATAACCGTCACAGATCATAATAGTTGTACTGTGACAGCTACTGTAACAATAACTCAACCGGCGTATGCATTAAGAGATTCCATAAGTTCACAAACTAATGTTTTGTGTAATGGTGAGGATAATGGAAGTGCCACTATAGGTGCAAAGTATGGTACAACACCATATACGTACTTTTGGTCTTCCGGTGGTGGTAACCATGCTACAGCAAATAATCTTACAGCTGGCACATATACCTGCACAGTTACTGATAATAATGGCTGCACTGCCACAGCTATTGCAACTATAACTCAACCTGCTGAGTTTGGAGGATATATTAATACCTATAATATTTGTGGTACAGGAACCGGCGAAATTGGTGTTGATTTAACCGGCGGTACACCACCATATACTTATTCCTGGACCCCTAATATTACTACTGCAGATTCAGCTTCAGGGCTTGCTTCAGGAACATCATATACTATTACAGTGAATGATGCCAATGGATGTGGCCCGTTACAAGGATTTACAAATATTAGCATCATTACAGCCGAAACTGTGACTATTACCTCGTCAAGCAATGTATCTTGTTATGGCGGAAGTAACGGAAGTGCAACTGCCTCCGCTTCACCAACACATGCATATGTATGGTCACCTGGTGGAAGTACAAATGCAAGTATAAGTAGTCTTAGCACTGGGACATATACAGTAGTTGCAACGGAAACTGATGGGTGTACTTCTACTGCCACAGTAAATATTACCCAACCAACCATAATAAGCCCAACTATAACGTTTACTAATACATGCAGTGGATTTAACAACGGTATTGCAACTGTTAGTGTAAGCGGTGGTGTATCGCCCTATACTTATAACTGGACACCCAGTGGTGGAACAAATGCAACAGCAAGTAATCTTGCAGCAGGTAATTATACTGTAACAGTTACCGATCATAATAGTTGTAGTAAAACTGCTACGGTTACAATTGGAACAAATGCTACACCTACAATCTCAATAACTCCTGCATCAGCATCAATATGCACCGGTAGTTCAGCAGCACTTACAGCGAGCGGAGCTACCACATATAGTTGGAGTCCTTCGACGGCATTAAATGTAATAACCGGGGCCACTGTTTCTGCTAACCCTACTTCAACAATTACTTATTCTGTAACGGGTACTACTAATGGTTGCCCGAGTACAACAACAATAGTTGTTACAGTTAACCCTTTACCTACTTTAACAATAACACCATCCTCTGTTGCAATATGTACCGGAAGTTCAAATTCTCTAACAGCAAGTGGGGCAAGTAGGTATACCTGGGCACCTATATCTTCATTAAATACTTCAAGTGGAGCGACGGTATCAGCAAGCCCAACTGTAACAACTACATATACTGCTACCGGAACAAATTCAAATGGATGTATAAATACACAAACCGTTGTTGTAACAGTTAACCCACTACCAACACTTACTATAACACCGTCATCTGCTGCAATATGTAGCGGAAGTTCAATTTCTTTAACTGCAAGTGGCGCAAGTACCTATACATGGTCTCCAGGAGCATCATTAAATATATCAACTGGAGCAACGGTGTCTGCAAGCCCAACGGTAGCTACAACATATACTGTTACAGGAACAAATTCAAATGGATGTGTAAATACTCAAATTGCTACCATTACAATCAATCCCTTGCCAACACTTACTATAACTCCTTCATCAGCTTCAATTGATACAGGCAGTTCTATATTACTCACTGCAAGCGGAGCAAATACATATATATGGTCTCCTTCAGCGGGATTAGTTAATACAACCGGGGACACTGTAACTGCAAGCCCTGCAAATTCTACTACCTATACTGTATCTGGAACAAATACTTCTACAGGTTGTACTGGAACTCAAATAGAAGTCGTAACAGTAGATCCTGTATATATTGCTGCTTCAGCGGATACTGCATATCCTAATTCCCCAGTTCTACTAATGGCAGGCGGTGCAGGTCCTGGAGGCACCTATACATGGGGGCCTGCTGCAGGATTAAATGCAACTACAGGTAACTCTGTGCTCGCTAGTCCTCTAACTACAACTACTTATACCGTAACGGGCACAAGTATAATTGGTGTGATTAATACTACTACAATGGTAATACATGTTGTGCCAAATTTCCCATATATTTCTAGCCCAACACCCACTATTTGTCTTAGTAATCCTACTGTTACAGTATCTCTCACCGCCAATCCTGGTGGAGCCTATTCATATTCATGGCTTTCTAGTTCAGGTGGTGGCTTAAATTCAACTACCGGACGAACAGTAACAGCCAGCCCGACAGTGCCGGGTACATATACTTATACGGTTAATGCTTACAAATATGTTGTATTAGTAAATGGTGGGAATGGGCTTCTTAGCCACTCACCTGTCCACCCTTTTAATCCAAATATTCAGTTGTGGTACACAGCTACTTTTACTGTAATGGTTTTGCCTCAACCAACAATAATAGTTCCGTCTTCACCTCAGGTTGAATGCACTGGCTACCCTGTTACATTGACCGCAAGCTTACCGAGTGCATATGGCCCAAATACTTACACCTGGAGTCCGACAGTTGTATATAATTCTACGGATGGCTCAAATGTTTCAGTTACACCAACAGCTAATACCGTATATACGACGACCCTAACCACAGCGCCACCTGGTTGTGCAGCAACAAATTCTGTAATCGTTGATGTAGTTCCTGTGGAATATGCAACACTCCAAAAAGAACTTGATGGGAACTATTATCTGGTTCAGTGCGGTAATTTATATTTTAAATATGATGAAGAGTATGTGAGTAATACAAATGCACTTTCGTATAATATTTATGACTATACCCACACATCTCTTGCTTCTACAACTATTGGGCCCGATAATTATAAGGATAACTATTATTACATTAACCTGGCTAGCTTAAATCCAGCCATTCGAAATGGTTTTTTCATACTAGAGGTTATTAATAAGAAAGGAGAAAAAACGTATTTACGATTTGAAAATTAAAACTAAAATGTTGTGAGCAGACTAAAAACTATTGGAATGATTTTTATTGGAGTAATATCAATTGCGACTTTAACGAGTGTTATCTATATATATGCCAAACAACCTAAAATGGCCTATGTCAGGGTACCTTACCTATACGATAATTTTGAATATAAAAAGGAAATGCAGGCGAAGATGACAAATGTGTTGCAAGGGAGAAAAAGTGTTTTGGATAGCCTTGAATTGCATTTGAAAATACTTTCAGGGCATCTGCAAAATGAGAAAAAGCCTGATGAAAAAGAGATTCAACAATTTAGTGATGAAAGAGAAAAATATCTGACTAAGAAGCAACAATTTGAGGAAGATGATAATAATGCTTCAAAACGTTATGCAGATGAGATCTTGAAACAACTGACACAATACGTTGATGATTATGGCAGGGAAAATGGGTATACCTATATACTTGGCGCGGAAGGAAGCGGAGCAATTATGTCGGCGGATGAAAGAAATGATATTACAAATGCTGTTTTAATATATATAAATGAAAAATATAAAGGCAAAAAGTAGTTGGGGTGTAATTGCTATAGTTCTTTTAGCAGCATTGGCGGTACTTGTTATTAGCTGGAAGCATGACATTAAATCTTTGCCACCAGTTGATTATATAAAATATGTAAACAATGAAAAGAACGGTTTAAATATAAGTAAACATATAGATGACGTGAATTATACCATTCAATATCGCCCCGTAGAATATATGGTAGCCAACGAGCAAAAGAATCCTTACCTGAAAACGAGCGTATTTGAAAGTGAAAAGGGGAAATATGATAACCTGGAATACTATTTTATGCAGATTGCAACATCAAAGGCCGACCAGGATGTTTTGACGTTAAATTTAAAGAATCAACAGGATTATACAGATAGGCAGAAGTACTATTCTTTTGGGTTTGAAAATGATATTTGCCTAGTTGAAGGCAGCGATACGTTGCATTGTGCCATATTTAATTACGTGCCAAATTATGGTATAGCCCCACACATTGACTTTATGCTGGCTTTTGAGAAAAATAAGCAGGAAATAACATCAGGTAAAATAATGTTTGACAGAACTTTTGTGATAAGTGACCAAGTAATGGGTTACGGGACTATAAAGCTAAATATTAGTAAAGAAGATTTAAGTAAGGCACCTTCATTAACCACATATTAAAATGAGTCGTAATATTTTTAAAACAATTCGTGAAAGTAAATCAGCTAAGTTTTTCGCTGCTTTCATTGCTATAAATATAATAACTCAAATCGGGTTCCCTACAATCTCGTTTGCTCTTACTTCAGGGCCGGGACAGGAAGAGTTTGCCAGTTTCGAACCTGCCAGTACCAGCGATATGGTAAGCCTTTATACAGGTGATTTTAATTACAATATACCTTTGTTAACAATACCGGGCCCGAATGGAGGATATCCCATAAATATGGCATACCACTCTGGTGTTGGAATGGATGAAGAAGCTAGTTGGGTTGGCTTGGGCTGGTGTTTGAATGTTGGAGCTATTAACAGGCAAACTCGTGGTTTACCTGATGACTATAATCCCAAGGGTTCGAATGTTGGGTATAATGTGGTACATACCATGTATGTGAAACCTAATGTAACAGCAAGTTATGCAATACCCACTTCAAATTTCTATAATAAATTCGGCTTTGAATCTACTACTCCAAAATATCCAACTAATGTTGAGATATATTATAATAATTATAAAGGAATTGGATACAGGGTAACTCCATTTTATGGTTTGGTTCATTGGGATATTGGTGGCTTGGCCCACTTAGGACTTGGGATTTCGTACGATTCGCAAACAGGCTTAGGCATAGAGCCGGACCTTTCTATTTCAGGCCAACTAGCTGGAGCGAGAAGGAGCCTTGATTTTTACGGAAATATTAATACGAGAACCGGATTACAAGATTTCGGATTCTCGACAAGTGCCACTGTTTCCGGTAGCAAAGGAATTATAGGCGGAGGTGATAATAATCAAGAGGCTAAAGACGTTGCTGGATCGTATGGAGGATTTACTGCTCAATTGCCTCGAGTATCTTTTATGGTGGGTCAGGTACCGGCTGAAATAAATATACCTATGAGAAATGAGACCTATGCGCTTGATCTTAAAATAGGTTCTGGGAATAATTATTTTTCTCCTTTGGGTGTCCCACCTGGTGATCCACTAACATCTAATCTATTTGATTATTTTGAGGCGGATGGATTCACACAGATTGGTGTTAATGTAAACATATCAAAAGTATTGGATGGAGGTATTGTAAATGATAATGGATATGGTTACTTGTATACTAGTGCTGCCGGACCTACAGGCACTAGCGTTACAGATTTTCATCGTGATGATATTCCTTATTCCGATAATGTCCCTAACCTTC
>Ga0210390_10000692_pt1 | contig 35309 bp, 31 predicted proteins | sample IncBWH11OmetaG_FD_161050 | JGI IMG/M metagenome (GOLD analysis project Ga0210390, IMG submission 161050) | Forest soil microbial communities from Barre Woods Harvard Forest LTER site, Petersham, Massachusetts, United States - Inc-BW-H-11-O ...
CGCGTGCTTTGCTGCAGCCGTGCGACTTGCTGCTGCAAGGATGCCACCTCCGCGGCCAGCTTTTTGGACTGGTCTTGCTCGGTCAGCCGCGCGATTTGCTCGCTGGCGGCGCGCGTCTGCCAGACCACGGCGGCCAAGGTCAAGCAGCTGGCGACGACGACCGCGGCGAGCCAGGTTCGCCTCGCGGCTGGCCCGACGGCTATGGCGGCGAGCGCGAGCCCGCCGAGGACGACCACCAAAACCGCCGGGAGCCACGGCAACGGGGCACCGCTCACTACGTCGACCTCACTGCCTCGATTCCAACGAAGGACGGCGCGGCCCTACTCCGCGGCAAAGGCGGCGTCCACCGGCTCGGGCTCGCGCCCGCCGACGCCGATGAACAGCACCATCAGCGCGGCGCCGATCAACAGCAGCCCGGCGAACATGAACGCCTCGAGGTAGGTGCCGAACGCGCCCCGCAAAACACCGCCGAGATAGGCGGCGAGGGCGCCGCCGACTTGATGAATCACGGTGATCCAGGCGACCATGATCCCGGTCCGCTCGGTGCCGACGACGCGGTTGAGCAACCGCACCGTCGGCGGCACGCTGGCGATCCAGTCGAGGCCGTAAAACACCGCGAAGAGCGGCAGCCCCCACACCGAGATGCCGAACGCGAACGGCAGATACATCAGCGCCAACCCGCGCAGCCCGTAATACCAGGCGAGCAGCACCCGGTTGTCCCAGCGGTCGCTGAGCCACCCGGACAAGGTGCCGCCGAGAAAGCTGAAAACACCGGTCGCCGCGAGCAGGCCAGCACCGGTGACCTCGCTCAGCCCATGGTCGACGCAGGCCGGGATAAGATGCGTGCCGATCAGCCCGTTGGTGGTGGCGCCGCAGACAAAGTAGCCGCCGGCGATCAGCCAGAAGTCGCGCTTGCGGGCTCCATAGCCGAGCGCGCCAAAGGCCGCCGTCAGCGGGTTTACCGCGGACGGGGCCTCGGCAACCGGCTCGCCCTCCGCGCCGTACGGGGTGAGGCCCAGGTCGCGGGGCCGGTCGCGCATCAAGGCGGCGACGAGCGGGACAAACACCGCGACGACGCCGGCCAGCACCAGCGACATCACCCGCCACCCGAAATGGGTGACGAGCTCGGCCAGGTTCGGCAGGAAAACCAGCTGCCCGGCGGCGTTGGCGGCGGTCAGCAATCCGACCACCAGCCCCTGGCGGCGGCGGAACCACCGCGCCGCGATATAGGCCGACAAAAAGGCGCCGATGACCCCGGTGCCGGCGCCGACGACGACGCCCCACAACAGGATCAGCTGCCACGCCTCGTGCATCGCCGGCGACATCGCGACCGCCGCCGCTGTCAGGATCAGCGCCAAGGTCATCGTGCGGCGCACGCCAAACCGGTCCATCATCGCCGCGGCAAACGGGCCGACGAGACCGTAGAGCAGCAGATTGATCCCGACCGCCAACGAGATCGTGGCCCGCGACCAGTCGAATTCCTGCTCGAGCGGTATGATCAGCACACCCGGCGCGGCGCGAACCCCCGCCGTCAGCAGCCCGACGACAAAGGTGACGCCGGCGACAATCCAGGCATAATGCATCCTCCCGGCGGAACGCATCGCTGCTCCTTTGCCCGAGCCCGGGGTTTGCCCAAGCCCGGGGCTATTCGCCGTCGAGCGGCTCGGTCTCGGCGATCTCGATGCCAAAGCCGGCAAGGCCAACATAGGTGCGCGAGCGCGTCGCGAGCAACCGGATCGACGAGATCCGCAGGTCGCGCAGGATCTGCGCGCCGAGCCCGACCTCGCGCCATTGCACGCTGCGCTCGCGTTCGGACGCGGTCGCGTCCTCGCCGACCGTCGAGGTCGGCACGCCCGAGGTGCCGTCGCGCAGGTAGACGAGCACGCCTCGCCCGGCCGCCTTGAACCGGTCGAGGGCGGCCCGGATCGGCTTTGCCCCGCCGAACAAATCCTCGATGACGCTGGCGCGGTGCAGCCGGGTCGGGACATTGGTGCCGTCGCCGATATTGCCGTAGACGAAGGCGTAGTGATGCACCTTGTCGAACGGCGTCACGTAGGCGTAGCCGGCGAGCTCGCCAATGTCGCTCGCCACTTTGAACTCGGCGACGCGGGTCACGAGCTTTTCGCGGGCCTGGCGGTAGGCGATCAGATCGGCGACCGAGATGCGCTGCAGCGCATGTTTTTTGGCGAAGGCGGCGACCTGGGGTCCGCGCATGACCGTGCCGTCGTCGTTGACCAGCTCGCAGATCGCCGCCACCGGCTCAAGTTCGGCGAGCCGGCAGAAATCGACCGCCGCCTCGGTATGGCCGGAGCGCATCAACACCCCGCCGTCCTTGGCGATCAGCGGGAAGATGTGGCCCGGCCGGACAAAGTCGGCGCGCCCGGTATTGTTGTTGGCGAGATTGCGGATCGTCGCGGTGCGGTCGTCGGCCGAGATGCCGGTCGTCGTGCCGTGGCGGTAGTCGACCGAAACGGTGAAGGCGGTGCCATGGATCGCGTCGTTGTCGGCGACCATCGGCGCCAGATGCAGACGGCGGGCGATTTCGCCGGTCAGCGGCGCACAGACGATGCCGCAGGTGTGGCGGACGATAAACGCCATCTTTTCGGGCGTGGCATGCACCGCCGCCAGGATCAGGTCGCCTTCGTTCTCACGGTCGTCGTCGTCGGTGACGACCACGATCTCGCCGGCGGCGAACGCCTCGATCGCCTGGCGGACACGGGATTGCGGCACGCTCGTCCTCTCCGCGGGTTCCGCCCGGCTACGAGAAACCGTTGGCGGCGAGAAATCTCGGGTTCGCCAGACGCAGCCTGGCAAGTGTCGACCGCCACAAGATAGCGCGGGCGAGCGCCGCGCGCTCCGGCGAATTCTCGAAGGCGCCGATGCGCAGCTCGCGGGCGAAACGGTGCCACAGCTCCGCGGTCGCGAGCTCACCCGCCTCCCTGCGGTAGGCACCCTCACCCGCTTCGCTGCGCGAAGGAGCCTCTCCCGCATTGCGGGAGAGGGAGAGGCGCTCCGGCCGGTACAAAATTTCCAACTCCCTGACGATCGCCCCGACTGCCGGGTCATCCGCAACGCCCGCTTCGCGCTCGGCGATCGCCATGCAATTGGCGACAAGCCGGGCTTCGAGCCGGCGCTCGGACGGCAGCAGCGGCAGGAGGTCATTGACGAGCACGTCGCGGGCGAGCGCCAGCAATGCCGGGGCGCCGGGCAGATCGCGCAGGTCCGAAGGCGCCGCCGCTTCCGAGGCGGAGGAGGTCGGCCGGTCGGCGGGGGCTCCTTTCGGGTCGAGCAGCGTCAGGATCTCGAGCTCGCATTCGCCGGCGCGCCGGCCGGTCAGCGCCAGGTCGAGGCTGCGCTCGCCGCCGAGCAGATGACGCTCGCTCTGCTGCAAGGCGATGACGGCCCAGCGCACGCTCGCCAGCACTTCCCAGAAACGGACGCGCGCCGGGTCGACCGGCCGGCCGCCGACGCTTTCGTAGCCATGATAAAACGAGGCGCGGTCGGCGATGCCGCCGGCCTCGCGGTCGAGCCGGGCGAACCGCCAGCCCTTGCTGCAGAACCAGCCGATGTCCTCGTCGGGGTCGCCCCAGCCGGCAAACTCCCAATCCAGGATCCCGGTCAGCCGCGCGCCGTCGAGCAGGTAGTTGCCGGTGCGAAAATCATGATGGCACAGCACCGGGTCGGCCGGGACCGGCTGGTGGGTCTCGAGCCAGCGCAGCCCCCACTCCAGCACCGGGCGGGGCGCCCGATGCCCGTCGAGATGGGCACGAAAACCCGCGACCTGGTGTGCCGCGCCGGATTGCGCGGGCGGCGTCAGAAACGCGAGATCGGGGCGCGGCGGGCGGATCGTGTGAATCCGGGCCAGCTCGCGGCCCAGACGCGCGGCGATTTCGGGCAGCGCCGGATCGAGCGCCGGGTCGCGGGTGATCCGATGGGCGGCCGCACTGCCCGAAGCCCGGCGCATGACAAAGAACGGCTTGCCCAAAATTGCCGGGTCGGCGCAGGCGAAGAGCGGCTCGGGGACCGTGACCCCGGCCGCGAACGCAGCCTTCAGCACCGCGAATTCCTGTACGCGGTCGAGGCTTGACGGGACCCCGGTCGACGCCGCCGCGCGCAATACGAGACGGTGCTCGCCGTCGAGGCTGCCGCCCGCAAAAACCGCGTCGAGACCCCAGTTTTCCTGGATCGAGCCGCCCGAAAGCGCGGTCAACGCGGTGATCTCGCAGCGCTGCGCGCGGCTCGCGTCAGCAAGAAACCGGGCGAGCCCGGAGCGCCGCTGGTCAGCCGCGGCCGGCGGCTCAGATCGCGGCGACGCCGTGCCCGCCATCGACCGAGATAACGGCGCCGGTGATGTAGGCGCCCGCCGGCGAGGCCAGCAGCAGCATCGCGCCGTCGAGATCGTCCGGCTGGCCGACCCGCCGCAGCGGAATGCGCGCCGCCAGTCGGTGGCCGGCCTCGCTTCGCAGAAAGTCGCGGTTGAAGTCGGTCTCGACGTAGCCCGGCGCCAGCGCGTTGACGAGGACCCGGTGCCGTGCCAGCTCCATCGCCAGCACACGGGTCAGGTGGATCAGACCGGCCTTGGCGGCGGTGTAGGCCGGCAGATGCCTGATCGTGCGCAGCCCCAGCACCGAGGCGATGTTGACGATGCGGCCCGGCCGTCCGCGGTCGACCAGGTGCGAGGCGAATTCGCGCGCGGTCAGCCACGCGCCCTTGAGGTTGGTGTCGAGCACGTGGTCCCAGTCCGCCTCGGTGTGCTCGAGCACCGGCTTGGCGACCGTCACGCCGGCATTGTTGACAAGCAGGCTGAGCGGCCCGAGCGCGCGCTCGGCTTCGGCGACGGCGGCGGCGACGCTGTCGGAGCGGGTCACGTCGAGCTCGATCGGCGATGCCGTGCCGCCCTCGGCCGCGATCTTGCGCGCCGCCTCGGCAAGCAGCTCGGTACGGCGCGCGGCGAGCGCCACCTTGGCCCCGGCCGCGGCGAGCAGCAACGCCAGATGCCGCCCGATTCCGCTCGACGCGCCGGTGACGAGCGCGACCTGCCCGGCGAGGTCAAAGCTCGGCAGCGCGGTCATTTCGCCAAGCCTTCGGCGCCGACGCGGACAGCGCCCCTCACCCCAGCCCTCTCCCCGCAAGCGGGGCGAGGGAGCGAGACATTGGCTCTCGCCCCGTCCCCCGCGGGGCGAGAGAGGGGCCCGCCCAGCGGGAGGGTGAGGCGCGGTGCGTGGCGGGCGTGGGTCATGTCCTTCGACGTGGCGTCACGGCGCCAGCCCCTTGGCGCGCTCGCGCAGCTCGAATTTCTGGACTTTGCCGGTCGAGGTCTTCGGCAACGGGCCGAATACGACCGTCCGCGGCACCTTGTAGTGGGCGAGATGCTCGCGGCACCAGGCGATCACGTCGGCCGCGGCGAGCGGCGGCGTGTCGGGCGTCATGGTCACGAACGCGCACGGGCTTTCGCCCCATTTCGGGTCGGGACGGGCAACGACCGCCGCCTCCATGATGTGCGGGTGACGGTAGAGCGCCTCCTCGACCTCGAGCGAGGAGATGTTTTCGCCGCCCGAGATGATGATGTCCTTGGCGCGGTCCTTGATCTCGACATAGCCGTCGGGGTGCATGACCGCGAGGTCGCCGGTGTGAAACCAGCCATGCTGGAAGGCTTCGGCGGTCGCCGCCGGGTTGGCGAGATAGCCCTTCATCAGGGTATTGCTGCGCAACGCCAGCTCGCCGATCGTCAGACCGTCGGCCGGCACGTCGGCCATCGTCGCGCGATCGACTACGCGCTGCCCGCCAAGGGTCAGCGACGCCACACCCTGGCGCGACATATGGCCGGCGCGCTCGGCGAGCGGCAACCCGTCCCATGCCTCTTGCCAGGCGCAGACCGTCGACGGGCCGTAGCTTTCGGTCAGGCCGTAGAGGTGGGTCACCCGAAAGCCCAGCCGCTCCATCGCCTCGATCACCGCGGAGGGCGGTGCGGCACCGCCGGTCGCCGCCTCGACGACGTGGTCAAAGCGGCGTCTGGCCTCGTCGGGCGCGTGCGCCAGCAGGTTCAATACGATCGGCGCGCCGCACAGATGGGTCACCCGGTGCTCGACGATCATCGCAAAGACCGCCGCCGGATCGACCCGGCGCAGGCAGACATGGGTCCCGGCGAGCGCGGTGACCGCCCACGGGTAGGTCCAGCCGTTGCAGTGGAACATCGGCAGGGTCCACAGATAGACCGAATCGCGGCCGAGCCCGAAGGTGATCGCGTTGCCGAGCGCATTCAGATAGGCGCCCCGGTGATGATAGACGACGCCCTTGGGGTTGCCGGTTGTGCCCGAGGTGTAGTTGAGCGCGATCGGCGCCCATTCGTCGGCGGGGCCGGCCCATTCGGCGGCGGGGTCGCCTTCGTCGAGAAAGGCTTCGTATCCGGTGCCGCCCAGCGCCGCGCCGCCAATCCCGTCATCGACCTCGACGAGCGGCAACGGTCGGCCGAGCTCGGCCAATGCCGGCTTGACGACCGGTGCGAACTCGCGGTCGGCGATCAGCAGCCTGGCTTGCCCGTGCTCGAGGATGAAGGCGATCGAGCCGGCGTCGAGACGCGTGTTCAGCGCGTTCAGAACGGCACCCGCCATCGGCACGCCGTAATGCGCTTCGAGCAGGGCCGGAACGTTCGGCGCCATGACCGCGACGGTGTCGCCTGCGCGCACACCGCACCGCCGCAGCGCGTCGGCCAGCCGCCGGCAGCGCGCATAAAATTCGCGATAGGTATAGCGCGCCTCGCCGTGGACGACGGCGAGCTTGTCGGGATATGCCGCTGCCGCGCGCGGCAGAAACGACAGCGGCGTCAGCGCCTTGAAGTTCGCGGTGTTGCGAGCGAGATGCGGCGCATCATAATGCCCGCCCGAGGAATGCACGTTCGGTCCTGTTCCCTCTCCACCTCTCGCCCGCATCCTCCCGGGACCGCCGGCCGAGGTCAAGTCGGCTCACGACTCTCAGCGCCTCGCCCGCCACTCGAGGAGGATTTGCGGCGGCTCTTCGGCCACCATCCTGAAGCCGAGGTTCCGGTAGAGCCGCTGCGCCGCCCGATGATGGTGAAACGAACGCAGCCGCGCCGGCAGGCCGAGGCGTCGCGGCTCTTCCAGCGCCGCCGCAAGAACTGTCGTGCCGATACCCAGACCTTGCGCCTGCGGGAGCAACGCGAAGTCTATGAAATACACGCAGTCGGCTTGAACTTCGCTGACAATCCGGCCGATCGCCCAGCGGTCGAGTTCGACGATGTCGGACCGCGCCGCCGGGAAGTTTTGCCGGTAAGTCTCGTTCATCGAGCGAAACTGGACCTGCAGCAGAAACTCCCGGTCATTCGCCGAAATCGGCATCAGCGCCATTTCCACTGCCCGATTGCTGGCGAACAGAAGATAAAGAAAGGCTTCTTCCGCGGGACCGCCAACGGCGGGCCGCAACCCGACCGTCCCGTGCGGCGTGCGGATTTTCAGCTTGGGCCGAACCACGTTCATCTCGTGGTGCGGCGGCAATTCGACGCAAGAAAGGGCCGATGAGCAGGATCGACCAACTCACCGCCGATGATTTCGTTCCCTATGTCGACCGCGTGTTTCGGCCGGCCGGGACCGACCTCAGCCTCGTGCTGACGAGGATCCGCCGGAATGAATTTCCGGGTTGGGAGGCAATTGCGCGCGCGCCCTTTTCGCTGATCCTGCGCGGCCCGCCATGCCCGGTGCTGGCCGAGGGGCTGCATTGCTTGGCAGTCGCAGACGGCCCGGTCCTGACGCTCTACGTAATCCCGGTCCTGACCGCCGGCCGCGGCCATCAGGATTATCAGATCGTCTTCAACTGAGCGCGCGCGGCGAGGTCAATTACGCGCCGGGAAGATTCCTTGCAGCGCGATGCAATAGTTGATCGTCAAAAACGGCATGCGGTTTTCGTGCGGCAGCCCGCCACCCGCGGGGCCCACGGCGCCAGCCGCCAGCGCAACCGTCGGCGCGGCATTGCTGTAGACGTTCTCGACGGGGTTGTTGGCCTCCATCCCATAGCCGCTGCCCATCCGAACGGCGGCGCCGGGGACGTTTGTGCCGTTCGCCTGACCGTTATCGGTGGCGTTAATGGCATGGGTGTGGCTCGGAACCTCGTTTGTCGAAAGCCGATGCGCTTCCTCGCCGCCCGTTGCCCCGAGCAGATACGGCGACAGCCCCGGACCCTGGCTGAAACCTAGGGCGAGCCGCCCGCGCAGGTCGGGCAAATTGAAGGTTGTCGTGCCGTTTCCGCCATAGGTGGTGCCGAGCAGCGCGAACAACGCCTGGTTCTGCGCGATCGACAAGGTTTGCCCCGCGCACAATGCCCAACCCACCGGCGCGAAATTGAACCCGAAGGCTTCGATCATCGACAGGTATGGTTCCGACATCGTGCCGACCGCTCCTCGATGCTTGCTGGACGCCTCAGCTTCGCGACGGGAAAATGCCTTGCAAGGCGATGCAGAAGTTAAGCGCGAGATAGGGCTCGACATTGTTGTGCGGCGCGCCGCCGCCGGGCGCCGCGGTCAGGCTCGCTGCCGCCAATGTCGTCGCGGTTCCCGAGGCGCTGTAAAGCGCAAGATCGATCGCGCCGCCTCTGCCGCCGGTCTGCCCCTCGGCTTCGATCAGGCCCGCCGGAAGATTGCCGGCCGCGGTGCTGGCGGCGGCGAACAGCCCATGCGAGTGCGCAGGGTAGGAGGCCGAGTCGATCGGCACGGTCTCGACGCCGCCGCTCTCGCCGATGACATAGCTCGACAGGCCCGGCCCCTGGCCAGACCCGACCGGCGCGCGGCTGCGCAAATCAGGCAGCATGAAGGTGTTGACGCCGTTCCCGCCGAAAGTTGTGCCGAGCAGCGAAAACAGCGCCGTAGACTGGGCGATCGACAATGTCTGACCCTGGCAGAACGACCACCCCACCGGCGCGAAATTGCAGCCGAAGATGCTGATCTGTCCGAGAAACGGTTCCATCGGGCCGGAGCTTTCAATCAGTTGCGCGACGGGAAAATGCCGGTCAGCGCGATAATATAGTTCAGCCCCAAATAGGGCTGGCGGTTTTCGTGAGGAGTGCCCGCGCCGAAATTGCCGATCGATGCCGGGGCCAATGGCGTCGGCGCGTTCGCGCCGTACAGCTTGACCGCCGTCGCCGGCGTCCCGATCGCGAGGGCCGGCCCCGGGCTCGGGGTCGTGACGTTGGCGGCGGCCATCATTGCATGGGTGTGCGTCGGGGCCTCGGCGCTTGCCAGGCTGACTGTTTCGACACCGCCGGACTGCCCCTGGTTGTAGTTGGCGAGGCCGGGCCCTTGACCCTGCCCGACCGCGGCCCGGCCGCGCAGATCGGGAAGGCTGAAGGTCTGGGTTCCATTTCCGCCAAAATAGGTGCCGAGCAGCGAAAACAGCGCCGCGTTTTGGGCGATCTGCATGGTCTGGCCCTGGCACAATGCCCAACCGACCGGCGCAAAATTGAAGCCGACAAGCCGGATCGTCCCGAGAAAAGGGGCGCTCATGTCCCGCCCCGCGCCGCTGACGACGACGCCGTCCGGCGTTTGCCGCGCAGACCCGCCGCGCAACCGACAACGCCGAGCGCCAAGAGCGCCAGACTCGCGGGCTCGGGCACCGGGGTTGGGGTCGTCCCCGGAAACGTCAGGTCGAGAACAAGCGCATCCCCGACGTTGGGATTGTCGCCTGCGAGGTTCACCAGAATATCGGTCGCGCTAAAGCTCAGCCCGCCGCTGACCGGGCGGAAATCCGCGGCGCTCGCCGGATCGACCGTCACGCCGGTGATATCGACGCCGGAAGAGAACTGGAACTCGAAACCCGTAAAGCTGTCCGCGCACGGCAGCGCGGTCGAACAAAACGGCAGCGCCGCCTGATTGGCGATCGTGATCTGAGTGTCGCCGACGTGAATGGTCGACTCGTCGCTGACGCCTATGGGGATGCCCACGCCTCCCGTTCCGATCGGAACGTCTGTGCCCTCGACCTCTTCGTCGGCCGCGTTGTGCGCGCCAAAAAAGAACAACGCCGTCACCGTATTTTGAGGGGTGGCGACAAGGCCCGCCCGCGCCGGCAGGCTCGCCTGCATCAACAGCACGATCGCGGCAAGACCGATCAGGGGACCAAAGCGCATCTCTTTTCCTTTGTAAGTGAATGCCGGCAACGCGCCCGGGCGCCATTCGGTTGGCGGCCGGAACCAGGCTGCACAACCCGCTCCCACCATTTTAGGGGCGTGCTTGATTAACACTATCGTAAGGCCAAACGAGGAGTTGGGTCAATTTGGGGTTTGCCGTCCAAAGCGCGTCGCCGGTCAGGACCCTTGCACCGGCGCTCCAGCGGCCGGCATGCTGGCCCAGACCCGACCCAGCCAACAGGGCGTCATGCACATCGACATCCACTTTGACGTCGCCTGCCCGTGGTGTTTTGTCGGCAAGCGTCGGCTTGAGCGGGCGTTGGCGCTGCGCCCCGGCATCGTGGCGACGCGATCGTGGCGCGCCTTTCAACTGAACCCGGACATGCCGAGCGAGGGGGTCCCCCGCCGGTTCTTTCTCGAGGCCAAGTTCGGCGGCGCGCGGCAGGTGTTGCGCAGCCACGCCGCGATCGCAAATGCCGGCCGCGCCGAAGGCATCGAATTCGCCTTCGAGCGCATTCAGCGCACGCCCAGCACGCTGCGCGCGCACCGCCTCATTCGGCTGGCCGCGGCCGAGGGCCGGGGCGAGCCGATGGTGGAGGAGCTGTTCCGCGCCTACTTCATCGGCGGCGTCGACATCGGCGACAGCGAGTCTTTGGTGATGGCCGCCGCGCGCCTCGGATTTGAGCGCGGCCGCATCCGGTCCTATCTCGCGGGGGAGGACGGCATCGCCGATGTGCTGGCCGAGGAGCAGCGCGCCCGGCAGCTCGGCATCCACGCGGTCCCTTGCTTTGTGATCGAAGGCGGCTTTGCGATTTCGGGCGCGCACGAGCCGGAAATGTTTTTGCCCTTGTTCGACCTCGCTGCCAGTCCCGGCAGAGTTGCGCGCCAAGCTTGACCGGCAGGCGCCGCGCGGGGGCCGAAACGCTCGACGGCGCCAACCGGGTTAGCGGTTGACCAGCCACAGCACCAAGGACAGCGCGACGCTGACCAGGACGCAGGTGGTCAGCGGGAAGTAGAAACCGCCATGCGCGCCCTTGAGGTAGACGTCGCCGGGCAGGCGGCCGAGGCCGATCCGGCCGAGCAACGGCCACAACAGGCCAAGCGCGGCAACCGCCAAGCCGATGACAACGAGCGAACGACCCATCGCAGCATTCCTCATTGTTGATGTCGGCGCCCGGAAGGGCCTGGGTGAAGAGCGGCGTCGTTGCCGCGCCCGAGCCCTGCACCGCTCCGTGCGGGCGCAGGGCGACATATGGCGCCAAATTCGCTATCGTCGGTCCAGCCGGACGCCTGCCGCGCCGCTCGCCCGGTGGTTTTCACTCGACAAAGGGCTGACGGAGCCGGGAACGTGCATTGGATCATCATTCATTGGTTTGAGCTGAGCACGATCCTGCTTCTTTGCCTCAACCTTTGGTTCGTCACGGCGGTCTTGAACGCGCTGCGCGACACCAATCGCTGGCTGTCGTTTCTGTCGGGCATTCAATGGGACCAGAGGAACGCACCCGACCTGTCAAAGGAAAGCTGATTTGGCGCGCTAGAAGTCGGCGTATTACCGTCGCCCGAAACTCAACCACACTCGCGGCTTGCAAGGGGCACAGATGGCGATTGCGGCCTACCGTTGCCCCGCTTGCGGGCGCAACCTTTTCGCCGACAGGCCGCGTTGGCGGTGCGATTGCGGCGGCCCGCTCGAGCTGGCGCCGGGGCCGGGTCTGTCGCGGCACGACATCGCGTCCGGCGAGGCATCGTTGTGGCGCTATGCCGCGGCATTGGCTCTCGCGGACCCACCGAAAGTGTCGCTCGGCGAGGGCTGGACGCCGCTCGTGACGCGCGACTGGGACGGCGCCGCGATCCAATTCAAGCTCGAATCGCAGATGCCGACGGGGTCGTTCAAGGACCGCGGCTCCGCGGTCATGATCAACCACCTGATCGAGGTCGGCGTCGGGCCGATCCACGAGGATTCCTCCGGAAACGCCGGCTCGTCGATCGCGACCTACGCCGCCCTCGGCGCGATCCCGTGCCGCATCTATGTGCCGGCATCGGCGCCGCGCGCCAAGCTGGTGCAGATCGCAGCCGCCGGCGCCGAGCTCTGCCCGGTTCCCGGCACCCGACAGGCGGTGACCGACGCGGCGCTCGCGGCCGTCGGCGAAAGCTTCTACGCCAGCCACAACTGGCACCCTTATTTCATCGAGGGCACGCAGACCCTGGCTTTCGAGCTGTGGGAGCAGCTCGGCTTTCGCCTGCCCGACAACGTCCTGGTGCCGACCGGCTATGGCAGCAACATTCTCGGTCTCGAACGCGGCTTCGCGGCACTCGAGCGGGGCGGGGAGATTAGCCGGCGGCCGCGGCTCTTCGCGGTGCAGGCGGCGAATTGCGCCGCCTTGTCGGCCGCGTGGGACGCGGGTGGGCAGGATCTCGTTCCGTTCGCGGCAAGCCCGACCGTCGCCGACGGCATCGCCACGATGCGCCCGGTCCGCCCGGCGCAGGTGCTGGAAGCCGTGCGTCGCTCACGCGGCGGGGTCGTCGCCGTCGCCGAGGAGGAGATCGCGCCGGCGTTGCGCGCCCTCGGCCGGCTCGGCCTGTTTGTCGAACCGACCGCAGCCACCGCCGGGGCCGCTTTGACGCAGCTGTTGCGCCGCGGGACGATCGCGCCCGGCGAGACGACCGTGGCGGTGCTGACCGGCCATGGCCTCAAGGCGGCCGACCGCGTCGGCGACCTTCTCGGAGTTCCGCCCGGCTAGGGCTTACCCACCGGCGCGCCGGGCGATTGGCGACACCGCGCCGTCAGTGGTGCTCCTCGCTTTTTTCCGGCGGTTTGCCGCCGCGCGCGGGCGGCGCGCCGCGAGCCGCCGGAGCCGGCCCTGCCGCCGGATGCGGCTGTGCCGCGACCGGCCGAGCCAGCGCTGGCGGTGGGTGAGCCGCGGGGGCATGGACCACCGGCGGATGGACGACCTGCGCCTGTGGCGCCGGGTGAGGCGGCGCGGCCGGATGCGGCGGCGGGGCAGCGGCGGGGTAGACGGCAGCAGGCCGGGCGGCAGCGGGGGCCGGCGGACGCCGCTCGGGTGCGGCCTCGGGCAGCGCCTCCCGCCGGGCGCTCTCGGCCGGCGGCGGATGCGCCGGACCGGGAGCGGCCGCGGGCGCCGCGTGCGGCGCCGCGGTCGCGCCCGGATGCGGCGGCAATGCCGCGGTATTTGGCGGATGCGCGCCCGGTTCACCGCGCGGCCCCGGAGGCGTCGCATGGGCCGCGGCGGCCGACGGCGGTGCCGGCGCGACCGGGTTGCGCTCCGCCGGCCGGACCTCGCCGGGGCGCGGCGGCGGCAGCGCCGCCGTCGTCGCCGGATGCGCGCCGGGTCCACCGGGTGGCCCCGGAGGCGTCGGATGCGCGGCGGTCGCCGGTGGTGCCGGCGCGAGCGGGTTGTGCTCCGCCGGCCGGATCTCGCCGGGGCGCGGCGGCGGCAGCGCCGCGGTCGCAGCCGGGTGCACGCCAGGTGCGCCCGGGTGTCCGGGTCCCGGCGCCGGAGGCGCGACGGGCGCACCCGGTGCGATCCGGCTCGCGCCGAGCGACTTGGTGCCCGGCAACGGCCGCGGTGGGCCTGCGACCGCCGCGTGCGCCGCCGCCGGCGCGACCTGCGGCGGGCGAACCGCGACCGGCGCCTTTTGCAACGCCGCCGGCGGGACATGCACGACGGCAGGGGCAACCGGGGCGGCGCTGGCGAAGACGCGTTGCGGAACCACCGTCGCAAACCGCCGGTTGGCGAATTCGGCGTTCGCGGCCGCCGGCGGCGCGCCGTGCCATTCGTTCATCACGGTGTTGATGTTCTTGACGTTGCCGACGTTGACGCTGCGGACGTAAGCGGGGTCTCGGGTGTAGCTCGGCCAATAGGCTTCGCCCGGCGCCAGCGGAAACCAACCGACGGACGGCCCCGCAGCCGCGCCGACCGCCGCGCCCAGGCCGACAAAGGCGACGAGCGCCGGCGCGTAGACGGGCGCGGCCTCATAGCTGCCCGGAACCCAGCCCCAGCGGTCGTCGACATAAGCCCAGCGGCCGTAATGAAACGGGGCAAACCCCCAGGGCTGCTGGTCGACCCAGGTCCACCCCCAAGGCGGGACCCAAATCCAGCGGCCGTCGCGATAGGGCGCCCAATCGGCGGGCGTCCCGCTCGGGTACCACACCTCGCCATACTGCGGGTTGCTTTGCCAGTTGCCGGAGGAATCGAGGCTCGAATAGCCGGTCATCCGCGGCGACACGTAATAAGGGGAGGCTAGATGGTCCTCGTGGTAGTCGTGCGTCGAACACCATTCGACAAACGCGTCGGGGGCGGCGCGCGTGGTGCTGACCGCGACCGGGCTCGTCCCATTCAGCGAGGCGGCGTTGCCGCTGTGGATGGCGAGGTCGGCGCCGCCGCCGGAAAACCGAGCGCTTCCGGCAAATACCGCGAGGCGCCCGCCCCGATCCGGCCCGCCGGCGTCGATGTCGTAAGAACCGGGCTGCAGCAGCCAAACCGCACCCTGCGGGACATCGACCTCGAAGCTCTGCCCGGCGCCGAGCTGGCGCACATGCAGGTGGACCCGGCCCTGCGGCACGCCGATCTGCGCCACCTGTTCGTTGAGGTTGGTGACATCGACCTCGGTGCCGCCGTCCATGGCGAGTGTGTCGGGGCCGATCTGGATTTCCGCGCGCGCTTGCGGCTCGGTCCAGAACGAGCCGCCGGTCGCGACCGGGTAGTTGACGCCCGCCGCCGACCATTGGGTGTCGCCGGGGGCGTGAAACGCCAATGTGCCCGACGCATAGCTGACCGAGCCGACCCGCGACGGCGGCTCCTGCTGCGCCAGGGCGGGCGGCGCCGCGGCCAAGCAGAAAAGCGTAACGACCAACCGAAGACGCATAGGGGCACCGTTCACGTTGCCTGACGGTAGCGGTAACGGCCCAAAGATGACGAATCTCCGGCGAAAATGGCAAAAGCGCGGCGCCACCCGCGCGAGATTTGGTGTCTAGCCGGCGCGCCGATAGCGCCGGCATTCGATCCGCAGGTGGTCGCGGAAATGGGGGCGCAGCTTCTGCGTCCAGGGCGTGTCCGCCGCCTTGCGCCACCTCTCGGAGCGCACGACCTCCGGCGCCTCCAGATGATAAAGCGCGACGTAGCGCTGCGTCCCGCCGGTGCCGCGATAGCGGCGCGCGCACAACACGCCGGGAACCGACCCCAAGGCCGGCACGTGCTCGGAGTTATACCATTCGTTGAACTCGTGCTCGTGCTCGGGGGCGACGTTCATGCCGATCATCATCAGCGCCGCCGCATCCGCGGGCGCGGTGCGGTCGCCCGGAAACAGCTGCTCGCCTTCGTAGCGCAGGACGCCCTTGCGGAACTTCGCCGTGCGTTTTGTCCAGGGCGACCCGTTGTCGCCGCCGACCGCCAAGTAGGCCGGGCTGTGCAGCACCCCGACATTGTCGAGGTCGTAGGTCGCCAACGAAATCTTCGGGTTGTCGACGCCGATCCAGCGGTCGGCGTTGAGAAATCCCGGCACTCGCAGCCGCTCCGGAACGTGCTCGAGGTCGTACCAGTCGTGAAACTCGTCCTCGGGTGCGGCCGCGAAATCCATCGCCGCGATCAGGATGCCCTTCGCCATCGCTTTCCTCCCAATGGTCAGGGTCATCATCCCCGACCGCGGGCGCCGTGACCAGCAAATCCCGGCCGGCGGTCAGCGGCGCGTTCCGCCGACCGGTCTGACGGCAAGCGTCGGCGACGGCCGGAACATCGCGTCGGCGATGCGGCGTTGCGCCGGCGACAGAGTGGCGTAGAGGCGGCTGAACGAGCCTGCCAGCCGCTCGGTGGCGTCGGCGTAGGCGCGGGCGATGCGGGCGTAGTCGTCGAGGTTGTCGACGGCGTTCATCGAGCCGGCCGCGGCGGCGCGCTGCGCCGCAAGGGCCGCGGTGCCGAGCACGCTTTCGCGGATGGCATGGGCAAAGGCAGTCCACAGCCCCATCTCAGACGAGCCGATGCCAAGCTCCTGCCGCAGCGCGTCGATGCGCCGGTCGACCGCCGCCTCGTTGGCGTTCGACAGGCCGGCCGAGCGGGGTGCGGCAAGCGCCGGCGGCGGTGCCGGCAATCCCGGCACGATATGCGTCGGCGACGACGGCAGCGGCGATCCCACGGAAGGCGGTGGCGGCGACGACTGCGCCCAGGTCGCGGAGCCGACCAGGAGCACCGCCACCGCGCCGCTCGCGGCTAGGCCGGATCGACGACGGGCAGCGGGCGAGTGGTGGCGGCGGCGCTGCCGCGGGCCCTCGCGTTTCACGAAGCGGCGAATTCGATCACCCGCCTTGGCGCAAGCCACGATGCCGCAGCAGCGGGCCGATCTCGGGGTTGCGCCCGCGGAAAGCTCGATACAGCTCCATCGGGTCGCGCGTGTCGCCGGCGCTGTAGATGTCCTCGAGCCGCGTCGCCAATCCCGGGTCGAAGACGTTGCCAGTCTCGGCAAACGCGGCAAACCCGTCGGCGTCGAGCACCTCGGCCCACAGATAGGCATAGTATCCGGCCGCATAGCCGCCGCCGGCGAAGAGATGCTGAAAATGCGCCGGGCGGTGGCGCAGCCCGATCTCGCGCGGCACCTCGTAGCGCTCGAGGAATTCGCGCTCGAACTGGTTCGGGTCGACCGCCTCGGGCGCCGGGTCGCGGTGCAATTCGAGGTCGATCAACGCCGAGGCGGTGTATTCGACAGTCGCAAAACCCTGGTTGAAATTGCGCGCCGCGAGCAGCCGCTGCAACAGCGCTTCCGGGATCGGCTCGCCGGTCTCGTAATGGCGCGCGTACTGCCGGAGCGTCTCCGGCGCCGCCATCCAATGCTCGAAAATCTGCGACGGGAACTCGACAAAGTCGCGGCGCACCGCGGTGCCGGACTGCGAGGGGTAGCGCACCCGGCTCAGCAGCGCGTGCAGCCCGTGGCCGAACTCGTGGAACAGCGTCTCGGCGTCGTCAAAACTCAAGAGGGTCGGGTCGCCCTTGGCAAAGTTGTTGTTGTTGACGACGATCGGCGCGACCCAGCCGTCGAGGTTCTGCTGGTCGCGGTAACGGCTTGACCAAGCGCCCGAATGCTTGCCGGGCCGGGCGAAATTGTCGTGCAGAAAGAGGCCGAGGTGGACGCCGGCGCGGTCGCGCACCTCCCAGACTCGGACGTCGGGATGGTAGACCGGCAGGTCGAAGCGCGGGGCAAAGCTCAGGCCAAACAGCCGGCCGGCGGTGTCGAAGGCCGCCCGCACCATGTTGTCGAGGACGAAGTACGGCTTCACCTCGGCCTCGTCGAGATCGTATTGGGCCTGGCGGACCTTTTCGGCGTAATAGCGCCAGTCCCACGGCTCGAGCGGCTCGTTCAGCCCCTCGGCGCGGGCCGCGGCCTCGAGCGCTGCGCGCTCCTCGCGCGCCTTTGCCTTGGCCGGCTCCCACACCTCTAGCAGCAATTGCTCGACCGCGGTGTCGGTCTTGGCCATCGAGTCGTCGAGCCGGTAGGCGGCGAAGTCGCGGTAGCCGAGGAGCCGCGCCTGCTCGGTGCGCAACGCCATGATCTCGCGGATCAAGGGCGTGTTGTCGGCCGCGCCCGGGTGGGTCCCGCGCGCTGTCCACGCCTCGTGCGCGGCGCGGCGCAGGTCGCGGCGCGCCGAGAAGGTCAGGAACGGCTCGATCGACGAGCGCGCGAGGGTGACGACGTACTGCCCGCCGAGGCCGCGCTCGTCGGCGGCCTGCGCGGCGGCCGCGCGGACAAAACCGGGGAGGCCGTCGAGATCGGCCTCGCCGAGCGCCAGGCGCCACTCGCGCTCGTCATGCAGCACATTCTGGCCGAACAAGGTGTGCAAGGTCGCCAGCCGCTCGCTGATCGCGGCCATGCGCGCCTGCTGGGCCGGGCCGAGCAGCGCGCCGTTGCGGACGAAGCGCAGGTGATGGCGCTCGAGGAGGCGCCGCTGGTCGTCGGCGAGCCCAAGTGTCGCGCGGCGCGTATAGAGGTCGGCGATGCGGGCAAACAGGCCGGCGTCGAGCGCGATCCGCATCTGGTGCTGCGCCAGCTTTGGGGCGTAGACGCGGGCGACCTCTTCAAGCGCCGGGTTGGTGTCGCTCGCATCGAGGTTCGAGAACACCCGGCTGACGCGGTCGAGCAAATGCCCGCTGCGCTCGATCGCCTCGATCGTGTCGGCAAAGCTCGGCGGCCACGGCGCGCCGGCGATCGCGGCGATTTCGGCCCGCTGCTCCGCTATGCCGCGGTCGAGGGCCGGCGGAAAATGCTCGGGACGAATGCGGTCGAACGGCGGAATGCCGAACGGAGTCTCCCAGGTCTCGAAAAACGGGTTGTCGGTCATGTCGCTCTCTGGCGCCTCGCAAGCCGCCAATTTCGGTCTTATCGGGGCGCGGGTCCAGTGGCGGCAACCCGGGCGCCCTGCCGCGGCGTCAGAGACCCGATTCTCCCGGAAGGGGAGACGTGCTCAGGATCGCGCGAATTTGGTCTTCCTGGAGTTGCGAGCCCATCTGCTGGCGGTATTGGTCGTAGGCGCGCTGACCGCCGACATAGATGCAATTGCATGCGATCGGGTCGGCATACATGTACTTGACGCTGCCATTGGAGTTGCGAACCACGAACTGGTGCGGCGGCAGCGCGCGCAATGCCGCGACCCGATCGGGGGTGTCGGCGTCTCGGCGGACAAAGCCCGCCTGCGCCAACCGGTCGTCCTTTGCCGGCGCCTCGGCCTCGGAAGTCGCGCATGCCGCGGCAAGGAGCACGGTTCCGGTCAAAGCAATCGCCCGGCGGGAGGATCGGCTCATTAGTCAGATCTCCTTTGCGGCGACAATCTACAGCAATTTGCGGCTGGTCGGGGGCCGCATCATTACGCTCTCTTTATGAAACCGTCTTATTCAACTGTAGCCCGATCGCAGGCGAAGCGCTTGCCGGGTCGTCAGCGCCCGGTCCGTTTCCGGTTCCGCTGCTTACCGGAGGAACATCGTACAATGAGCCTCTCAGGCGCAACGGCTGCAACCGGAAGCGGCGGCGCTGCGGCGGGGCCAGCGCCTCGCGACGGTTGCGGCCGGTCCCGGTATGAGGCAAGCTGGCGCACCCGGTTCGGAACTCCGACGAGCAGAGATGCCAGGGCCGCGCGACGGAAAGGATGACGGCGCCATCTGCCGTGAATATATAAAACCCCGCTGACGCCGTTGTGGTCGGCTTGCCCTCGGGGCGGCCGGGGCCGGCGGCTGAGCACGCCTCGTTATACGGCGCGGCGGGAAAACGCGGCCCGGGAGAGCGTCCCGCGTGCCAGGAGGACCCTAGTGCAGCCGACAGACATCAGTAATCCCGACTACTTTCACAAGGTCGTCGACTGCCAGTGGGCATGCCCTGCCCACACCCCGGTGCCGGAATACATCCGGATGATCGCCGACCGGCGCTATACCGACGCGTTCATGGTCAATTGGGAGTCGAACGTTTTCCCCGGCATCCTCGGGCGGACCTGCGACCGGCCGTGCGAGCCCGCCTGCCGCCGTGGCCGGGTCGAGAAGGAGCCGGTCGCGATCTGCCGGCTGAAGCGGGTTGCGGCCGACAACAAGGGCGACATCCGCCCGTACCTGCCGCAGATCCCGGCCGAGAAAAACGGCAAGCGCATCGCCCTTATTGGCGCCGGCCCGGCGTCGCTGACCGTGGCGCGCGACCTGATGCCGCTCGGCTATGAGTGCGTGATGTTCGACGGCGACGCGAAGGGCGGCGGCATGATGCGCAGCCAGATCCCGCGTTTCCGGCTGCCCGAGACCGTCACCGACGAGGAGGTCGACCTGGTCCTCGACATGGGTGTGGAGACCCGGTTCGGCGAGCCGGTGCGCAGCCTGAAGGCATTGCTGGCGGAAGACTGGGACGCGGTGTTTGTCGGCTGCGGCGCGCCGCGCGGCCGCGATCTCGACATCCCCGGCCGCAACGAGGCGGCGGCCAACATTCATATCGGCATCGACTGGCTGTCGAGCGTGTCGTTCGGCCATGTCACCAAGATCGGCCGCCGGGTCGTCGTGCTCGGCGGCGGCAACACGGCGATGGATTGCTGCCGTTCCTCGCGCCGGCTCGGCGGCGAGGAGGTTACCGTCGTCGTGCGCAGCGGCTTTGACGAGATGAAGGCGTCGCCCTGGGAAAAAGAGGACGCGACCCACGAGGGCATCCCGATCCTCAACTGGCTCGTGCCAAAGGAGTTCACCTACGACCGCGGCGACCTGACCGGCGTGCTGTTCGAAAAGGTCAAGGCCGAATACGACGCGCGTGGCCGCCGCAACCTGGTCCCGACCGGCGAGCCCGATGTCCACACCCCGTGCGACGACGTGCTGATCGCGGTCGGCCAGGAGAACGCCTTTCCGTGGATCGAGCGCGACATCGGCATCGAGTTCGACCGCTGGGGCATGCCCAAGGTCGAACCGAAGACGATGCAGTCGACCCTGCCCAACGTGTTTTTCGGCGGCGACGCCGCGTTTGGGCCGAAGAACATCATCTGGGCCGTCGCCCACGGCCATGACGCCGCGATCTCGATCGACAAGCTCTGCAATGGCGAGGATGTTGGCGACCGGCCGCCGCCCGGCGTGACCCTGGTCAGCCAGAAGATGGGCATCCACGAGTGGAGCTACGACAACGACATCTCGAACGATGTGCGCTACCGGGTACCATTGCGCGACACCGCGGTGGCGTTGGCCGACATCCGGGTCGAGGTCGAGCTCGGCTATGACGAGAAGCTCGGCTACCTCGAAGCCGAGCGCTGCCTGAACTGCGACGTGCAGACCGTGTTCACTGGGCAACTCTGCATCGAATGCGACGCCTGCGTCGACATCTGCCCGATGGACTGCATCACCTTTACCGACAACGGCGCCGAAGACGAGCTGCGCCAGCGGCTGATGGCACCCGCGCTGAACACCGAGCAAGACCTCTATATCGGCGATTCGCTAAAGACCGGCCGGATCATGGTGAAGGACGAGGATGTCTGCCTGCATTGCGGGCTCTGCGCCGAGCGCTGCCCGACCGGGGCCTGGGACATGCGGAAATTCCTGCTCGACGTGACCCAGGCCGGCCCCGCCTGCCGGGCGCACTGAGAACCCAAATGAGTTCTCGCACCGTTTTATCTCCCCCCTGCCCGGACTTGATCCGGGCATCCACGGCTTGGCGTTCGCGGTGCCGGAACCACTCGAAGACGTGGATGGCCGGGTCAGGCCCGGTCCGGGGAAACCGTAGATTGCACAGCGGGACCAGCCACACCGCCAGCGCCGAGGAATGAACGTGGACGGATCGAGCCGACAAAGCATCGAAAGCGTCAACGATTTCGTCGTCAAATTCGCCAACGTCAACGGATCGGGCTCGGCCAGCGCCAATGCGCTGTTCGCCAAGTCGATCCTGCGGATGGGGATTCCGGCGAGCTCGCGCAACATCTTCCCGTCGAACATCCAGGGCCTGCCGACCTGGTACGAGGTGCGGATCAGCGAAAAGGGCCATCTCGGCCGCCGCGGCGGGGTCGACATGATGGTCGCGATGAACCCGCAGACCTGGGACGAGGATCTGGCCGAGATCGAAACCGGCGGCTACCTGTTCTACGATTCGACAAAACCGATGCCGCCGTCGAAATTCCGCGACGACGTCACCGTGATCGGCGCACCGCTAACCGCGATCTGCAATCGCGAGTACAACGAGGCCCGTCAGCGCCAGCTCTTCAAGAACATCATCTATCTGGGCGCGCTGTCGGCCCTGCTGAACATGGACGTGGCGGCGATCGAAAAGCTGATCTCCGAGCAGTTCCGCGGCCGCGACACCCTGATCCGGCCAAACCTGCGCGCGCTCGGCCTAGGCCGCGAGTGGGCGCTGAACGAGCATGAGTGCCCGATCCGGCTGCGGCTGGAGCGCACCGACAAGGTTGGCGAGCGCATTTTCATTACCGGCAACGACGCCGCCGCGCTGGGCGCGGTGTACGGCGGGGCGACGGTCGCGGCGTGGTACCCGATCACACCTTCGTCCTCGCTCGCCGAGGCCTTTGCGAACCATTGCCGGCGCTATCGCGTCGATCCCGAGACCAAAAAGAAGCGCTATGCGATCATCCAGGCCGAGGACGAGCTCTCCTCGATCGGCATGGTCGTCGGGGCGGCGTGGAACGGGGCGCGGGCGTTTACCGCGACCTCGGGTCCGGGCATCTCCTTGATGCAGGAATTCATCGGGCTTGCCTATTTCGCCGAGATCCCAGCGGTGATCTTCGACGTGCAGCGCGGCAGCCCTTCGACCGGCATGCCGACGCGCACCCAGCAGGCCGACATCCTCAGTTGCGCCCATGCCTCGCACGGCGACACCAAGCACGTGCTGCTGTTCCCCGAGGACCCGCGCGAAAGCTTTAGCTTTGCCGCCGAGGCGTTCGACCTCGCCGACCGGCTGCAGACCCCGGTTTTTGTCATGCTCGACCTCGACATCGGCATGAACGACTGGCTCGTCGAGCCCTTGGCCTGGGACGCAAGCCGTCGCTTCGACCGCGGCAAGGTCATGACCACCGAACAGCTTGAAGCCGGGGTCGAGTTCGGCCGCTATCTCGATGTCGACGGCGACGGCGTCCCCTATCGCACCTTGCCCGGCACGCACCCGACGCGCGGCGCTTTTTTTACTCGCGGCACCACCAAGGATCGCTATGCCCGCTATTCCGAGGAAGGGCCCGACTACGTCGACAACATGCAGCGCTTGTTGCACAAGTTCGAGACGGCGAAGCGGCTGGTGCCGCAACCGGTCAGGCGCGACGCGCGCGAGCCGACCCGCTATGGCGCGATCTTTTTCGGCTCGACCTCGCCGGCGATGGCCGAGGCCCTTGAAACCCTCGAGGAACGCGGCATTCACCTCGACACGTTGCGGGTGCGCGCCTACCCGTTTCACGACGACGTGTTCGACTTTGTCGCCGCCCACGACCGCGTCTTTGTCGTCGAGCAGAACCGCGACGCGCAATTGCGCACCCTGCTCGCGATCGACGGCGAGATCGACCCCGCCCGGCTCGTCCCGATCCTGCATTACGACGGCACGCCGATCACGGCGCGCTTTATCGTCAAGGCGATCGGCGACATGCTCGATGTCGTGACATTGGCCCCGCTGAAGCGGGCGCTGCCGTGAAGCCGCGGATGCCCGCCGCCTCACCCTGCCCTCTCCCCCCGGACACGGAGGGAGAGGGCAGGGTGAGGGGGGCCTTCGCGCGAGGCCCGACGGCCGTTGCCCTCACCGTCCCGTCGCTGAGCGACGAGCCCCTTCCTCTCCCGCAGTGCGGGAGAGGGGCTTATCAATGGGTTGCCGCATGACCTACATCGCCAAGCCACGCCTGCATCATCCGAAGCTGCCGACCAACGCGCTCGGCTTCACCCGGCGCGATTATGAGGGCGCCGTGTCGACCTTGTGCGCCGGCTGCGGCCACGATTCGATCAGCGCCGCGATCATCCAGGCGTGCTTTGAGCTGAGCCTGCCGCCGCACAAGATCGCCAAATTGTCAGGCATCGGGTGCTCGTCGAAGACGCCGACCTATTTCCTCGGCAAGTCGCATGGCTTCAACAGCGTGCACGGGCGCATGCCGTCGGTCTTGACCGGCGCCAACCTCGCCAACCGCGACCTCGTCTATCTTGGCATTTCCGGCGACGGCGATTCGGCCTCGATCGGGCTCGGCCAGTTCGCCCATTGCATTCGCCGCGCCGTCGACATGGTCTACATCGTCGAGAACAACGGGGTTTACGGCCTGACCAAGGGCCAGTTCTCGGCGACCGCCGACAAGGGGTCGAAGGCGCGCCGCGGGGCGGTCAACACCGATTCGCCGATCGACCTCGTGGCGCTGGCGTTGCAGCTCGGCGCGTCCTTTGTCGGGCGCAGCTTCTCCGGCGACAAGAACCAGCTCGTGCCCTTGATCAAGGCGGCGATCGAGCATCGGGGCGCTGCGTTTATCGACGTGGTCTCGCCCTGCGTCGCCTTCAACAACAACCCCGAATCGACGAAGAGCTTCGACTATGTCCGGGCCCATAACGAGGCGGTCAACCGGCTCGACGTGATCCTCGAACGTGACGAGATCGTCGCCGACTACGCGCCGGGGACGGTCGAAACCGTGGTCCAGCACGACGGCTCGATCCTGCGGCTGCGCAAGCTGGCGGTGGATTACGATCCGCACGACCGGATCTCCGCGCTGACCTATCTGCAGCAGCGGCATGCGCTGGGCGAGGTGGTGACCGGCCTGTTGTTTGTCGAGCCCGAAGCCGCCGACCTGCATGAGCTTCTCGATACCGTCGACGCCCCGCTCAATGCCCTCGGCGAAGCCGAGCTCGGCCCTGGCGCGGGCGCCCTCGCCCAGTTCAACGCCGCCCATCGCTAGGGAGAGGCGCCCAGGCCGGCGGACCGACGCTCCGTCGCGAGCTCCTCCGCCCCGTTGGCAACGCGCCTCCCCCTGCCGCGGCGGGGCGCGCCCTTGCCAACCCGCCGACAACGAATAACTCCTGTCGAATGGCTGGTGCGCTAGACAAGCTCGCGTTCGACGCCGCGCAAGGGGCGCGGGTCGGCTGGTTCTTTGGTCAGAAGCTGCTGGCCGCTCGCCTCAGTCGGCCGGCGTCGATGCCGGAGGCGTTGCGCGGGCGGCCGATGCCCGGCCGGCAACGCATTCTCGGCGACCTGCGTGCGCTGTTCGCGCAGGACTGGCGCAACATCGAGGCCGGCCGTTACGCGCCGCCGTCGGACTCGCTCGGCGGGCCGGTCGAGGCGGTGCGGCGGGCATTCGATTTCTTCACGGACCTTGCCGCCGTCGAGGAGCGGCGCCGCGGCAAAGCGAAAGACCGGCTGCTCGATGACCCGCCGCCCGGCCCTTATCCGCGCTACTACCTGCAGAAATTTCATTTCCAGAGCGACGGCTATCTGAGCGACGCCTCGGCCGAACGCTACGACCACCAGGTCGAGGTGCTGTTCGGCGGCGGAGCCGCGGCGATGCGCCGGCAGGCGCTGCTGCCGCTGCGCGATGCGCTCGCCGAGCATCGAACCGACGGGTGCCGGCCGCCGCGGCTGCTCGACCTCGCCTGCGGCACCGGCAGCTTTTTGCGCGAGGTAAAACAGAACTGGCCGCGCCTGTCGGTCACCGGGCTCGACCTGTCGCCGCATTACCTCGGGGTCGCGCGGCGTGCCCTGGCGCGGTGGTCGCGCGTGCGTCTTGTCGAAGGAGCGGCGGAGACGACCCCCTTTACCGACGGCGAATTCGACGTTGTCACCGCCATCTATCTGCTCCACGAGTTGCCGCCGCGGGTTCGCCGCGCCGTCGCGGCGGAAATTCACCGCGTGTTGCGGCCGGGCGGAACCGCGATCCTTGTCGATTCGCTGCAGACCGGCGACGAGCCGGATTATGACGCGATGCTCGATTCGTTCCCGGCCGCGTTTCACGAACCTTACTATGCGAGCTATTTGCGCGAGGATCTCGACCGGCTGATGGGTCCGCGGTTTACGCCGGCCGGCCGGTTTCCCGCCTATTTTTCGAAAGTGCTCAGCTATCGGCGCGCGGCGGACGCCGACCCCCTCCCCTGCCCGCCCCGGTAAGTCTCCGCAACCATTGCCGTTTTTTTGCCGTCATTGCGTGGCAGCGATAAGCCGTCACCGATCGGGTTAGAGCCGTCGGACCGTGCGGGGGCGCAAAGCGGTCACGGCAACTTTCCATCGGCGCCACTACTAATAGATATCCATTGCTGTGGGAACACTAGCATGGTACTCTATTTTGTGGGGGTGGATCTCAGGTCCACAGAATACGGGGGAAATCGATGGAAATCACCTGGACTGCCGAGCGGGTCGAGCGGCTGACCCAGCTGTTCGAGGAGGGATTGCCGACCGCCGAGATCGGCCGCCGCCTGGGGCTTACCAAAAACGCGGTTATCGGCCGGCTTTACCGCAGCGCGATGACGCGACGCGAGCCGACCCCGGTGGCGCCGCCGCGGCGCAACGTGTTCGAATTCGCCGGCCCGAGCTGCCTGTGGCCGCACGGTCACCCGAACGATCCCAATTTCCATTTTTGCGGTGCCCGCCCGATGCCGGGCAAGCCCTATTGCGAGCAGCACGCCGCGATCGCCTACATCCGCCCGAAAGACTCGAACGCCGCCTGATCCCGATCGGGGGCGAGCCGGTCGGAGGGAGCGGCCCGCGGCTCAGCCGGCGCCAAAGCAGTGCTCCCTGCCCGGAAAGCGCCGGGCGCGCACGTCGGCGGCATAGGCCTCCGCGGCGGCGGAGACGAGCGGCCCCAGTTCGGCATAGCGCTTTACAAAGCGCGGCGTGAAATCGGCAAAGAGGCCGAGGACGTCGTCGGTGACGAGAATTTGCCCGTCGCACGCGGGCGAGGCGCCGATGCCGATCGTCGGCACCCCCACCTTCTCGGTGATGGCACGCGCCACCGGCTCGAGGGTGCCCTCGATGACAATTGCAAAGGCGCCGGCATCGGCGACCGCGGCGGCGTCGGCGTTGACCCGGTCGGCCTGCGCGCGGCCGCGGCCCTGCACCTTGAACCCGCCCGCGGCGTGCACCGACTGCGGCATCAGCCCGACATGCCCCATCACGGGAATCCCGCGCCGGGTCAGGAACCGCACGGTCTCGGCCATCTCCTCGCCGCCTTCGAGCTTGACCGCGGCGCAGCCGGTTTCGGCCACGATACGCGCGGCGTTGCGGAAGGCCTGCCGCGGCGACTCCTGGTAGCCGCCAAACGGAAGGTCGACGACGACCATCGCGTGGGCCGAGCCGCGCATGACAGCACCGCCATGCGCGATCATCATCTCCAGGGTGACCGGCAAGGTGCTGTCGAACCCGTAGACGACCATGCCGAGCGAGTCGCCGACGAGCAGGAAATCGACGTGGGGGTCGAGCAGGCCGGCGACGGGTGCCGTGTACGCGGTCAGCCCGACGATCGGCACCCCGCCTTTGACAAAGTCCCCTACCCCTCGCCGCTTGCTTTGGCCGGAGGTGTTGGCCGAACCCTGACCTTTTGTTTGCGCGCTCATGGTCGCCTCCTCTGCCGCGAATGTAAGACGGCCTGCCGTCGAGTTACACTGGGGGCCTGCGACATCAGCTATGACCCGGGGACCGGACGACGATGAACGACGCGATCGAGCTTCCCGATCTGAAGAGCCTCGGCGCCATCGGCCAGCCGGTGCGGCGCAAGGAGGACGAGCGGCTGCTGACCGGCCGCGGGCGGTTCAGCGACGATTTCAGCCTGCCGCGGCAGGCTCACATGGCGGTCGTGCGCTCACCACATCCGCATGCCCGGATCGGCTATATCGACACCGCGCGGGCGGCGGCGATGCCGGGCGTGCTCGGCGTGTTTACGGGCCAGGACTGCAGCGCCGACGGGCTCAAGCCGATCCCGCACAACCCGGTGCCGCAGACCCGCTACGACATGAAACTGACCGGGCCCGGCGGCGGCGCGATTTTTATCGGCCCGCAAATGCTGCTGCCGGCCGACAAGGTGCGGCATGTCGGCGAGGCGGTGGCGGTCGTCGTCGCCGACACCGAGGCGCAAGCGCAGGACGCGGCCGAGGCGGTCGCGGTCGAATATCGGGAACTGCCCTGGGTCGCGCAGATCACCGACGCGCTGGCACCCGGCGCGCCCGTGGTGTGGGACGAGGTCAGCGACAACGTGCTGGTCGACACCGCCTTCGGCGACGCCGTGGCGACCGAGCGCGCCTTTGCCGCCGCCGACCATGTCGTCGAAATGGAATTTCACGTCGGCCGCGTGACCGGGGTGCCGATGGAGCCGCGCGCGGCGCTCGGCCACTGGGATGCCGCGACCGGGCGGTACACGCTGTGGGCCGGCAGCGGCGGCGCGGTGCGGCAAAAGGCGGAGCTCGCGACGGTGCTCGGCGTAGCACCCGAGGTGGTGCGGGTGTTGTCGTTCGATGTCGGCGGCAATTTCGGCACGCGCAACCGGCTCTATGTCGAATCGGCGCTGGCGGTGTGGGCCTCGCGCCGGCTCGGCCGCCCGGTCAAGTACACCTCGAACCGTTCGGAGGTGTTCCTCAGCGATTTCCAGGGCCGCGACCTTATGAGCCGGGTAGCATTGGCGGTGCGCGCCGACGGCCGGTTTCTCGGATTGCGCGCCGACAACATCAGTAATGTCGGGGCGCGCTGCGCCTCGCTGTCGCCGCTCGGCAAGGGCTCGGCATTGGTCACCGGCTCCTACGACATCGCGGCCGCGACCCTGCGCTCGCGCGCCGTCTTCACCAACACGATGCCGACCAACGCCTATCGCAGCTCGGGTCGGCCGGAGGTTACCTACGCGATCGAACGGGTCGTCGACGAGGCGGCGCGCCGGCTCGGCATCGACCGCGTCGAACTGCGCCGGATGAACTTGATCCGGCCGCAGGCGATGCCGTACCCGAACGCGGTCGGCGCCAGGTACGACAGCGGCACCTACGAGGACAACATGGACCTCGCGATGGCGACCGCCGACTGGGGCGGCTTTGCGGCGCGACGCAGGGCGGCGGAGGCGCGCGGCAAATTGCTGGGTCTGGGGCTCGCCAACTACGTCGAATCCTCGATCGGGGCGCCGCGCGAGCGCAGCGAGATCACGGTGACCCCCAAGAGCCGCGTCGAGGTCGTGATCGGCACCGGCCCAAGCGGGCAGGGCCACGAAACGAGCTTTGCGCAGGTCGTCGGCGCGTTGCTGGCGATCCCGGTCGAAAATATCGACATCGTCATGGGCGACACCGATGTCGTCAGCCTCGGCGGCGGCTCCCATTCCGGCCGCTCGATGCGCCACTCGGCTACGTTGTTCGCCAAGGCCGCACCCGAGCTCATCGCGAAAGGAAGGGCGGTCGTGGGCCGCCTGCTTGACACCGACCCCGACCGGGTGAGGTTTGACAACGGCCGGTTTTCGGCGCCGCCCGACAACCGCAGCTTTGATTTCCTTGAATTGGCGCGCGAGGCGGAACGGCTCGGCGCCGACGGCGCTTTGGCTGTCGTAACCGACAACGAGATGCACGATCCCGTCTTTCCGAACGGATGCGCGGTGTGCGAGGTCGAGGTCGACCCCGAGACAGGCATGGTCGACATCGCCCGCTATTCGGTCGTCGACGATGTCGGGCGGTGCATCAACCCGTTGATCGTGCACGGGCAGAGCCACGGCGGCATCGCCCAAGGCGTCGGCGAGGCGATGTGGGAGGAGTGTGCGGTCGATCCCGCTTCGGGCCAGCCATTGGCGGGATCGTTCATGGAATACGGGATGCCGCGGTCGGACAACCTGCCGTCCTTTGCGGTTCGCATCGTCGAGGTGCTGTCGCCGACCAACCCGTTCGGCATCAAGGCAGGCGGCGAGGGCGGCTGCACCCCGGCCCTGGCGGTCGTGATCAGCGCCATCCTCGACGCGCTCGCCCCGCTTGGCGTGCGCGACCTGACGATGCCCGCCACCCCGCTCAAGGTGTGGCAGGCGATCCAAGCGGCGCGGCACCGAGCCTTCTGATCACACGGTGATTGTCTCAGCTGTAAATCCGGGTTCGGTAGTCACCGACCTATTTGCGGCGCGTGCTTCAGGGTGTGGCGCCCCTTCTCGAACACCACGACACTGTCGTAGAAGTGCATCGTCAGGACTGATCGCCAATTCGGATTTCGATCTGATACTGATCTTCGGCGAAGTCAGTGCAAGCCGGGTTGATGTCCCGACGATTCGCGCGTATGGCCCAAAAAACCTCTTCCACATCTGCAACGAACCACCCTGGCCGCAGCCGATCTCAATGAAGACGACATCGGTGTTCACCGAATCTCTCTGGGAATGCCGGTCGTAGATCGGGAAATAATGCTTCCATTTATGGATGACGCGATCCTGGTTCGTCAGGAAGTCCGACCACAAACCCATCTCCACCCCGCGCTGCTGGCTAAACGACCCCTCAGCGCCCGGGATTGCGTCGCTTCGCTCGCAATGACCAGCCCTAGGAAGGTCGCTCGATCTGAGCGGCGCCGTGGAGCGGACAGCCGTGCGGCAGCTCTGCCATCGCCGGGACCGCCCCCTCGGCTGCCCCGGTAGCGGCGGCGCGGCGGCCGTGCAAACGTCGCCCAATTCTCTTCAGAGTGGGCGGCTAGGCCGGCGCGAGGCGGCTGATCTCGTCGGCGTCGAAGGTGTAGCGGCGGCTGCAGAATTCGCAGGTGACGGTGGTCACCCGCTCCTTTTGCATGTCATCGAGCTCGTCAGCGGGAAACGCGCGCAGGATCGTCTCGATGCGCTCGCGCGAGCAGCGGCAGCGCGCCTCCAGCGGGTGCGTGTCGTAGACCCGCACGCCGTCCTCATGGAACAAGCGGAACAACAGCCGGTGCGGAGTGAGGTCGGGATTGACTAGCTCTTCCGGCGTCGCCGAACTCATCAACACCATAGAGCGCCGCCAGCCATCCTCGACATCGTCGGCAATGACGCCATAGCCACCCTCGGGGGGGACCCGCTGCAGCATCAGCCCGCCGGCGCGCCAGCCGGCGCCCGGCCCGGTCCGGCCGACCGTGAGCTTGATCCCGGCCTGGATCTGCTCCGATTGCCGGAAATAATGCTGTGCGCAATCGGCCAGGGTGGCGCCGGCCAGCTCGACGATGCCCTGGTAGCGGTCGGTCTCCTCGCCCTGGTCGACGGTAAAGGCGATGTATCCGGCACCGAGCAGCCGCGGCACCGAGAGGCCGGTCGTGTCACCCGCTACGGTGACGGCATCGAGCTTCTTCTGGTCGTATTGGGCGTAGCCGCGCACCGCGCCATCGGTCGACACGTCGGCGACGATCATCCGGATCGGCCCGTCGCCCTTGGTCTGCAATGTGAAGATGCCGTCGTATTTGAGCGCGCCGGCCAGCAGGACGGCGAGCGTGATGGCCTCGCCCAGCATCGCCGCGACCAGTTCGGGATAGGCGTGCTGCGACAGGATGCGGTCGATTGCCGGGCCAAGCCGGACGAGCCGCCCGCGCAACGCGAACGGCTCGATCTGAAACGGCTGGACGAGGTCGTCCGGCACGACGGTTGCGGCGGCGGTCAAGTTCGCCTGCCCTCTCGCCGCATGCGGCGGATCGCGGCTTGACGGCTTAGTCCAGGCACCAGGTCAATATTCCCTTTTGCACGTGGAGGCGGTTTTCGGCCTCGTCCCAAACCACCGACTGCGGGCCGTCGACGACCCCCGCAGTCACTTCCTCGCCGCGCTTGACCGGCAGGCAGTGCATAAAGACCGCATCGGGCTTGGCGCGCGCCATCAGCGCCTCGTCGACCCGGTACGGGGCGAGCAAGTTGTGGCGGGTGCCGCCGGCCTCGTCCCCCATCGACACCCAGGTGTCGGTGACGACGCAGTCGGCGCCGGCGACCGCCTCGGCGGGGTCGGCCGTCAGGTTGACATGGCCGCCTTCGCGCCGCGCCCAGTCGAGCAAGGCCGGGCTCGGCGCCAGCTCCGCCGGGCAGGCGAGCCGCAACGTAAAGCCAAAGCGGACGGCGGCATGGACCCAGCTCGTCGCGACATTGTTGCCGTCACCGCTCCAGGCGACGGTGCGGCCGGCGAGCGATCCTTTCTTTTCCTGCAAGGTCATCACGTCGGCCATTATCTGGCACGGGTGCGAGGTGTCGGTCAGGCCGTTGACCACCGGCACGGTCGCATAGCGCGCGAGCTCTTCGAGCTTTTTCGGCTGGTTGGTGCGGATCATGATGGCGTCGACATAGCGCGACAACACCCGCGCCGTGTCGGCGACGGTCTCTCCGCGACCGAGCTGGCTGTCGGCGGTGTTGAGATAAATCGTGTCGCCGCCGAGCTGTCGCATCGCCACCTCGAACGACACGCGCGTCCGAGTTGACGGCTTTTCGAAGATCATCGCCAGGGTCTTGCCGGCGAGCGGCCGGTCATGGCGGCCGTTCTTGTAGGCGATGCCGACATCCAAGATGCCGCGCAGCTCGGCGCTGTCGAGCTGGTCGATGTCGAGAAAATGGCGCGGTGCAACCCGGTCGTCGACCAGCGCCGGCTGGCGGGCGCCGCGCCTTACGCCGGCCATTCCCGCGCCACCTTGTGCAGGGTTTCCATCGCCTCGCCGATCTCGGCCTCGCCAACGACGAGCGGCGGCAGCAGCCGCAGCACATTGTCGCCGGCGGTCAGCGCGAGGAGGCCATTTTCGCGCAGCCGGGTCACGACGTCGCCGGCCGGCACGACGCAGCGGATGCCGAGCAACAGACCCGAGCCGCGCAATTCGGCAAAGAGCTTGGGATAGGACTTGACCAACTCGTCGAGCCGGCCGCGGAACCGCCGAGCGGTGGCCTGCACACGGTCGAAAAAGCCGGGATCGAGCATCACGTCGAGGACGGCGTTGCCGGCCGCCACCGCCATTGGGTTGCCGCCAAAGGTCGAGCCGTGGGTGCCGGGGACCATGCCGACCGCGGCGCGCTCGGTCGCAAGGCACGCGCCGATCGGAAAGCCGCCGCCCAATGCCTTGGCGACCGCCATCACGTCGGGCGCGACGCCGGACCATTCGTAGGCGAACAGCTTGCCGGTCCGCCCCATGCCGCACTGCACCTCGTCGAAGATCAGCAACAGGCCGAACTCGTCAGCGATCGCCCGCAGCCCGCGCAGGTATTCGTCCGAGCCGGGCCGCACGCCGCCCTCGCCTTGAACCGGCTCGACAATGATCGCCGCGGTCTCGCCGCCGATGGCAGCGCGCATCTCGTTCAGGTTGCCAAAGGCGACGTGGTCGAACCCCTCCATCGGGGGACCGAAGCCTTCGAGGTACTTCTCGTTGCCGGCGGCCGCCAGGGTCGCGAAGGTGCGGCCGTGAAATGAGCCTTCGCAGCCGATGATGCGATGGCGCTCAGGATGACCGGTGTCGTGCTGGTACTTGCGGGCGACCTTCAGCGCCAACTCGCACGCCTCGGCGCCCGAATTGCCAAAGAACACGGTGTCGGCAAAGCTGTTGTCGACGAGCCGCTTGGCGAGCCGCTCCTGCCCCGGGATACGGAACAGGTTCGAGGAATGCCACAACCGGCCGGCCTGCTCGCGGATGGCCTCGACCAGGTGCGGGTGGCAGTGGCCGAGCCCGGTGACCGCTATGCCGCTCGTGAAGTCGAGGAATTTGCGGCCGTCCTCGGAATAGAGCCAGCAGCCTTCGCCGTGGTCGACGGCGACGTCCCACCGGCCATAGGTGGGCATGACGGGTGTGATCACGAAAATTCTCCTGCGCGAGTTGGGGGCGAAACGGGTTCTCGACGCCGAATTATCGTCGTCGCCGCAGACCCGCCGGCCTGCCTTTGCGCACCCGTTCGCCAGACCGGCGCAAACCGCCGGGATCGCGCGCCATCGCCACTCTCCTCGTCATGGCTAGCCGGCCTAGCGGCGCCATCGGGCGGGAAAGCGCCGGAGTATGGGGACGGCGAACAGTGCTGTCAATTCGCCTGCGGCCCCGTGGCGATGCCGCGCAAAGCAGCCGCGGGCGGAGCGCGCGGGCGCCGCCCGCGTCGTCCGAAGCTACCGCGGGTAGCGGCGGTGGCGCACAAAGACGAGGGCAATGATGCTGAGCGCGGCCGTGAACATGATGTAATAGCTCGGCGACAGGCGGTCGCCGGTCATGGCGATCAGCGAGGTCGCGACAAACGGTGTGAAGCCGCCAAAGATCGTCACCGCAATGGCGAAGCTCAGCGACACGCCGATGCCGCGGACCGGGGTCGGGAAGAGCTCGGCGAGCTGCGACGGCAATACCCCGCTGTAGCCGGCCTTGACGAGGCTCAGCCAGCCCGCGGCAAAGATCGCGGTGGTAAGCGAGGGGTATGCGACCATCAGATAGAACACCGGGTAGGTCGTCAGCAGAAACAGCCAGCCCGTCGCCCGCATCAGGCCGCTGCGGCCGAACTTGTCGGAGAGGTGACCGGCCAACGGCGAGGCGAGGCCGAGAATTACGGCGCCGACGAGTGTCGCGGTAAAGGCGGTGGCCTGCGGCAGGTGCAGTTCCTTGATCGCGTAGGTCGGTATGTAGAGGATGATGTAGGCCGAGCTGTTCGAGATCGCCGAAGCGCCGACCGCCAGCAATGCTTCGAATGGGTGGGCGCGCAGCATGTCCCGCACCGGGGTGCGGGTCGGCTCGATCGCGACATATTCCGGCGTCTCGTCGAGCTTGCGGCGAATATAGAACCCGGCCGGGCCGACCAGGATGCCGAACAGGAACGGGATGCGCCAGCCCCATCCCGTGAGCTGTGCGGGCGACAAGGCACTTGCCAGAATGAGCCCGAAACCCGAGGCCAGGAAGTTGGTGATACCGGTGCTGGCCCATTGCCAGCTCGCGACAAAGCCTTTGCGAGAAGGGGTCTGTTCGGCAAGGAAGGTCACAGCGCTGCCGAACTCGCCGCCGACCGAAAACCCCTGCAACAGGCGTGCGAAAAAGATCAACAGCGGTGCGGCGAGCCCGATCGACGCATAACCCGGCGTAACCGCGGTCAAGGTCGTGCCGATGACCATCAACATGATCGACAAGGTCAGCCCTGCCCTGCGGCCCCTGCGGTCGGTGTAGGCGCCGATCACGATGGCGCCGATCGGGCGCATCAGGTAGGCGGCGCCAAACGCGCCGAGCGTCAGCAGCAGGGACGCGGTCTCGTTGCCGGTCGGGAAGAACACTTTGGCGATCGTCACCGCGAAATAGCCGTAAACCAGAAAATCGAACCATTCGATCGCGTTGCCGAGCGAAGCGGCGACGATAACCCGCGTCAGCGACGCTCTCGGGCGAAAGGCGGGTACGGCGAGGCTGTCGGCGGTCATGTCGTCTCCCAAAGCGCATCAGCGGATTTTGTATCATCCTCGTTGCGAGGAAGTTGGCGACATCTTTACGTTGTTGTTGCCTGACACCAAGATGAATTTGGCGCCATGGTCTCGCGCATGCGTCGGGCCGTCGGCCGATCCAGGGGGCGCTTGTGCGCGAAGAGGGATGCCATTTTCTCCTTCGCCCGCATGTTGCCGGCCGGCAGCGCCTGCCGCATGATGCGGCCGGATAACCAGATATGGGCGGGGAAATGAGCGCCAGGAGCAAGATTTTCGCGAGCTTCGACGAGGCGGTCCGCGACATCCCCGACGGGGCGACGATCGGCTTTGGCGGGTTCGCGGTGGTCGGCATGCCGATCAACCTATACGGGGCGGTGGCGGCGCAGGGCGCCAAGGGGCTGACCTGCGTGTCGAACTCGACGCGCGGCGGCGCCACCCTGC
>Ga0210390_10000693_pt1 | contig 35268 bp, 31 predicted proteins | sample IncBWH11OmetaG_FD_161050 | JGI IMG/M metagenome (GOLD analysis project Ga0210390, IMG submission 161050) | Forest soil microbial communities from Barre Woods Harvard Forest LTER site, Petersham, Massachusetts, United States - Inc-BW-H-11-O ...
CATGCCAGGCATGTCCGGCCTTGAACTGCAAACCAAGCTCAAGGCGGAGCGCTGCCGCATACCGATCATCTTCATTATGGCGCATGGCGACGCCAAGATGCAGACCGAAGCCATGCGCGATGGAGCAGTAAAGTTCTTGGCAAAGCCGTTCGACAACACAGTCTTGCTAGAGGCGGTTCATGCTGCTCTCGGAGATTAGCGCGCGAGGTTCGGCAGTCAAATCGCGTTCCGATTCGGACAACTTGGGAGGCCACGCGGCAATGAAGCGACTTTCACATAACGAACCGTACCAGAATGGGAATTCCATTTGCGCCGAACGAGTAGTTAGGGCGGAACGAGAATTGTCCGCGTTCTTCAGTGCAGTGGCGGAGCTGTTCGGACCAGAACAAGCCACGCTCGCCGCAAAGGACTGGCTTCAACAGTTGGAGGTCATGACAGATCTGCCCGGCTCATCTCGCGAGTGGAGAGCGTTAAGCATCGAAGCTTCGGCAAGGCTTGCAAAACGAGTCAATGCCAACGGATTTGCCGCGAGCAGATGAACGTGGTGCGACTGACCACTCTTGTCGTGCCGCCACGAATTCAATAAGGAGACCACTACGGTAATCGACTAACAAAGCACGAAAACGATCGTGTCTGCATACGTTGTATTCATGAGAACCAAAACCATCGATCACAAAGAGCTCCAAAATATTGGACTGGAATACAAGCAACAAGGAAGGGTCATCCTAGCGAAGTGCTCGTAGCCTATGGAAAGCACGAAGTCCTTGAGGGTGATCCGATTGAGAAAATCGTCATTGCGAAATTCCCGAACGTAAAAGCCGCAAAGGATTGGTATTACAGCGAGGCCTACCAAACGGTCGCCAAGCGCCACAGACACGGGGCGATCTACCGCGGGCTCGCTGTTGAAGGTGTCAGCTAAATTATGCGATCAATGGCGGGCCAGAAACGCCTAGTCATTTTGGGCGCGACCGGAATGGTTGGTGGATACGCCCTTCGCTACGCCCTCGACCACCCCTCCGTCGGACGTGTGACGGTTATTGCGCGTAGAAAACTGGGCTTCTCGCATCCCAAGCTCAACGAGGTTATACATCAAGACTTCGCGGACTGTTCGTCGCTCGCAGAGGCCCTCTCGGCTCAGGACGCAGCAATCTTTTGCCTGGGCGCATATACCGGAGCGGTGACGGCTGCTGCGCTTCGCACGATAACCGTGGACTACACGGTCGAGTTCGCCAGAGTTCTCCGAAGAAGCAGCCCTGAGGCGGCGTTCTCGTTTTTAAGTGGTAAGGGCGCGGACCCGACCGGCCGAAGTCGGGTGCCTTTCGCGCGCTGTAAGGGCGAGGCGGAGAAGGCGCTGCTCGGTGCAGGGTTCCCGCGCGTATACATCTTTCGACCCGCCTACATCTACCCGGTGGAACCGCGGAAGGAACCGAACTTCAGCTACCGCCTGTTGCGCGCGATCTACCCGACATTTCGATTGCTGTTCCCGAACCAGGTGATTCGTGCCGACGACTTGGCGCGCGCCATGGTGAACGTAGCTCTCGCCAAAACAGCGGAACGCGAAAGTAGGATCGTCGAGAATCATGACATTCGAGCGATGGTCGATTCATTTCACCTTGCCACGGGTTGAGTCGAAGACATGCGATGGACCCGAACGGTCTGCAAAATCTCCTCATCCGAAACTTCGCCGATGTCTCTTGCCGCTTCTGTTAGCGATTCTAGAAACTCCTTCTGACTGATAACCAGTCGAGCGAAGCGCGTCTGTCATGAAGGAAGGCTAGCCGGCCGGCGATAAAGGATTCATCTGCCGTCGAGGTAACCGGAAAAGACTGCTGGCCCCTAGCGACCGACGCGTACAGTAAAAATGCAAACCAAATTCCGGTGAGTCGAGTAATGCGTCTCATAGCGCACATCTTCGCAGCGATCGCGGGTGGTAGCAACTGACCGCAGTCTGTTGCGAGGATGTGAACATCGTTCTTCCAATTGTTTAAACGGACGTTTCAACCTGCTGCGCCGAATTGCTAGAGTGCTTCTCGATCCGGTTGAGCGCAGGGCAGCGAAAACACATCCAGCGGCTATTGCGCTGCGAGCGCTACCGAGCGATCGCTGGAATCCATTCGCAGGAAAATCGGCGTATTTACCGGCAGTTCGACGTTGGAACCTTTGGTGATGAATGCGCTGCAGAGTCTTTTTGCGGCGCCAAAGTATCCAAACCCGATTGACGTGCCCACGGAAACCTGTGCTGCACCGGCACCGAGCAAGCCGAACCCTTTGCGGCCTTCGCCCGCACGAGACCAAGCTGTCTTTTGTGTGCTCGTGTCCGCAAGTCCTTTCGATGGGCCAATAAGTGAAACGGGGGCCAGAATCCGTGCGAAAGTAGAAGTCGTAGCTTTAACTTCGCCTTCCTTGCCTATGTCCAAACCTTCCGAACGCTCGGCTTCAATCCCTCCGACGGTTGAACGGATAGCTCCGGTCGTGCCGTCCGGCGTCTGGACTGTGCGGAATGCAAAAACGATGCTTCCGTTTTTCTTCATCCATCCCGCGGAGGAGGATTTCTCGACCATCCCGGTGATTTTAGTCCCGGCGGGATAGAGCAGTTGGTGGTCGGCTTGGTAGTACGGCTGCGAAACAACAGCCTCGATTTGTGTTCCGGCTTTTGACGTACTTGAGTCGATGGGGGTCACGAGGTGAAGGTGGAGATAATCGCTCGCTTGCGGACGCGCGGCATCAGACTGAACCGGTGCAAGTACCGTCACTGGTGCGATCAGGGCGGCGTCAAAAACGGTCCCTTGATCGATGTATTCGGGGTGGTAGGGCAAGCTGGTTACGACCGCTTCGCCCAATCGCTGCATCTTATTCGGTTCTCGCAGCGGGCTCATCGCGCCCTTGAGTTTTTGACCAAACCCAGGACGCTGCGCCTTCGGAAGATATCGCGAATTCGCCACGGCACCAATTCCAACGGCGGAATCACTGTGAATCGGCACGGTCGTTCCATCGGAAAGTATCAATTGGTCGAACGTCACTTGCGCGGTTTTCGGTGGAGTAAAGTCGCCATCTAAGAGTCTTCCCACGCGTTTATGCAACGGAGCCGTATTGATTGCCGAAACATGGCCCTTGACCGTCGTGCCCGCTGGGATCGCGAGTGTTTCTCCGGCGTAGACCGGCTCGAGCAGCCTCGCGGTAATGGGTTGGCCTGGAGCCTTAATACGCACTCCCTTTTCAAGTGTGGCACGGAAATCATTCCCGGGCTCTAAAACTAGAGTTTTCCTTTCGGGCTTGGCTTCCTGTGCGTGCATCGGAACGGCCGTAAGGACCAGGACTGAATAGGAAAGCAAAACCCACACAACGCTGCGTTTCATCATATCCCTCCATCTCATAGGAAATTTCGAGCGCATTGCCGGTGAGCGACCGGCTCTGCATTCGAGGAAACCAGCCGGAGGTTACGTGGATAGGGCGAGGAGTGCGGCGAGGAAATGTGGACGTTATGTAAGGAATTGGGGGCTTAATCAGGTTCGCGCAGTTGCGCACTCATTGCCGTATGTCGTGAAGGGCGCGATGGAGGGCCACCAAGGGAAAAAATCTAAGCCAAGCACTCGACCGGTCACGAAAGTCCAGGTTGCGAGATCCTCTTCTCGGTACCTTCGAAAGATGGGATCACTTGCCATCTCCCGGGAAGTCATTCAGATGCATACGTGCGCGCAGCTCCAGCACCTGAAACATGAATAGGAGCACCGCGCAGGACTTATCGAGCAGCCACCCTCTAACTTTCATGACGCGTCTGCTGTTTCTATTGTGCGGAGGGCAAACTGCCCAGTGCTGCTGAGAACGATCGGTGAAATCTGAGGATTTATTTGGGAGCGAATACGCGCAGAAGGAAAGGATGGGGGAAAGTTCAATCCGGCCGGGGACTAGGCTGTGAGGTTCGTTCCGCCAATTGATGCGAGCGCCTTGTAGCGTGAGCTATGTTCGGGCGTTGCGAGTTCACCTTCGCGGGAGGGTATCTCGGGTCCCATAGGCAACTGGACAGTGATTTCCAGGCCCGTCGGCCGAAGATTTTCGGCACGGATCGTGCCGCGGTGCATACGAATCGCCTCAGCAGCGATGGCGAGCCCAAGACCGTTCCCTCCAGTCGTTTCCGGATCCCCGTTGATTTGATAGAACGGCTGGAATATTGCCTGGAGAGCATCTTCCGGTACGCCAGGGCCATGATCCCGGACAGAAAGAACTGCCACCGGCTCCGGAGCGCTGCGATTGATCTCCAAAGCGATCTGCACATCGGTTCCCGGCCGTGTGAAGCGGACTGCGTTGCGAATAATGTTTTCACAAGCGCTTCTAAGGGCATCCCCGTCAGCATTTCGGAGAATTATCGAACCGCTTCTCTCGAAACTCACGGACTTGCCCAACGCTTGTGCTTCGAAGTTGCCGTCAGCCGCTGTTTCCTCGACGAGCTGAGCAAAGTCCACATCCGCTCTCTCCGCGGACGAAAACCGGGCTTCCAGGCGTGAGAGCGTCAAAAGCTGCCCCATCAGTAGGTCGATTCTCGCAACATCACGATCCATACGCTGAAACAGATCATCGGAATCTCCAGAGAAACGATCTTTCAGAAGAGCCAGAGAGAGATTAATGCGAGCCAGAGGAGAACGCAGTTCATGCGACACCGAGTTCAGAAGGTTCTTTTGCGTTTGAATGAGCGAATCAAGACGATTAACCATCGAGTCGAAATCTTTTGCAAGAGCCGCCAACTCGTCATAACGGCGGGAAACGGAAGACGGCACTCGTGCTTTCAAGTCGCCTTGTGCCACTCTTCGAGCCGTCGACTGGATACTGTAGATCGGGGAGGCAATATGATACGCAAGGCCGAAGCAAAGTACGGTCACTAAAAGGAGCAGGGAGACGCTGAAAGGGAGACCCTCGCCCAGCAACACGTCCCATATTTGGCGCAAATCAGACTTCAGGAAAAGCATCAGTATGTAGAGATGCCCTGAGGAAGAGACAAACTTGTAGGCTGCGATTCGACCTCGAAATACGATGAGTTGGCCGTTCTCCGCTGACTGCGCAACTCGAAGACCGTCGTCTGGCAAGGGCCGCGACAGCACGTCTTTATAGGATCCGTCGAGCAGGAAGAGCTGCCGTTCGTGATCGTGATCGCGACGCTGCGAAAAACGAGCAAAGGCCTCGGGGCCGCCCGATTCATATGCCTTAGCGGCTTCTGCCGCCACAAGAGGAGCGACCGTTGAGTACATGTTTGGAACTGAGATCTGCCTCATGCCCGTCAGGCGGCTACCGAGAAGCACGATAGCAATCACGGCCCAAGCCGTCAGCCAATACCAAAAAAAGATCTTCAAGAAGAGCCGGTGCAGGGGCACCCTGGCTCTCACTTTGAGGAGTATGGCTTGAAGGTTAAGAGACAACGTCCTTCCTTCTCGATCCGAGGCTCTTACTTTGATGTATACAGTACAATCGGGTTGCCAAACAGGCCTTCAGCCAAGATCAAACAATTCCTTACAGACGCTTTACCCTTCCTGACCGCACCGTTCGCATGAACCTCATATCCTGCAGGCAGGAATATTGTTCCTGTTTGGAGGATTATGAGTTCCTGGCGCATCGGTCTTAGGCGTTCATCCACCATCGTCTTGGTTGCGGCCACCATTTTGTGTCTTCATCCGCGTCCCATCGCCGCACAGGATTTGCAGGCCAAACCAGCTTCGACTGATCGTCCCGATGCTGCTCCTTGCTCCCTGCTCGATGAAAAATCCAAACCAGCTAGCCAAGACGTGACCGGCGACTCTTTACCCGATGCACCACTGCCGGCAGGACAGGCCCAAGAGCAAGCTCAGGACTCCGCGGCGACTTCGGTTCAAACCGCTGTTCAACAAGCGAACCAACTGTCAGTACTGCCTCCCACGCTGACGAGAACCCCTCTAACGGGGCAAGATAAGTTTTTGCTCTATATCCATAAGTCCTTTGGCCCGCCTGCCGTGATTCTGCCAGCATTCGGCGCAGGCTTCCAAATGCTTAATCCACCGAACCACTACCCCAGAGAATGGAAGGACGGCGCTGATGCATTTGGCAGAAACTACGGCTACAGAGTTGCCGATCGCACCTCCAGGGAGACTGCGCAGTTTCTTACGGGCTTCCTTCTGCACGAAGATCCTCGCTACCAACGTTCCACCAGCACCAACGCGTTCCGCCGAACTTTCCACGCGCTCGCCTTTACCGTTGTCGACAAAACGGATTCCGGCAGAAACACTCTTGCGATAAGTAATTTCGCTGCCGCGGCGGCCGGGGGTCTTGTGGGCATGGGCATCCTTCCGAACGGCTATAACGATATAACGCACGCGGGACAACACATGGCCAGTGAGTTCTTGCAGATCGCTATCGGAAACGTAGCGGCTGAGTTTGAGCCCCAATGGGGACCCTGGGTCGAAAAAATACATCTTCCGAAAATCCTTCCGGCCTGGTGGGTGCCGCAACATTCACACCAACCTTAGCGTCGTTTTTGGCGGGCGCCGCTTGGCATGGCGGGGGAGCGATTTCTTCGTTTTAGGTTTTGTTTGGGCAGGTCTACACTATTCGAGACGAGATTCGTCGGAGCGAGCATGGACGATAAAGGCGCAGCGAGTGTAAGCATAAAGGAAGTTGCCGGCAGAGCGACGCAGAAGGTCAAGCCGCATCTGCTCGTGGTGGACGACGATCGCGAACTCTGCGAAGTCCTGAAGCGCTACCTGGAGGCGGAGGATTTTCGAGTCTCTGTTGCGCATACCGGTGACGCCGGCACAAAAGCGGGAATCGAAGGCAGTTTCGAGCTGATCGTGCTGGATGTCATGTTGCCGGACAAGAAGGGTTTTAACGTTCTCAAGGATATTCGACAGCGCGCGCGGACTCCGGTTCTGATGCTGACTGCCAAGGGCGAAGACTTTGACCGTATCCTCGGATTGGAGCTCGGCGCCGACGACTACGTGGCGAAGCCGTTTAACCCGCGTGAGCTCGCGGCGAGAATTTCTGCCATACTCCGCAGATCGGGCTGGCAATCAGACAACAAGAACGGGCTCAGGCCTCCCAAAATCAAGTTTGCAGATCTGGAACTTGATCTGGGCGCGCGCGTCGTCTCAAAGGCTGGCGAGCCTTTGAATTTAACATCGGCAGAATTTGAGCTGTTGCACATGTTTATCGAATTTCCAGGTCAGGTGCTCACACGAGATAAGTTGGTGGAACGCGTCCTGGATCGAAAATTTTCGCCCTTCGATCGAAGCATCGATTTTCACATTACCAATCTCCGACGCAAACTGGGACCACAACCCGATGGCAGCGAGAGGATTCGGAGTGTCCGTGGCATCGGCTATCTGTACGCTTGGCCCGGCAAACAGTAAGTGCGATTAGCCCCTCTGTGGTAGGCCCGAGTTTGACGCGCACCGAGGTAAGCGCTGGGCTACCCCTTTACTCTGTTTCAACTTCCGGATGTTGAAATAGCCAAGCGCAGCAATCTACAACTCGACAAGATTTGTGGGGATAACCAGCCGAGCGAAGGAAGTCGCCCGCACACCGAGCGGGTTTCGTCGCAGTCGACTCGCCTACAATGGTGCGAATTTGTGCGAAACTGGTGTTTGGGGGTGTAAGCATGGGCCCTTCGCTGATACCGGACCACTCGTTGAGCTCCCAGGAGTCGTCGCGCGCAAGACCGGAACTGCAGCGCGAGAGCGACCGGCTGAAGCTGCTCCTGGACATGACGAACACAATGGTCTCGAATTTGGAGCCTCGCGATCTCCTTCGCGCGATCTCGGTAAGCATTCGGAAAGACATGCACTGCGACGTTGTCGGGGTTTGGCTGCCGGATCGGGAGCGCCGCCAATTGCGCCAACTCGTCATGGACTTTCCGGAAAGTAAGGGCATCGTGAAGGAGGGTGCGCTGCGCCCTATGGAGGGGACCGAGATAGGCGCTGTATTCAATACCGGCAAGCCTCTCGTCTTAAGAACGAAAGCCGACGTAACGAGTGAGCCATCAATCCAGGTGGTTCGTGCGGAAGCCATCGAGTCTGGCTGCATTCTGCCCCTGATCAGCCGAAACCGGACGCTCGGCTGTTTGACCGTCGCCAGCCGAATCGAGAACTCATTCAGCCGGGAGGATGTGGATTTCCTAGTGCGAGTGGCGGGGCAAGTGGCGATCGCGATCGAGAATGCGTTGGCCTATAAGGAGATCGCCGAGCTAAAAGACAAACTCGCGCAGGAAAAACTCTATCTAGAAGAGGAGATTCGCAGCACGTCGGATTTTGAAGGAATCATCGGGCAGAGCTCGGCGCTGCGGAAGGCGTTGCAGCTGGTGGAAACGGTAGCCACGAGCGATTCGACAGTACTCTTGCTCGGGGAGACTGGTACCGGCAAGGAGCTGGTCGCTCGAGCAATTCACGAACGCAGTCGACGGAAGGATCGAACCTTCGTGACGCTCAACTGCGCCGCGATTCCCACTGGTCTTCTGGAGAGTGAGCTGTTCGGCCACGAGCGGGGCGCTTTCACGGGCGCGGTCACTCAAAAGATCGGGAGGCTTGAGCTGGCCGATCAGGGCACGTTGCTCCTGGATGAAGTCGGGGATATCCCGCTGGAACTTCAACCGAAGCTGCTGCGCGTCTTGCAGGATGGAGAATTCGAGCGCCTGGGAAGCACACGGACGAAAAAGGTGGACGTTCGCCTGATCACTGCAACCAATCGTGACCTGGATCGTATGATCGAAGATCGACAATTTCGAAGCGACCTCTACTATCGCCTGAATGTTTTTCCCATCCGTCTGCCTCCCTTGCGCGAGCGTCCGGAGGACATTCCCTTGCTGGTGCGATACTTCAGCCAGAAGTACGCGCGCCGCATGCAAAAGCGAATCGAAAATATTCCTGCGGCGGCCATGCGGAAACTGGCGCGCTGGCATTGGCCCGGAAACGTTCGCGAACTTCAGAATCTTGTGGAACGCGCCGTGATCTTGACGCGCAGCAGTACGCTGGCGATCTCGGTACCGGAGTTAGTAAACAGTGGCGCGGGCATGGCTCCGGCAAGGGACAGAAACTTCGATGAACAAGACAGAATCCTGCGAATTCTAAAAGAGACCAAGGGGCGCGTCGGCGGCCCGAACGGCGCCGCAGCGCGCTTGGGGCTTAACCGGACTACGTTGCTCACGCGAATGAAGAAGATGGGCATCGATCCGCGAAAGATTTCCTAAGCGGTACGCCGCGGTAACGCCGTTATGCCGGGCTTCGAGAGAATGCCTTCACCCGTTTAAAGCGATTGCAGTTTTCTACTGTCCACCAAGTCACTCACCTTATTTTGCTCACTGCTAATGCGACTTGCCGGCAAGACGATCGAGCACGTGCTTGATGTACACATCGCTGGCGACGAGTTGCGCTCCTTGGCGTGACATACACCGCAACATTCGTTCCCCGCTTTTGTCGATGAATGTAACTTCATGCAGGTTCACGATGCACCTTCGCCCGTCGGTCGCGCAGTGAGCCCTCTTCCAATTCGCCTTTAGCTCCTTGACCCATGGTCCGACGAGGCGACCTTGCAGGGTCCACCGCTCTTCCTTCGCCGTGTTAGTGATCGTGATCCTCAGCATTGCTTCCTTCTCCCGCTCCGGCAGACATTGCAAATGCAGGGCCAGAGGTTTTGGCCTGCTCACAACGCCTGCAGGCTTAAGTGATTGAACCAACAAGCCATCTTACGAAGTCGCGAAGACGGGACCGGGTGAGGGCTCTTACAACTGTCGGAAACGCTCGACAGTTGTCGGAAGAAATGTCGGAGTCGCCGACAATCTTCTTTTAGACCGCCGTGTCGTCATACGCAGCTCTTCTGTCTTCAATCATTTGGCACGAGTTTTGTTCGATCGTCTTATTGGCGCGCCCATTGCAGCATTTCGCTGTGTGGAAAGCGAAAGACGCGGTTGAAGAACTGGGCGCTCGGCGTGAGCAATCCAACAAATGAGTTTGCCAAGCGAGTCGGTGCAAATACGCGATCTTCGGCTGAGGGCCAATACGATGCCAACCGATATTTCAGACAGTATTGAGATTGAGGACAGCGAAGTGGCAATCGCTCCCGTAGCGGTTGCGTTGGAAGCAAAAGACGCGGTCCTTGTTGCTGCCGCCAAAAAAGGAAGCCTCCCTGCTTTTGAAGTTCTAGTCAAGCGCCACGAGCGGAGAATGCTACGCCTTGCTCAGCGTGTGACCCGTAACCGGGAGGATGCCCAAGATGTCGTTCAGAAGAGTTTTCAAAAAGCATTCGTTCATCTGTATAGGTTCGAAGAGCGAGCGTCTTTTTCCACCTGGATGACGCGGATCGTGATCAACGAAGCGGCCATGTGCTTAAGGGCCAATCGCCGTGTGAGAGTCGTAGGAATCGATGAGCTAGCTGCGCATGAAGAACCTGCAGTTGGCTTCCAAATTCCGGACTCATACCCAAGTCCCGAACAGAATTATTCGTGGCAAGAAACCGAGAGAATGCTTTCGTTTGCGATCCGTCAACTATCGCCAGGAATCCGCATGGCGATCAAGCTCTGCTACCTCGACGAGCGACCTCTCAAAGAAACCGCTCAAATGATGGGGATTTCCGCCTCGGCTGTGAAGTCGCGCGTGCTACGGGGACGAACGAAGTTGCGCGAGACGCTCAGGCGCTTTGCACGGCCCACGCGAACATTTAGATACGAGTCGTTCGAAATCAGCGCTCACGCAAATGCAGGCTCGCCCTCGTGCGCGGTGCGGTTGGCTGCGGCGAAGCCCAACGGAGGCGGTCATGATGACAATTCTTCTGGGAGCTGCGCTCACCATCTTAGTCTGGCTGTCCCTCGGCGGTCCAGGCGGTGGCAACGGATCGAACCGTTTGGAGTGAGCCGAACGTGAGCGTGCGATGAGTTCGCCCGATTCTCTTGCCGCCGGCCAGGCTGTCTGGCAGCCCAAAATCAATCCTTGGATTATCGCGGTCGTGGTTTCACTGGCGGCGTTCATGGAAGTGCTCGACACGAGCATTGCCAATGTGGCGCTGCCGCACATCGCCGGGGGACTGGCTGCCAGCAACGACGAGAGTACCTGGGTGCTGACCAGCTATCTTGTCTCCAACGCAATCGTTCTGCCGATAAGTGGGTGGCTGGTCGGATGGCTTGGAAGAAAACGGTTCTTTTTGACCTGCATTGCGTTTTTCACGGTCAGTTCCTTTCTGTGCGGGATCGCACCCAGTCTTGGGCTTCTTCTCCTGTTTCGAGTCTTGCAAGGCGCGTTTGGAGGAGGCTTGCAACCGATGGCGCAGGCCATCCTGGGCGATAGCTTTCCTCCCAAGAAGCGCGGACTGGCGTTTGCCCTTTATGGAATCACGGCGATCTGCGCTCCTGCGATTGGTCCGACGCTGGGGGGCTGGATCACCGACAACTACTCTTGGCGTTGGATTTTCTACATCAACGTTCCCGTGGGCGCGCTGGCGCTCGTGCTGGTGTATCAGCTTGTCGAAGATCCGCCATACATAGTACAGCTGAAAAAGGGCCTGGCTGGCTTCGACTACGTTGGATTCTCTCTTCTGGCCTTAGGCGTAGGCGCTTTGCAGATCGTCCTCGACAAGGGGCAGGAAGATGACTGGTTCGGATCTCATTTCATTACGGCCTTGGTGGTGATCGCCGTGGTGGGCCTGGTCGCCCTGGTCGTTTGGGAATGGTTTCAGAAGGCGCCCATCGTTGATGTGCGTCTGTTCAAGAATTTCAACGTCGCGACGACCAATCTGATGTTCCTGGTTTTGGGCATGGCACTATTCAGTTCCACGGTACTCATGCCGCAACTTCTCCAGACTCTTATGGGATACACCGCACAGAAAGCAGGGATGGTGCTTTCGGCGGGTGCCCTGGTGGTGCTGATTGTACTGCCCATGGTAGGCCAACTCACCACACGATTTCAGGCCCGCTATATCATTGCCTTCGGTTGGATCGCTCTGGCAATCAGCATGTACATATCGTGCAGACAGATTGACCTGCTCATGAGTTTCCGCTCCGCGACCTTGCTGCGCGTGTGGCAGTACATTCCCGTGGCGTTTCTGTTCGTTCCACTCACGCTTGCAGGGTACGTGGGGCTGCCCGCGGAAAAAACCAATGCTGCCGCCGGGCTCATGAATTTTATGCGCAACATCGGGCAGAGCGTCGGGACATCCGCGGTCACGACGCTCATTGCTCGACGCGGCCAGTATCATCAATCCGTCCTGGCGGAGCACACAAGCACTGGCCGGTTTCACAACGCTCTGACGGGTCTTGCGACGACCTTAACCCGTGCCGGTTTGAGCGTGCATGCCGGTCAACAACAGGCACTCGCTCGACTATACGCTTTGCTCCAGGCGCAAGCTGCAGTTCTCTCTTACGTGGACGCGTACTGGCTGCTTTCCATGTGCTCAGCAGTTATGTTTATCAGCTCGTTCCTTCTGAAAAAGAATGAACCAGGCAAGGCTGGGGGTGTCTCGGTTCACTAAGCTTTGGATCAATTTGCTTTCTTGCCGATGATGATTGCCCGCAAAGTTGCAGCGCGCCTCGGCCGTCTTGCTGACGTCGAGAAGCTCCTCCCGCAACCCACCGACGAGCGCGGAGGCCATCTCGGGCTCCTCTTCCGCGACAAGAACATGGATGAGAACCGTACCGTTTACGGCGCGAGGTTCGTCGCGCACAACGCGCATATGAACGCAACGTTACAAGGTACGCTGAAGCTGCGAATCGGGTTAGTCCGTTCGCTGGGATTCGAACCTTTATTGCATGGCAATGACGAAGTCTCTCTGACTGAACCAGGCCCGAAGGAAATCCTTGCCAGCCTCGCAGCGTTTCGTGAACGAACTTCAGCTACCGATCACTTGCGGCTACTTGAAGCAGCCAGTTTCGCAACTCCGGAGAGTTGTGCGTACTCTTCTTCGCTCAATCGCAAGGACGCCGCTTCCACGTTTTCCTCAAGATGGGGAATCGAGGAGGTCCCGGGAATAGGCAGCATGACCGGGGATCGCTTTAACAACCAAGCCAGCGCAACCTGCTTGGGTGTTTTATTGTGAGCTTTCGCGATCTTCTCGAGCAACACCCCCGCCACCGTGCCCGCGCCCAGTGGATACCACGGGATAAAAGCGATCCCGTGCCGCTCGCAATAGTCCACAACGTAGTCCCATTCGCGATCGGCAAAGCTGTACCGATTCTGAACCGAGATGATAGGCGTGATCTTCCGCGCCCGCTCAATGTGCTCTTGAGTCACATTAGACAACCCGATCAAACGAATCTTTCCCCTCTCCCGTAGTTCGACCAGCGTTTCGATGGAAGCATCGAAAGGCACTACCGGGTCGGGAACGTGCAACTGGTAGAGGTCTATTCGATCCAAACGTAATCGCTTCAGGCTGCCTTCCACAGCCTCGCGAAGATGCTCAGGGCTGGCATCATGAGTCCATTGGTCTGGACCTGGGCGATTCCATCCTCCCTTGGTCGCGATCACAAGATCCTTGGGGTAGGGCGCCAGCGCTTTGGCGATCAGCTCTTCGCTGACGTAAGGACCGTACGAGTCCGCGGTGTCTATGAAATTGACGCCCAGCTCCACCGCACGGCGAAGTACAGCGGCCGCCGCAGCAGGATCTTTGGGCCGTCCCCAGATCCCGTCACCGGTGATACGCATAGCCCCGAAGCCAATGCGGCGAACGGTAAGTTCACCGCCGAGCGAGACGGTTCCGCTAGCAGTCGCAGACAGACTTTTCACTGTGTTGTTCATATTATTTCCTCTCAAGTGATTCCTTTATGATCTCTCGCCGAGTCATTTTGTCGAATAGCGAGAAGCCGGAATCGGCGCTTCGAGCCTATCCGCGACGCGAAATCAGGAAACCAGCTATTTCTTTGAAGCCAATGAACGAATGTGCGTCACTAGGCCGTGAATTTGGTCGTCGCTGAGTGAGCCCTTGAATGATGGCATGCCACCCCTGCCGTCGGAAATTATCTGGGCGAGTTCGGCATCGGTCTGCTTCTGCACTGCCGGTGATCGAAGGTCCGGAACATTCATGGTTTTTCCGACCTGCGAGCCGCCTCCATCTTGCCCGTGGCAGACTGCGCATTTCGCTCGGAACGTGGAAGTGCTGCTCGCGCCGTTTTGGCCATTATCAGCGCGCGCAATCGAGACGACGAAAAACGTAAGACCAACGAAAAACAGCAGCAGAACCGCGAAAACAAAAATTACATGGCGTTCAGCGATATCTTCCTTCATGGCTTTTCCCTCACTTGAAATTTTCCACTCCAGCCGCGGTCGCTTCTCCATGCGACGGGCAGCAAGCGTCAGCTTAGGCCGAGACTTGTGAAAGGCAGATCCCTCACCCTTTTTCCGGTCGCGGCGAAAATGGCATTGCAAAACGCCGCCACAAACGGCGGCACTCCCGGCTCACCGACGCCCGCCGGGGGCGCGTCGCTCTCGACGATGTACACGTTGGTCTGAAGAGGCGCCTCGCTGATTCGAGCCACCGGATAATCCTGAAAGTTCGATTGGTTGATGGCACCCTTGGTGGCGGTAATTTCGCCGCTGCGCACAATACTGGCGCCGAATACTGCGGCGCCTTCGAACTGCGCGCGCGTCGCCTCGGGATTTACGACGAGGCCCGCATCCAGAACGGTATCCACGCGCGGGATGCGCACTTCGCCTTGATCACTGACCTCCACTTCGACGACGGTGGCCACGTAGGTCAAGAAACTGCGATGCGCGGCAATTCCGACGCCGCTGCCCTTGCTGTGCTTGCGCTTTCCCCAGCCGGATTTTTCCGCAACCATTTCCGTGACATGGCGCAGCCGGCCCGTTTCCCAGGGATAGGTATCAAGAGAAGCTCCATAATTCGGATAAGCCACGCCCGTAAAATCAATCGTGCGCGGCGGACCGATCAGATCGAGCAAGTAATCAACCTGATCACGCCGAGCTGCAACTGCCAGCTCATCTGTGAAGCATTGAACCGCAAACGCGTGATAGATGTTGGCCACCGAGCGCAACCAGCCGATGCGGACGTGCGCTTTCGCCGGTCCATTCTCGATGCGAAGATTCGGAAGATCATAGGGAATGTCCAGCCAGCCCTGCTGCAGATGGCCCGGGTCGCCATAGACCGCGTTTACGTCGAATGTCGAAGTAATGGGAGGAAAGACCGATCGCTGCAACCAGGCTGTCGGCTTGCCGTTCGCGCCTAGCGCCGCCTTCATATACATGCTTGCAACTGCGTTGTAATAGTCGAACTTGATATCGTCCTCTCGCGTCCAGACAACTTTCACCGGCCGACCGACTTTCTTGGATAACACCGCAGCTTCAGCAACGTAATCGGGCTTGGACTTGCGACCAAATCCTCCGCCGAGCAGCGTCACATGGCAAATTACGTCTTCCTTCGCGATCCCCAATTCTTTCGAGATGATGTCTTGGGCAGCTTGAGGATTTTGCGTCGGAGCCCACGCAGTCACTTTGCCGTCCTTAAATTCTGCAAGAGCGACCATCGGTTCCATCGAAGCGTGCGCCAGAAGCGGGACATAGTAGTCCGCCTCGTAGACCTTCTCGCCTTTGGCGAATGCCGCGTCCGAATCTCCGACATTGCGCACTACTTTGCATGGTTTGTGCGAAGTTTCCCGCAATTCGTTCTTATATGCGTCTGAGTCGTAGCTTTCATTTGCTCCGTTGTCCCAGGTGATGTTCAGCTTCTTGCGGCCTTGAAATGCAGCCCACGTGTTATCTGCAATCACCGCGATGCCGCCGAGCGGCTGAAATGCCGGAGGCGGCTGGAACGGATCCAAGGCTAGGGTCTGACGCACACCGGCAACCTTCAAGGCATCCTTATCGTCGTAGGTTTTCACTTGGCCGCCGATGACGGGTGGGTGTTCCACTGATGCGTACACCATGCCGTCCGCGCGCGCGTCCATTCCGTAAATGGCTTTCCCGGTTACGAGTGCTTCGAGGTCGTAACTAACTTCGCCTTTACCAACGTACCGCCAGGCGCTCTTTGGCTTGAACTTCAGCTCGTCCTTGGAGGGAACCGGCAATTTTGCGGCAGCGTTGGCGAGTTCGCCGTAACCTGCTCTGCGATTCGTCGAGCGATGGACGACCACGTGTAAATCGGTTTCGCATTCCGCCGGCGGCACGTTCCACTGCTGCGCCGCAGCTTGAATCAGCATGTATCGAGCGCTGGCCCCCGCCACGCGCATTGTGTCGTAGAACGACCGGATCGAATGCGATCCGTCAGTATTTTGGTCGCCGTATCGCTGGTCACCGATGGCCTGTTCGATTTTCACTCGTTTCCAATCAGCGTCCAATTCGTCGGCGATAACAAGTGGCAGAGACGTACGACTTGTCGTACCCATCTCCGAGCGGCTAGCCACGATCCACACGGTACCGTCCGGGTTAATTCCCAGGTAAACGCTCGGGTGCAGCGTGGCGTGATCTGCGTTTGTGTCGTGCGGGAGCGTATCGCCGAACGCAAGGCCGGGGTAAAAACGCATGCCCAGCACAAGAGCACCTGCAGCGATGACGCTTCCCCTCAGAAAGCTGCGCCGGCTGACGTTCTCAATAGTGCTCATGCCATTTCTCCCGCCGCTGCTTTAATTGCGGCGCGAATCCGCTGATATGTGCCACATCGACAAATATTCCCAGCCATCGCGTCATCGATTTCTTGATCGTTCGGCTTCTTGTTGCTGCTCAATAGCGCTGCAGCTTGCATGATCTGCCCTACCTGGCAATAGCCACATTGCGGCACATTGATTTGCATCCAAGCCTTTTGAACCGGATGCAACCCGTTCTTCTCCAAGCCTTCGACCGTCGTCACTTCTTTTCCAGCGGTGGCGCTCATGACAGTCACGCAGGATCGCGTAGCTTGACCATTGACGTGAACCGTACAAGCACCGCAAAGCCCGATGCCGCAGCCAAATTTCGATCCCGTGAGCATTAAGACGTCGCGTAGGTACCAGAGCAGCGGCATGTTGGGATCGCCGCTAAACGACTGCTCAGCTCCATTTACCTTCAACTGAATCATTGCAGTTCCTCACTTCCGATGCCTGAGACTTTTTGAGAAAAAGCAAGTACCGTGCCTTTTCGCGAGGACGTCTGAGTATTTACGCAAGCGACTGATGACAAAGAACATGAAAGCCAGAACCGGTGCTCGCCGCAGGGAGTGCGCTTTCCAGGTGTCGGATTCTTGACGCGGTGTCGGCCGGTTGGAAATTCAGACGTCGGTGTGCGGTTGGGACCGGCTCCTTCAACTGTCAAAAGCGTTGGGTGCCAGGGGTGCGGCCACAAATGCCCTGCATAGGGCTCCGGGATTTGCGGCTTCAGATAGCTTCCGGCGCCCATGAAATAAACGCGATTTCACGGCGGAGATCGTCGTGCCCAGAATCTGAGCCGTCTCTTCGATTGACCGATCTTCGATGTCGCGCAGCACGACCGTTTTGCGGACTGTGGGGCCCAAACGATTGATCGCTTTAGTCAAGATATCCGCACGCTCGCGCCGCCAACAGGACTCTTCTGGATTGGGCCTCTGGTCCACAAATTCCGGCGGAACCAAATCCACCATGTCGCGATCGTACCGCGGCAACGGCTCGACGTTTTTCCGCCTGCGGCGTAGCACCCCGAAGGCCTCGTTCATGGCGATACGCATTAGCCAGGTGGAAAACAGAGACTTTTCTTGAAAATCATTGAGATGAACGAAAGCTCTGTGAAAACTCTCCTGCACAACATCCTCCGCGTCTTCCCGGTTATTGGTTATTCGTTGCGCCACGGCTAAAATTCTCTGTTTGTAACGTAAGACCAATTTGCCGAAGGCATGCGTGTCTCCACACTTTGTGGCTGCGATCAGCGCGGCATCAGATTCTTTGTTGACGCTGCTTGTAAGAAACGTTCCCATGATTCCCACCCTCCCCATCGCTCGATTATGTCGCGTCCGAAGCTGAAGAGAGCAATCGCTGCGCCAGATACCTGCGTGTAACGAGACGGCTCGGAAGTGGCTGGCAGATTGGAGGATGTGCCAACCCCACACGAATCCCGGCGACGTCGATCGTCGCAAAAGTCTGTCAGTGCGCTGGCATTCCGTCTATTCGGCTGGATAAGGCGACACGAAGAGCCGTTCGGCAACCCAGGACGAAGCGAACGGCCGGTTGTACAGAACGCAGGCGTCAGAAATGCGAAGGCGAAAATCTGCTTGGGACTTGGAACTCGGATTGCGCGGAATAAGTCTGTTGCAAAGCGTCGAGGCGGCAGCCCAAAATCGTACCGTTGGTTTGCGTAATATCCGGAGCGACATACTGTGTCGACGGGTCTGAAGAATGCTCAGCTCTATTCGGTTTTCTGGCGCAAGCCGCCTGCGATTTGGAGTTACGCGATTGCTGTCGTGTCGGTTGCCTTAGCACTGATCGTAGCGCGGTGGCCAGGGCTTCATTTGCAAGAGGCTCCGGTGTCACTTTTTCTTTGTGCTGTCTTGTTGAGCGCGTGGTTGGGCGGAATCGGGCCGGCCCTGCTCGCGGTCGCTCTCTCTACTCTCGCTTTCTATTATTACTACCTGCCTCCAGTTCCCCGTCTGGTGATCTTCATGGTCTCAACCGTCCTTGTGGGATCGCTGAGTGCCGCGCTGCGAAACGCTGCGGAATCGCTGAGGCGCGCGCACGAAGATCTCATTGGCACAGTTCGACAGCTACAAAGCACCAACGAAGCCCTGCAAGCAGAGAGCCGCCAGCGTGAGCGTACCCAGAACGACCTGCGGCGCAGTGAAGAATCTTTGCTCGAGGCGCAGAGACTAAGCCACACGGGCAGCTGGCGGCATGATGTCGCATCAGGGGCAGTCACTGTCTCACCGGAAATCTATCGGATGCACGACATCCGGCCTGATGAAGACGCATCGAACACGGAATTCTTTTTTAACAGGTTCCATCCCGAGGACCGCAAGCGCGTTGTGGACCTGTTCGAAAGAGTCGAAACTGAGAAAACCGAGTTTCAAGTGGACTATCGCATCGTTCTTCCCGACGGAACGATCAGGCACCTCCACACGATCGGCCATCCTGTCCTGAACGCGTCGGGTGACCTCGCAGAATTTGTGGGCACCGCGATAGACGTCACCGAGCGCAAGCGCGGTGAAGCGCTGCGTGACGGAGAGAGCCGCGTCCTGGAGATGATAGCCCGCGATGCTCCGTTGGAGAAAATACTGGAGAACTTGGTGCTCGTTGTAGAGGCCCAATTTGCCGGTTTGCTTTGTTCAATCCTGCTCCTCGACGAAGACGGCCAGCACGTGCGGCACGGCGCTGCTCCCAACCTTCCCCAGCCGTACGTCAAGGCCATCAACGGCCTTCGCATCGGACCAAAGGCGGGATCATGCGGAACTGCTATGTACAGAAGAGAGCCTGTTGTCGTCACCGACATTCTCCAGGATCCGCTCTGGGAGGGGTACCGGCAGGTGGCCGAGCCTTACGGCCTCCGCGCCTGCTGGTCGACTCCTATACTTTCGCACTCGGGTAAGGTGTTGGGCTCATTTGCCATGTATTACCGCGAAGCGCGCAGTCCGAGTACGGCTGAAACCCAAGCTCTGGAAATGGCCACCCACCTTACTGGCATTGCCATTGAACGCAAGCTGGTGCGCGAACGGCTACAGCGAAGTGAGGCTTATCTGGCCGAAGCGCAGAGGCTCAGCCACACAGGCAGTTGGGCGGGGGCTCCCGGACCGGGAGAGATCAGGTATTGGTCCGAGGAATGTTATCGCGTCCTGGGCTTTGATCCGCACAGAGATGTGGCACGATTCGAGACGTTCTTTCAACGTATTCACCCGGACGATCAAGCCAGGATGATGGAACAGTTCGAAGGAGCCAGCCGCGAAAAGACGGGGTTCGAATTCGATTACCGAATCCTTCATCCCGGAGGCGACATCAGGGACATCCACACAGTAGGGCATCCCGTTTTCAGTCCATCCGGCGATCTCACTGAATACGTCGGTACCGTAATGGACATCACCGAACGCAAGCGGGCCGAAGAGGCGTTGCATCAAGCGCAGGCGGAGCTCGCGCACGTGAACCGCGCGACCACCATGGGAGAGCTGACTGCCTCTCTGGCGCACGAGGTGAATCAACCGATTGCCGCTGCAGTCACCGACGCTAATACCTGCTTGCGCTGGCTGACGCGCGATCAGCCCGACGTGGAGGAGGCATGCGCGGCAGCAGCGAGAGTCGTCAAAGACGCGACACGCGCAGCGGAAATCATCAACCGAGTCCGGCTGCTCTTCAAGAAGAGCGCTCCCGAACGGGAGCTGGTTGACGTGAACGAAGTTATTCCCAAGATGATCGTCCTCCTCTATGGCGAGGCCGCACGATACGAGATATCGGTGCGAGCGGAACTGGCCGCGGATCTTCCCTACGTCATAGGAGATCGCGTCCAATTGCAGCAGGTGATAATGAATCTGATCGTGAATAGCATCGATGCGATGAAGGATGTGGATGGGACCAGGGAACTCGTTGTCAGATCGCAACGGACGGAAAACGAGCAGGTTTTGGTTTCGGTGATCGATACGGGCGTGGGGGTGCCCCAGCAACACGCGAGCCAGATCTTTAATGCCTTCTTTACCACCAAGAGTCACGGCACTGGCCTGGGCCTTCGAATCAGCCGCTCTATTGTGGAATCGCACGGTGGGCGCCTGTGGGCCGCCGCTAACTTTCCGCGCGGCGCAAATTTCTGTTTCACTCTACCCAGCAAAGTCGAGACACAAGAATGACGCCCGGTGACGCTCCGACGGTGTTCGTTGTTGACGATGATGCTTTGGTGCGTGCCTCTATCCAGGGACTGCTCAAGTCGGCGGGCTTGCGCTGTGAGGCGTTCGACACGGCGGAAGAGTTCTTGCACGCAAAGCGGGCGGATGTGCCAAGTTGCCTGGTGCTGGACGTGAGCCTGCCTGGAATCAACGGATTGGACTTTCAGCGCGAATTGGCTGACAAGGGCGTGCACATTCCCGTCATCTTTATCACAGGTCATGGAGATATTCCGATGAGTGTGAAGGCCATGAAGTCAGGCGCCGTGGAGTTCCTGACCAAACCGTTCCTGGATCAGGACCTGCTCGATGCGGTGCAGCAGGCTCTGGACCATGATCGGGAGACTCGCCAAAAGCAGGGTGCGCTTGCCGGGTTGCGCAAGCACTACGAAGCGCTGACCGCGCGCGAGCGCGAAGTCATGGGTCTGGTAGTTTCGGGTATGCTCAACAAGCAAATCGCTTCCGATCTCGGCACCAGCGAAATCACCGTGAAAATTCATCGAGGGCACGTGATGCGCAAGATGGGCGCTGGATCACTGGCGGAACTGGTGAAAATGGCTGAGAAACTCAAGCTTCCGTCCAGCGCAAAATAGCCTACCGCTGCGACAGTCTAGTCAACGTGGCAGTCGGCTTCGCGTTACTCCGGTACAACTCCTGTTTCTTCAGGGACATTCTGCAGGGCATCGCAGCCGGCTCGCTCTTCCAGCTGCTCATACTAACGTATAATTGCGCCCCTTTTCGCGATACTGCTACCTTGCTGCCATGGTTACTCAATGGAGTGCGAAAATGGTTGCAATTGTTGATGACGACGACTTGATGCGGAGCGCATTGGAAGGCCTGCTGAAAGCGGTTGGATTACGCGCAAAAGCCTTCGCCTCGGCGGAAGAATTCTTGGAGTTCGGCCAACCGAAACAGACCGCGTGTCTGATCGCGGACATCCGCATGCCGGGAATGTCCGGGCTTGAACTGCAGGCGAAACTGAACGCTGACGCGTGCAGGATTCCAATCGTTTTCATCACGGCGCACGGTGACGAAAAAATGCGGATGCAGGCGATGCGGGCGGGTGCAGTGGAGTTTCTTGCGAAACCTTTTGACGACGAAGCTCTCCTCGACAGCGTTCGAGCGGCTCTGAACAGTTAACGAAGGAGCGCACCCAGCCGCGCTAGTAGAGGGTCCTATGGGAACTTTCGAGAGATTCGAGCCCGGTGACCGGGACCGAAATCAGCGCAGATTCGAGCAAATCATAGGCAACAGTGCGGCCTTGGAATCGGTCTTTGGAGAAGTCGAGCGCGTCGCTCCCACTGATTCCACTGTTCTTATCCAGGGAGAAACAGGGACCGGGAAGGAACTGATCGCGCGCGCGATTCACAACATCAGTTCGCGCTGCGGACGCCCGTTCGTAAAACTGAATTGCGCGGCTATCCCCTTCGATCTGCTGGAAAGCGAGCTTTTTGGACACGAGAAAGGCGCTTTTACAGGTGCCATCGCGCAAAAGGTCGGCCGTTTCGAGATGGCCGACAAAGGGACTCTGTTCCTGGACGAGATAGGCGATATTCCATTGGCGCTACAGCCCAAGTTGCTGCGTGTGCTGCAGGAACAAGAGTTCGAGCGGTTGGGCAGCGCGCGAACTCACCAGGTAGATGTTCGGCTAGTGGCCGCGACCAATCGAGACTTGGCGGATATGGTGAAGAGGGGAGAATTTCGCAGCGACCTCTACTATCGCGTGAACGTGTTCCCCATTCTGCTGCCGCCGTTGCGAGCACGCAGCGAAGACATTCCGGCATTGGTTTCGCATTTTGTCCAGGTTTATGGCCGCCGGATGGGCAAACAAATCGAGCACATCCCTCCTGCCACGATATCCGCGCTGAGCTCTTACCAGTGGCCGGGGAACATCCGCGAGTTGCAGAATTTCATCGAGCGCAGCGTTATCTTAAGCGATGGGACGGTCCTGAGCCCTCCTCTCGCAGAACTAAAACGTTCCCCGGTCGCTGAACCCCTAGGAGCGGTTACCCTCAAAGACGCGGAACGCGATCACATTCTCAAAACTCTCATGCAAACTCGCTGGGTTGTCGCGGGTCCTAACGGCGCCGCCGCACGCCTGGGAATGAAGAGATCCACTCTTTACTTCCGCATGCAGAAGCTGGGCATTTCGCGTTTCAACAACAATTTCCTTTCGGCGTAACAGACTCGCAATGATGCTTTCGATGCGCCGAGCTAGCAACGAGGCTAGCGAGGGAGAATGTAGACTCCCGCGTCCGCTGATATTTTGCGTATGCTGTCCGCGTCCAGATTCAGATGAGCCGTGACCATCTGCGGAGGAAGACGCCTGATCCAGTTGTTAAGAGAAATCTCCTGAAAGTCGCCTGTGGCAAATACCTCCAGAACTTTCAAGTCCGTATCGCCCGTGTTCTCGATATAGTGACCTGCGATTCTCGGTACAAATCCGACGTCATTTGCATTGAAGTCCATTGTGCGCGCCCCATGGGGCAAAACTACCCCCATACGCGCCTTGCCGCTTATGTAGTACTGCCATTCCGAAGCGTTCGGATGCCAGTGCATTTCACGCAGACCACCCGGCTTAATTGTTGCTACGGCTCCCGAGATATTTTTCGCCGCCAAGAAGGTATGGGAGTCAGCCACGCGAATTTCACCGCTTCTGGTTTGACTCGTAGGGGCCATGGCTTCCAATTTCCAGGTGTACTTAGGGACACTCGATACCCCGACACCGGCCTGATCCTGCGCCAGGGATGCGGGCAGGTCTGCCGGGAAGATATATAGGTCATGGGTTGGCAAGTTCTTAAGAACGCCCTCCGGCAACCCAAAATTCTTCGCCAGCACCGATGGTGGGGTATGTGCCACCCAGTCGGAAATGAGGAAGGTGTCGTCTTCAGAAAACGTACCTTGATTGAATATGAGCATAAATTCAGAGCCATCCGGTCCCAGCCCTTGGATGGAGTGCGGGAATCCCGCTGGAAAGTACCAAAGGTCACCTTTGCCCACATCGCCGATAAAGATGGTTCCATCGGGATTCAGAACGGTGACGCGAGTGTTCCCGTACAGCATATAGGCCCACTCGTCCGAGGTGTGCCAATGGAGCTCGCGGAAGCTGCCCGCTGTAAGCCGCATTCTGACACCCGCAATATCTGTGGAAGATGGTAGGACCGATTGTGTTACCTGGTTCGTCCAACCACCCTCTTGAACGCGCATGTGTGGCAGATCGAAGGAGTACCACACCGGCACGATGTTTCCGTAATCTGTCGGCGGAGGAAAGTTTGAATTCGGATTTTCATCCAATAGCGGCTTATTTTCAGGGCCGGGATTACTGACAGAATGATCTTGTTCTCCCTTCGCAATGTTTGCTCTCTCCTGCGCATTGACGGCCAGGGACGCCAGTGCTGCAGTCGCCAGTCCGGCCGAACTGACGCCCAGGAAATTACGTCTCGACAGTTCTCCGGCGTCGGACTTACTTTTTAGCTGTTCGCTTACGGGATTACTTTCGTCAGTCGCAGAATTGGTCTCATTTCGTTCGCTCATCTGAGCGCCCCCTTCAAATTCGACGAGATTGAACTCACCTTCACCTGCAAGGTGATTACAGGCACTTCCCTTACCAACTTGAATTTTTGCCGCAATGGCCGGAAGTGCCGCAAAACAAGAACGCTGCAGACGGCAACAAATTGAGGAGCCCGGAGTCGTTGTCAGGTGCTTGGACGAGCGTCTGTCGGCTCGACGGGCGAACTTGTTTCGCAAAACGTGTGTGACACGGTTCACATGTCGAGATAAGGACATCGCGTCCAGCTGCTTGGCATTCGTGAGTGCGTCCGAATCGTCGGCCGGCTTTTGTTTTCCAGGATTTACGGACTCTTTCCGTTTGGCGGTCCTCTTGCCCATTTCAGTTGCGTCACTCGAGGCGTTCATGCCATTCGTGACAATCTGAATTGAGGAGAAGTCAATATGTACACTGAAGAAATCGGCAACGCGCATGAAGGCCAGAACAGAATCAAAAGGTATTACTGGGTTTCGCTGTTCATGGCCCTGGTTTTTGCAGCGATGATTTATCCGAGCCCGGCACACGCGCAGCTTGTCGGAACCATGGAAGCTGACATTCCGTTTCAGTTCCACGCAGGCGACACGAAACTTCCGGCAGGCAAATACGTCATCCGCATGCTGGACGATTCCGACTTGACGATCATGGAAATCAGCAGACCGGATGGATCAGTTGCGGCGCTATTTCAGGTGCATTCCGCGGAAGCCAACTCCACACCCCGCAAGAGTGAACTGATTTTCAACAAATACGGAAATCGCTACTTCCTTAACAAGGTCTTCGATGAAGGCGAGCCCAGCGGCAGCCAGGTAGCCGAGTCGAACTACGAAAAGCGCGTCGGTCAAGCAAACGCCGAAGCCCAGGAACACGTGCCGGCACATCACCCCGCACAACAGGGGACCAGCGGCTCGTAAGAAGGCTGATTGGCAGTTGTTTCGAGCACTCCAAAAAGGAGAAAGTATGAAACTGCAAAGATTCGCGCTTGTTCTGATGGGTATTCTGCTCCTGTTTGCCGGGAGGTTGTCGGCTCAAGACGTTAAGACCGACTACGATCACAACGCAGACTTCACAAAATACAAAACCTACTGTTGGGAACACGTTCAGACGAAAGACCCGCTGTTTATCGATCGCATCAAGAGCGCCGTCAACGCTGCCTTGGCTTCGAAGGGATGGACGCAGGTGGACTCAGGAGGCGATGTCTCCATCATTGCTATCCAGACGACACAAGAGCAGCAAACTCTGAATACGTTTTACGACGGATTTGGCGGAGGCTGGGGTTGGAGACGGTTTGGAGGCGGCGGTTTTGGAGAGGCAACCACTACCACCGACACCTACAAGGTCGGCACGCTGGTCGTCGATCTATACGACACGAAGACGAAGCAGCTGTTGTTCAGAGGTACTTCGAGCGACACGCTCTCTAACAATTCCAACAAGAATACGGAGAACCTGGATAAGGGCGTCGAAAAAATATTTAAGAAATTCCCTCCAGGATCTTCGAAGTAGCGATGACGGCGTGAGATTCGGCGACGGAATCAACGCCGTGCATGGGTATGACGGATCATCTTGAATGAGCGATCTTGTGCATCACGCTTACCTGAAATGGATGCCCCCGAAATGGCGCGGCAACGGCGAACGCAATCCGTTGTCGCGTCTTTTGCGCAAGGACGTGGCCTCGAATGGGCCCCTGTGGCTCCCGCCCGTGTTGGTACTGGGCGCCATCGCCGCCGTAGCGTATGCAGACCACCTCGTGGCGTCGATTTCGCTTGTCTACCTCTACATCCTTCCTCTGGGCATCGGCGCAATATTCCTTCGCCGGGAAATCAGCTATGGGCTCATCGCTGCTTGCGTCTTGTTTCACGATTATGATTCTCCGCGGCATATTCACCCGGCGCTGCGGATGATTGATAACCTCGCTACTGCAATGTGCTTCATCTTTATCGTTTATTTCATCCAACGGTATGTCGAACAGCGCGAAGTGCTAGCCAAAATAATCCAGCAGCAGCGTGACAGCCTTCTGAAGGACGTGGAGCTGGCCGCGCAAGTTCAGCGCCTGTTTCTTCCTGTCGGCAAGCCTGCCATTCGTGGACTTGAAATCGCCGGCATGATGCGGCCCGCACACGGCGTAAGCGGCGACTACTACGATTACATTCCCATCGATGAGCACACGATCCAACTCGTAGTCGCCGACGTGGCCGGCAAAGGAGTGCCTGCGGCCCTGTTAATGTCCGCCACGGCTGCGGTGATGCAGCTCGAAGCGAACCGCGACCGGAACATGCTCGAACTGGTAGCGCGTTTGAACACCGAGATCTGTTCCGTGTCGGACGGCGAACGCTATGTGACTTTGCTGCTCGCGGAGATCGATGCAGACAGACGGATCGTCCGCTATGTTAATAGCGGCCACATTCCTGGACTTCTATTTAGAGCGCAGACCGGCACGATCACGCATATGAATTCGTGCTGCCCGCCCATCGGAATGTTTGCGGAAGAGCCTCTCGAATTGGCCTCGGAAAATCTGGTTACGGGCGATGTGCTCGTTTTCTATACCGATGGCGTAACCGAAGCAGAGAACGCCTCTGAAGAAGAATTCGGCGTCGAGCGCCTTTCAGCCATAGTGCAGCGCGATTTTTCGTTGTCCGCGGAAGAACTTGTGGCCAATATCCTTGCCGGCGCTGCCAGCTTCTCGACCGACGTTGGCTTCCAGGATGATGTGACCATTCTCGTGGTCAAATGCGATTTTGACAGCCACAACTTGTAACTCGTTTTGTAACCACACCGCTGGAGTTCTCCTAATCGCATCCTGCCGCGGAACTTATCGCCGTCAATTCGGTGACGACCAACTCGTTTTACGGAACTGCTCCCTCAGGTAACGGCCATGCCAACGCGCTGACAGCCATTCAATTCTCTGGACTCATTCTCTGCCTTCCGTGCTCCTAATTTTTGCCCGCCTGACTTAGGCCGTCTGTTTTCAGACATTTCGTGACACCCCTGGCCGCGCTCGTCTCTGGCAATCCATCTGCATCCGCAATGTCCCAGTACGGAAAATCGACCGGGGATGTGAACCATGTGGATAGTTCGACTTGCATTGCGGCGGCCCTACACCTTCGTGGTGGTTGCGATACTCATCGTAATCATGGGGGCACTCGCAATCGTTCGCACTCCCACTGACATTTTTCCGAACATCAACATTCCGGTGGTCAGCATCATCTGGACTTATAACGGTCTGGTGCCGGAGGACATGGCCGATCGGATCGTAAGCATCACAGAAAGAGCTCTTACCACGACAGTCGACAACATCGAACACATCGAGTCTCAGTCGCTGTACGGAATCGCGGTTGTAAAGGTATTCCTGCAGCCCACCGCAAACATTCAGCAGGGTATTGCGCAGATCACGGCGGTTTCCCAGACTCAGCTCAAGCAGTTGCCCGCCGGATCGACGCCACCTCTCATCCTGGCCTATAGCGCATCGAGCGTACCCGTTCTGCAATTGGCGCTGTCCGGACAAAACATGTCCGAACAGGAACTCAACGACTATGGCCTGAATTTCATTCGCACGCAGATCATTACAGTTCCGGGTGCCTCCGTTCCTTATCCCTACGGCGGTAAACAGCGCCAGGTGCAAGTGGACTTGAATCCGACGGCGTTACAGTCGAAGGGCTTGTCGGCATTGGACGTTGTGAATGCTATCAGCGTGCAAAACCTGATTCTGCCCACCGGAACGTCCAAGATCGGCTCGCGTGAATATGATGTTTCCATTCCTAATGCCGCGCCGCAAACGATATCGGATCTGAATCGCATTCCAATCAAAACCATCGGCAGCACCACCATTTATATCAAGGATGTCGCATGGGTTCGCGACGGCTTTCCTCCGCAGACCAACATCGTGAAAGTGAACGGGCAGCGTTCCGTGTTGCTGACGATTCAAAAGGCGGGAAATGCATCCACGCTGAACGTGATCTCGGGTATCAAGGCCCTCCTGCCGCAGATCAAGACGACTGTTCCACCTCAGCTGCAGATAGAACCTCTCGCAGACCAGTCGATTTTCGTTCGGGGTGCGATCAGCGGCGTAGTCCGTGAAACACTCATCGCCGCCTGCCTGACGGCCTTCATGATTCTTACGTTCTTGGGCAGTTGGAGAAGCACGCTGATCATCGCGACCTCCATCCCTCTGGCGATCTTAACCTCCATCATCGTGTTCAGCGCGATCGGAGAAACGATCAATATCATGACGCTCGGTGGACTTGCTCTGGCGGTCGGCATCCTGGTTGACGACGCCACCGTCGAAGTCGAGAACATCAATCGCAATCGCGAAGCGGAACCAGAGAAGGATATGGACGAGGTCGTCCTGGACAGCGCCTCGCAAATCGCTACGCCGGCTTTCGTCGCAACGCTTTCGATTTGCATCGTGTTTGCTCCGATGTTCTTACTGTCCGGCGTGGCGCGATATCTGTTTGTGCCGCTGGCTGAGGCCGTGGTTTTCGCCATGTTGGCCTCGTACCTGCTTTCCCGCACGATCGTGCCGACCATGGCCAAGTACCTGTTACGCAACGATCAAAGGAAGCCCGGAGATGCCCCTTCCCGTAATCCATTGGCACGGCTGCAGAAGCGATTTGAAGAGGCCTTCGAAAGATTACGTCACAGTTTTCGCGGATTGCTCGAGCTTTGTCTCCATCACCGGCGCGCCTTCCTGATTGCGTTCTTCGTGGCCTGCCTGGGCTCCCTGGCAATTCTGATCCCCTGGCTGGGACAGGATTTCTTCCCGAGCGTAGACAGCGGGACCTTCAAGCTTCACCTGCGAGCGCCGACGGGGATGCGCATCGAAGAGACAGCAAACCTGTGTGATCTGGTCGAGCAATCGATTCGGAAGCAAATCCCAACGGACGAAGTACAAAGCGTCATTGACAACATCGGCCTGCCGTATAGCGGTATCAATCTTTCTTACAGCAATTCGGCACCGGTTGGCACATCGGATGCCGACATTCTTGTGAACTTGTCCGTCGATCATCATCCGACGGACAAGTACATTCACGACCTTCGCTTGACTCTACCCAGGCAGTTTCCCGGTGTGACCTTCGCTTTCTTGCCCGCCGACATGGTCGGCCAGATTCTGAATTTTGGCCTGCCAGCGCCGATCGATGTGCAGGTCGTAGGGAATGATCTGGAAGGCAACCAGCGTTACGCGAACGCGCTGCTGGACAAATTGAAATACGTAACGGGAACCGCTGATCTACGGATCCAGCAGCCATTCGACGAACCGTATCTGCGCTATCGCGTGGAGCGCACGAAGGCAGAGGAGCTCGGATTCTCAGCGCACGATATTGCGCAAAATCTTCTGGTGTCACTCAGCGGCAGCTTCCAGACTTCACCGACTTTCTGGGTTGATCCGAAGAACCGCGTCAGCTACCAAATCGCGACTCAGACGCCGCAATACCGCGCGGACACCTTGCAGGATCTCGAGAACATTCCGATCACAGGGACGGACCCCAACGCTCCCCCATCGATCATGGCCAGTTTGGTTTCAATGAAACGGGGAGTAGGCATGGCCGTCGTTTCGCACTACAACGTCGCACCCGTGATTGACATCTTTGGCGCTCCCACCGGACGCGACCTCGGGAGCGTCTCGAGGGACATCAACAAAATCATTCAGGACTCGCGGCAGCAACTACCGCGCGGCTCGCAAGTCATTGTTCGCGGACAGGTCGAGACCATGCGAGCTTCATACCTAGGCCTGCTGAGCGGGTTGGCATTTTCGATCATACTTGTGTACCTGCTGATCGTAGTCAATTTTCAATCCTGGCTGGATCCTTTCATCATGATTTCCGCTTTGCCCGCGGCACTCGCCGGGATCGCTTGGTTTCTATTTATAACGCACACGACTCTGAGTGTGCCCGCCCTTATGGGCACGATCATGTGCATGGGCGTCGCCACCTCAAACAGCATTTTGGTTGTGAGCTTTGCCACGGAAAAAATGATGGAAGGAAAAGATTCAGTGAGCGCGGCGCTAGAGGCGGGCTTCACGCGTTTTCGCCCCGTGATTATGACCGCGCTGGCCATGATTATCGGCATGATCCCGATGGCTCTCGGCTTGGGCGACGGTGGTGAACAGAACGCCCCGCTCGGCCGGGCGGTAATCGGCGGACTGCTATTCGCGACGTTCTCGACGCTTCTGTTTGTTCCGACTTTCTTCAGCGTCGTGCAGGGACACCAGCATGCTCAAACTGGAAAACAACCGTAATTATCAATTTTTGTGGAGTCACTCATGGCAATTCAAGACAAGAATAGAAGCGAGGCCAACGAAAAATCCAAAGCGTTGAATGACGCGGGAGCGGTAAGGCTCGGACGCGGGCGATTGCTGCTTTTGGCGATTGCAGCGATTGTGGTTGTCGCTGCCCTGCTATCCGGAATCTGGTCACGCGTCAAAGCTGAAAAGTCTTTACGCGTCGAGACAGCGCAGGTGGCCCTTACGTCGGTGTCTGTTACATTGCCGAAACCAGCGACGCCTGCCGCGGAAATTATTCTTCCGGGAAACGTACAGCCCTACATTACTTCGCCGATCTATTCACGAACGAACGGGTACCTGAAGAAGTGGTATTTCGATATCGGGGCGCGGGTGAAGCGCGGGCAATTGCTTGCGGTAATCGAAACGCCGGAAGTCGATCAGCAACTCCAACAAGCCCGCAGCAACCTGCTGACCGCGCAGGCAAATCTCTCGCTCGCCGAAATAACCAAGACCAGATATCAGGGACTTTTAAAAACCAACGCTGTCTCCAAACAAGACGTTGACAACGCGGTGGGCAGCTACAACGCGAATAAAGCCATTGTCGAAGCGGATCAGGCCACAGTGCAGCAGTATACGGCGCTGGTATCCTTCGAAAGGATCTATGCTCCGTTCGACGGCGTTATCACCGCCCGTAACACCGATATCGGCGACTTGATCAACTCGGGCAGCAGCGGCGGAGTGAAAACCGACCTCTTTCACATCGCCCAACCTGGAACGTTGCGTGTTTACGTAAATGTGCCAGAGGAATACTCGCGAGGGATCAAGGTCGGCATGGCCGGAGACCTCACTCTCGCCGAGTTTCCGGGGCGAAAGTTCCAGGGGAAAGTGGTTCGCACAGCGGACGCCATCAATGTGACAACCCGTACGCTGCTGATCGAGATAGACGTGGACAATCCCACCGGAACGTTGCTCACGGGCTCTTACGCAGAGGTGCACCTCGCGGTACCGACGCAGGGCTCCACGTACTTGATTCCGGTCAACACACTTTTGTTCCGGACAGAGGGTCTGCGTGTCGGCATCGTCAGAGACGGGAAGGTCGTGCTCGCGACCGTGACTCCTGGCCACGATTTCGGCAATGAGATTGAGATCGTTGCAGGCCTCAAGTCCGACGATCAAATCATTGTTAACCCGCCCGATTCAATTATTCAGGGTCAGCAAGTGCAGGTCGTACAAGCGAGCTTGCCCGGAGACGCAAAATGAGCCAACCGAGAAGCCCTCGAAAGATAAATTTCGTCGAGCACTCGCTGCACGCAATTTGGCCGAAAGTTTTCTTCGCGGTCGCGCTGCTCCAATTGAACGGTTGCACGGTCGGGCCTAATTACCACACTCCAGTCGTCGAAACTCCTCCTACCTACAAAGAAGTAGGGGACTGGAAGCCTGCCCAGCCGAATGATCAGAATCTTGGCGGTGACTGGTGGAAGATATTTCAAGATCCGCAGCTTGATGCGCTGGAGCTTCAGGTGAATATATCGAACCAGAACTTGAAAGCCGCGGAGGCTCAGTATCAACAGGCGCGGGCAATCCTCCGATACAGTCGCGCTGACTACTACCCCACCCTGACGGCCGGGCCATCGGCTAGTCGGACGCGGACCTCCGCCAATCGCCCGGCGTCTAACACGACTTTTGACGGCATTACCTACAATGACTTCGTCTTGCCGTTCAACGTCTCCTACGAAGTCGACGTCTGGGGACGAGTTCGCCGCACGGTGGAATCATATCGAGAGCAAGCGCAAGCCAGTGCCGCGGACCTGGCCACAGTCAATCTGAGCATGCATGCCGATCTGGCCGTGGACTACTTTCTAGCACGCAGCCTGGACGCCGAGGAACAACTCCTTAATTCGACCGTAGCGCAATACGAACAAGCCTTGGAATTAATCCAGAGTCGGTTTGCCGGAGGCATTGCGTCCGAAGTGGAGGTGCAGCAGGCTGACACTCAGCTGGAAACAACTCGCGCCGAGGCAATTGACGTTGGGGTCGCCCGCGCGCAGTACGAACACGCGGTTGCAATTCTCATTGGGAAACCCCCCGCGGAATTCAGTCTTCCGCCGCTGCCCCTGGTCGCGCCGCCTCCGCCTATCCCCGTCAGCGTACCTTCAGAACTGCTCGAAAGACGCCCGGACATCGCGGCTGCAGAAAGGCGAGTGGCCTCAGCCAATGCACAGATTGGAGTCGCGAAGGCGGCCTACTATCCGCAGATCAATTTAGGCGCCTCGGGAGGATTTGAAAGTGGCATCATCACGACGCTTATACAGGGGCCGAGTGGCCTATGGTCCATTGGAGGATCTGCCGCGGAAACCATCTTCGACGCCGGAAGACGCCGCGCTGCCTCGGACCAAGCCATCGCCGCCTACGATCAAACCGTCGCCAATTATCGCGAAACCGTGCTCACCAGCTTCCAACAGGTCGAAGACAACATAGCGGCGCTGCGCATCCTCGAGCATGAGGCTCAGGTTCAGGACAAAGCGGTCGTCGCCGCGCAGAAGTACCTCGAGCTTGCGAACACGCGCTACACGGGGGGCGTCACCAGCTACCTGGAAGTGACAACCGCTGAGACCGCCGCTCTCACCGACGAAGTTACTGCGGTTAATATTCTTGGCCGCCGCATGGTGGACGCAGTCTCGCTCGTGCAGGCTCTCGGTGGGGGGTGGGATCGATCCGCCTTGCCGGCACGGCCGGAATGCTGCGGCAAACTGACGAGCCAACTAAGGTGACGCTGGATCACCGTCTAGAGTCCTCGCGCGAGCTTGCAGGCGGTCGCCATCGCGAAGAGGGCCGATCACAGCAAGTGCCAACATGTTGACACCAACCGCTGAGTGCGGGACTCTGGGCGCGCCATAAGGTCCACCCTTGCAACAATCGCACTTTAGTGGCATTTGGAAAGTGAAATGCCACTAGGCGTCACGGAACTCGCCAGGGGTCTAAGCCAGCGAACCGCAGAATTCAAGAGAGCACAGGACACGGGAACCACACGCTAATAAGAGCCGAAGCTTCGGCAAGAAACGCAGTCCAGAGCTCAATGAAATGAAACGCAGCCAGCAAGCACACGTCCCGGTTCACAAGTTGGCGGGTATCGCTGTGCTGCTTGCGGGCGTCTTGCTCGTGGCGACGCTCTGCTTCGGCGCTCCGGCTGATCCTTCGCAGATTCCCAACATCTTCCGGCCGCAATCGACGCCTGCAAACTCGATCCTTCATTTGTCGGCGCTGGTCCTTGCGATCACCGCTCTTATTTTTGTGGTTGTATTCAGCCTGCTGGTCTACGCCGTTGCGAAGTTTCGCAAGCGAGATGACGACGATGGCCGCGAGCCTCCGCAAGTCTACGGCAGCAACCAGGTGGAGCTCGCATGGACGGTGATTCCGACCCTTATTGTGCTGGTCCTCTTCCTCGCGACCGCGCGTGTGATCCGTTCGATCCAGGATGCGCCGAAGCCTCCTGGGGCGATCGAAGTAATCGCCATCGGCCATCAATTTTGGTGGGAATTTCGATACCCGGCTATCGGCGTGGTCACCGCGAACGAGCTTCACGTTCCGGTGAGCGATCCAGCGAATCCGACACCTACGTTCTTTACTTTGCTGTCCGTGGATACCGATCACAGTTTTTGGGTGCCACGCCTGGCCGGGAAGACGGACCTGATTCCTAACCACCCGAATCACACCTGGATCGATCCTCAGGAGATAGGTGTTTATCTTGGCCAGTGCGCTCAGTATTGCGGCGTCCAGCACGCCAAGATGCTTTTGCGGGTCTACGTGGATTCACCGCAACAGTTCAACCAGTGGGTACAGCAACAAAGGATGCCGGCCCTTAATAACGATGCGGTGGCAGAAGGCCGCCGCATCTTCGAGACTACGTCGTGCGTGAACTGCCACGCCGTCGCAGGAACAGTGGCCAACGGTCGTTTCGGTCCCGATCTCACGCATCTGATGAGCCGTGACACCATCGCCTCTGGCGCTGCCTCGAACAATCGCGAGAATCTGCGAGCGTGGATCCAAGATCCCGACTCGATCAAGCCCGGCTCGTTGATGCCAGCGATGCAGTTAAACGAAAACGATATGGACGCGCTTACAGCGTATCTCTTGACGCTGCGATAAGGACAAGGATACAGCGATGTCGTCAGACACAATCGCACTCGGCGCAGTTGATCAGGCTGCACGTCCGCTCGGCGATCGGCTCCACGACTGGATTGTCACCGTCGATCACAAGAGGCTGGGGATTCTGTACATCCTCTATGCGCTTTTCTTTTTCGTCGTTGGCGGTGTCGAAGCCATAATCATCCGCATACAGCTGATCGTTCCTCACAATCATTTCGTTTCTCCGCAAGTTTTCAACCGCATGATGACGATGCATGGCACGACGATGATTTTCTTCATGGTCATGCCCATCCTTTTTGGATTCGGCACCTATCTGATTCCCTTGATGATTGGCGCCAGGGACATGGCCTTTCCACGGCTGAACGCCTTCGGTTTTTGGATGACTGCTTTTGGAGGGGTGCTTCTCTACTTCAGCTTCATCGGCGGCAATGGACTTTACGGCGCGGGGACTGCTCCCGACGTTGGATGGTGGGCCTATGCACCACTCACTTCGCGCGCATTCTCAGTCGGGCACAGCACCGATTTCTGGACTCTTGCCGTGCTGGCGACGGGTATCGGCAGTATCGGAACAGGAGTCAACTTCATTGCAACAATCCTCTGCATGCGCTGCCCCGGCATGACT
>Ga0210390_10000694_pt1 | contig 35236 bp, 38 predicted proteins | sample IncBWH11OmetaG_FD_161050 | JGI IMG/M metagenome (GOLD analysis project Ga0210390, IMG submission 161050) | Forest soil microbial communities from Barre Woods Harvard Forest LTER site, Petersham, Massachusetts, United States - Inc-BW-H-11-O ...
TCCGACGGTGGCGTCTTCAGCTTCGGCGACGCGCGGTTCATGGGGAGCACCGGAGGCATCGTCCTCAACAAGCCGATGGTCGGAATGGCGGTGACCCCCGATGGCGGTGGCTACTGGCTGGTCGCGTCGGACGGTGGCATCTTCGCCTATGGCGACGCGCAGTTCCATGGCAGCACCGGTGCCATCGTGTTGAACAAACCGATCATCGGCATGGTGCCGACCCACGACGGTGGCGGATACTGGCTCATCGCGTCGGACGGTGGCGTCTTCGCATTCGGCGACGCCGGCTTCTTCGGATCACTGGGCGGTGCTCCACAGGCGACGGCCTTGGTCGGCGTCGCCCCGACGCCGAACGGCGGTGGCTACTGGGTGTTGGGTGCCAACGGGACGGTCTTCCCGTTCGGAGATGCGCCCCAGTTGGGGGTATCCGCCGTTTCGCCGGGGCTGAGCACAATGTTGAGCCCGATGACGGGGCTGATCCCAGACTTCACCGGGCAGGGATTCGACGCCGTGAACGGCAGTGGTCAGATCTTTGCGTTCGGCGATGCACCCTACTTCGGCGACCTGAGAACCGCAGTGCCCGGATACTCGGGCCACGCGGTCGGCATTGCCGTCACGCCGGGCTGAGTCGGGCCCCGTTCGTGAGCGGCGACATGAACGACATCGAGGCGATCCAGCGGTTGAAGGCCCGGTACTTCCGCACCATGGACACGAAGGACTGGGAGGGGATGCGCCGAGTGTTCACCGATGACGTCGTCGCCGACACGAGTGCTGCCGGGGGCAACGTGATTACCGGTGCGGATGCCTTCGTTGCGTTTCTCAAAGAGACGTTGAGCGGAACGGTGACGGTGCACCAGGGCCATATGCCCGAGATCGACCTTGTCTCGGCGACGACTGCGACCGGGATTTGGGCGCTGGCCGACCTGGTGATCTGGCCCAACGGTATGAGGCTCAACGGTTACGGCCATTACCACGAGACGTATGAGAAGGTCAGGGGCGAGTGGCGGATCAAGACGCTGAAGCTCACTCGGTTGCATACCGATCTCACTGCGCCCGAAACCATCTGATCGTCGCCGGCTGGCGGGCAGACAGCAGCAGTATCGCCGAGGGCCCAACAGACGTACAGTCGACGCGCTGAATGTCTTCGGCAGGAGGTGACCATGGCAACTGAGACCGAAGTAGGACCCGTCGACGATCTGCCGCCCGGCACGGTGACCGGGATCGGTCGATGGGCGGTGGGCAACGCCATCACGGAGAAGTTTGCGGTCGGCCGGCGATGCAGGCACCTCAGGGCCGATCTTGGCCGGGGCTCGATCGACGACGACGGATGCCTGGTCTGCCCTTGGCACCAAGCGAAGTACGACGTCCACACGGGCAAGATGGTCCGCGGTCCACAGGGGAACTTCGCAAAGATCCCCGGATTCGACGCACTGGAGAAGGCCATCACGGCTGTCGCACCCCTCCGACGAGGCACAGTCACGGAGCGAGACGGGACCCTGTACGTTTCGTAGTCTCGATCGAGGCGCCGTTCGTCCCGGCGAGTGCTCTGCCCGAAGTCGAAGCGGTTTTGAAGTCCGTCCGCGAGGGGGTCCAGGAAGATGACGTTCGTTCCGTACGATCGGCCAGTGCGGGCCGCGTTCGTCGGCCTCGGCCGCATCTACGACCTGAACGTTCGTGCCTACATGGAGAACCCGGACGTCGAAGTGGTGGCGCTCGTCGATCCGGACCCGGATCGGCGTCTGCAACGACAGGCCGACTGGCCGGGAGCGCGGACGTTTGCGACGGCGGCGGAACTGGCATCGAGCGAGGTCGATGTTGACGCCGCCGAGGTCCTGCTCCCGGTCCCGCTGCACACCGAGGGAGTGTGCGAAATGCTCGGCTACGGCTGGCACGTGAACTTGCAGAAGCCGATGTGCAATGACCTAGGCGAGGCGCACCGCATGCTCGAAGCGGCCAGAACAAACGACCGCGTGCTGAGGGTCATGGAGAACTACATCTTCTATGAGCCTTTGCTGAAGCTCAAGGAGACCGTCGAATCAGGTGGCCTCGGCGCTGTCAGCGGGTACCACATGAAGATGGTGGGCAGCGGCAATGGCGGCTGGGAGGTGCCCCGTTCAAGCTACGAGTGGCAATTCGCACAGATGCGCCGGGGCCGGGGCATCCTGGTGTTCGACGACGGCTGGCACAAGCTCTCCACCGCCTTGTGGCTCTTCGGCCCGTTGCGCGAGGTGAGGGCTTGGGTCGGTGCCACCGAGGTCATACCCGGCATCGAAATCGACGCGCCGACAGTCATCATGTGGGAGCACCAGAACGGCATCCGCGGGGTATGGGACATCACGCTGGCGCCCGATATGTACCTGCGCTCCGACTACTACACCAACGACGAGCGATGGGAAGTGACGGGTCACCGCGGCTACTCGCGCGTAAATCGCTGCACAGGACGGGGAGTTCAGCAACCGAGCCTCGAGACGTATGTGGATGGCGAGATTCGGGCCTTTCATGCGCTCGATGACGACTGGGCCAGCAGTTTCCGAGACTCCGGACGGCATTGGCTTCGGTGGCTTCGTACCGGCGAGGGTCCTTTGTTGTGGGGTGCCGAGGAGGCCGTCGACGTCTTGCGCTTCGCTCTCGCCGCGTACGCCAGTAGCGAAGCCGGCGGAATTGGCGTCGATCCGGCCTCGATTCAGCACGGAGATTCTTCGACCTGAATCTGGGAGCTGCGGTGTCATCCCACGGGTGGACGACGTCGCTCTGTGCGGGTCAGCCGCGCGAGCCCTCTGAGCGGGCGCCGGTGGTGATCTGCGAAAGGCGGGGGAAGCGGCGCAGCCGGCCGAAGCGACCGAGTCGGCCAACATCGACGCCGTGGTCGGCTGCTTCGAGAAGTCGGAGATCGCCCCGGCTGTTGCCGTAGGCCCAGAGGACCGGTTGTTCGCCGGACGGCCCCGGAGCCGGGCCGACCGCACGGAGATGACCGACCAGGCGGGCGTACTTTTCAGAACCCCGGCAATTCTTGCCCTCGTACCCACCCGTGAGGAGCCCGCCGCCGCCGACAGCGAGGCGCGTCGCCACGACGCCGTCGACGCCGAGCTCTGAGCCGGCTGGGCTCACATAGCACTCAGGTGAGGCGGAGACGATCACCGTGTAGTGGCCTTGGTCGCGGTGCCACTCGAGCCGGCGCCGCATGTCCGAGCGCAGGTGGCGGTTGAGGTGACGCTGCGCGAACGCCGCAGCACGCCGATTCAGCTCGTCTGCGGGCATGCCGCCGAGGAGGCGGGTGAAGAGCTTCTCCTTGACGTCGTCGGCGGTCGTGCCGCCAACGACGGCGGCGCGAACGATGGCGGGGGACAGCATCAGCACCGCTCGCAGCACCGGGATGAGGCCGCGCACACTCACGAGGAAGGGGAACACGCTTCCCGCATTGGTTAGTGTGCCGTCGAAGTCGAAGGCGGCAACGGTGGGACGCTCTGATGAGACCGCTCCGCCGTCGCCCCGGTCAGTCGATCGCAGCGCCACCCCGCCCCTCTCCTCCCGCAAACCGGGCCGCCCCCGCCAGCGTCTCCCCGCTGCTGATCACTTCGCGCCCGCGGCGCGCCTCGTTGACAGCGGCCGCCTCTTCGGTCATGCCCCATTGTTCGAGCGCGCTCGCACGGTCCGAGCGCAGGCAGAACTGGGGGAGCGCGGCGAGCTGGTGGGCGAGGGCGACTGCGGCGGCGCGGGCCTCGCCGGGCGGCGCGATCCGGTTCACGAGACCGAAAGAGAGGGCCTCGGGGGCGACGATGGCGCGGCCGGTCAGGATCAGGTCCATGGCGCGACTGTGGCCCACCAGCCGGGGCAGACGCACCGTACCGAGGTCGCAGAGCGGGACCCCGAAGCGCCGGCAGAACACGCCGAAGATGGCGTCCTCGGCCGCCACACGGAGGTCGCACCAGAGGGCGAGCTCGATCCCGCCTGCCACCGCGTAGCCCTCGACCGCGGCGATCACGGGCTTGGAGAGCGTCAGGCGGGTCGGCCCCATCGGCCCGGGCCCGTCGTCGGGAATGGGCCGGCGGTCGCCCTCGGCGATCCCCTTCAGGTCGGCGCCGGCGCAGAAGGTGCCCTGGGCGCCGGTCAGCACGGCGACGGACTGGGGCTCATCGGCGTCGAAGGCGAGAAAGGTCTCCCGGAGCTGGTCGGCGCAGACGCTGTCGACCGCATTGCGGCGCTCGGGCCGGTCGATGGTGACGACGGTGACCGGGCCGTCCCGCTCGACGACCAGGGTGTCGCTCTTGTAGGGGCGGTAGCTGGGGCCGGCGGCCGGGGGGGCGGTCACGGTTGGCATTCTCGCATGGGGCAGGGGTGTCTCCGCACATCGGCGCCGGGCCGCCCCCCAGGTGGGAGGCAGTTTTTGCCGGCGGGGCCGGGCGGAGCCAAATATGACCAAACGTGTCGACAATTGGAAAAGTTCCCGGTAAGGTGCAGCCCTCACATACCGAGCGACACGACCTCAGGAGGAGAAATGGCAGTACGACTCGGGGACACCGCCCCCGATTTCACGGCGGACACCACGGACGGGACGATCAACTTCCACGAGTGGCTCGGCGACAGCTGGGGGATCCTGTTCTCCCACCCGAAGGACTTCACGCCGGTCTGCACGACCGAGCTGGGCGCGTTCGCCAAGGCCAAGCCGGAGTTCGACAAGCGGAATACCAAGCTGATCGGGATCTCGGTGGACTCGGTCGAATCCCACAAGGGATGGGCCGGCGACATCGAGGAAACGCAGGGGTCCGGGCTGAATTTCCCGCTCATCGGGGACGAGGACCGCAAGGTCGCCGATCTCTACGACATGATCCACCCGAACGCCAACGACACGCTGACGGTGCGCTCGGTGTTCATCATCGGGCCCGACAAGAAGGTCAAGCTGACGCTGACCTACCCGGCATCGACGGGTCGGAACGTGGACGAGATCATCCGGGTGCTCGACTCGCTGCAGCTGACCGACGAGTACAAGGTGGCCACGCCGGTGAACTGGACCGACGGCGACGACGTCATCATCGTGCCGGCGATCAGCGACGAGGACGCCAAGTCCCGGTTCCCCAAGGGATGGAAGGCGTTGAAGCCGTACCTGCGGGTGACGCCTCAGCCGAACCGCTGAGCGGGCGCCCGCCGGGAGGCGGGTGACTCTGTACTGGATCGAGCCGGCCTGCGGGCCGGCTCGATCGCGTGGCGAGTGTCAGCCGGCGGAATCGACGACCTCGTCGCGCAGCTGACGCTTGAGGACCTTGCCCTGAGGGTTCCGGGGCAACGGCTCGGAACGGAAGAAGACGTGGGTCGGCACCATGAAGCCGGCCAGGCGTGCCTTGACGTGCATTCCGAGCTCGTCCGCCGTGACCTTCGCACCCGGGCGGAGCACGACGACCGCGCCGACCTCCTCGCCGAGCGTCGGGTGGGGGACGCCGATGACGGCCACGTCGGCGACGGCGGGGTGTTCGAACAGGGCGGCCTCGACCTGCACCGAGTACACGTTCTCGCCGCCCCGGATGATCATGTCCTTGGCGCGGTCGACGATGTAGATGAAGTTGTCGTCATCGAGTTGCGCGACGTCGCCCGTATGGAGCCAGCCTTTCGAGAACGTCTTGGCCGTCTCCTCGGGCCGGTGCCAGTAGCCGCGCACGACGTTGGGCCCCTTGATCCAGAGCTCGCCTCGCACGTCGGGGCCGCGAGGGACCGAGTCGTCGGGCTCGTCCTTGCCGTAGTCCTCGGGGAGGATGGCGACGTCGCACACCGGCACGGGCGGCCCCACGCTGTCGGGTTTCGCGATGTAGTCACCGCCGGCGTTCATGGAGGTGACCGACGACGTCTCCGTGAGGCCGTAGCCGTTCGAGGGCTGGCCGACGGGCCACGCCTCGCGGATACGCCGCACGAGGTCGGGGGGCGCGGGCGCGCCGCCGTAGGAAACGCCGCGAATGGACGACGTGTCGTATTTCGAGAAGTTCGGGGAATCGAGCACCTGCATCACCATGGCCGGCACGCCACCGAAGGTGCCGATCTTCTCGCGCTCGATCAGCTCGAGGGCGCGCTCGGGGTCGAAGTGGTGCATCATCACGATCTTCCCGCCCGCGGCGGTGTTGGTGACCATGATCGAGTGGCAACCGGTGGCGTGGAAGAGAGGGACGGACAGCAACATGGCGGGCTGGACCTTGGCGGCGGGGTCGGACGGCTCGTCGGCGAGCACGTTGGTGCCGAAGCGCAGTGAGCCCCGCGTGTTGAGGAAGAACAGGCTCATCAGGTTCGTCGTCATGTTGCGGTGTGTGCCGACCGCGCCCTTGGGGCGCCCCGTCGTGCCCGACGTGTAGAAGATGGTGGCATCGTCCTCGGGGTCGATGGTCACGTCCGGAGGCGTGACGTCGTCGGCGACGGTGCCCAGAGCCAGCGGGAAGGGCCATTCGGGGATCGGCGGCACGCCACCCGGCGGCTCGTACACCGCGAGGGGGGCCTTGAGCTCCGTGCGGTGCTCGTCGGCCACGACGATGGCCTTGAGGGTCTCGAGACCGCCGAGGAACGAACGGATGCGCTCGACGCGTTCGGTGTCGACGAAGGCGACCTTGGAGCCCGAGTCCTCGAGCCCGTAGCGCAGCTCCTCGCCGCTCCACCACGCGTTGAGGGGCACGACGATGGCGCCGGCGAGGGTGGCCCCCCAGAAGGCCATGATCCACTCGGGGATGTTCCGCATGACGATGGCGACCCGGTCGCCGCTCTCGACGCCGAAGGTGTCCCGCAGCCGGTGCGCGAGGGTCGACGCGATCCGGTAGTGCTCGGCGAAGCTCGTCCGCTCGTCCTCGTAGACGATGAACGTGGCGTCACCGTGCGCGGCTGACATGTCGAAGACGCTGCGCAGGGTCGGCGGCGCGTTCTTCCAGATCCGGGTCGGGACGCCACGGATGTCGACGACCTCCATCTCGAACAGCTGGCCCGGGGCCGTCAGCTCGGCGTTGGCCTCTCCGATGGACATCTTGGGTGTGTCCTTGCTCGTGGTGGTCACGTGCTGCCCTCCTCGGTTCCGGCGATCTCCGCGGACTCCGCCCTCCCCGGCGTGTCCGCCGTGTGGTTGAAGATCGCGCTGCGGTAGTACGCCAGCTCGCCGACGCTCTCTCGGATGTCCTGCAGCGCCCGGTGGCCACCCTTCTTGGAGGGAGCGGCCTTGTAGACCTCGGGACGCCAACGCCGGCACAGTTCCTTGATCGTCGACACGTCGACCGAGCGGTAGTGGAGATAGTCCTCGATCGCGGGCAGGAACATGGCCAGGAAGCGGCGGTCCGTCCCGATGGAATTCCCCGCCAATGGGACGGTCCGCGGCTGGTGGATGTGCTTTTTCAAGAAGGCGAGGGTCTGGTCGCCGGCCTCGGCCAGGGTCAGGGTCGAGGCCTCGATGTCGGCCAGGAGGCCCGACGTGGTGTGCATGTTGCGCACCACGTCGTCCATCTGGGCCAGGGCCTCGGGCGAGGCATGGACGACGAGGTCCGGGCCTTCCTCGATGATGGTGAGGTCGTCGTCGGTGACGAGGGTGGCGATCTCGACGATGGTGTGGCGCGCCGGATCGAGCCCCGTCATCTCGAGATCGATCCAGGCCAGCATGTCGCGGGAATGCTAGTGCCGGGTCCCGGCGGCACGGCCCGGTGGCGACGGTGCATGCGGCCCCATCGCCCCCCGTGCACGTCCGTGCCTCCTTGTAAGGTCCGGCGATGCTGCGCGTCCCCCTGCACCGGCTCGACCCCGACCTCGCGATTCCCGGGTACGCACGGGAGGGCGACGCCGGCGCCGATCTGCTGGCCCGGTCCGACGTGGTCCTGGCCCGTGCTGGAGGGCGTGCGGTGGTGCCCACGGGGGTGTCGGTCGCCATTCCGGCCGGCTACGCCGGGTTCGTCCTGCCGCGCAGCGGGCTGGCGGCACGCAACGGGATCACCTGCCTGAACGCACCGGGCCTCGTCGATTCGGGCTACCGGGGCGAGCTGCAGGTGGTCCTCGTCAACCATGATCCCTCCCACGACTACAAGGTCACCCGGGGAGACCGCATCGCCCAGCTCGTCATCCTGCGGACGGAGCAGGTGGCATTCGAGCTCGTGGCGGCAGACGACCTGGGCACTTCGGAGCGGGGCAACGGGGGCTTCGGGCACACGGGCGTTTGACCCGACGCGTCGCTCGCCGGGTCCCGGGTGACGGAGCCCGCGCCGATGCTAAGAATGCGGTGATGCGCCCCCTGGTCGGAATGGATGCGGCTTTCCTGTCGCTCGAGACGCCGACCACTCCGATGCACGTCGGCGTGGCTCTCGTGCTCGACCCACCGGAGGGACGACGGTCGCTCTTCTCGCCTTCGACCCGCTACGCGCAGATCCGCCGGGTGATCGAGCAGCGCCTCCATCTGGTGGCGCAGTTCCGTCAGCGTGCCGTCCGGGTCCCGTTTGGGCTGCACCACCCGGTCTGGGTGGACGATCCCGACTTCGAGCTCGACGACCATCTCAGCCGAGCGAGCCTGCCGTCGCCGGGCGGGAAGGCCGAGCTCGATGCGTTCGTGGCGTCCGTCATGAGCCGACAGCTCGATCCCGACCGACCGCTGTGGGAGATGCACGTCGTGGAGGGGCTGGCGGAGGACCGGGCGGCGCTGGTGGCCAAGGTCCACCACGCCATCCTTGACGGGGTGAGCGGTGCTTCGGTGCTCGCCGCGTTCCTCGACCTCAACCCGCGCTCGCGCGTTGTCACGCTCCCGCAGGAATGGCATCCCGACGCGCTCCCCTCCAACGCGCAAATGTTGAAGCACGCCGCCTCCTCATTGGCGCATCAGCCGGGGACGACGCTGTCGATGCTCCAGGCCGGCGTGGAGGCGGTGGCAGACCTCGGCATGCACAACCGCGAACTGAATGGCCGGGGCGAGCAGGCGCCGCCCGGATTCTTTAGCGCGCCGCGCACCTCGTTTAACGGGGCGGTCTCGAATCGCAAGCGGTTCACCTCGCTGTCGGTCTCGCTCGAGAACGTGAAGCTGGTGGGTCGCGTCTTCGAGGCCACGGTGAACGACGTCGTGCTGGCCTGCGTGTCCGGCGGCCTGCGTCTCCTGCTGGCGGAGCGCGGTGAGGTGGTCGAGCATCCGCTGGTGGCGATGGTCCCGGTGTCGACGCGGGCCGCGGGAGAGGGAGAGGCCCTGGGTAACCAGATCTCGGGGATGATGGTGTCGCTGGCCAGCGACGACGACGATCCGGTGCACCGGCTCGACGCGATCTCCGAGTCGGCCCGGGTGGCGAAGGAGCAGGAGAAGCTGCACCGTGGACGGCTCATCGGGGACCTGGCACAGATCGCGCTGCCGGCGCTGACCACCCGGTTGGCGCGGGTCATGGCCGGCACCCGCCTGTTCGACAAGGTGCGGCCACCGTTCAACGTGACCGTCTCGAGCGTGCGTGGGCCTGATTTTTCGATGTTCTGTGCCGGGAGCCGGGTGGTCGACCTCTACCCGGTCGGGCCGATCGTGGAGGGGATCGGGCTGAACGTGACGGTGTTCTCGTATCTCGACCGGGTGCACTTCGGACTCTTCGCCTGCCGAAGGCTGATGCCCGACCTCGAAGAGCTTGGGAAGTACGTGGACGATGCGCTCGCCGAGTTGGTGGCGTGCGCGCTCGACGCCCAGGGGGCGACGGCGTAGGGACAGGTTCCCGGTTCGTGCACAGGACCGATCCCGAGAGGAGGTGGCGCGGGCCGCTTGGCGAAACGGCCCGCGCCGACCTCTTCTGTATCACGTGTCGGGCTGCCCCGTCTCGTGTTCCGACGTCCCTAGGACGCCGAGCTGGATCCGGAACCCGCGGCCGGGGGAGCACCCTGCGCACCCGACCCCGAGCCGCCCATGTTGGGGCAGTTGTGGGTGGAGCCGGAGTTGGAGCTGTTCGGGCTGGACCCTGACGAGCTGGAGCCCGACGAGCTGGATGAACCCGAGCTCGTGTTGCTCGACCCGGAGTTGGAGCTGGTCGAGCTCGACGACGGCGTGGTCGTCGACGAGTTGGTGCTCGCACTCGACCCGGTCGTCCCGGTGTTCGAACTCGTCGTTGCGGCATTGGCCACGAGCGCACCACCGGTGACGAGGCCGGTCGTCAGGGTGCCCATCGCCACGACGTGTCGCAATCGAACCTTCATGGTTGATGTCCTTTCGTTTCGTGAGATGCGCCGCCCCGTTCGGAGCGGTAGTCACACCTTGCGCCCCGGATCTGTGGCCGGGCGCACAACCACCGCAACGTATTGGTTGCGTTTCCTAACGATCGGGTGACGATTCACAGGCGGCTTGGGTCGTGACGGCTGCCGCACAGCGAGCTCGGAGGCCGACCACAGCGGCCTCGAAGCCGCGGATCAGATCAGCGCTTGTCGGCGCGCCAGCAGTACGCGCGCATGGGCACATCGATCACGTCGCGCCCGGCGAGGAACTCCTGCTCGTCGAGGTAGCGACGCATCGCGCCCAGGTGCCGCTCGCGGGCGGCATCCTCCATGGTGATGACGACGCTGTAGGTGCCGCACAGGGCGACGAGGTCCTCGCGTGTCATCGGCTTCGTCCAGCGGAAGAGAGAGGTTTCCGCGTCGTGGAACGGGCTCGGCCCGCCTGCCTCGAGGTCCACGATGTGGCGGCGCCGTCTGTTCTGGTCGACGGTATCGCTCTGCTCGGGATTGAACATGATGCCGCCCGCCCAGAGCGACCGCATCCAATCCACCGAGCGATCCGGCCCGCTCCAGACGAGCGCGAGCCGGCCGCCGGGACGCAGCACGCGGGCAACCTCGGGCACGGCCCGTGCCTCATCGACCCAGTGCCAGGCGGAGGCGGCGATGACGACATCGCACGAGGAACTCTCTGCCGGCAGCTCCTCGGCGACGCCCGCTCGCACATCGGCACCGGCGGTCGTCGCGCCCAGCACCGCGCGCATCCGCTCGTCGGGCTCGACGGCGGTCACGTGGGCGACACGCTCGATCAGGAGCCTCGTCAGGATGCCGGTGCCGGCGCCGATCTCCAGGGCGTCGGTTGCGTCCCGAGGGAGCATCCAATCGAGTGCCTCGGCAGGAGGGCCGGAGCGGAGCCGGTCGTACTCACCGGCAACCGCACCGAAGGCGCCGCGGAGTACGGCCGTGTTCTCGTCCTGGAGCACATCCGGAATTTACCGGAGGGGTGGTGCCCTCCGTGTGTGCGCACACACGTCGATGGGGCCGAACGAGCAGGTCAGCCCGGTGCCGACTGACGCGGGTGGTGCGGGGCGGGCGCGATACAGTGGTGCCTCAACGCGGAAGTGGCGCAGCGGTAGCGCATCACCTTGCCAAGGTGAGGGTCGCGGGTTCGAATCCCGTCTTCCGCTCTTGACTCATCCCTCGGGCGGTGTGCAACTGACGGTCTCTGCTTACACGCGGGCCGTGGTCTTCTGCCTTAGCCGTTCGTAGGGTGTCTGGCCCCCCAAGCCGCCGTGGGGGCGATGGTAGTTGTAGTAGTCCTCCCACTCCTGGAGCTTGTCGTTGAAGACCTTGGCGTCGTCGATGACGGCCCCATCGAGCAGCCTGTAGAACTCCTCGGCATCGATCCGATGAGACCTCTCCACTTTGCCGTTGAGACGAGGGGTCCGGGGCTTGATGTAGCGGTGTCCGATGCCCTTGTCGAGCACGTGGTAGTGAAACGACGAGCCGAACTCTGAGCCGTTGTCCGTCTGGATCTGCTGGACCAAGAAAGGCATCCGCTCGAGGACGTAGTCGACGAACTGGATGGCGGTCTTCTGGTTGAGGTTCGGGAAGATCCTCAGCACGCGCAGCCGGGTGCAGTCGTCGATCGCGGTGAACTGGTAGTACTTCTTCTTCGGCGCGCCCTTGATCGGGGCGATGAACTTCACGTCGATCTGGACCTGGTGACCAGGGAGTTGCTTCTCATAGCGCTGCCAGCGCTTGTCGAGACGCTTGTAGCGCTGCGAGCTCGGGAGGCGGCTCATGTCCAGGCGCCTGAGGATCCGCCAGACCCCAGATTGGGAGATCGAGACGTCGTGGTAGCGCTTGAGGTACATGGCGATCTTGCCCGGACCGAAGTGGTAATGCCGGCGCAGGTAGATCACTTTGTTCACCACGTCGACGTGGGTGGCTCTCGGGCTGAACTTGGGCCGGGTTGAGCGCGGCTTGAGGCCCTCCTCACCGAGCTCCTGGTAGCGCCGCTTCCAGTCGTAGAAGGTCTGGCGGGTGATCCCGTAATACCGGCAGGTCATCGAGACGTTGCCGGTGATCTCCTCAGCGTGATTGAAGATCGCCAGGCGCCGTTTCACCTCGCGATCGATCTGTGCCTCTGTCATCCCACCTCCGTAGGATTTAGAGGCCCGGAGTGTCAAGCAGGTCCGTCAGTTTTAGAGTGACGCAATCAGTGGACGTGCACCGATAGGCGGCCCAAGACTGGCCAAAGGCCCAAAGAGGTCTTGTTGGCAGAGGTTTTCTCTACTGTCTCAAGCCGCCCTCGCCTCGGACGGCGGCTGCGCCGCCGCCTCGGCCGGGCGATGGCCCAGCCGGGCGCCTTGGTTATGCGACGAATGTAGATCCGCCAATCGCCCAAGTTTCAGCAAATTTGGGTCCGAACAGCTCAGATGGTGACCCGAAGATTGCCCAAGCTCGGTGGGATCCCACGAGAATTCCACGGATTCCGAATTGAGTGTCGAGGAGATGCCATGTCGCGAACTGAGGGTGTTCCAGGTGACCCGGGAGACATTGGGAACTGGAGCTACTCCTCGGTACCGTCAGCCTTGTTGTCGTGGGAAGCTTCATCGTCCTAGCGGTTATCTGCCTGGTTCGCATTCGGAGGGCAGAGCTCTTCAATTCACGCATTGGGTTCCGCCGAACCGTTGCCTCCATGGGTCAGCGGCTTATCCCGGCCGAAATGTCCGCCGTACCGTCCGTCGACCACGCGACGGCTGTGAGTGACGCGTTGCGAGTGCTGTTGCCGAACAGCCAGACGACCGGTCGCGGACATGGACTGTGATTGTTGATCCATCCCGATGACTCCGCACAACTCGGTTCGTCTCGTCTGTGAGGTCTGCCATCACACCCACTGAGCTCCCAGCCGAGCAGAGCATCAGTGACCGAGATCTCCGATCTCTGGGACAGACGGGCGAATTGCTACTGATGCCGTGCCAGGCAGTCGGGGCAAAGGCCCCGGTATGTGACCTCGACGTTGGTCACAAGGAAACCGCCACGGGCCTGCTCCTCGATGGAAGGAGGCGACGCGACGCGCGCCACGTCGCGGATGGCTTGACACCCCTCGCACACGAGGTGGTCGTGGTGCTCCGCGACGTTGGGGTCGTAGCGCTTCGGTCCCTCCGCGACCTCAACGAGACGGAGCTCGCCCATTGCCACGAGTTCGTTCAGGGTGTTGTAGACGGTCGCCCGGCTGATCTCCGGTAGCCGCTCCTGTGCGCGGTCGTGAACCTGCTCCGGAGTCAGATGGACATGCTCACCAACGAACACCTCGGCAACGGCCCGGCGCTGAGCGCTCAAGCGCCAATCGCGGTCGCGCAATCTCGTGAGCAGCTCTTCCACGTACATCAGTATAGCCTCTTGACTTATTGGAGATCAAAGATTAGAACTACTCTAACCTTAGATCCTTCCGATGCGATCCAGGAGGGATCTGATGCCCGACCTGAGAAGAGGAGCCCCTCAGTGAGCGAGTCCGAGAGCGAAAGCCCCGTCATTCCGACCCCAGTTCCCAAAGCGCACGCCCCGATGACAAACGAGGACTGGTGGCCAAACCAGGTGAACCTGCATGTGCTGCACCAGCACGGCGCCCAATCCAGCCCACTGGGCCACGACTTCGACTACACCAAAGCCTTCAAGACGCTCGACCTCGACGCGCTGAAGCGAGACGTCTTTGCCGTCATGAAGACCTCACAAGAGTGGTGGCCCGCCGACTACGGCCATTACGGCCCATTCTTCATCCGGATGTCATGGCACGCCGCGGGCACGTATCGCATCGAGGATGGTCGGGGCGGTGGTGGCACCGGCGCACAGCGCTTCGCCCCGCTCAACAGCTGGCCCGACAACGCGAGTCTCGACAAGGCACGTCGCTTGCTGTGGCCGGTCAAGCAGAAGTATGGGCAGAAGATCTCTTGGTCCGACCTCATCGTCTTCGCGGGCAACTGCGCCCTCGAGTCGATGGGGTTCGAGGTCTTCGGGTTCGGGTTCGGCCGAGCGGACATCTGGGAACCCGACGAGATCTATTGGGGTCCAGAGGGCACCTGGCTCGGAGACGAGCGCTATCGCGGCGAACGCGAGCTCGACAAGCCGCTCGGCGCCGTGCAGATGGGGCTCATCTACGTGAACCCAGAGGGGCCGAACGGAGACCCGGACCCGTTGGCGGCAGCCAGGGACATCCGGGAAACCTTCGCGCGCATGGCGATGAACGACGAGGAGACCGTGGCGCTGATCGTCGGCGGCCACACGTTCGGCAAGGCGCACGGTGCGGCCAGCGCGGACTATGTCGGCCCCGAACCCGAAGGCGCTCCCCTCGAGCAGCAGGGCTTCGGTTGGAAGAACACGTTCGGAGCTGGCAAGGGGGCAGACACGATCACGAGCGGGCTGGAGGGCGCCTGGACCAACGAGCCGACGAAATGGGACAACGGCTTCCTCGACAATCTGTTCAACTATGACTGGGAGCTCACCACGAGCCCAGCGGGTGCGAAGCAATGGACGCCCAATGATCCTGCAGCCCGGGGGACCGTGCCCGATGCGCATGATCCGTCAAAGCGGCACGCGCCCATGATGCTGACGACGGATCTCGCGCTGAAAGTGGACCCGACGTATGGGCCCATCGCCCAGCGCTTCCACGAGAACCCCGACCAGCTCTCCCAGGCCTTTGCCAAGGCCTGGTACAAGCTCTTGCATCGCGACATGGGCCCCGTGTCGCGCTACCTCGGTCCGTGGGTTCCCGAGCCCCAGCTGTGGCAGGACCCCGTGCCCGTTGTCGACCACCCGTTGATCGATCAGAAGGACATCGCCGACCTCAAGACAGCGGTTCTCGGAGCGGGTCTTTCCATCTCTCAGCTTGCGTCGACAGCCTGGGCGGCAGCGGTCAGTTTCCGTGGGACCGACAAACGAGGCGGAGCCAACGGGGGACGCCTCCGGCTCAGTCCCCAGAAGGATTGGGAGGTCAACGATCCCGAAGGATTGGCCGAAGTGTTGTACGCCTTAGAGCAACTACAAAGTGAGTTCAACCGCACCAAATCAGGAGACGCAAGAATTTCTCTTGCGGACCTGATCGTCCTCGGCGGGTGCGCGGCCGTCGAGCAAGCCGCCAAGCTGGCGGGTTTCCCGGTCTCCGTGCCCTTCGCGCCAGGCCGTACCGACGCATCGCCGGAACAGACCGACGTGGACTCGTTCGCCGTCCTCGAGCCACGAGCGGACGGGTTTCGCAACTATGTGCGACCCGGCGAGAAATTACCGCCAGAGGAGCTTCTGGTCGACCGGGCCTACATGTTGACGCTGACCGCTCCCGAAATGGCGGTGCTCGTTGGAGGAATGCGAATGCTCAACGTCAACTTCAACCACTCGCAACACGGCGTCTTCACCGACCGGCCCGAGACGCTGACGAACGACTTCTTCGTAAATCTGCTCGACATGGAGACGGAATGGAAAGCGTCCGCATCCTCTGAGGACGTGTACGAAGGCCGGGACCGAAAGAGCGGCGAGCTCAGATGGACGGCTACCAGCGTGGACCTTGTCTTCGGTTCGCATTCCGGACTTCGAGCAATTGCGGAGGTGTATGGCAGCCACGATACGAACGAAAAGTTCCTCCACGATTTCGTCGCGGCGTGGAACAAGGTTATGAATCTTGGTCGCTTCGACCTCGCTGTGCAATGACGCTCTTAATTCGTCCGTGGAACGACCTAGATCGACACGCATCAGGACGCTTCAACGCTGTCTGTGATTCGAGTTGTCGAATCACCCTGACCGGAGAGCTCGACATCACGCAACTCGACACCCTGCGGGGAGTCCTCGATGAAGCGCTCGATCGATCAGGAGGACCTATCCAGATTGACGCCAGTGGCCTCTCTTTCATCGATCAGTCTGCCATCGCGGAACTTCTTCGATACAAGCTGTTGGCTGCGTCACGGCGGCGCCGGCTGTGGCTGGATCCAGTCTCGGATCCGGTCTGGATGCTTGTCGATATGTTCGATCTCCATCACATACTCGGACCATTGGGTGTGACCACCTGAACGTCCTTCGTCCGCACGAGAGCCGGTTCCATCGGACGGGCTCTGTCCTTCGAGCCTCTGAGTCAGAGTGGCAACGCAGCGCCAAAGAACCCTAGAACGTTCTGTCCTCGACGAGAGCGCTCAAGCTCTATCAGCGCTGGACCGGACCGGAGCAAGGTCAGAGTCGGGGCTCACTAGACAACTCAAGCCTTGCCGGGATGCGGTTGGCGAATTCGAACCCGGGTTATGACCTCTGAACTAGGGACGCGGATTCCATCGAAGACTTGGACATGCACTAGCTCACCTGAGTCCACTCGAGACGCCACCTCATTCAGTCCGTCCCATCGACGAATCCGTTCTGTGAACTTCGCAGATGTTTCTTGTAACGCGGAGCTTCTCCTCGGGACTGCATGTAAAGCAACCGGACATCAGGAGGAGATAAATGAAAACCCTTGCTCGATTTTCCCTGGCCGCGGGAGCGGCCGTTGGGCTCTCTGCGCTGGTCTTGCCAGCAGTGGCAGGCGCAGATCCCTCACCGAATATTCCTGGGTTCGCCCAGCGCGGCGATCACGCCGTGTTCGTACAGACGGACAACACGGCGGGGAACCAGGTCGTGGCGTACCACCGCAATGCCAACGGGACCCTGGCACCGGCCGGAACCTACGCCACCGGAGGCCTTGGCGGCGTTCTCAACGGCTCCGCTGTGGATCACCTCGCTTCGCAGGGCTCGCTGACCTACGACCCAGCGCAAAATGAGCTCTACGCCGTAAACGCCGGGAGCAACACAGTGTCGGTGTTCTCCGTGAACGGAGATCAGCTGTCGTTGCGACAAGTGATCAACTCTGGCGGCCAATTCCCCGTCAGCGTGGCGGTCCACGGTTTCAACGTGTATGTCCTCAACGCGCTCAGCGCCAATGTGCAGGGGTTCGTATCGTTTTTCGGGCACCTCGTCCCGCTGCCGGGCTCTAACCGCAGCCTTGGGCTCACGGTACCGACCGATACGAACGAGTTCACTCACACCCCTGGTCAGGTTGCCGTCTCGCCGAACGGCGCCGACTTGATCGTCACGACCAAGTTGAACAACGACGACATCGACGTCTTCCACATCGGGTTCCTCGGAACGTTGTCACCGTCGCCCGTCGTGACACCAGATCCGGGTGGTCCGTTCGGTGTGACCTTTGACGCTGCGGGTCACCTCGTGGTGGCAAACACAGCCTCCAACTCCTTGGCGACGTATGCCCTGGAATCAAATGGCACGGCAACAGCGATCGACACCGTCCTCGACGGGCAGGCCGCGACCTGTTGGGTGGCTGGAGCGCAGGGCTCCTTCTTCGGTTCCAACGCCGGGAGCGCCGACCTCAGCGGATTCCAAGAGCAGCCCTTCTCGGGAGTCCTCACGTTGGCTGGTGAGACGCCGACCGACGGCGGAACTGTCGACGCCGCGGCTTCTCTCGACCAGGAGTTCCTCTACGTCCAAACGGGCGCCAATGGCATCGTGGATGAGTTTCAGGTTGGATCCGGCGGCACGCTGAACGCCATCGGGTCAGTGACCGTCCCGGGTGCCGTCGGCGGTGAGGGGATCGCTGCCCTCTGAGCGCAGTTTCCTTCCGCGTCACCAGCGCCGGGGAGATTCCATCCCTGGCGCTGGTGCGCGTCGGCACCTTGTTCTTTTGTCCAATGATGCCGTTACAGAAGAAATCGTAATTTGTGGCGACTTTGTGCCACGAACACAGTGGTGCAAAGGAACGGACCGCCGCGTGTTCGCGGGCAGGAGATCGACGAATCCGTATTACTCGAACGCTTGAGGGCTGGTGACGAGGGAGCCTTCGTTGCTTTGGTACGGCAACACCACCAGGCCATGGTGCGTATCGCTCGTTCCTACGTTCCCAGCGAATCGATCGCCGAAGAAGTCGTCCAGGAGACCTGGCTCGCCGCACTTCGCAGCCTCTCCTCCTTCGAGGGCCGCTCATCGGTGAAGACGTGGCTCTTCGCGATCCTCTTGAATCGGGCGCGAACGACCGGCCCGAAAGAGCGCAAATATGTCCCGATCGAGCAGCCGGAGCGTGCGGTGGATGCAGCGCGGTTCGACCGGAGCGGTTCGTGGTCCTCGCCGCCGGTTCATTGGGCGGACGAAGTCGAGGATCGCGTGAAGGCCGAACGGATGAACAAATCGGTCCGGGTCGCTATCGATCAACTCCCTTCCCCACAGCGCGACGTTCTGACTCTGCGCGATGTGGAGGGATTGACAGCGGCCGACACCTGCCAGATCCTCAGTCTGGAACAGGGCCACCAACGAGTGCTCTTGCACCGCGCCCGCAGCCGTCTCCGCAGCGTCCTCGAAACCGAGTTCGGAGAGGATGGGGCGTGAGGGCGTTTCGACGGCGGCGCTTCACCTGCAAGGAAATGTCTGCCCTGGTCACCGACTATCTCGAGCAGTCCCTTTCATCGAGAGACCGTCGCAGATTTGAGGCGCATCTGTCGGGATGCGACCATTGCGCCGAATTCCTCCACCAGATTCGTACGACGGTTGCGCTGATGGGATCGCTCGCGAGCGATGAACTGAACCCGGCGCGCCAAGATGAGCTGCTCGTACTGTTCCGGCAATGGTGTCTCGAGTCTTCGTGAATCAACACGCAGGCGGTCCCGGGCGACCTGTTCCCTGTCGCGGTCACAGCGCTCGGCCTACCGAATCGAGCAGCGGATTGAGGGTTAGCCTCTCCTGTGTGCCCCCCGCCGAATCGGCCACCTCGATGGGTATTAGCCCCGGGCAGAGTCGCTCGATCGATCCAGACACGGCTGAATGGCTCGCTTCGCTTCGAGATGCTCGGAGAGACGAAGCGATCGGCCAGCTCCACGACCTTTTGCTGCGAGTGGCCCGAAGTGAGATCAGACGCCGTAACACAAGCGGCCAGATCACCGGCCCTGAGGTCGATGATTTGGCTCACCAGGCCACCGCCGACGCGGTCGTACTCGTGACAAACCGGATCGACCAGTTTCGGGGTGAGAGCCGTTTCACGACGTGGGCATACAAGTTCGTGGTCTTCGAGGTGTCGAACAAACTGGGCCGCCACTTCTGGAAGCGTCATCGGGCTCCCCGCCAAGCGCTGGACTGGGACCTCCTGCCAGACCACCTTGGGACACGACCAGCCGAAGCCGCGGAACTCCAGGACCTCATCGTCGCTGTACGCGCAGCCGTCGAGACGTCCTTGACCCAAAGGCAGCGTGAAGTGTTCACGGCGATCGTGGTGGAGGGCATCCCACTCGATGCGCTCGTGACTCGCATGGGAACGAGCCGCACCGCCATCTACAAGGTCATGTTCGACGCTCGACAGAAGCTTCGTAAGGAATTGGTCAATGGGGGCTATATCGAACCGATCGAAACACCATGACGAATTGGCCGGAACTGGAGCGCTTTCTGCGCACCGACCCGAAGGACGTGGGATGCGATCAGGCAATGGCCGTCCTGCACGTCTACGCCGAGGTGAAGGCGGGCGGGGAGGATCCCGAAGTTCTCTACCCGGGAGTCAGCGCCCACCTGCAGGCATGCGGGCCGTGTGCCGAAGATCTCCAGGGGCTGCTCGAGGCCATTCGAGCCTCCTCCGACGGCGACTGAAGGGGGCTCTCTTCTAAGGGCCGCTGTGCTTCCAGCTGCCCAAATATCGTTCCGTCGAACTGTTCTGACGACGAGGTAAGACCTGCTCGGACGCGGACACTCATCTCACCGTTGCAGCTATCGCAATGGAAGGAGACTCACATGACCGTGAAACTCGGGCTGCTCGCCCTACTTGACGCCAAGGCCGGTAAGGGTGCCGAGCTCGGCGCCTTCTTGGAAAAAGGCCGGGCCCTCGCCGTTGCAGAGATCGGCACCGTTACCTGGTACGCCTTCAGACTCAGCGACAGCCAGTACGGGATTTTCGACTCGTTCGAGACCGAAGACGGCCGTCAGGCGCACCTGAACGGCGAGATACCGACGGCGCTCGGGCAGGTCGCCTCAGACCTTTTGGCAAAAGAGCCCGACATCCGGCTGGTCGATGTCATTGCAAGCAAGTAGCCGACACCACATCTCGTCGGTCCCACCATCTCGTGATCTACCCCTCGAGGAGGCCCTCGTGACCCTGCTCCAGCCTGGTGACCGTTTCCCGACCCTCACCGTGTCCCTCAGCAGCGGCGGTACCCTCGCTCTACCCGACGACCTCGCCGGAAGTTTCGGCGTCGTCTTGTTCTTCCGAGGCGCCTGGTGCCCCTACTGCAACGCGCAACTGCGCGCCTTCCAGCGGGCCTCCGAGAGCTTGGCTGACGTCGGGGCCAAGGTCGTCGCCCTATCGGTCGACGACGAGGCCACCACCCGAGAGCTCATCGCGAAACACGATCTCGCTTTCCCGGTCGGGTTTTCAGCCGATGCCCGCCGAGTTGCTGCGGCGACAGGCGCGTTCGTCAATGACGAACCGACATACCTTCAATCGACGGGGTTCGTCCTCGACCCCAACGGAGAGGTGGTCGTCAGTGTGTATTCCAGCGGGGCCATCGGCCGATTGGTGCCCGAGGATGTCATCGGACTGATCCGCTATATCCGTCAGCACACCGCCGCGTCGGCCTGAGCGGAGAGTTCGTTGAGGTGAGGAGACTCATCCAGAGAAGACCGCCGGACTCTCCTCGGCGTTCGGTGACGGCTTGTTCGTGGACCATCGCGCTCGTACGTGGACCCAGCGATTGCCCAAGGTCTGTTGAATCCCGCAATTCCCACTGATTGTTATTCCCAGATCTCGACCCCGCACGGATAATCCGCAAAATCGTATGACCAACCGTATGACCATCGGGCGACGTCAATTCTTGTTTGCAAGCGCCGCCCAAATTACTAAGCCAGCCACAGTCGCGATCGCGGCGATCCACACCGAAACGACGAGTGTGGATGCTCTGGTAGTTGCGATCAGTTCGGGGACTGGCCCACCCTGGGGTTGGTCCACCGATCGATACTTCGTGTTTGCAATCGGCTCGAAGTCTTGCGGAAAGTCCGAAGTGGCGTTGCTCGTCGGTTCTGGCTCTGTCTTGGGAATCGTGGACATGTCAATCTCTTCATGTTCGGTATGTGCTAGTTCCAAGCTGCTGACGTGCGACGAGCGGGGGCGTTCTCACGGGATGCATCGTGTGATCCAACGTTGTCGGTCGAACCGGGCGCCATGGCGAGCCGACGACCGTGCGAGATGGCATAAGCCGCCACCGCCACCAGCGATCCCTCGACGAAAAGTGCCGCCATCCCCAACGTGCAAGACCAATTACCCACATCCTGGTTGTCCAGAGGCGTGCTGAAGATTCTCGTGAACACGTAGCCGCCGATGACCGCCAATCCCAGTCCCGCAACTGGCAGCCACTAATGCACGAAGGATGTCGTGCCCCTGACGAGGTGCGCGACGACTCCGACCGCGCCTGCGATCAAAATCAGGTAGGCGATCCCGAGGAGCGGCAGCTGCTGAAAGGTGGGGACGAGCTGCACGACGTGGATCACTGCGATGCTGAGCAACATGACGACACCGATCCCTCGGAGCATGGCATGGGTGGTGGCTTCTGCGTTTGGATTGACGACCGCCCGCGCAGGCGATTCCGTTGCGCGCTCGCGCGAGAGCAGAGACATTGACATTCGTCTGGTTCCTTTCGGAAGTGGTCCGTGAGACGTCCGCACCGAAGATGCGGGCGCACCTTTGTAGTGAGATAGCCCTTTGGGTTACACCTGGTCTCGGTGGATCGAGACCGCCGGCACGGCGACTTCTGCCGCGTCGACTGGACGGCGGATCACGTCCATCAATTCCTTCCCGTCGATCGTCTCCTTTTCGAGCAGGAGCTCGATGACGGCGTCAAGGAATGCCCGGCGATCGGTCAGGAGGGCGCGAGCCCGTTCGCCGGCCTCCGAGAGAATCCGACTGACCTCCTCGTCGATGACGAGCTGCGTACCCTCGGCATACGGCCGACTCTCGAGCGACCGTTGGCCGAGGTACGCAGGGCCCCCTGAACCGAAACCGATCGGCCCCAGTCGCGGGGAGAGCCCCCAATCTCGGACCATGCGTGTGGCCAACTCCGTGGCACCGGCCAAGTCGCTGGCCGCGCCAGTTGACGCTTCACCGAGCACGAGGAGCTCAGCGGCACGTCCGCCCAGACGCACGGCGAGCGAGTCGTAGAGGTAGCTCTCGGAGTACAGGTGGCGTTCATCCGCCGGCAACTGTTGGGTCACGCCGAGGGACTGTCCCGCGGGCAAGATCGTCACTTTGGTTACAGGGTCGGCGTGGACCGAGTACAAGGCGACGAGGGCGTGACCGGCTTCATGGATGGCGACGGCTCGCTTCTCGCCCGGTAAGAGCGCGTTCGACGCCTCACGCGGACCGAGCAAGATCCGGTCGCGTGCCTCATCGAGGTCGCTCGGGTCGATGACGTCACGGTTGTGCCGCACGGCCACGATGGCAGCCTCGTTGATGAGGTTGGCAAGGTCTGCTCCCGAGAACCCCGGCGTGCCGCGAGCGACCGTGTGGAGGTTGACGTCGCGGGCCAGATGCCTGCTGCGAGCGTGTGTGATCAGGATTGACGTCCGCTCCGACAGATTGGGCAGTGGGATCTCGACCTGGCGGTCGAACCGCCCTGGACGTAGAAGCGCAGGGTCGAGGATTTCTGGACGATTGGTCGCGGCGATCACCACCACACCCGACATCGGATCGAAGCCGTCCATCTCGGCCAGCAGCTGATTCAGGGTTTGCTCCCGCTCGTCGTTGGCCACGATGGAGCCGCCGCGCCGCTGACCGATGGCGTCGACCTCGTCGATGAAAATGATCGACGGAGCACGCTTGCGAGCATCGGCAAAGAGGGCACGAGCCCGAGACGCGCCAACGCCCACGAACATCTCGACGAAGCTCGATCCGGTCAACGCGAAGAAGGGCACCTCGGCCTCGCCCGCGACCGCTCGGGCCAGCAGTGTCTTGCCCGTGCCCGGTGGGCCGACCATGAGCACCCCTCGGGGGCCGGTGGCACCGGCTCCCGCGAACTTCTCTGGGTGCTTGAGAAATTCGACGACCTCGCTGACCTCGCGCTTCGCGGCCGCATAGCCGGCGACGTCGGAGAACCGCACCGACGGTCGCTGCTCGTCGTAGAGCTTGGCCTTGGACGACCCGATGCCCATGATCCCGCCCGACCCCTGGCGCAAACCGCGCCGACCCAGCCAGACGAACGTCCCGACCAACAGCAGCACCGGAAGCAATGAGAGGAGGACAGGGGCGATCCCACCTGGTGCGCCCACTCCGGTGATCGCTACGCGGTGCGCACGCAAGAGCCCCGAGAGCTGGGGATTCTGCAGGGCGGTCGGGATCTGGCTCGAGTATTTCCGCCCATTGCTCAGGGTCCCGGTGACGGCACCATTCGGATCGATGGCGGCGGTCCGGATGTGGTTGGACTGCACCTGGGACAAGAACGAACTGAAGCTGAAGGCCCGGGAGGGAGCACCTTGAGCGCCAAGGGTGCGCACAGCGAGGAACGCCGCAGCCACGATGGCGGGCACTAACCATGGTCGGCGACGCCAGCCTCGGGGCACCGATGGTGGACCCGACCCCCTGGGAGGCGGACCCGAGATTTTCGGATCGGTCGGTTCTTTGAACCTCAAAGCGCCACGCTTCCTGTGATGGAGATGGCACGCGAGGGCCGCTCCAGGCGGAGATAGAGGAGGACGAGCCAGCCGGCGACCATGACCAACCAGAAACTGACGAGGCGGTAGAGCAGCACGGCCGCCAGGGCCAGCGCCGCCGGCAACCCAGAGCTGACCAGCCCTAGGCAGAGGGTGCCCTCGACCAGACCGATCCCGCCCGGGGTGATGCCGAGGCTTCCGACGGCCGTCGCCAATCCGTACACCAGGAGCAGGCTGTGCCACGGAACGGGAGCACCGATCGCAAGGAGGCTGATCGCCAGAACCCCGGCATCGGCCAGCCAGTTGGTCAGACCCATACCGCCCACCGTGCCCCATTCGATGGCCGGGAGCCGGAGTGATTGCAGATCGTTCAGCCACCTCCGGATGGCTCCGGTCGGATCCTCCAGACGGTGATGCCGTAGGCTCGCCGTCCTTCCAACCAACCAGGCCAAGGCACGCTCCATCCGGGGAGGCAACGCGGGACGGGCCAAAGTCCGGCGTAGCGTCACACCGGCAGCCACCACCAGCACGGCCGCGGAGACGGCCGACAGCGTGACGACGACATTGCCCGAGAGGGCTCCGCCGGCCAGCAGGATCACAATCGCTCCGAGCCATGAGATCAGGCCACCGACCAACAGGCACCAGCTCGCCAGTGCAGTGGGCGCGCCCTGTGTCTTGAATCGCCGGTACGTGAAGGCGGTACCAAGCTCGGGCCCCGCAACCGGCACTGAAACCGATAGCGCATTGGCCGCCAGGATCGTGGCCATCATCGGGCGGCGGCCCAACCGCTTTCCACCAGCGCGGAGTAGCCGACGCTGCATGAGGGCGAACGCCGCCATGGACGTGAGCTCGAGTCCGACGGCGATCGGCACCCAGGACCAATGCGAATGGCCGAGGCGACCCAACGAGTTGGTCAGTGCCCCCCGCTTGCTGGCGACGAGGAGAGCGAAGACCGCGATCGCGCCGAGGGTGAGTCCAGCACGAACCGATTGTGTCACCCTGAGATCTCTGGTCGATTTCGCACCCGGCTCCGGCCTCGGCTCGACCACATCAGTGGGGAGGGAGGCCGGAGCGCTGGGAACGGTCGAAGCCTGGGGGAACTGTGACTTAGTAGCTGTAACCATGGCTCGTCGAACTGCTTGCTGCCGCGACGGAGGAGGTCGAGCCGTTGATGGACCTGAGATGCGGCGTGGCGACGAAGAAGCCGCTAACACCCTGGCCCGTCACGTGTCCCGGGCTGTCCTCAATGAACGTGTAGAGGAAGCGTCCGTTGTAGGTCACCTGATGGCCGTTAGCGGACTGGAGGGCGGTGAGCTTTCCGGGCGTCCCCGTGCCGACGGGATGTGCCGACACCACCGCTGGCCAGAGCCGAAGGAGTCCTCCGCCAACATTGGACTTCTTCGCCGTGTCGCCCTGGAAGTAGTACACGGGGAAGCCCTTCGCGTTCTCAAGGATCGACTCAGACTTTCCGTTTACCGAAGCCGTGGCGGCATGGAAAGTGGTCAGGTTGGCGACACGCTGCACGTGGCTGGTTGGGGTAACGGCAGGCGACGGGGACGGGTAGGTCGCCGCTCCATTCCCGCTTCCGTAGACTGCTGCCGCACCTGCAGCGCCGGTCCCGATGGCGAAGAATGAGGTCAGGGCGAGAGCTCCGGTGAAGATGGCGGATCGGTGGTGACGCATGATGTCTCCTCTGTCTGTCGGACTGTCGTCTCTGAATAGAGAGGGGAGTTACGAAAACGCGCGGCGAAAGCGATCACAGCGAAAGACGGTCGCGATCGAGGAGGGCGTAAATGCGGCCGATGCAGTGCGGTGTAACCCGTCGCGCTATCTATCCCCGAGCACCATCCGCCAAGTGCTCCCGCGCCGGCTCCTCGGTTCACGGACCCCCACCGCCACTTCGGCCGAGGAGCCGGCGCCTGCCCTCCCGGCCACCAGTACCGAGCCCCACTGAGCCGTGTAACCCGCATCCCTATCTTAAGATGCGATGTCTCCTGTTCCCGAGCCTTCGGCATTCCGTTCCCCATCCGATACGGGCGATCACGACGCCGCCCGGCTGCGCGTGGTTGACGCGGACACCTACACCGACTGGGAGTCGGTGTACCGGGACAACGTCAACCGCCTGTACCGCCTGATGTACGCGCGAGTCGGAAACCGACCGGATGCCGAGGATCTCACTTCGGAGGTCTTCCGGACCGCGCTCGGTCCGCTTCGTTTGGCTTCGTCAAAGGGCGAGGTACGGTCGTATCTCCTCGTCACGGCGCAGACGGTCCTCGCGTCGCACTGGCGCCGGACCCTTGGCGTGTCCGTGACTTCCATCGATCCAGAGTCAGATCTGGACGCGCTCACGGAGAAAGGCGTCCCGGACGAAGAAGGAGACGCTCCACAGCGAGCCGGAAAGATCCTCGCTGCGCTTCCTGAGCGGTATCGACGAATTCTTGAACTTCGTTTCCTCGAGGCGTGTTCCATCAAGGAGGCTGCTTCCACCATGGAGATCACTGTCAGCAACGCAAAGGTGCTCCAACATCGGGCCCTCCGCATGGCGGCCAAAGTCGGACTGGAGATTGAGTCGTGACCGCCCGCCGCATGACAGAGTTCCTTGACGCCCTCGCTGCCGGTCAGCGGCCGAAGGCCTACCACGCCGATCCTGAGGACGCCGAGGTCCTGCGTGCCGCGATCGCCCTCCGTGCGGCACGTCCAGGCGATGCAGTGCCTGACGACACGTTCGTCGCCGGGCTCTACGAGCGCCTCGTCGACGAGAGCCGTGACCCGGTTGCATCGAACGTCCGACCTTTCCGGATGCGTCGATCGCGCGCCGCACTCATCGGCATTGCGGCCAGCATTGCGCTCATCGGGGGAACCTTTGCCGTAACCGAGGCATCCCACAATGGGGCGACGACCACGTCAGCGATCCAAGCGCCTCCGGCAAATGTTCTTCGGACCGCTACCTTCGAGACGTCGCAAGGCCACGCGCTGGGCCAGATCGTCGTCCATGGCGGGTCTCCCGGGTGGGTGTTCATGAATGTCGATATTCCGACATCCGATGGCATTGTGAAATGCGAGCTACGGATGATGGACGGCTCAGTTGTGGCAGCGGGGGTCGTCCACTTGCACAACGGTTCTGGTGTGCTCTCGAAAGAGATCCACGTGGACACCGGTCGGCTCGAGGGGGCGACGCTCTACAGTCTGTCCGGCGCCGTCGTTGCATCGGCCACGTTCGCCTGACGAAGAGCGCACACGCGGCACATTGACGCTCTCTGATACCGCGTTCGTGAACGTACTGCGCGAATTCCTTCACACGTCGCAGCACGTTGTCGCACCGCGTCGATACTTGTAACCCCGGGTCCTATTTGACAACGAGATTCGGTCCCGTCCCAGGAGCACACGATGACCCAGCGCAATGACAGTCCAGCCGTGAGTCAGGCGCAACGATCTGAATTCGACCGTCGCGCCATCAGCGTGGCTGGTCACGTGCTGGTCGGCATGGTGTGGCTGGAACGTCGGCTGACGTCTGTACCGAATGGGGTCGGTTCCAAGGCGGGCGCAACTCGCATGCGTCGTGGGGCCGCGGCGTGAATCCGGTTCGAAACGAATGATCACGTGGAGACATCTACAGAAGAAAGGACTGACGATGACAGTCAGGAACAGCGAGGGCCGCTTCGGCCGACGTGGGGTCCACGGCACCGAGTTGCTTCATGGACCGGCAGCCAAGACGTTCTCTTCAGGGAGAACGTGTTCGACGCCAGGGTGCAGCACAAGACTCTCCAGATACAACCCGAATCCTCGTTGTTGGATTCATTCGAACTCGTAGAGGGGTGTCACGCCCCGACGGCCGACAGCTCGATCCTTTAAGGCGAACTGCGGCGATCATCCGGACTGACTCGTGCACCCAGTCGAAAGAGGGGATCACGAGTGTGTTGAATGAAAGGTAACTGCAATGTCTACGATCGAGGCGAGTCGAGATCGCACTGGACGCCGCATTCGCCTTCTGGGGCCCGGAGCACCAACCCCCAGGACGTTCCAACAAATGAAACGCTGCGCATCCGTCAGGCCAGCGGGGTCGAGAGCTCGTCGAACGGTGCCACTGATCGGCCTTCTTGTCGGTGCGTCCCTGTTGGCGGCGTCGGGCGTAATCCACCTGCAGTTGTGGTCAACCGGCTACCGCAGCATCCCGACGATTGGTCCCCTCTTTCTTGTTCAGGGAGCGTCCGGCCTTCTCTTGGCTGTACTCCTCCTACTGATACGCCGATTCCTCGTTGTCGTGGTTGCTACAGGATTCATGATTGCCACGATCGGCGGATTGCTGCTGAGTGTCTACTTTGGTCTCTTCGGCTTTAGGGAGACCCTGTCGGCCCCATACGCGGGTCTCTCCCTCGGAGTCGAGAGCATAGGAGCCGTGGTCCTTGCGATCGTCGGCATCGGGTTTGTTTCTGGACTCAGCGACGCAGCCCGACCATGTCCTCCGGGCGACAGGTCCCGCGCGTGGTCCGGCATCACCCAGCGGAACCTTCAAGAGCTATGACGCGCGTATCGTCTCCCCGGGAAAGAAAACCGACCGTGTGGGACTCACAGATCGCTGTTTGCCGCAGATTGGGGTACCTGCACTGCGAGGACCAGGTCGAGCAGATTGATTCCGATCCTCACGTGGAGATGCGCAGCTGTCTCGCGCCTCCCTTTTGATTCGCCGCTGCCGGTGACGAGGATCGCAGGATGTTCGTGGCCTTACTTTCGAGCGTTCCAGGTTGAGCACGGGTCGACGTCCGGGCGCACCCACTGGGCGGCCTCATCGCTGAAAGTCCTATCGAACCACCGAGCCGTTGCCGTGTGCGACGTCACTATCCGGCCGACGCCATTGGCCATTGCCGCCATCGAGCGATGTCGACCGGGAGGAGCACCGTCGAGCAACTCGTTCCAGAGGACCGACCAGCCACCCGCCAGAGCATCGCTTCGGCCTGCGGCCACGGACAGGCGAGACACCAGAGCCAGCGCCCGTGGTCGGCCGATGAGCCACCCTTGGAGAGCGGCTGTGATCCGGTGATACGGAAGGTGGTCGCCCGCGAGGGCCGCCCGATACCGTGTCGCTGCTCGGCCGGGTTCGCGCAGGAGGGCTTCGGCCGCAGAGCGTCCGCTGCACATCGCCTGAGCGATCCCTTCACCTTGCAGAGGATTCACCAGACCGGCGGCATCGCCGACGAGGAGTACCCGTCCGGCGGCCGGAATGGTACCGATCATGCCCATTTTGAGCCACCCACCAAGGCGACGCTCTGGCATCGAGCACGACGCGTCGTCGAGGAGTTCGATTTCGCGCAGGTGCTCGAGAAAGCGCGGCAGGGCCTGTTGCACCTTCGCTCCCGCCTTGCGATCAGCGACCGTTCCCAGGCCCAGTCCGACGTTTGCTCCACCAGTTGGTCCCGGAAAGATCCAACCGTAACCGGGGAATCCATAGAAGGGAGCGGAGTCCCAAAAGACGATGGCTGGCAGGTCAACCGTTTGCGGAATGTAAGTTCGTATCGCGAAACCCCAGAGGACCCTGTCGGCGTCAACCAGGCCGGCGGCTCGTGCCACCCGGCTCGTCGCACCGTCCGCCCCAATCACGAAATCGGCTCGCAGCTCGATCCCGTCAGACAATCGGAACCCATCGATTCGGTTCTCGGAGGTCAGCGGCTCGACGGCCACCCCCTGCACCGGAGTAACTCCCGCTGCGAGCGCCTCCTCGTGCAGCGTCGAATCAAAGACCGTCCGAGGAATCGCGATGCCGTGTCCGGGATAGGTGAGACCTTCGCCACAAGGCAGCTGTACCCGGCGACCGGTGGGACTGACAACCACTATTTCGCCCACGTCGATTCCCTTGGGCGCGGGCAAGGCGAGGTCGGTGAGCAGCTGGAGTGCGCGCGGGCCGACGATGTCGCCACACGCCTTGTCGCGAGGGAACCGGGCCTTGTCGATCAGCGCAACCCGGGCGCCGTCCCGAGCAAGGACGAATGCGGCGACGCTGCCTGCCGGGCCGCCACCAACAACGATGACGTCGAAGCGCGATGACACAACATCGACCCTCTCTCGTTGCCAGCATCTACAGTCAGATCTTCTCACCCTTGGAGAAGCGATGCTCTCGTACGTGACCGGCGATCGGAATCGATTCGCGCAGCAGCTGTTCACCCCTCTTCCACAGCGCTACGACCGCTTGGCCGAAGTGCTGTCCATGGGCCAAAACGGACGGTGGCGCCGGGCAATGATCGATCGGATCGTGCCATCGTCGCCGGCCGTGGTCCTTGATGTCGCATCCGGGACAGCTGGCGTGGCCTTGCAACTGGCCCAGCGAACGTCCGCCGACGTCGTGGGAGTGGACCTCACGATCGAGATGCTGGCGCAAGGCCGGCGCAACATTGTCGCAGCGGAGAGGACGGACCGCGTGCAGCTGGTGGCCGGCCGAGGCGAGCAACTGCCGTTTCGCGACGGCACTTTCGATGCGCTGACCTTCACCTACCTCCTGCGCTACGTCGATGATCCCCTCGAGACCCTCCGCGAGCTGGCGCGTGTCGTGAAACCGGGGGGCGCGGTGGCGAGCCTCGAATTCTACTTACCGCCGAATCGTTTTTGGCGCTTGATGTGGTGGCTCTACACACGCCTGGTTCTTCCGGCTGCCGGGTTTCTCACCGGTGGACGTGAATGGTTCCGCGTCGGCCGGTTCCTCGGCCCCAACATCTCAGGTCACTACCGGAAGTATCCGCTGGCGTGGACGGAAGACGCGTGGCGTGAGGCCGGCTTCGAGCAGGTCGGGGTGCGCGTCATGAGTCTCGGTGGTGGCCTGGTGATGTGGGGAACCCGCAGAGATGACTGACGATCAAGTTCCACCGTCCAGCGGCGCCGGCCCCGGCTCGCCCGGCCCTTTGGCACCGCCCGCTCGACCTGCCAGCGAGACCCGTCCGGCGTTTTACGCGGCCCGACCCGGAAGGTGGCGAGATTGGTGGACGATCCTCCACCCCCCGTACACCGCGTGGCACCTGTCTTACGTGGTGATCGGTGCATGTCTGGCCCCACACGTCAGTCTGTCCCGGTTGTTGGGAACCCTGATCGCGTTCCTCTGCGCGGTCGGATTCGCGGCGCATGCCCTTGACGAATTGCACGGTCGACCACTGGGCACCCGGATTCCCACCCCCGCGCTCGTCTCCGTGACGGTCGTCGGCTTGGCTGGAGCGGTCGCATTAGGAATCGCGGGAATCTCACGCGTTGGGTGGACCCTTACGCCGTTCTTGGTGCTGGGCCCACTCCTTGTATTGGCTTACAACTTGGAGATGTTCGGAGGAGTCGTCCATACCGACATCGGGTTCGCGCTGGCCTGGGGCTCGTTCCCGGTTTTGGTTGCGTACGTCGCCCAGACGGGACGTTTGACCATCGCCTCGCTGATCGCCGCCGCGGCTGCGCTCTTCTTGTCGTTGGCACAGCGGCAGCTGAGTACGCCCGCCCGACTGATCCGTCGACGCGTGACCTCCCTCGTTGGACGCGCGGCTCTGCGTGACGGCGGAATCATCTCGATCGACCAGCAACGCCTTCTTGCGCCTCTCGAAGGGGCTCTGCGGGCGATGTCGTGGGGAGTTGTGTTGACGGCAGCGGCGTTTGCGGTCGCCCGCTTGACCTAGTCGAGGGAGCCGAGCCTCTGCCGAAACCCCGCAAGAGTGAGCTCGACCACTCTGTCGTGTCCCCACCGCAGGAAGGGGTGTGCTATCCGATCGGCCATTCGCATGGGTCGCTGCATCATCTCCACCGTCCAGGCCACTTCGACGCTCGAGCCGATCGCTCGAGTACCGAGCTGAACGCTCGCCTCCCCTTCGAGATCGCCGTGTATCAATGCTTCGATTCGCTGTGCTGGCTCGCACTTAGTGAGTTCGATTTGAATACGCATCCGGTACGGCACGGGTGGAGCAATCACACCATGGAGCACGGTACCTGTTTCCAGTGATTCTCCTTCGAGACGAAACTCCTCCAGCCAAGGCCACCAGGCCTCGAACTGGTCGAACTCTCCGATGACGTCCCAGAGCTGTTGCGGGGAAATCGAGAACTCGTGGTCATGCCTATAGGTCATGACCGGCCTGCGGGGCATGCCACCTAACGCTATAGATGTTCTGGCGCGTCACATATGTGTTAGCCAGGCCTAGCGCACCATGTGCTTGTGCCGAGTCGCTACTCCCACCACTGCGCCGGGAACGATCCGAATCGCAAGTTCGGGCTCGTCTGGTCAAGTTGTTCGGTCAGCTGAAAAAACACGACGTCAGCGAGCAGTGGGGGCCGGTGTCGGCAAGCGCTGATCGATGCCGGGCCGAGGTCATCAAGGGCTTCGAGGAGGAGTTGTCTGGTCAGATCAATTCCTGGTCATGGACGGCGGCTGCGAAGTCGCGCAAGACGCCCATGAGTTCATATGGCGATTTCTCTCAAGCGGCGGCCCACGACGACAGACCTTCGTTCTCGGGCTTCGACTCCCGTCTTCTACCCCTAATGGCCAGGTGAAGGGCCATTTATTTCAACCAGACTGCGTCGTAGTTGCGGAACGGTCGGGGCGGTGGCGTCGAACCGCCATTCTCTTGCTGGGATCGCATGCCTTCCGCGACATGGCAATCTCCTGTTGCTCACTGCTCCGTGTTGCAGACTGGAGCGACGAGCTCGGTGAGGGCCGTCAAGATGAGTGCGAAACGTGTTGTAGGCAAGAGCGCCCAGCTCGAACCTGATTCCGTCTATGCGTATCAAGCGAGATCTGCTCATCCGTAACAGGGGAGCCGGGTGTGTCCAGAGTTCCTGGCGCACGGTGCCGTGCGAGAAGGCGGTGTTGAGCGATGTTCGAGGCAGTTGAGGTTCGGCTTCCAGGCACCCTGAGGGAGGCTGTTCGTCGGCAGATCGCCCTAACGTTTCAGTCGCCGTACGAGGCTCCTATCACGATCGCCGTCAACGGCGCCCTGATGAGCTCGGCATGGTTCTTCCTCCCCGCTGGCCTGCGGGACAAGGTCTTCACCTTGCACGGCACTTTGGCTTTCGCCCTGATCCTCGCCGCCTGGATGTACTCGGACGTGCCCTCGACCAATGTCCTCGGGCCCGATGCGGGTCGCGTCGTAGCAGCCCTTGACGATCCCGTGATGGTTCGCAGACTCTTATGCGGCAAGAACATTGTCCTGTGGTTGATGGTTACCCCACTCTGTGCGCTGGTGGCCGTCATCAACGGGCTCATCAATCACTCGCTGCTCTCTACGTTCTACACAGTTGTAGCGATTGGCGTGATTCCCTTCGGTTTCCTGGCGATCTCCGCCTGGGTCGGGATCCTGTTCCCGTACCATCCCATGCCAATTCGATATCGGTGGGAACATCGTCAGCCCCGCAAGAGGATGTTGGTGCGGTGGCTCACCCTTGCGGTCACGCCCTACCTCCTAGTTCCGACGCTGGCCGCACTGATGCTGATGCCATCGCTCCTTTTGTGGGGCTTCACCTCGCCGCATGGGCTTTCTGAGAAATTGCCGGACCATGACCTCGGGTTGGGAGTTGCGGTGGCCTGTGTAATCGCCATTGTTTGCTCGGTTGGCGGTCAGCGTTTGGGCGGCTGGATCGCCGAGAGGAGACGAACGAAACTCGTCGAGTTCCTGTCCGATCCGCTCAGAGGATAGGCGTGACAGTTGTAAGTGATCCATCTCTGACTGACGTCGAACGTTCTCACCTAGTGAAGACGCTTGTGCGCGCGGTGGTCAGCGCTGTGCTGCTCGTCCTCCTCTATTTACGTGGTTCCGATCGAGGATCGACCTCGGACCGATGCGCGCGTCAGTCCATCGGCGTTTGACTCACGGGCTTCCGAGGAGGCGTGATTGCAGATTGAGTGCCGCCCGCTGTTCATTCGAAGGGCAGAAGTATTTCGCCGAATAGATCTCGACGAGGTTGGCCTGGAAATCAGTGAGACCATGACCCCGGAGGACCTGTCCAATGTTTTGGCCAGGCAATCCCTGCGCAAGCACGCGGCAGCTCAGCAGAGCGTCCGAAACGGCCTTGACGTCATTGACTTGGGACCAGTGCCGTCCCACCCGGTGGATCAAATACAGATATGCCTTTACAGGCTGGGGTGGTAAGCGGGCATCCTCATAGAGGACCGACTCGGCAAGTGCGGCCGCCGGTGCACCCCGTGCGAGCCTTGGAATTCCGTCGGCAGGAAATGCAAGCAGGTCGACGTAGAGTCGCCGTTGGGCGGTGTTGCCCGACTGTCCGGGTGCGAGTGCGTGGTGCACCATCCAGACCAACCCTGCGATCTGGAAGAACTCCTCTCCTCCTGGCCCGGGCGCAGACTGACCTTCTGTCGACGAGGACAACCACGCGTGGTCGAGCGGCTTCGTGCATGGTCCGGTCACTGATGCGCACCGGGCGATCCCAATGCCGTAGTTGGGTGTGCCCCAAAGGTTGGCGGAGTAAAAGAGCCAGTGGGTGCCGTTCGATTCCAACATCGAAGGGCCTTCTACGAGATTGCCTTCCCATTGCTGCGAGGCGGTGATGAGCCGATGGGGTGGTCCGACGATGAAGAGTCCGTTGGTGGAGAGCTGTTGAGCATAAATGGTAGTGGGTAATCCGCAGCAGTCCCCGTCGCTTTTCCAAAGCAACCAGGCGACTCCATTGGCTGTCACAAAGACGCTCGGATCGATCGCACCGCCCAGCGCTGTCGGGCAAACGAACGCTGACGACGAGTCATCGACGAATGGGCCAGAGGGTTTCGAACTGGTCGCCCTCGATATACACATTGCCGAAGTCCACCCTTGGGTGCTGTGGACGCAGCCGGCGGTGTGAGGGTTGTATACGCAGTCGATTGGGTGGACGGCAGGAGTCGCGTAGTACATCACATAAGTACCGTCTGGTCGGGCCCACACCGAGGGGCGCCATTGGTATCCGGAGACCGTCCAGCTCGGTAGGACGGGCAGGGCGTCACCGAGGTAGTGGCCCTCGAATCCCGATGCGGCAGGAAGTTCGATTACCGGTATGTGCGCCCCTGATGCGTATGGCGTAGTGACGGTGCTGGTGGAGTAGACAAAGATTGCGTCCGTCGTCGGAAGTGCAAAAGGGTCTGCGAAGTCCCCGTTGAACACCGGTGTGTCGTCAAGCAGTGACGTCAGCACGCTCAGATGTATCCCGTTGGCAACGGACGGATTTCGACTCAAGGGACCAAGCGTTGCGGCGTTTCCTGGGGGAATCAGGATCTGGCCAGCACGGGCGTTCGGCTCTATCGGAGTCTTGAGCGGCCCCGTTGGAGCGGTGCTCGCAGCCGATTGCAAAGAAAGGACAGCCACCAGGATGGCGACAAGGACCAACGACAGCCATGCGAAGAAGTGCCGAAACCCGCCAACCCGCGCCATCATCGACCATG
>Ga0210390_10000696_pt1 | contig 35198 bp, 24 predicted proteins | sample IncBWH11OmetaG_FD_161050 | JGI IMG/M metagenome (GOLD analysis project Ga0210390, IMG submission 161050) | Forest soil microbial communities from Barre Woods Harvard Forest LTER site, Petersham, Massachusetts, United States - Inc-BW-H-11-O ...
ATCACGGGAGGAGCCCGTGCGATCACCAAGAACCGCAGCAGCTATGGCCGGCCGCCCTGGCGCGGGCTTTCCATCGCGTTCGCCTTCCTGTTGCTGACGCTCGCGATGCGTGCCTATGTCGGACGGTTCGAACGACTACTCGATGACCATACGATCTTTGGGGGTGTGACCTATACGGACGCGCACGTGATGATCGGCGGCATGCTGATCGTCTGCGCGGCGCTGGTGGTCGGCGCGGTGATTTCGGGTTTCAACGCCATATCGGCGCAGCGCGGCCGCTGGCTTGCCGCGACGATCGTTCCGGCCGCGGTTTGTTATGTCGCGCTTGGTGTCGTTGGCTGGTACGTGAGCAACTTTATCGTCAAGCCGAACGAGCTGGTTCGCGAACAACCCTATATCGCCCACAACATCGACATGACGCGGCAGGCCTACGGATTGGACCGGTTCTCGCGACGCGAGTTTCCCGCTGAGACGACCGTTGAGGCGATCGATCCGGCAAACAACCAGACGACGATCCAGAACATCCGGCTATGGGACGTGCATGCACTGCAGGACACGCTGCGTCAGATTCAGGAAATCCGCACCTATTATGACTTTCCCGACATCGACATCGATCGCTACGAAATCAACGGCGCCATGCGCGAGGTGATGCTCGCCACCCGTGAACTGAACGTCGACAAACTGCCGGAGAGCAGCCGGAACTGGATTAACGAGAAGCTGATTTACACCCATGGCTACGGCATTACGATGAACTCCGTAAACGGGTTCACAACGGAAGGGCTGCCGACGCTGATGCTGAGCAACATGCCCGTGCAGAGCACGGTGCCCGGTCTCACCGTGACTCGCCCGGAGATCTATTTCGGGGAGCTGACCAACACCGACGTATACGTCAAGACGCGGCAGCAGGAGTTCAACTATCCCCAAGGCCAGACCAACAGCTTCACGTCCTACGAGGGCAGCGGCGGCATCGTCCTCGGCGGCTTTCTGCGCCGCATCCTCCTCGCACTGGATCGCGGCGATGTCGGGAAATTGCCGTTCAGCGATGACGTGAACGCGGAGAGCCGGCTGCTGATGCGGCGCAACGTGCGTGATCGCGTATCGGCCCTCGCGCCGTTTCTCACTTTCGATCCGGATCCGTACATCGTCGTCGGCGACGATGGCCGGCTGTCGTGGGTAATGGATGCGTTCACAGTTTCAGACAGCTATCCGTATTCGAGGCATTACAGTCTCGGCCAGGATCTGATCAATTACATGCGGAACAGCGTCAAGGTGGTTATCGACGCCTACGATGGCACGACAACCTTTTACGTGTTTGACACCGATGATCCGATTCTTGCCGCCTACCGCCGTATCTTTCCTGGCCTGTTCAAGGATGCATCGGCCATGCCGGCCGGTCTTCGCAAACACGTGCGCTACCCCGAATTATTGCTCAAACTGCAGGCGGAAGTGTACGGCCTGTATCACATGACAGATCCGCAGGTGTTCTACAACCGTGAGGACCTTTGGACAGTCGCGAGCGAAGTGGGCATGTCCGAGGGGGGCGCGCAAGCGGCGCAGGAGATGCAGCCTAATTTCGTGTTGATGAAACTCCCTGGCGAAGCAGGTGTGGAGTTCGTAGAGATTCTGCCGTTTACGCCAGCTAACCGGAACAACCTGATTGGCTGGATTGCTGGTCGCAGCGACGGCGCACACTATGGCACATCCGTGGTCTACGACTTTCCCAAAACCAGGCTGATTGACGGGCCGCTGCAGATCGAGGCGCGCATCGATCAGAACGCGCAGCTTTCAGGGCAACTGACGCTGTGGAATCAGCAAGGCTCGCACGTGCGGCGAGGAACGCTGTTGGTGATTCCGTCCGGGCGCGCGCTGTTATATGCCGAGCCCATTTACCTCCAGGCCGAGCGGAGCCCTATGCCCGAGTTGCGCCTGGTCGTGCTCGCGGTTCAAGACCGGCTCGCGTACGGGCCAACCTTCGAGGCCGCGCTGGCGTCCCTTTTTGGTGGAACGACCTCGTCGCTGAGCGCCACCGAGCAGACGCAACCCGCCGCCCTGGCATCCTCAGTTGGGCCCGCCGCCGAAGGAGATCTCAACGCACTCATCGCAGAAGCCGGCAAAGACCTTGCCGACTACCAGCGTCTGACGGCGGAAGGCAAGCTCGGCGAAGCTGGGCAAAAGCTCGAAGCATTGAAGCGCGCAATCGAGAAGCTGAATGCGCATCAAAAGTAGTCTGCTACGGTCCTGACTGTCAGTGCCTGCTGACCGTTCCTCTTGATCTGCGAGTTACACTCCGGGAACGGGCGGGCATCCTGGGAAGTCTTTCAGAAATGTGTTGCCAATGTAGCCGAGATACGCGATACCGATCTCGCTGGTGAAGAAGCCATCCGCGGTGAGGTCGCGCAGAAATGAGAAGAAGGCGACTCCCTGGCTCAGGCTGGGATCGACCACGGCGTTCTTGCGATAGGCAATGAGATCGAGAAACTCTTTCTGTTGTCGCGGGGCGCAGTTTAGATAAGCATTGCCATAGCGATCGCCGCAGGTGGAATCGAGCCACATCAACCCGCCGCCGAGCTTCAGTTGATATTCCGGATTCTCGCTGGTGAGCAGATCGATGAACTCGGGTGCTCCGGCCTGAATGGCGCCTCCGCAATCTGCATCGGCGGGAATGATGGTTTCGCACAGACTTTGCAGCGTTTTGTATTGATGTGGGGGAAAGTACTTCGGCGTATATGTGCCCGTCTTCGCGTCTTTCCTGGGACCCTTCTGGGCCTGAGCCTTTTCGGCCGCGATCAGACTGTGTGCGTAGGCCGCGGCCTGGGCGGGGACGGTGTGCAGAGCCGATGCCGCGACGGCACCCATGCTCAGCGACTTCAGGACATCCCGACGGGATACTGAGTCTCCGCGCATCTAGATCTGTCCTTTCCGAGCCTGATCGAGCAGGTAGTCTGAAGTTCTCCACGAGAGCGCCATGATGGTCAATGTAGGATTCTTGTCCGGATTGGTCACAAAGGGAGCAGCGTCGGCGACAAATAAATTCTTCACGTCGTGAGCCTGGCAGTTATTGTTCAGGACCGAAGTCCTCGGATCGCTCCCCATGCGCACCGTGCCGAGTTCGTGAATGATGGTGCCGCCCTCCGATATGGCGACCTGGCTCACGCGTGCCTTATCGGGTGCGACAGCCAGAGACGGATTGCTCAACACAGTTCCGCCCGCAGTTTCGATGATGGAGCGGAAGGTTTCCTGCATATCGGCGGCCATCTTCAATTCGTTCTCGCCCCATTGCCAGTGAAAGCGGAGGACCGGGATGCCCCATTTGTCCACAACGGTGGGATCGATCTCGCAGAAGCTCTTCTCGTTGGGAATCATCTCGCCACGCCCGCTGAATCCAATCGCGGCACCATAGGAAGTGCGGCATTGCTGCTTCAGCGACAACCCATAGCCTTCATGCAGAGCGCAGACCCCGTCGAATTCGCCGACGCTCGGCATGTAGCGGCCGCCGCCGAACTCGATGTGATAGCCGCGCAGAAACTCGTTCTTCTGCCCGAATCTCCACCAGGGCATGTACAGGTGCATGCCGCCAACGCCGTCATGATTGTGTGCAGGCATCTTTTCCAACTGGGGGAAATAGCCTGCCAGATGGGTACCAACTGAATCGGTCAGATAACGGCCCACCACTCCGGATGAGTTTGCCAGCCCATCGGGAAAACTCGCAGAGCGTGAGTTCAAGAACAGACGTGCAGTTTCGCACGCGCTTGCCGCGACCACAAAGGCCCGGGCGCGAACCTGTTTCTCGCTATGGGTCGTCTTATCGATGTAAGAGACTGCTTCGACGCTCCCGTTTTTGCCGAGCACGATCTCGCGGGCCATCGCATTGGGGATCAGCGTGAATCGGCCGGTCGCTTTCGCCGGCGGAATCATAACCTGACTGGAGCTGAAGTTCGAGGCGGTGAGACATCCCCGGCCGCACTGTGCGCAGTAATGACAGTCCTGGCGTCCGTTCAGCGGCTGGGTGAGAATGGCCAGCCGGGACGGGATGCACTTGATATTCAGCCGATCGCAGGCCTTCTTTACGATGGTCTCAGTGCAACGCGGCTTGGGCGGAGGAAGGAAGACGCCGTCCGGCGAGTTCGAAACATTTTCCTTCGAGCCGAACACCCCAATAAACGACTCGACCTTGTCATAATAAGGGGAGAGTTCGTCATAAGTAATGGGCCAGTCGTCTCCCATGCCATCGGTGGAGTGCGCCCTGAAGTCAGCGGGACCGAAGCGTAGAGCAATGCGTCCCCAGTGGTTGGTGCGGCCCCCTTCAATCCGCGACCGAAACCATCGGAAGCTCGAGCCGGGAGCAGTGGTGTAGGGTTCGCCGTCAATCTCCCAGAAGCCATTGGGAGCCATGAATTCGGTGTTGAGCTCGTGACGTGCCCTGCCTCCGATATCGGCGCCGCGATGGGGCAGTTCGTATGGCCAGACGTGCTCTTCGAAGTCTTGTTCAGGATTCAGAACGGGGCCGGCTTCGAGCATTACAACGCTCAGCCCACCCTCGGTGAGCACCTTGGCGGCTGTTCCGCCTCCCGCGCCGGATCCGATGATACAGACGTCGTATACCTTCCCTTGAGGAACTAATTGCGGCATCCGTCAGCTCCACGCAGCACAGCATGTGAACAAGATGATTCTCCGGTGGGTGCGAATGTCAGGCGGCTGCTTCAACCAGTCTGGACCTCATCATGCGATAGTCAGTTCGAAGAGCAGTGTATCCATTTGTGTCCAGACATGTCATTTCGGATCAGGATCTGTGGGATGAGCCTTTCATTCAAGCGGAGATCGCTCTCAATCCGGCCTCCTGCAGGAGCGTCAATGAAGGCAGAAATACAGAAAAGCATGTGACGTTTCCGTCGGATAATTGAGAGCTGCGGAAGCGAATCGTGCCTTCATATTTTTGGATGATTCCCTTACTGATCCACAGGCCCAGACCGGTACCCTTGGTGGATTTCGTGCTGAAGAATGGCTCAAAGAGCCGCTTTCCATCTTCCGGTTTAATGCCTGAGCCTGTATCCGACAGGAAGACACGGACGCCTGGCCGCATGTCGCTTCCGAAGGAATCACGCACGCTTACACGCAGATGTCCGCCATCCGGCATCGCCTCAATTGCATTCCCGACGAGATTGAGAAATACCTGTTTCAGTTCCACTGGGAATCCCTGCACCAGACGGAAGCTTCGGAATTGCCGATCGACAGTTATTTTGTTCTTTTGCAGCTGGAGCGACTGGAATTCGAGAAGGTCATCGAGGAGTGCCGGAATTGAAACCGGCATGGGCTGAGCCGATTCACGATAGAAGCCAAGCGTCTGCCTGGTGATGTGCGCTATGCGTGACAGTTCCTGCTCCGCCATGTTGGCATAGTTTCGCGCTACTTCATCGAGCGACGGGTGCATCTGCACCAGATAAAAAAGATTGATAATCGATTCAAGAGGGTTGTTGATCTCGTGCGCAACAATACCGGCCATTTTTCCCATTGCCGCCAACTTCTCCGACCTGCGCAGCGCCTCTTCGGCCTGCAAAAGCGAAGTAATGTCGCGACAGATCTCGAGAACAGCGCGCCGCTTTCTGCCGTTACGCTGAAGAATTTTTCGACAGGCGACGACGATCTCATGTCCATCCCTGGTGACCTGGGTCAGGTTCCCTTCCCATCGCCTGCCCTGAGTAATCGTGAATTCTATTTCCCGAACCGGAACCGGAAATCCTGTCTGGAGCAACTGATGGAGGTTCTTGCCGACAGCCTCCTCAGAAGTCCAGCCATACATAGCCGCGGCTCCGGAATTCCAGAACTGAACGATTCCGTTGAGGTCGCGCACGATGATGGCCTCCGAAGCAAGGTCCAGGAGATCAGCGCGCTCCCTCAATATGTGCTCCATCTGCTTGCGTTCCGTGATATCGATGAGCGCGCCAACTGCGCCGCGAACGTTTCCAAGGTCATCGAACAAAGGATTCGCACTCGCAAGCGTCTGCATTGCTCTTCCGCTCTTCAGGCGTATCTCCAGTTCAACGCCATCCGCAGATTTCCCGGTCACCGCCGCTTGCTGCAAGGGGAGCTCATTGGCGGCGACCCGCCGGCCGGCTTGATAGGCCTCGTAGGGAGGGTCGCTTTCGTTCTCTTTCGTGGGGGACAGGCTGTCACCGGGTTTGAGGTCAAGCAACTGACTCAGGGCGGCGTTGCCCGTAATCACCCGGCACTCCGGGTCATGGGCAACAGAAACTCCCACCGGCAGCACCTTCATAATGGCCTCGAGCTCGGCGATTCTCTGTTGCAGCTGGGAGTTAAGGCTGCGGATTTGCTGTTCGGCATCGATCTGACGACTAATGTCGGTGCTGGTACCGAACCAACGAACCAGCTTCCCCTGAGAGTCGCGAATCGGGATAGCACGGGAAAGAAACCAGCGATAATTGCTGTCGCGGCCGAGGAGCGGCGATGTGTCTTCCCAGGGTTCGCCCATCTCCCAGGCATGCTGCATGGTGGCCACTACTCTATCAATGTGATCGGGATGATAAACAGTCCGCCAACCCCAGCCCTGCAGCTCATCAAAGCTTCGGCCGGTATAGTCGTACCAACGCTGGTTGTACCAGGAGATAGCGCCGTCCCGATCGGCAACCCAGGCAAGCTGCGGGATGGAATCAGCTAGCGTGCGGAACTGCTCCTCGCTTTCGCGCAATTGCTCCGTTCGTGCGAGGACGCGCTGTTCCAGCTCACTATTCAGGGATTCAAGCTGCCGTGTCTTCCGATAAAGGTCGGCGAAGACGCTCACTTTCGCCTTCAATACCTCCGGAACGATGGGGACCGAGATGTAATCCATCGCTCCCCGTTGATAGCCCTTGATGCGGTCAAGATCAGTCAGATGCACAGCCGAGATAAAAATGATTGCGGTCTTTTGGAAACGCGGATGCTGACGGATCATGGCGGCTAACTCGAACCCGTCCAGATCCGGCATACTTACATCCATGAGAATGACCGCGACGTCCTGCCTGAGAAGGAGATCCAAAGCCTCCTTCGCCGACGTGGCGGCAATCAGATTTTCGCCCAGGTCGCCCAAGATGGCTTCGTAACTGATCAGCTTGCCCGGCTGATCGTCCACCATCAGGATATTTACTCTGTCAGTCGTCGACATTCACCACTTCTCTGCTTGAAGAATCATCACCGGTGCAGCCAAACACGCAACGTTGACATTAACTGTTCAGTATTGACGGGTTTGGCCAGATACTCGGAAGCGCCGGCTTCCAGGCATTTCTCGCGATCGCCCTTCATCGCTTTCGCTGTGAGCGCAATAATGGGTAGGCGTCGGAATGAGGCGTTCCGGCGGATTACCTGCATGGTTTCGTACCCGTCCATTTCCGGCATCATGATATCCATGAGCACAATCGACACGTCGGGAACGGATTCAAGGGTCGCAATCGCTTCGCGGCCGGTACCGGCAGCCAGAACGGTCATTCCGCGACGCTCGAGAACACTGCTTAGAGCGAATATATTGCGCACGTCATCGTCTACGACGAGCACCTTCTTGCCAACGAGTGCATCATCGGAGCGATGCAACCGGTCCAGCATATTCTGTTTCTCTTGAGGCAGGTCGGTGATCACGCGATGGAGGAAGAGTGCCGTCTCGTCCAGCAACCGTTCCGGCGATTCAACACCTTTGACCACCACGCTGCGAGCCAGCGCGTGCAGGCGGGCATCCTCTTCCGGGGATAGTTCCTTGCCAGTAAAGACCACGATTGGCAACTCGCTCAGTTGCGGATTATCGCGCAGCTGCTCCAGCACCTCAAAACCGGTCATATCGGGTAGCCGCAGGTCGAGCACCACACAATCAAAGGGCTCATTGCTCAGAGCGGCGATGGCGCTCGCGCCAGTATCGGTGACAGTAACGTCAATGTCCTCGTAGCCCAGCAACTCGCGGATACTAAGCTGCTCGGCGGGATTATCTTCCACCACGAGAAGGCGTTTCCGCCGGGGAGTTGAATAGTGCTTTATACGCGCGATCGCCGTCTCCAGTCCATTGGCGGTGGTCGGCTTGGTCATAAAGGAGAAGGCACCGCTCGCCAGTCCATGGTTGCGATCTTCATCCAGGGTGAGAATCTGCACCGGAATATGCCGTGTCGCTGGATCCTGTTTCAAATGATTGAGGACGGTCCAACCCAGCATATCCGGCAGAAATACATCCAGCGACACGGCGGTTGGGTGAAATTCGCGAGCGAGCGCGAGGGCTTCGGCGCCGCGGCTGGCCAGAAGCACTTTAAAGCCTTTGTCGCGGGCGAGATCACAGAGTATCTGAGCGTAGTGCGGATCGTCTTCGACGATCAGTAGCACAGAATCTTGCGGCTGCAGAGTCTCGCGATCGTCCGCAATCTGTTGCGCTGGAAGCTCTGCGACCCCGGTCTTGGAAAGCTCGATTGGGGTTCGGGATGCGGAGCTCTTTCCTTCCTGTGAATGCGCCGACATGACAGACGGGCCACTATAGATTTGCGGCAGGTAAAGAGTGAATGTACTTCCTTCGTCGGATGCGCTGTGCAGCTGAATTTCTCCGCCGAGCAGGCTGGCCAGTTCTCGGCTGATTGCGAGCCCCAGCCCGGTGCCCCCGTATTTGCGGCTGGTTCCGGCGTCTGCCTGTTGGAAAGCCTCGAAAATGATGCGCTGTTTCTCTTGAGGAATACCGATTCCGGTGTCCGAGACTTCGAACGCGATGACAGAGGCCGCCCGGCTCAGGATCGGGTGGTCAGCGCTCCATCCGCTCTCGGCGTGCTTAACAGACAGGCGGACGGCGCCATGCTCGGTGAATTTGAAGGCGTTCGACAGCAGGTTCTTGAGCACCTGCTGCAAACGTTTCGAATCGGTAATGAGGCTGCGGCTAAGCTCCGGATCTGTAAACACCTCAAAGTTGAGAGCCCTGTTCTCGGCCTCGTGGCGGAAGGGGCGCCCAATCATGTCCAGAAGGCTGGCGAAGAATACCTCCTCCGCCTCGACCGAAACGGTTCCGGATTCAATCTTGGAGAGATCGAGAATGTCGCTGATCAGGTTCAGGAGATCTGTTCCCGCGCCGTGGATGGTGCGCGCAAATTCAACCTGTTTCGACGTCAAATTTCCATCCGGATTGTCGCCGAGCTGCTGGCCCAAAACCAGGATGCTGTTGAGGGGCGTACGCAGCTCATGGGACATGTTGGCCAGGAATTCAGATTTGTACTTCGAAGTCAGCGCCAGTTCTTTGGCTTTGCCCTCGAGCTCGCCGCGCGCCTGCTCAATCTCCTGGTTCTTTCGCTCCACTTCGACATTTTGTTCTGCCAGCTGTTGAGCCTTTTGCGCGAGCTGCTCGTTCTTCTGCTGCAGCTCCTTCTGCTGCGACTGAAGCTCTGTGGCCAATTGCTGCGACTGCTTCAACAGGCCTTCGGTCTGCATCGTGGCCTCAATGCTATTGAGCACGATGCCGATACTGGCGGTGAGTTGTTCGAGGAATGCAAGATGCGAAGCCGTGAAGATTCCCAGCGAAGCAAGTTCGATTACGGCCTTTACACGATCCTCGAAGAGCACTGGCAGGACAATTACATTTCGAGGCACAGCCTCCAGTAGTCCCGATCGGATCCTGACGTTTTCCGCAGGAAGATCTCCGATCACAATGCGCCGTTTCTCGGATGCGCACTGTCCTACCAGGCCCTCCCCAATGCTTACGCGCCGCAAATGCCCGTCAGATGCATCTCCGGCATATGCGGAAAGCAGCACCAACCCTTGCTCTTCCTCGGTCTCCATTTGGTAGATGACCGCCTGGTGAGCATTTACAAGGGGAGCCAATTCGGACAGCAACGTTCTTCCCACTGTCGCCAGATCGCGCTGGCCCTGCAGCATACCCGTAAATCGAGCGAGATTCGTCTTGAGCCAATCCTGTTCAGTATTGCGCTCGGTTGTCAAGCGGAGATTGTTAATCATCGTGTTGATGTTGTCTTTCAGCTCCGCGACTTCGCCTCGAGCCTCCACTTGAATGGAGCGGGTAAGATCGCCCTTCGTCACGGCCGTGGCCACCTCAGCGATAGCACGCACCTGGTTAGTGAGGTTGTCAGCGAGAAGATTTACATTTCCGGTCAGATCCTTCCACGTTCCCGCAGCTCCGGGAACGTTGGCCTGACCTCCGAGGCGGCCTTCCACACCCACTTCACGCGCCACCGTTGTAACCTGATCCGCAAAGGTGGCCAGCGTATCGGTCATGTTATTGATCGTTTCTGCAAGAGCCGCCACTTCGCCTTTGGCGTTCACCGTCAACTTTTGCGTAAGCTCGCCGTTTGCAACCGCAGTCACCACCTTGACAATGCCGCGTACCTGCTCCGTCAAGTTGGCAGCCATGACGTTAACGTTGTCCGTCAGATCCTTCCAGGTGCCTGCTACGCCCGGTACCTGCGCCTGTCCACCGAGTTTTCCATCCGTTCCGACTTCACGCGCTACGCGCGTTACCTCGGCGGCAAAGGCGTTAAGCTGATCGACCATGGTGTTGATAGTGTTCTTCAGCTCCAGGATCTCGCCCTTCACGTCCACAGTGATCTTGCGTGACAAGTCGCCGCGAGCAACAGCCGTTGTAACCTCTGCGATGTTGCGTACCTGAGCCGTAAGATTGCCGGCCATCGCATTCACCGAATCGGTCAGGTCCTTCCAAGTTCCTGCCACGCCCTGCACGTTGGCTTGCCCACCGAGCCTGCCTTCCGACCCGACTTCGCGCGCGACACGGGTGACCTCGGCAGCGAAGGAGCGCAGCTGCTCGACCATCGTATTCAGCGTTTCCTTTAGCTGCAGAATCTCTCCGCGCACGTCGACAGTGATTTTCTTCGAAAGGTCGCCGTTCGCGATGGCGGTAGCGACTTCCGCAATATTCCGCACCTGCCCGGTCAAATTGCTGGCCATGAAATTCACGTTGTCGGTGAGGTCTTTCCACGTGCCTGCCACGTCCGGAACCTCAGCTTGTCCGCCAAGCTTTCCGTCAGTGCCAACTTCGCGTGCGACGCGCGTCACTTCGCCTGCGAAGGCGTTGAGCTGATCGACCATCGTGTTGATCGTGTTCTTGAGCTCCAGAATCTCGCCCTTCACGTCGACCGTGATCTTGCGCGACAGATCACCCCGAGCCACGGCCGTTGTCACCTCAGCTATATTGCGCACTTGAGCTGTCAGGTTCCCGGCCATCGAGTTAACCGAATCGGTGAGATCTTTCCACGTACCGGCGACGCCCGGAACATTGGCCTGCCCGCCTAACCGGCCTTCTGATCCCACCTCGCGTGCTACGCGCGTCACCTCGCCCGCAAAAGCATTCAGCTGATCAACCATCGTGTTGATGGTGTCTTTGAGCAGAAGAATTTCACCACTCACGTTCACGGTGATTTTCTTTGACAGATCACCGCTGGCGATCGCTGTAGCGACTTCGGCAATGTTGCGCACCTGGCCCGTCAAATTGCTGGCCATCGAATTGACGGAATCGGTGAGATCCTTCCATGTGCCGCCGACACCTGGCACCTGCGCCTGTCCTCCCAGCTTTCCGTCCGTTCCAACCTCGCGGGCCACGCGCGTCACTTCCGACGCGAATGACCTCAACTGCTCGACCATGGTGTTGATGGTGTCCTTCAACTCCAGAATCTCGCCCTTCACATCGACGGTGATCTTGCGTGACAGGTCGCCGCGAGCTACAGCAGTGGCCACTTCGGCGATATTTCGTACCTGCCCCGTCAGGTTGCTGGCCATGAAGTTCACGTTGTCGGTGAGGTCCTTCCAGGTACCCGCGACGCCAGGCACCTGGGCCTGTCCGCCAAGCTTGCCTTCTGTTCCGACCTCACGTGCAACACGCGTCACTTCGCCGGCAAAGGCGTTGAGCTGGTCGACCATCGTGTTAATGGTGTCCTTCAGCTCGAGAATCTCGCCCTTCACGTCGACCGTGATCTTGCGTGACAGATCGCCCCGAGCCACGGCCGTCGTTACCTCGGCAATGTTGCGCACCTGCGCAGTCAAGTTGCCGGCCATCGAGTTAACCGAGTCGGTAAGATCCTTCCACGTGCCGGCTACGCCCGGAACATTGGCCTGCCCGCCCAACCGGCCCTCGGATCCAACCTCGCGCGCGACGCGGGTGACCTCGCCGGCGAAGCGGTTCAGCTGGTCGACCATGGTATTCAGCGTTTCCTTCAGCTGCAGAATCTCGCCGCGTACGTCGACCGTGATCTTGCGCGACAAGTCGCCGCTGGCAATGGCTGTTGCGACTTCTGCGATATTGCGCACCTGGCCGGTCAAATTGCTGGCCATGAAATTCACGTTGTCCGTAAGGTCTTTCCATGTGCCGCCTACGCCGGGCACCTGAGCCTGTCCGCCCAGCTTGCCCTCGGTTCCGACTTCGCGTGCCACACGCGTTACCTCGCCGGCAAAGGCATTCAGCTGGTCCACCATCGTGTTGATGGTGTTCTTCAGTTCCAGAATCTCGCCCTTCACGTCTACGGTGATCTTGCGCGACAGATCGCCGCGAGCGACAGCAGTTGTCACCTCGGCGATGTTGCGCACTTGAGCCGTCAGGTTGCCGGCCATCGCGTTCACCGAGTCGGTAAGGTCCTTCCAGGTTCCGGCAACGCCGAGCACAACGGCCTGCCCACCAAGCTTTCCGTCGGTTCCCACTTCGCGCGCCACGCGCGTCACTTCTGAGGCGAAGGACCGCAGCTGGTCCACCATGGTATTGATTGCTTCCTTCAGCTGGAGAATTTCTCCGCGAACGTCCACCGTGATCTTGCGAGAAAGGTCGCCGCTGGCCACGGCGGTGGCCACCTCAGCGATATTGCGGACCTGTCCGGTCAGATTGCTCGCCATGGAGTTCACCGAGTCGGTAAGATCCTTCCAGGTTCCGGCAACGCCGGGCACTTGCGCCTGGCCTCCCAGCTTGCCATCCGTGCCTACTTCGCGCGCCACACGCGTAACTTCCGACGTGAACACGCCAAGCTGCTGAATCATAGTGTTGACGATGGTGGCAGAACGCAGAAACTCGCCTTCCAGGGGCCTCGCGTCTACATCCATTCTCACCGTCTGAGTGAGGTTGCCTTGAGCTACGGCGGCAATCGCACGGGTCACTTCGGCGGTAGGCCGCAGCAGGTCCTCAACCAGGGTATTCACGGAGACTTCCATTTCCCCCCACGCGCCTCTGGACTCATCAAATCTTGCCCGTTCGCGAGTCCTCCCCTCCTTTCCGACGACTTGGCCGACGCGCAGAAGCTCCTTCGCAATTCGCTGATTGGCCATAGCAATCCCGTTGAAGGTATCGGCTATCTTTCCGGTCACGCCTGTCCATGAAGCAGGCAGCCGCACGGAAAAATCGCCATCGCGCATGGCCTGCATTCGCTCCAATATCAGGGCAAATTCTGCGGGAGCAGTCTCCACCGCCACTGCGGAGCTCCCATTGTCCCGGGTCGACTTCCCATCCCCTTCGCTAACCAACGACGTCTTTGTCTTATTCATCTACTTCTCCAGAAATGCACCAAGCCGCCACGAAAATGGCGAAGGCTCCAGCGAAACCCATCTGATTTCTCGCGATGAGGTTACATCGAACTCGATCCGGGATCCAAGGCAGATTCGTGAATCAATACAACCAGATGCATTTTTGTTTGTGAATGGAAACCGCGCGTATTCAGATGCCGGTTTATCGCGTTTGGGTTGTTTAAAGTGCTACTCGCGCCGGGTCGGGAAATGGCCCCGCCTGTTCAAGCGGAACACAGCCCCATCCAAGTATCTTTACCTTCAGTAGATTGGGCGCGATGACATTGACAATGGTCGACGATCTTTTGGTCTCTTAATCGATCAGTCTAAGCCGGCAGGGAGATACTAAAAACGGTGCCGCTCTTGCCGGGGCGCACACTGCTTCGCATGCGGATCACTCCGTTATGCCGCTCCACGATTTTCTTAGAAACCGACAGGCCCAGGCCGGTACCGCATTCCTCTTTCGTGGTGAAGAAGGGCTGGAAAATCTCTTGTGCAAGTTCGGCTGGAATCCCGTGGCCGTTGTCGGCAATCAGCAAGCTCACCTTTCCATGCCGTCGCCTTATACGCACACAGAGTGTTCCCTTTGGAGGCAATGCATCGAGAGCGTTCACCACTAGATTCGAGACCACCTGCAGCATCTCGCCCGAATGCACCTCCGCCATCAGGTGTCCGGGCAGATCCTTGACCAAGTGTATTTGCTTGGATTCTATCTTCCGCTGATGAATGCGCAGCGCCGCCTCGGCCAGGTTGCCCAGATCGATCTGCTGACGAGTGTGCGATGGCCGAGCAAACCCCAGCATCTGCGTAGTGATGAACGCCAGCGTCGCCAGCTGCTCCCCTGCCATCGTCATGTGCCTTCGCACGTTGGCCGGCGATTCAGACTCTTGAAGGGTTAGATAAGTGAGGTTTTGCATTGCCTGCAAAGGACTTTGGATCTCATGCATTACTTCCAGCGCGAGCCGGCCGGCGGCGGCACGTTCTTCCGCCCTTCTTAGCGCCTCGGTGGCAATGGCGAGTTTCGACTCCAGGTCGTCCCGATACGTGGTTGGCATGATGAGCTCTCCCACTCTGGAGAGAACGCCGTTTCGGCGTCGCTAACTGGAGAACCTCCTCCGCAGACCAGGGATCCGCTAATTAAGATGCGAGAAGGGTACATTCCGTCGGCTCATCGGCTACAGATGGGCTTTTCTGGGTACCCGCAGGGGGGCCAAGGGCATCCTGTGCAGGGTAGGGTCAGAGGAAATGGCCAGAGCGACCATCTTCTTCGCAATCGCGATCAGAGCGTTTGGCCCCTCAACGGCGCTTGCAGCCTCTTCCCGCTCTTCATCGAAATACCTCGAAGAAGTCTCGGTCAGAACGAGAGCTTTCATCTTCGGTCGAAGCTGATGTGCGGCAGCCAGTCCCTTTTCGCAATCTCGAGCTGGGAGCGTATGGCTCAAGATGAGGAGATCGATTGGCCGTGTGGTTAGGATATTCTCGAGCTCTGCAAACTGCGTCGCAATCCACACCCGAAAGCCGGCTTTTTCCAGTATCCAGCGTCGTGTCTGAAGCAAAGTGGGATAGTGCCCGTATAGGAGAATCCGGCCCGCGCCGGCATTACGGCGCCCCACGGAAACATGGGGGGAGGACATTAGGAACGTTAGACCATAACCTTCGATTTTTCTGTCCGCTAACCGAACGACCGCACGATCTTAATAAGCGTATGATTCGTGCAGGTGGAGGTAGAAAGCCCCGCCTCCACTCATCAGACAACGTGATCCTCTGCCGCTTGGGCAAAAGCGGCGGTCCTTTGCGACCTGAAGTGAGGGACCGGATCATGACATCTAATAGCACCAACCTCTTTCTATCGTCGCTCAGCCCGGAGAATCGTGAATGGCTCCTGGCGCGTTCAAGCCCCATATCCCTGCCCCGCAAGACTTCCCTGTACGAGGCGGAGCAGACGCCCGACTATGCTTACTTTTTAACGTCCGGCCTCGCCTCCGTCGTCACATCCATGCCCGATGGTGGCACAGCCGAGGTAGGTTTAATTGGGCGCGAGGGGGTTGTGGGGAGTGTTCATCTTCTGGGGCCCGCACCCGTGATCACCAATTGCTTCATACAACTCGAAGGCGAGGGCCGTCGAATCCCCTTCGACGACCTGAGAAAGGCATTTCGGTCTTCGGAAGAAATTCGGGAGCGCATTCTCGAATTCGTCCAGGAGCAGGCCCTCGGAGTCAGCCAGCTTGCCGGTTGCCAGAGGCTGCACGAATCCGAAGAGCGGCTGGCGCGCTGGCTGCTCATGGCGCAGGACCGTGTCGAAAGCGAGTCTCTCAACTTCACCCAGGAGTTCCTCGCCATGATGCTCGGCGCGCAACGCACCACGGTCACCATGGTGGCAGGAGCTCTGCAGCGCAGCGGCTTGATCGAATATCACCGCGGCAAAGTGAAAATTCTGGACCGGGAGAACCTCGAAGCCGCGGCCTGCGACTGCTACCACATCACGAAACACCTCTACGCCAACCTCTACAAACGGAACCATCATGATTTGCGCTAGCGAAGGTGAGTGTACCGGGACATACGTTGCGTTGTGGACCTAAGACATCCGTTACAAGCCCCTTGCATTGGTGATTGGGCACCAACTTGATATCCCAGCTCAGCATTTCTCAGTGCCAGAACCTGTTGATGCCAGATTCCAAGGTCGTGGCCACGCTATGTCTGAGCGGGCAATTCAACCTCCGCACACCCCAGGGTGAAAACAAACGGGAACGGACCCGGATCGGCCGTCCGATACATCCCGTCAAAGAAAACGAACCCGCGCCTACCCGTATCATTCGCGAATTGAAGCGATGGCTTCCACGGCCCCGCATGCCAGCCGCGATCTTCACCCGCCATGATCTGAATCGGCTCGCCCCAGTCGGACAAGGCACCGGATGGATTTTTTGCGCGGCACCACCACAGCCCAGTCTCCGGCGGCATTTCACCCCTTCCCATCCAGACACGAGCAAAGACAGCCTCGAATCCGCTGTCTCGCTGCCGAACGCAGAAATCGAACATCTTCGTCTCCGCCGCGGCAAAGACAGCGTGTTGGCTCCAGCTTGTGCGCCCATCTGCGCTTTCCGAGTAGCCGTGGACCAAATAGTCTTCGTGGTTAGAACCCGCGACATACCACATCTTCCATTTGCCGTCGTGATACACGAGATTGGGCTCGTAGACGCTGCCGCGCTCCCAGTCCTCGCTGGCCCCGAACGCGGGTTCCGGCTGATCCTGCCATTGCTCTCCGTCCCATTCAAGGAAGCCGATCGTGTAGGGTCCCCAAAGGTTCCCGGCGGCACCTGCGTAGTAAATGCGCTCCACCCAAGCTTTTTTGTGAGGGTCCCAGCCTTGCACGTACGAAGGGGAGTGCCGTCCACCGTTACCATCCCATCGAGCGCTTTTGTTGCGCGCCGACAAAGGCGCCAACCGTCCAGCACCGTCCATGAGCGGCGTCCAGCCCGATGCAGATAAAGCCGCACCCTTCGGCAGGTAAGCGCTGTAGAGATCGGTCGCTCCATAGCCTCCGGGCTGGCCCGCCAGAACCATCCACCAGTGTTCGCCACGCTTGGTCACACTGGCATCGACTAAATCGCTACCATAAGCAGCCGTCAAAGAGTCGCGCGGATCGAAGATTTTCGACTCTTTCAGGAGATAGCAATTTGGCATTTTCCCTTCGTCAACCTCTGAACTTCGGATGCATAGCTAATGGCTGTTGCGGTCGGCCTGCTTGAATGCGCTCATGCACGATCCCGAGCTTCATCCAGCCGAGTGAGAGCGTCGACAGCCCAAGTAGCCCTGCGCCCGCAAACGGTGCGCCGTCTGTCCTGATCCGTGCTGGCACGCCGTACTCTCGCATGGCTGCTTCGCAGATCGCTCGGACTTGGCTCAGGTCCATGCGCGAGACGATCTCGCAACGAATCAAATAACGTGTGTGCGTCGGTGATGGTGAACGGATCGCAGCACTTGCCGTCGCCGCAGGCGAAGTAATCTTATTGTTCCTTTCGGTGCAGAGGCAGAGCATCGCCTTGCCATGAAGGCAACTGTGCCGCATCTCTCTATAATTTTTGAGTCGAAAACTCAGCCATATCGGAGCAGTGTACGCTCGCATATAGGCGTCTTGAATACTAAACCTTGCGAGCCATAACAATGATGTCCATCGACAGGCTCGGGAACCAACCGCCGGTAACTGACAAGAGCGGAAATTTTATGTCATCGGTAAAGTGCTGCGGTAAGACTGGAACCCAATTCCCGGTTTGCTTGACGGTCTTAAGGCCATGGACTTTCATCTGCCTCTTGAGCACAGGGAGTGTGTAGCCTCGTACGTGCCCGCTACCTTGCAGGTTGTAGTTCAGCCATGCAGGATACATACCCAACACGAGGCGCAGGCGGTTCTCAAAAGAGGCCAGATTCGGTGTCGTAACGATGACGTGTCCTCCGGACTTTGTGCAACGGGCGACCTCTGAGAGAAAGCCGTCTGTATCAACCAAATGCTCTATCACTTCTCCGGCAAAAACGAGATCAAAAGACTCGCTCGGGAATGGAATTTGTCCTGAATTCAAGTCGCAAAACCGAGCGTCAATTCCCCTTTCGCGCGCCGCCTCAATATGGTGTCGGTCGATATCAATTCCACACGCTGACCAGCCTCTCGCTTGCCAGTGCATTGACCACGTTCCGGTGGAGCAACCAATATCCAGGAGATTGCCCGGACGGAGCGCCTCGATCATTTTGCTGCATTTACGAAGGCGAGACTCAGCCATTTCATATGTGAACGTCCTCGTCCTGTTGTATTCGGAGACGGATTGCAAATAGCACCTCAACGGCCCAATCCTAAACGAAATTCGAATCAAAATGGGAAGTTCTTGGGCTTTTGGTCGGTTGGCCTGTGTTGTTTTTTTAGCCGATTGATTGGCTCCTGTATCGACGAGCCAGCTTGTGGCGCTATTGAGAGTGCACGCAGACATGCAAGGGTTGCTTCTCCCTTGTTCCCGCTGAGACTCAATGGGCTCACGGCCTGAAGCGCGCTCACACACCTACAAATGCTGATAATTGGCGTTCTGGTCGTTCACGGTGAGATGCTTGCTCACGCCGTTCACGAGCGTGTTGGCCACGTGGTTTGTGCCATCCGGCAATTGGCCGAACTGGGCGGCGATAGTGACTGCATTTTTGGGATCGTTCAGATACGAGGAAACCTGGACGCTGATCGGCTGCTTTGTCTGGCCATCGACGGTGAGGGTCACCGAGTCGCCCTGCTTCACGTAGTTTTTAATGACCAGGCTCAAGCTGCCATTCCCGCCCAGTTGCAGTGAGATGTTGCCCTGCTGTTTCGCCTGCATCAGACGGTCGGGATCGGGCGTAGTGTATTGCTTCGCCAGGGCGCTGATCGACTGGCCGTACTCCTGGTATTCCTCTTTGGCATGCGCCTCGACGTGCTGTTTCAGACGGCCCTGGCGGCCGCTGGGCTGCGCCTGGTCGTTGCTGACTTCGGTCTTTTGCGGCTGTCCATTCGGCCCCATCTGGACCTGATAGACCTTGGTGTCTTTCACATCGCCCTTGATGGCGATGCTCTCCGTTTCCTGCCATGTGTACTGGGCCAGCTTTGCCTTGTTCGCATCCTGTGCCGATTTGATGGCCATTAATTTGTCCAGCATCTGGGGATCCTGCGCGGGAGCTATCGCGACGTTCATCACGACGACTGCGGCGAACGCGACGGTTAGAGCAGCATTCGTGGTGTTGATTCTGGACAGAGATGAATGTGTCATAGTGTCCGTTTCTATTTAAATTTGTAAGTGGCGCCGATAAGGATCCCCTGAATCGACGAGTTGAAAAGGTTCCCGTTGTTGCCGTAGTGAACGGTGAGGTATCTCCAGCCACCCTGCAAGGTCCATTTCGGCTTCACCTGATAATTCAGGAGTCCGCCTACCTGGTAGTCCAGAGTTGCCCCGCCCTCCCCTGCATCGCCGAGCACATCGACCGATGCCTTCGCGCCCAGCGGCATGCTGAATCTGGCGCCCAGGACAAAATCCGTCCAGGTAACACTATGGGAAAGGTTGTTGCCGAAAATGGTTGGTACCAGTTGAAGTGTGGTGGACTCATGCCAGATGCGGGGCCCGGCCGTGCCGTAGATCTTGATCTTGGGATTGTTCACCAGCAGATAGTTGACTTTGGGGGTGATGATAGTCATGCCAAGGTCGGCCCGCACCGAATAATCGGGCGCAAAGGGAATCGCTTTGCTGTCTCTGAGCCTCATCCACAGAATATCGGTGGGCGCCGAGAAGCGACCGTACGTGGGGATGAAATCCCCCAGGAATCCGCCCCGGAAATTGGAAAAGATTTCGCCCGCGGTTACGTGGACGCTGGTGTCAAAGCCGCGAATCCCGGCCGTGCCATGGATTCCCGGGAACCAGATATACAGCATGCCGTAATAGTGCCATTGCTTATCTGTCAGGTCGGCGTCGGGGCTTGTACCGGATGGTGTCTGCGCAGCCGTTGCCGTCTGCGGCGCGCCAGTACTCCCGGTCTGATCAGGCGAGACAAGATCGGCTGATTGCTGGGCAATCGCAGGCACGCATATCGCCAGGGCCAGCGTACCTGCGAACGTCAAAAGACAAGTCTTGCGGTACGAATTCATTGTGTCTCCTTGCACTCGGGGACTCACTCGCCCTAGGTGCCAGCTATGCCCTTGTTCTGCAGCACCCTGACCACAACCCGCCGGTTTTCAGCCTGCCCCTCCGACGTGGTGTCAGGAGCTACCTGTCTGCTTGTGCCCATGGCCCCGGGAGCCAATATGTTGGTCAGCGGAATCTGACCCTGCTGTTCCAGAAACTCGGTGACGTTGGCCGCCCGCTCCTGGCTCAGCTGCTGATTCAGGGCCGCGGAGCCTACGGCGGATGCGTAGCCCTTTACCTGGATCACATAGCCGGTGACGGTCACGGCCTTCTGGCAGAGCGCCAGCAATGGAGCGTTATATTGCGGGTCAACCGCAACCTTGCCGTTGCCGAAGTAAACCGTGACCTCATCCCAGATGTTGTATTCACCCAGCTCGCCAAACCGCTTGTTGACAGCGGCGATGGCAGCCTTATTGGCAGCGATCTTGGCCTCGTCCGCCGCCTGCTGTTGCTGCTCCGCCGTCAGTTGCGCCTGTTGCTGCTGCAGCTTCGCCTGTTGTTGGGCCAGTTCCTGTTGCTGTTGCTGCGTCTGCTGCTCCACCGGAGCCACGCCAGCCTGAATGTCGGTAGCCGCCTGGAGGTTCTTGCCATTGAACTTGATGGTGCTCGCTACCAACTGGTTCTGGGCGTTGTAATTTCCCTGTACCTGGACCTGAAGCCCAGGCACCAGAACGGTCAGGCCCATCTGCTTCTTACGAGCATGGAACAGGCCCGATACGTCTTCCGCCACAGTGTCCGGGGTGAGAACGACGACTACGTTTCCCATGTCCTGAGTCTGGACGGTCATGGTGGCGCCGTTGCGCCCATTGATCACTCCCTGGATGCTTTGTGCGACAGCGGTGCCAGCAAGCAGCAGGATTGCCGCCAATGACGCTGCGAAAAATGAGATTCTCGCAATCCTTGTTTCCTTCATGGATCCCCTCATGGTCGTTCTCCTCTCGAGCTATGTTGTCCGCGATGATAGGCGAGGACCGTGCCAGCCGGTACTAGCAATGTTGCTAGATTCGGCCATCAAAATTAGTTGTGCCTGCAGCGTGATCCGAATTCCTTTTCGGCAAACGAAAGGGGCAGCCTTGCAAGCTGCCCCATTTCGATTCCTGCGGTTTTACTTCGCGTCCTGCGCCGACATCGTGCCTTGCTTCAGCTTCTCAATGTCAGCGGGGGTGAGCTGCGGCCGATGCCAAACGACGAGGTGGGGTAGCATTCCTCAGGACGCCATGCTCACTTCGGCCATTGCTTGAACATCTTCTGAACGGCTTTTTCTACCGCTTGTTGGTTCTTGTTGCCGTTGTTGCTCAAGGTATCCTGGCCTATACCGCGCCAGATCAGCGTCTTCTGCTTAGCGTCATAGAGGCTGACGATCATTGTTCCCTCGACATTTTGCTCGGGGCTGATTCCGCCCATGCCACCGCCTATGCCCCGCATACCCCAGGCACTATAGGAGGTCTGCTGTTTCAGCCCTCCGCTCACGAGCAGGATCAGGTCGGGATTGGCAGATACTTCAACCTTGCTTAGACCTTTGCCCTGAAGAGCGGTATTGACGTCGCTCACAGCGGCCTGTGCGAGGATAGAGTTGGCAATTTGATTCGGGTCGTTGTTTTCAAAGGCGTAGGTGTGATACTGCGCGAAGCTCTGGCTGTGGTCGTAGTTGACTGAAACCTGTTGCGCGACGGCAATCGCCGATGTGATGCTCATCAGCACTGCAAACAATGCAACTCTCTTTTTCATGATCGTCATCCTTTCCTTTCAGTAGCTGTCTTTCATCGCGCTCTAAGGGGTTGGCACAACGCGGTAGTAGACGCCGTTCGCTCCGTAAGACGGCTGAAGCCACGTATTGCCGCACAGATAGTAGGTTGTTCCTTGAATCGTCGGCGTGGTGCAGCCGGTTGGTGCAACCGCAACGATTTCTCCCATAGAATACGAAGCGCTTGCCGCTCCGGCCGCCACGCCAGCGTTGTAGGCATTAGCGTTGGCGGCGGCGTTATTCGCATTAGCAGTCGCTACTCCGGCGTTGTAGGCGTTCGCGGAATTAGCGCTGTTCGCGGCCGTAGCCACAGTCGCGCCAACTACTGCCCCGGCAACCGCCGCGCCTGCGACCGCCCAACCGCTGGCGCCACTGCTGCAGTTGTAGCAACCCGCACTGTAAACCCCAACCGTGGTCGGCGGATGGTACCCGTATGCCGTGGTTGCACCATAATGGTCGCTGGCGTACACGGTATTACCGGAGGACGTGGTTCCAACCGTGCCTACGCCCTGATAATGCGTTGCGGAGCCGCCGTAGCCGTTCGTGGCGGTTGTCTCCCCGGACCCTTCGGCATGATATGCGCTGCCGCCGTACGCATTTGTTGCTGAGGTTCCCTGACCGGCTGTATGCGTCGCACTGCCGCCATAGGCGTTACTGGCAGTCGTCGTTCCTGATCCTTCGGCATGGTATGCGCTGTCGCCCTCTTTATTTTGGTACGACGTGCCCTGACCGGCGGTGTGCGTCGCTTCTCCGCCGTAACCATTGGTGCGCGTGGTGGAATCGGAACCCTGAGCGTGATACGTAGAACCGTGGCCCCAGGCATTTGCGTGCCCATAAGCGAACGACATATCGCATCCGAACGCGGTGAACGTAACACTTACGAGAATTGCGATGAACTTTCTCATGATGTCTTTACCTCCCTGTTACTGCGATTGCGGTGGACTGTTTTTTGTCGGCGGCCTCGCGCCCGGGCCGGGCTGTGCATTCGGATGGGCGAACGGCATGTGCTTCGCGCTGGCAGCAGCGGATGACGTAAAGGCATCGTCTGTAACCGCAGGTTCAATTTGCCAGTCGGAGAATATAAGGTTGTGGCGAAGGTGGTCTGGATCGTCGAGATAAATCGCATGGATACCGCGGGGCAGTTTGTCTTCTGTTCCCACCCAGATCTCTGCAAATATGCCGTTGCCTGCGAAAGCCACTATGTCTGTGGTGACTCCCCCCAGTATTTTTGACTGCCCGACATAGTAAGCGTGCTTCAACCCGGAAGCCATATCTCCGTAAGGATCGGCGACGATGATGTCCGTAAAGGGAAAGTAGATCGCAGCCGAGTGGAAAACCGACTCCAGTGTTGCGTCGATGGTGGGCTGTGCGTCCGTTATGGCAACCAGGTTTTCGGCGGGCGAAAATGCCATCACTGTTTTGCCATCGTCGTAAAACTCGGAAACAGGTCCATCGCCGGCCAGAATAACCTTCAGCTTGTTCGGGCGGTGCATCGTCACTTCAAACTTGTTCGCGTAAACCAGAGGCGCACCCTGGCGGCTGAGGCTTTCAAATGTTTCCACCGCGGTGAAACTCATGGTTTGTGCCGCGGCCAGGCGGCCGCTCGTGGCTTTCAGGATCTCAATCGCTTTCGGCTCGAGCGTGAGCGGCGCGGCAGATTGAGCATTCGCCGCTTGTTTTTGGGTTGACTGCGAGGCGTTCTGTGCATTTGCACAGATCAGGCCCATCAGGAATATACCGAGCACAAAAGCGGTCGCCCAGGGAATGATTCCACACTTTCTCATAGTTCCTCTCCATTGTTGACGGGATTCATTTATTCCCTAAGCGATTGCGACACGATCATACGCCGTTCGAACATTGCGCGTCGCATGGAACAACTACTAGTTTGTCGCTGAAAATCTTGGAGGTTGCCGAATGCACAGCGCGGTGTAATATTGGAGGCGCTCGCAATCGCCAAAATGGATATCGCAGATCAAATATCCGTTTGCGGAGAACAATCTCAATTTCTAACAGTTATGAGGAGAAGGCAGAATGAGGCTCAAAACTATCAGCAAGATCGTTTGTTTGGTCGTTTCCCCCGCGATACTGATGCTTGTGGGCGGAACGTATGCTCAGGACCAGCACCCGATTCTGGACCAGGCTGCCAACAAGGTCATTATGAAATATCAGAACGCCACATGCGAGCAGTTATGGGCGGAAAGAGCGAACAAGCAGCCTCCAACACCGCAGCAACAAAAAGTAATTGCGTTTCTGAAGACCGACCCGACCATGCGCACGCTGTTCATCAACAAAGTGGCAGCTCCAATTGCCAACAAGATGTTTGAATGCGGAATGATTCCGTAATAGTCGCGACTTGAGCCCGCGAATCAATCGTCCAGATGTACGAAGCATGGGGTAAGCCGGACAAGGCCGCCGGGTGGAAGCACAGCTGAAGTCGATGGCTTCGGCTGAGTGACTGGGAGATGTCTTCTTGTATGACCGTGAATAAGGAAAAGGCGGTAGGCCCTCAACCTTACGGCGCTTCCCAGTCCAGGGCATAAACGTCCTGGGTGCCGAGGTTGCGAAGCAACAGGGGTGAATCATCGGGCGTCAGGGTGAAAGAGGTGCTCCAGTACCCGGTAGTCGGCAGGTTATCGAGATCGGCCACGAGCTCCACTCTGCGGTCGAGGATGCCGACCCTGAGCACTGCTCGGTTCGGTACTCGACCCAGGAAATATAAGTACTTTCCATCCGCTGACCAGTTGGGGAAACCGGCTGACGATTCTGTCAGCTCTGACCACTTTCGTGTCCGGAGATCGAAGAGAAAGATACCGTCAGTCTTTGCCGACAAGGCCGCAACGTATCGTCCGTCAGGTGACCAGCGTGGAGAGAAATATCCCTGGGACTCTGGAAGATTGGTGATTTGGTGGCTTGCCACGTCGAGCACTCGGATCATTGAGGAATCCGTATTCACACGACCAGCGAAGACAATCTTGCTGCCATCGGGCGCCCAGTTGGGGTCGCTTTGAGGGTCGGGATCATTGGGGATCAATTGCTCCGGCACCCCACCATTGCGAGAAACTGCGTACACCTTATAGGGTTGTCCTGAGACGCCGTTCCTCTGGTCGATCTGCAGCTTGCCTTCAAGGTCCCAGCCGTAGAAGACGATCTGCTTGCCGTCCGGAGACCAGCGCGGCAGCCTGGCATACATTCCCCCATTGCTGAGGGGTTGACGCTCGCTCCCATCCACCTTGCTTCGCCAGAGGACGCCGTCGGGATAGGTGACGTAGGCCACCCATTGGCCATCCTTCGAGAATGTGACGAATTCTGCCGAGATTCCGGAAAGAAAAGGCAGGAACTCTCCAGACTTCGCGTCATGGCGCACCAGTTCGCCCAGCAGCCTGTGGCCGACCACGAAGAGCTTCCTGCCGTCTTTGCTGGGAAGGGGCGAACCAAGGTTGAGCGGGCTATCGGTCAATCGGACGGGCGTCCCAATGGATCTGCGAAAAAAGCCTGTCTTTTCCGGAAGAACCCATATCTGTCCTTTTGACTCGAAGACGAAGTACTTTCCGTCTGGAGTCCATTTGCCGTGTTCCTCGTCTGCGGGAGTATGCAGACCGGGAACCAGGGGGTGCAGGTTGGTTCCTTGCGTGGAGATCTCCCAGAGGGAGCGGTCGCCCGACTTTGGATCACTTGTGCTGAATCTTAGCTTCGTCTCATCGGGCGAAAACTGGGGATCATAAGGTAGACCCCGGAGAGTGACCAGCTTGTGGGCTTCGGTGCCATCGCTTCTCGCCAGAAACAAGTCGTTCCAGTAGCAATACGCCAGCATCTTTCCGTCTGGAGACCAGACAGCCGCTTCAGACGCGACCAATGAAAAGGTATTTGGCAGGCGATGAGGCGCACCACCGAGTGTCGGCAGGCTCCAGAGGACCCCCGACAAGTCGATAGCGAGAAGCTTGGATCCATCGGGCGAAACGCTGAGCGGCGTCAGGCCTTCGGAGGGGACGGGGATCGGAATCGGATCGCCACCCGAGACGGATATTTCCGCGACCTTCCAGTTGGTCTTGGTTCTCATGCCAAGATAAAGGCGCAGCCCGTCGGTCGCTTCTAGAATCTTCGGCTCACTGTCCTGGGTGAGTTGGACATAGTTCGAGACCTTCGGTGGGGGCATAGGACGCATCCAGAAGTAGACGAAGGCCCCGACGAGCAGGACAAAAACTGCTGCGAGAATCAGCGGCCAGCGCCGGCGCGGAATGGACCGAGCCGGTTCTGCCGGGCTGTCTATGAGCGGTGATTTCTCGCTGCCGCTGGAAGCGCTCTCGTACTTCCATGAAGTCGAAAATACATGCTCCGCCTCGATTCGCGACTTCTGAGTGGGAACGCGGATCTCAGGAACTGAGCCTTGCTGCAACCGATTCAAATCCGCGCGAATCTCCCACGCATGCTGATAGCGCTGTTCCCGGTCTTTTTCCAGGCATCGGTCGATGATTTGTGCCAGTTCCTCGGGAACATCGGGATTCAGCTGCGCCGGCGTGACCGGAACCTGCTGCACGATGGAGATCAGAAGCTCTCCGGTCGTATCTCCGGTAAAGGGCGACTGGCCGGTGCACATTTCGTAGAGCGTGATGCCGAATGAAAAAAGATCGGAGCGAGGGTCGAGAGGTTTGCCCAGCGCCTGCTCTGGCGACATGTACGCCGCTGTACCCAATGCAGCGCCAAGGCCATCGGTGAGTTCCTCGCGGGCTCGTGGCGATTCATGTGCCAGTTCTTTGAGAGGTACTACTTTCGCCAGCCCGAAGTCCAGAATCTTGGCGCTGCCTCGCTTCGTTACGAAGACATTCCCCGGCTTGATGTCGCGATGAATGATGCCTTTCTCATGCGCCGCTTCGAGAGCGTCGATTATCTCGACGGCAAGGTCGAGTACCCGTTCAAGGGGAAGGGGACCCTCCTGAATCAGGTGCTTCAGCGTTTCGCCTTCCAGCAATTCCATGGCGATGAACAGTCGGCCGCTCTCTTCGGCGATCTCGTGAATTGTGCAGATGTTGGGATGATTTAATGTAGAAGCAGCGCGCGCCTCGCGCCGGAAGCGCGCCACAGACACACTGTCATTCGCGAAGTTGTCCGGTAGGAATTTGAGCGCGACATACCGGCCAAGGATAATGTCCTCGGCCTTGTACACGACCCCCATCCCCCCGCCACCCAGCCTGTCGAGGATGCGGTAGTGCGAGATCGTCGTGCCAACCATAGAACTAAACACCCCTAACGGTTGACGGATGGTACGGGCGCACGTCGAAGGCAGTCAATGGATTTGGCACTCTGTCTTTCGATAAGCCGCAATGCGAAATCTAAGTCGATAGACTGAGACCAGAAGACACGATCTCAGATTAGGCCCACTACCAGAAGTTGGCCGAGAATTTCTCCCAATCCGCTATAATCAAAGATAGAGACAGAAGGACCCGGTTGCCAAGCGCAGCCGGGCTTTTTTGCTTAGAGAGACTAGAAGGCGCCTGTAACTCATTTAGAATCTGCTACGATTCGATAATTGCAATGTTATGAATGATTTGCGTCATAATGAGAGAGAAATTTGCCCGAAAATGGTGCAGTTTTCCCCGTTAAACCGTTTAGAATCAAATCGAATGAAATAAAGCAAATCGTTTCAAATATTTGCAGCTACCACCTCTGCAACCTCCACCGAATCAAATATTTGCCAAAACAGAGGGGGAGGGGGACTACTTTGGTCTGCCTACCCACGAGTACTGATAGCCCACGGAGACATTCTGATAATTCCCCCCGAAGCGGATATAGGTGCCGTTGCTATAGCTGACCTTGACAGACTGATGCTTGCTGAACGGAATGGAGGCTGTACATCCAATACGGGAGCCGGTCTGCTTAGTATCGAGATTCCGTATCCCACTTAAGCTCGTGACGCCGCCCGTCCAGAAATTGCCATCGAGCGATAACCAGCCCCGGTCACTGAAGCTATAACTCAGATGGCCTTCGAACGAGCCGATCGGTGCTTCCGTTTGCGGCCTGGGGACGGGGAGGTCGTAGGACGCGGAGTTTTCGGTATAGAGCCAGACGCCCGCATAACCGTCGAGAATCCAGTGGCCCCAGCGCTCCGAATATCCGAACTCCGGTTTGAATGCCCAGCGGTTGATGCCCCAATTGACCAATTTTGTTGGGTCATATTGACCCGTCGGGGCGATCACCTTCAGGCTTACGCCGAGCAGTGTCTTTTGCTTCCATTTTGCGTACTGCCGGGCTTTCAATGCCGGACCACCCTTTAGGTTTACGGAAAACCGGATGGTTGTGTCCAGCAAGCCCGAGCGGTAGATCGATTGCTGCTTGCCAAAGACGCTTCCCGAGAAAGTTCCGACCCCATATGGCAGCGAGGCCTGGAGATTTGCAGAACGTCCGAAGAGGGCAAAACTATGGTAGAGACCGAAAACGGGGACATTGTAGGTTCCGGTTGCACCTGTTATGGGTACAGTGCCGTTGAAATTCACGCCTCCGTCGAAGAACGACCAGGTGAGATTGATCGTGCTCGCATTCACCGGCGTGATGACGTAGGCTCGCGGTGACAGATCCTGGGCATGAACTCCTAGGGAACCCACGGCGAGAACAAACCACCCTGCGAGCTTCGTCAAAAAGTTCGTCTTGATCTTAAGAATGGCCACGACGCTCCGGCATCTCAATCTAACAGTACAGATTCGTTCGAGCCCGCGATGCTGGCAAACACCTTGGTATAAGACCGAGCGCAGTCTTGTCGAACGGCTTCCCTGTTCGAGCGCCCTGCGCAGCGTGGCAGCCATAATTTGTTTGATTTTGTTTCGAAGCGAGGCCGATGCCAGATTCTCTCCCTTCCACAGCGCCGGATTCGCGTTCGCCTCAATTAGGGTAATACGCTCCTCGCTATCCATTCGCAAATCTGCTTCGCCGAGCCTTACGCTCGACTCCCGGCGCCTGTGTGAGAACCCTCTCCGCGGCCTGGTTCCAGCGATGTGCAGTCTTATTATCGGAGTCCACGGCGGCCACTTCGAGTAAACTGGGAGTGAGGAATCTATGCCGGAAATACAGCGCAGAAAGACCATCACGGTGAGGGTGGGCCGGGTTCGTGTGGGCTCGGAAGCTCCCGTGGTGGTGCAGTCGATGACCAACACGGATACGGCGGATGTCGAGGGCACGATTCAGCAGGTGGCGGCGCTGGCCGGGGCGGGCTCCGAACTAGTCCGAGTGACGGTAAACAACGATGCTGCGGCGAAGGCGGTTCCGTATATCGTCGAGGGCCTGGCGAAGCTGGGGCTGGACGTGCCGATTGTGGGGGATTTCCACTATAACGGGCACCAGCTCCTGAAGAAGTATCCCGATTGCGCGACTTCGCTGGCGAAATACCGGATCAATCCGGGCAATGTTTCGGTCGGGCGCAAGAACGACGATAACTTCCGCGCGATGATCGAGGTTGCGGTCGAGAACCAGAAGCCGGTGCGCATCGGCGTCAATTGGGGATCGCTCGACCAGGCGCTGCTGACGCGGATGATGGACGAGAACTCGAAGCTCGCCGAGCCGCTTGACGCGCGCGACGTGATGATGGAGGCGATGTGCCGCAGCGCGCTCGATTCGGCAGCGGCGGCGGAGCGCTATGGATTGCGCCACGACCAGATCATCATCAGCGGAAAAGTGAGCGGCGTGCGCGACCTCCTCGATGTTTACGAAATGCTGGCCGCCCGGTGCGATTATCCCCTGCATCTCGGTTTGACCGAGGCCGGCATGGGCATGAAGGGCATCGTGGCCTCAACGGCGGGACTGGCTCCGCTGCTGCTGAAGGGCATCGGGGATACGATTCGGGTGTCGCTCACTCCGAAGCCGGGCGGCGACCGGACAGAGGAAGTGCTTACGGCGCAACAGATTTTGCAGTCGCTGGGGATTCGCAGCTTTACGCCGCAGGTGACGGCGTGCCCGGGCTGCGGGCGCACGACGAGCACTTTCTTCCAGGAACTGGCGCAGCAGATCCAGAGCTATCTTCGCGAGTCGATGCCGGTGTGGCGTGAGCAGTATCCGGGTGTCGAGGAGCTGAAACTGGCGGTGATGGGTTGCGTGGTGAACGGGCCGGGCGAGTCGAAGCACGCGAATATCGGCATTTCCCTTCCCGGGACATTTGAGGAGCCGGTGGCTCCCGTATATGTCGACGGGCGGTTGATGACGACGCTGCGCGGCGACACCATCGTTCAGGACTTCACGAAGATTCTGGATGAGTATGTGCGGTCGCGGTACGGGTCAACTGAGAAAGCAGAGCAACTGGTCGAGGTACATTGAGATACCCCCTCCCCCTTAATTTACGTGCGCGACTTGCAATTCATAGATTCTAAAAGACTTTCATGGTGGGTTGTTGTTGGTAAGTCATAGAAAACAAGGACCTTGCGAGGTGCTCATAGATAGCAAAGCACTACCGTGCGGTCATTGAAAACAGAAGCCTTACGCCACCGTCCCTGATTCTGCTGGACTTAGGTGAAAAAGAGAAAGGCCCGGGCTGCGATGGCAGACTGGGCCTTTTTGTTTCCCTATTTCTATTATAGCCAAGCTGAGGAAATGATCGGCCAAGTTTTCTGGAGCCTTACGGCACCGGGTTTTTTGCAGCGCCGCAACTGGGCCAGCTACCGCAAAGTGATGTCGCGGATCAGCGAACTGCTCACAATGCGCACGTCTTCGACCCGCTTATCGATGACTTTCTGCTCGGCCGTTTTGTCACCATATTGCTTCATGCGAAGGTCAAAGACCTTGTCGGGAAGGCCGTCGAGCGCCGCCATGTTTGCGTACGTCAACGAGTAGCCGAAGTCCCAGTCCTCCGGGCCGGAGCTGGTCGAGTTGAAGAACATCTGGTAACCCTGAATCAGCCCGGCGGCCTTTTCCTTATCCCAGAGAGGGACGATATTCGCCTTCAAATCGGCCATAAAGGCATTGAAATGGCCGGGCAAAATGTGAACCAGGACAATCCGCTCGACCGGACCCTGGCTGTACTGGATCTGCGCCTTTGCCGTGGCAAGGGCAACCAGCGAGAAACAACATACTGCGACTGCAATTCGGATAGCGTGCTTCATAGGTACTTTCTCCTTACAAGACTGAAATTTCATTTTTGTCAGGGGGCCTCGAAGTGTATACCCCTCAAGGGACTGCAGGGCACTTAATTCTTTGCCGGCACCCGTCATGATCGCTGGTGGAGTCTCTTCACTCTTGACATTGCTTGTCCATGTTTTACAGTGTTAAGTATGCGCGTAGCCAAGACAGTCTCCATCACTTTGCCCCCTGATCTGCTGGTCAAGGCGCAGACTTTTGCCCAGCGCGAGCACCGCACAATGAGCGAACTGTTCCGGGAAGCATTGCGGCGTTATATGGCTGACGATACGGAATGGGATGCTTTGCTCAGACGCACCCGTGCCAAGGGCAATGCGCTGGGGATAGAAACTGAGGCAGACGTGGAGCGACTATCCGATGAATTCAGGCACGACAAGGGCTGATGATTCGTGTAGTCGCAGATACCAACATTTTCATCTCCGCCCTAATGTTTGGTGGCCTGCCCGGATCCTTTCTCGACCTCGCCCTTCTGCGGTCGATTCTCCTGGTGACCTCTCCACAGCTTCTCGATGAGCTTGACGAGAAACTTCTTCTCAAGTTCGAGGTGTCGTCGAAAGACGCGGATGCGATACGGTCAAAGCTGGAAGATTGCGCCCTGGTCGTGATACCGAATGTTGCTCTTGAGGTTATCAGGGACGATCCCGATGACAATCGCGTGCTGGAGTGTGCCGTAACAGGCAGAGCCGACTATATTGTGAGCGGTGATCGGCATCTGCTGAAGCTCAGCGCATACGAAGGCATACCGATTATTACTGTCGGTCAATTCATGGATGCCGTTAAAGCGGGGCCCTAAACCCACATCGAGGAGAATGTGCAATGAAACAAACGATCCTTGGGGCTGGGTTGTTCATTGTGGGATTGGCGGGCGTGATTGCGTTGTCGCAGGCTCGCTCCGGAGTTTCCACTGCCGCTCCCGCCGCGGCGTCGGGCCAATACCCGGTTCTGATTAACACGTGCCTGATCTCAAACGACGTCCGTGCGCTCGCCGCTTTCTACCAACTAGTTCTGAGAATCCCGCCGAAGTTCGATGGCGAAGGCTACGCTGAATTCAATACGGGCGCGGGGGTACTGACGATTTTCGACGCGCGGGCGCAGGAGAAATATATCCCGGGCTCGGCGGAATCGTCGGCGAACAGAAGCGTGATCCTGGAGTTCAGGGTGGCGGACCCGGATGGGGAATACGCGAGACTTCAGGGAATTGTGAAGACATGGGTCAAGCCGCCAACGACGCAACCCTGGGGCACCCGTTCGATTTATTTTCGTGACCCCGACGGCAATCTCGTCAATTTTTTCTCGACGCCCCAGGCGAAATGAGCGCTACGGCATTGCCGGTGAAGCTCTCAGCGAGGTACGGCCTTTCCGATGCCAGAAGCTACCACGGGGCATACAATTCTCCGAGCCGAAAGATAGCCTGCCGTCGAGAAACGGCAGAGAAGAATCGCGCACTATTCCGCCAGAGGCTCGAATTAGAACATCAGGGTAATTGCAAGCGGCGTGAAGAGTGCAGGACTGTGCTTTTTGAAGTAAGAAAGGGTTCCAGATGGCCGATTTTATCGCATGGCATGGAAGAGATTTGGCGGATCACGTCCTTCTGACTGCTCAGTGGTACGGGAACGGATATCGTTTCCAGTCGCTCAGCATCTACGGCTCGGCAACGGCGCCGGTGTACGCCGCAGTTATGGTGAGGACGCCGAACCCGGTGACTCAAACCTTCTTTCCGAACTTGACAGGTGCGCAATGGCAGCAGACTTTTGACAGCCAAGCCAGTCAGGGCTTCGGTCCGATCATTCTGTGCGCAACCGGTACTGGCGACAATCCATGCTTCGCGACAGTTTTCGAGGCGCAGAATCCAATCCCCTTTACGCAGGACGGGCTGACACTCAGCGGCTTTCAAAATGCCGATGCCCAAGCGAAATCCCAAGGCCTTATTCTTCGGTGGGCTGCTTCTTATGGCAGCGGGGCGGACTCACGTTTTGCGGGCATCTGGGTAACGAATACAGCCAACACGCTGTGGAACAACGACGGCCTGCAGGATAGTGTTGACGGCTATCAGTCCCGCTTTGACGCCGAGACGGCCTCGTGGTGCAGACCTTCCTTTGTAACTTTAAACGGCGACAATCAATATCTGTCCCTCTTTGTCGCCAACGAGGTCGGTCCCTACTGGGCGCGCCATAACATGTCACCTGCTGACTACCAGGCGGCCTTCGACCTATACACAGCGCAGAACTACTTTCCAGTGTGCGTGCAGGCAGCCGGCGCCGACGCGGGATCAGCCACCTTTGCCGCACTGTTTAATCAAAGCACCAGCATCGTACCGACACAATTCACTGCCACAGGTCCGATTGCGAACGATGCGATTGACGCCGCGGTCCAGCAGATCATGGTCGCGTATCCGGTGGCCCGACAAGCCTCGCTCGCCATCGTTCATGGAACGCGGCTGGTTTATGCGCGCGGCTACACGATGGCTGAACCAGACTGGCCTGTGGTTCAACCAACAACGAGTTTCCGTCTGGCCAGCGTGTCCAAGACTGTCACGGCGTTCGCGATATTCCAACTTATCGATCGTGGCAAGCTGGCGCTGACAGATACCATGCAGAGCATCCTTAACCTCACGAAGCCTGGCGGCGGCGCGCCCATCGATCCTAACTTTGGGAATATCACGATTCGGGATCTTCTGGAACACACAAGCGGCGTTGTTCCAGGCGCGGAGGGCGGCGGAATGGAAGTTATCGAGGCCTTTGCAGCAGCGGGAATCACGAAGAGTCTTCCCGTAACGCAGGATATGGTTGATTCCTACATCGCGAGCCTTTTGCTGCAGAGCGCGCCAGGGACAACACAGGTTTATAACAACTGCGGCTATTACCTGCTTGGACGAGTGGCCGCCGCAGTGTGCGGGGCCGCTTCCGCGGTTGATGCGTATCAGATGAATCTGTTTCCGCCGCTGGGCATTACGCGCATCCGAAGCGCGATCGATCTTATTTCCGCACAGCTACCGGATGAGGCTCGCTACCAGACGACTGATTTACAGCTTTTGCCGAGTCAGCAGACACCCGCCCAGCCGCTGGTTGCATCCGGATACGGCGACTTCGATCTTGCCGTATCACAGGGCGGCAAAGGTATTTCGGCTGCAACCACCGACCTGGCATGCCTCGTAGCCATTGCGATCGACAAGAATGACAATCCAGCGATGAAGCGCGCGACGATCACACACATGCTGACCAATGCGGTGAATCTGAATAAGACCAACTCGCTAGCCGGCTATGGTCTGGATAGCGCGAGCCTGAACAGCGACGGCAGCTTTTACGGCCAAAAGGGAGGCCTGATCGCCGATGCTGCAAGCGTGTTTCAGTTCAACGATCAGTGGGGATTTGTGCTGTGCTTTGGGAGCCCGGCACAACAGGATGTCCAGCCACCCTATCCGAGCTGGTATCCGAACTTCGATAACGCAATGAGCATTGCTATGTCTACAACTTGGACGCAGGACTTGTTTCCGACGTTTGGGATGCCTTCACTGTAGAGATGACAAGGTTATATGAGAAATCAATGACAGGAGACTAGCACGCCTCATAACGCGCGGATAGAATCGCGCCTAATGCTGCGCCATCCCTACCGAATTTTTCTCCTGGCGGTTCTACTTGCCGCTTCTTCCCTGCTGAGCGCGCAGTCTGTGCCGCGCTCGCGGATGCTGGTCTTTCTGCATGTCACGGTCATCAATCCCGGAGCAAATTCAGGAGCGGGGCCGGTCGAGGAGGATCGGGCGGTCGTCATTCGCGAAGGACGGATTACGGCGGTGACGAGCGCGGCGGGATTCGCCGCTCCGGAATGGGCGAAGGTCGTTGATGCTTCGGGGAAATACATGATTCCCGGGCTGTGGGATATGCATGTGCACAGCGCGTTCGGGGACTGGTTTCCACGCGGACGCGAGGTTATTCTTCCTCTCTTTGTGGCGAATGGGGTGACGGGCGTTCGCGACATGGGCGGGGACCTGCCGGTGCTCTTTGCGTGGCGAAAAGAGATTGCGGCGGGCGAGATTGTAGGGCCGCAGATGGTCGTGTCCGGTCCAATGCTGGACGGTTATCTGCCGGGCAGCAAAGAGACGCGCTTTCCCAGCTCGCTTGCGGTGATGACTCCGGCGGATGCGGTGAAGGCGG